>Ga0196958_10000146_pt1 | contig 24391 bp, 26 predicted proteins | sample S1v_10metaG_FD_148654 | JGI IMG/M metagenome (GOLD analysis project Ga0196958, IMG submission 148654) | Soil microbial communities from Anza Borrego desert, Southern California, United States - S1+v_10 | ecosystem: Environmental > Terrestrial > Soil > Desert | place: USA: California | collected... | reverse complement strand
GCCGGCTACATCGGGCTGGCGTTCCTCGCCCGGCACGAGGGTGATCTGGCCGGGGCCCGCGCGCTGAGCGAACTCGCGCTCGCGGAGTGTTCCGGTGGTTCGTTCGCGGCCGAAGGGGTCCGTGCCGGCGCGAGGATTTCGCTCGGCTGGGTCCTGGCCGCGGAGGGTGAGGTCGATGGAGCGGAGGAACTGCACCGGCTGGCCCTCGTGTCGGCGGACCGCTGGCACGACAGCACCACCGTGGCTCTCGCCGTCGAAGGCCTCGCCGGGGTCGCGCTGCTGCGCGGCGACGCCGAGCGGGCGGCGGTCCTGATCGGCGCCGCGGTCACCATCCGGGGCACCCCCTTCGCGGTCGATCTGGACGCCGCCTTGCTCCGGACGACCGCGCGGGAGCGGCTGGGCGACGACTTCGACCGGGCCTACCGCCGAGGGCTGGGCCTGCGCGGTGCCGCTCACCTGGCCGGATCGCCCAGCGAGTCCTGAGCGCGGGTCAGCAAGGTCCCCTGCGGCGCGAAGCGGCCGACGGCGTCGGCGAGGCGACGCCGATCGAATTCGGTGTCCTGGACGGCGACGTACCACGGCGCCGCGTTGGGTCCGACCGCGCCGAGCCGGGTCATCCCGGGGCCGACCGGGTCGATGGTGAGCCGGGTGACGTCACACCAGGGCACGACGGTCCGCTCGACGCGGACACCCATCGCGTCCAGTTCGAAGAGCACCCATTGCCGGTCGTGCAGCGACTTCACGGAGGCGATGGCCGCGCAGCCGATGGCGAGCGCGCTGATCCGCAGCACACCGGGCCCGTCCAACGAGCCGACCAGGGCGATGAACCCGAGGACGGCCACGACCATTCCGCTCAGCTTCGCCGCACCGACCAGACCCGCGTTCGGTTTGTGCACCCGGAACCGCACGGCACGCATCAGGTGTTCGGTGAGTACGCCGCCACCGATCGCGGCGGCGAGCGCGAACACCGTCACCACCAGCGAAGCCGGGGAGAAGTCCACGAGGACCTGGTAGCCGGCGACCAGTGCGACGAAGGCGCCTACGACGGTCAGCATCAGTGCCAGTTTGCCCTTGCGCACGTCCCGTTCGCGGTGGTCGAGCGAGGCCTGGTCCGGCGCGGCGAGGAAGCCGCCGTCGATGTGCCTCATCGGGCGTCACGCCGCGCTGCGTCGTTGGCTGCCGCGGCGTGGGCACGACGGTCACGCTGACGACGGTCGAGGACGTACAGCAGCGTGCCGGCACCGGCGCTCACCGCGGCGTAGAGGAGGTCCTGCAGGCCGTCGTCCGGGTAACCGGTGGAGAACTCGACCATCGCGAGCGCGACGAACAGGACGCTGATGACGCCACCGGCGATGATGTACACCTTGTTGCCGAGCATGGAATGCCTCGTTTCCGTTGTCGGTGGAACCACTTTCGCGGGGGGCACATGACATTCCGATGACAAGCACTGACAGGCACTGACAAGCACTGCCAGCGTTCGGTGCGTGGACGGTCAGCGGTCGCGGACACCCTCGGCACATGACTTACCCAGCGGGATCACCCGAAGACTTCCTCGCCGTGCGGCAGCTGACGTCGCGCGGCACCCAGGCCGAAATCGGCCATGCGCTCGGCGCCGAAGCGAAGGCACGCTCCGGCTGGTCGCCACCACCGATCGATCCGATCGTGGCCAAGGCGCGGCGCACCTGGTTCGCGCGGAACTGGCCGCAGTACGCGGAGCGCACGGCCGGGTTCGCCGAGGCCTACGGGCTTCCCGCCGACGCGGCGGTCTCGTTCGACAACGCGAGCGCCCTGCCCGCCGGGTCGGGTTGTTCGGCGCTGTGGACGGGGGGCGAACTCGGCCGGAACTACGACTTCTTCACCATGAGCTGGACCCAGCTCGGCGCGGTGCTGGCGGGTGAGGAACCCGTCGACGACGGGACGGTGCCGATGGCGTCACGGCCCTACGTGCTGACGACGATCCCCGACGACGGCATCGCCTCGACCTCCCTTTCGATGTCCACAATGGACGGCGCGACGGAAGGGGTCAACGAGGCGGGGCTCGTCGTCGCGCTGCTGATGGCCGACGTCGAAACGGCCACTCCGCTGGAGCACGACCCTCAGGCGGGCCTCTCGGTGCTGCAGGTGTGCCGGTATCTGCTGGACACCTGTGAAACCGTCGATGAAGCCAAAGAAGCGCTGATGCTCGCCAAGCAGTACACGCACGGCGCGCCCTGCCACTACATCGTCGCCGACGCCTCCGGCCGAGGCTTCGTCTACGAACGCGGAGCGCACGACATCGAGTACTTCGTCGAGGTCGCCGAAGGGCCGCTGTGCGTCACGAACCACCTGCTGCACCGCCATCCGGACCTCGACGCGCTGCCCGAGGACAACCCGGAGACCATGCGCACCTACGAACGGCTCCGCACCATCACCAAGGAGGCCGGCACCGGGCCGCGCGACGCGCTCGACGCGGTGTCCTTCGCGGTCGAGCCCGGCGCGCCGTGGCGGACGTTGTGGCGCAGCGTCCTCGACCCGGCGGCCCGCACGATGAGCACCCGGTTCTACCTGGGTGACGGCGAGAACGGCACCGCGCGGCACTCGCCGGAACTCACCTTCGGCGTGTCGAGGTGAACGGCGCGGTGACCATCGGAAAGGGCCGCAAGATCGGCACCGTCGTGGTCTGCGTGCTGGCGCAACTGCTGATCGCGATCGACCTGACCGTGCTGCACCTGGTGCTGCCGTCGCTTTCGGAGCAGCTGCACCCGTCGACCACGGAACTGCTGTGGATCGCGGACGCGTACGGCTTCGCGCTCGCCGGACTGCTGATCACGATGGGGAACATCGGCGACCGCGTCGGCCGGAAGAAGCTGCTGCTCATCGGGGCATCACTGTTCGGTGTCGCTTCGGTGATCACGGCGTACGCGCCGACCGCGGAACTCCTGATCGCCGCCCGCGCGCTGCTCGGGATCGCCGCCGCGACCCTGATGCCGTCGACGTTGTCGATCGTGCGGAACGTGTTCACCGGCAAGGAACGCGCGGCCGTGATCGGGGTTTCGAGTGGGCTGACGATCCTCGGTTTCGGCATGGGGCCGCTCGTCGGTGGGGTGCTGCTCGAGCATTTCTGGTGGGGTTCGGTGTTCCTGGTCAACGTGCCGGTGGTGATCGTCATGGTGCTCGCCGGCGCGCTGATCCTGCCCGAATCGAAGAATCCGGTGTCCCATCGGATCGACGTGCTCAGCGTGCTGCTCTCCCTCGTCGGCATGGTCGGGATCGTCTACACCATCAAGGAAGTCGCCTACCAGGGCTGGGGACACTGGGACGTCGCGGTCGCCGCCGTGCTCGGGCCGGGCTGCCTGCTCGCGTTCGTCCTGCGGCAGCCGCGGCTGGCCGAACCGCTGATGGACCTGCGGCTGTTCGCGCAGCGGGCGTTCTCGGCGACCGTCGGCACCACGATCCTGGCGATGTTCGCACAGCTCGCGGTGTCGCTGATGTTCGCGCAGTACCTGCAGCTGGTGGCGGGCTGGTCGCCACTGGAATCCGGGCTCGCCGGGCTGCCGGGGATGGGCGGCGCGATCCTCGGCGGGGTGCTCGCGCCGCCGGCCATCAAGGCCTTCGGTCGTGCCGCCACGATCGCGCTCGGCTGTGCCCTGTCGGCGGTCGGCTTCGCGTTGTACTCGAGCATCGGCGTGACGATCGTCTACACGGACCTGCTCGCGGCGATGATCGTCTTCGGGGTGGGGCTGGCGCTGATCCTCACCGTCGCGACGGACACGGTGCTCGGGGTCGTGCCGAAGGCCAGGGCGGGCGCGGCGTCGGCGATCTCCGAGACGGCGACCGAACTCGGCGGCGCGCTGGGGATCGCCGTCCTCGGCAGTGTGCTCGGCGCGCTGTACCGGAGCGAACTCGTCATCCCGGCGGGCGTGCCGCCCGAAGCGATCTCGGACACCCTCGGCGGGGCCGTCCAGGCCGCGGCTCAGCTACCGCCCGAGCAAGGAGCGCTGGTCTTGGCCAGTGCGAAGTCGGCTTTCGTCGACGGGTTGCAGGTGACCATGTTGTGCTCGGCGGGGCTGATGGCGGTGCTGGCGGTCAGCGCGTTGTTCAGTCTGCGCGGGGTGCCGAAGGTCCTCGAAGACCCGGAAGAAACCTCGCCTGCTACGCCGGTTCCGGTGAGCTGAAGCGGCCTTCACCGACTTGAAGGCACGGGCGGTCATGAGGGTGACCGCTCACGACGATGGAGGAATCGGGACGTTGAGGGTCCCCATTCCTCCATCGTCGAGAGGGCGTTCCGGTCCCCGTGCTCGATCAACGGACGTGAAGGCCCCTCGGTCCGGCGAGCGGGACGGCGCGGCGGTCACCGGACCGCACCATGGCCAGCAGGGGTTTCGCGGCCACCGCCAGGAGCCGGGCCGCGAAGGTGCGGCCGTTGCGGCGCGCGATGTCCGGACCGAAGGCGTCCATCAGCGCGACGAGGCCGGGCAGCGGCCGCACGAACAACGTCACTTCGGCGATGAGCCCGTCTTCGCCGAGTTTCAGTACCGCCGCCTCTTCGATCTCCTCGCCGCCGATGCGCGCGGTGTAGACGACGACCCGCGTCCGCCCGTCACCGGTGTCGGTGTGGAACCGGACGTCGCGCAGATGCGCGTACGCGACTTCCAGCAGCGGCCTGAGCTCCGCGTGTCCGGTGAACCGGACCCGGTCGGTCAGCGGCGAACGCACCACGGCGTCCGGCGCGAAGGCGTTCAGCGCGAGTTCGACGTCCCTGGTCTCGAGGGCCCGGCGGTACCGCTCGGTGGTCTCGGTGCTCATACGTCCTCCTGGATCAGGTTCCCCAGTCCGCGCCACAACAGATCCGTCGTGAGCGCGACGACTTGCTCCCGCGGGATGTCGCGGTTGCTCCACCACCAGGTGGCGATGGCGTTCAGCGCGCTTTTCGCCGCTGCGGCGAGCGCTTCGTTCGCGCGGTCGCGCGGCAGGTCCGCGGTCAGCGCCAGGCCGGGCACGCGCGCGAACACCTCGGTCAGCCGCCCGGTGGCCCTGGCCTGTCCGCGCCGGTGCACCTCGGCGACACCCTCGTCGGACGGCGTCTCGGCGAAGATCATCCGCCAGCCGCGTTCGTTCGTCTCCATCCAGGCGAAGATCGCCGCCACCCGGCCGCGCAGCAGCTCCTCGGCGGTGCCCGCGGACGGCAACTCGGCCCAGCCGGCCAGCAGACTGTCCACTTCGGACTCCAGAAGTCCGGCGTACAGCGTCGCCTTGGACGGGAAATGGTCGTAGAGCACGGGGGTGCTGATCCCGGCGGCCGTCGCGACCTCACGCATCCCGGCCAGGTCGTACCCGGACGCCGCGAACACCCGCGCCGCCGCGGCCAGGATCCGCTCCCGGCGTTCGTCCTTGCTCAATCGTTTACCTGACATCGGTCAGGTACGCTACCAGTAAACCTGACAAGTGTCAGGTAATGCTCCGGGTAACCTGGTCGATCGTGCGTACTGTCGTAGTGATCGGGGGCGGGATCGTCGGGCTCGCCACCGCCTGGGAGCTGACCAAACGGGGCCTGGACGTCACGGTGGTCGAAAAGGAGGACCACTGGGCGGCCCACCAGACCGGGCACAACTCGAACGTCGTGCACGCGGGGCTCTACTACAAGCCGGGTTCCTTCAAGGCCAGGATGTCGACGGCGGGCAATCGGTCCATTGTGGACTTCGCGCGGCAGTACGGGGTGCCGGTCGCGGTGTGCGGCAAACTGGTCGTCGCCACCTCCGACGCGGAGCTTCCGGCGCTGAAGGTGCTCGCCGAACGGGCCGAGGCCAACGGTGTCCCGGCCAAGCTGATCACCCCGAGCGAGGCCCGCGAGTACGAACCCGAGGTCTCGTGCGTCGCCGCGCTGCGCGTGGAATCCACCGGCATCATCGACTTCGCGGGCGTCTGCGCCGCGCTCGTGCGGCTGCTCGACGAATCCGACGCCGACCTGCGTCTCGGTACGCCCGCGCTGGGGATCCGCCCTGGCCGCACCGGCGGTGTCGAGGTGGCGACCGGCGACGACGTGATCCATGCCGACGCCCTCGTCAACTGCGCGGGCCTGCACGCGGACCGCGTCGCGCGGCTCGCCGGGCTCACCCCGAGCGCGCGGATCGTGCCGTTCCGCGGCGAGTACTACGAACTGAAACCCGAACGCCGCCGGCTGGTGCGCGGCCTGATCTACCCGGTCCCGGACGCGTCGCTGCCGTTCCTCGGCGTGCATCTGACCCGCATGCTCGACGGCAGTGTGCACGCCGGCCCCAACGCCGTGCTCGCGCTGCGCCGCGAGGGCTACACCTGGCGCGACTTCTCCGCGAAGGACCTCGCCGAGGTCGCCCGCTTCCCCGGCGTCTGGCGGCTCGCGCGCAAGTACGCGTACCCGACCGGCCTCGACGAGGTCCGCCGATCGTTCTCGAAGCGCCGCTTCGCCGAAAGCCTCGCGCGGCTCGTGCCCGCCGTCACCGAGGACGACATCGTGCGACACGGCTCCGGTGTCCGCGCGCAGGCGCTGCGCCCGGACGGCGCGCTCGTCGACGACTTCCTGATCGAGACCGCGCGGAACCAGGTGCACGTCCTCAACGCGCCCTCACCGGCGGCGACCAGCGCGCTGGAGATCGCGAAGTACATCGCCGACGAGGTGACGGACTAGCCTTCGCGTGGTCGGAAAGCGCTCACGCGTGATCAGAGGCGCAACTCGCGTGATCAGAGGCGCAACTCGCGTGATCGAAGGCGTAACTCGCGGGCGCTAGGACGAGGGCGGCAGGTTCCCGTTCAGCAGCGGAACGGCCGCCTTGATCACTTCGCACGCCTTCGCGGGATCGTCGAGGTTGCCCGCGATGATCGCGACCGTCGAGGTGGCGGTGATCGACAGCCCCGCGGCGCACAGCTTGCTTCCCGACTCGGTGTAGAGCTTCCACTTGCGGTCACCCGAGTCGAAGTCCTGCGGTTCGCCCTGCGTGATCAGTGTCGGGACCTCGTCCATCGGCTTCGCCGGGTAGAACCAGAGGTCGAACGGCTTCTCGCCCTTGTCGCCGTCGGTGTCGGCCCACTCGCAACCGACCACGTTCGGGTCGGACGTGGACTTCAACGGTTCGCCGGTGGAGCCGAGCCGCAACTGCGCGGTCTGCTCGGGCTTGAGCATGGCGCACGGATCGGTGGTCACGAGCGGCCCGCCCGGCTCGGCGGGCTTCTGCCCGGGTGGCGCGGTGATCTGCGGGTCCTGCTGACCACCCGGCAGCTTCGACGCCACGGCCGGGGCCGCCGCCTTGGCCAGCTCGCACGCGTTGCCCTCGGTGTGGTCGGGGCTCTCGCTGGCGATCTCCACGAAGGAGTCCGGGGTGAGCTCCGTGCTCAGCGAGCAGTAGGTCGGGCCGAGGATGGTGGCGTACCGCGTCCAGGTGAACCCGCCGAGCCCGAACTTCTCCCCGGGCTGCGCGCCGCTCATGTAGTCGTTCAAGGACAGGTCCTTGCTCAACGACACCTCGAGGTTCGACGCCTTGCGCACGTCCTCCGGTTTCCGGAACCGGCAGACGGCGGGGACCTTCTGTTCGGGCTTGGCCGCGCGTTCCTCCCCGGGGTACGTGACGCCCAGCGCTGTCGCGTGTTCCTGCGTCAGCAGTTCACACGGCTCGGCCTTCGTGACCACCGGCCCCTGACCGGGCACCGGCGAGGCCGTACCGCCGATCGTCGACGTGCAGCCACCGACCGCCAGCACCGCCAACCCGATCGTGAGCGAATTCCGAAAGCGCATACGTCCCCTCTTCCTCGGCGCGGACCCTACTTCGATGCCGGCGTGAGCACCTCGGTTCCGCCGAGGAAGGGGCGAAGCGCCTCCGGTACCCGGACCGAACCGTCTTCGAGCTGGTGGTTCTCCAGGATCGCGACGATCCACCGGGTGGTGGCGAGCGTGCCGTTCAGCGTGGCGACGGTCTGCGGGCGGCCGTCGTCGTCGCGGTAGCGGATGCCGAGACGGCGGGCCTGGAACGTCGTGCAGTTCGACGTCGAGGTCAGCTCGCGGTAGGTGCCCTGCGACGGCACCCACGCCTCGCAGTCGAACTTCCGGTACGCGGACGTGCCGAGGTCGCCGGTGGCGGTGTCGATCACCCGGTACGGGACCTCGATCTTGGCGAGCATCTGCTCTTCCCAGTCCAGCAGGCGCGCGTGTTCGGCTTCGGCGTCCTCGGGACGCGTGTAGACGAACATCTCGACCTTGTCGAACTGGTGGACGCGGATGATGCCGCGGGTGTCCTTGCCGTACGAACCGGCCTCGCGGCGATAGCAGGACGACCAGCCCGCGTAGCGCTTCGGTCCCTTCGCCAGGTCGAGGATCTCGTCGGCGTGGTAGCCGGCGAGCGGGACCTCGGAGGTGCCGACGAGGTACAGGTCGTCGTCGCGCAGCCGGTAGACCTCCGACGAGTGCGCACCGAGGAAACCGGTGCCCGCCATGATCTCCGGCCGCACCAGGGTCGGCGTGATCATCGGGGTGAAGCCGTTCGCGGTGGCCTGCGCGATCGCCATGTTCAGCAGGCCGAGCTGCAACTGGGCGCCGATGCCGGTGAGGAAGTAGAACCGCGAGCCCGAGACCTTCGCGCCGCGCTCCATGTCGAGCGCGCCGAGGCCCTCGCAGAGTTCGAGGTGGTCCTTCGGCGCGAAGTCGAACTTCTTCGGCTCACCGACGTGCTTGAGCACGACGTAGTCGTCCTCGCCGCCTTCGGGCGCGTCGGGGTGGACCAGGTTCGGCACCAGGCGGTGCAGCTGCTCGAACTCCTCCGAAGCCTCGGTCTGCTCGACCTCGGCCGTCTTGACCTGGGCGGCGAGGTCTTTCGCCTTGGCGAGCAGCTCGGCCCGCTCGTCGCCCTGCGCCTTCGGGATGAGCTTGCCCAGCGACTTCTGCTCGGCACGCAGCTTGTCGGCGGCGGCGATGGACGAGCGGCGGCGGGAGTCGAGGGAGAGCAGCTTGTCGACCGCTCCTTCGTCCTCGCCACGGGCGCGCTGTGAAGCGCGCACGACGTCCGGGTCATCGCGCAGAGTCCTGGGGTCAATCACGAGTGCTGAGAGTAGTCCGTGCGAGCCGCACAACATGTGCGGGTCCGCGCGGATAACCCGACAGTCTGATCGTTGCCGCCCGTTTCGGGCCGTCCCCATACTGAGATCTCCCTGCTGCGGACGGAGAAACCCGATGACCGATGCGGACCTGCTGGCGCGGCACAAGGCGGTACTGCCGTCGTGGCTGGCGCTCTACTACGACGAGCCGATCGAGATCGTGCACGCGCAGGACCGCCGGGTCATCGATTCGACCGGGCGCACCTACCTCGACTTCTTCGCGGGCATCCTGACGAACTCGATGGGCTACGACGTCTCGGCGATCAGCGACGCCGTGCGCAAGCAACTCGACACCGGGATCCTGCACACCTCGACGCTGTACCTGATCCGCGCACAGGTCGAGCTGGCCGAGCGCATCGCGAAGCTCTCCGGCATCCCCGACGCGAAGGTGTTCTTCACCAATTCCGGGACCGAAGCCAACGACACCGCGCTGATGCTCGCCACCCAGTACCGGCGCAGCAACCAGGTGCTGGCGATGCGGAACTCGTACCACGGCCGGTCGTTCGCGACGGTCGGCATCACCGGCAACCGCGGCTGGTCGGCGTCGTCGCTCAGCCCGGTGAAGGTGAGTTACGTGCACGGCGGCTACCGGTACCGCAGCCCGTTCCGGGCGCTTTCGGACACCGAGTACATCGACGCGTGCGTCGCGGACCTGGTCGACGTCCTGGAGACGGGCACTTCGGGTGACGTCGCCTGCATGATCGCCGAGCCGATCCAGGGCGTCGGCGGGTTCAGCTCGCCGCCGGACGGCCTGTTCAAGGCGATGAAGGAAGTCCTCGACCAGTACGGGATCCTCTTCATCTCCGACGAGGTCCAGACCGGCTGGGGACGGACCGGGGAACACTACTGGGGGATCCAGGCGCACGACGTCGTCCCCGACGCGATGACCTTCGCCAAGGGCCTCGGCAACGGGCTCGCGATCGGCGGTCTCGTGGCGCGCGGCGATCTCGTCGACTGCCTCACCGCGAACTCGATCTCGACCTTCGGCGGCAACCCGGTCGCGATGGCGGGCGCGGCCGCGGTCCTCGACCACATCGCCGAGGGCGACCTCCAGGCCAACGCCCTCGCGCGCGGCAACGAACTGCTCGGCGGCCTGCGCGCGGCGGGGAACCCGCTGATCGGGGACGTCCGCGGCAAGGGATTGATGATCGGCGTCGAACTGGTCGAGCCGGGCGGTATGGAGCCGAACCCGGGGGCCGCGGCGCGGATGATGGAGGAGACCAAGGCGAGGGGGCTGCTGATCGGCAAGGGCGGGCTGCACGGCAACGTGCTGCGGATCGCGCCGCCGATGACGCTCACCGCCGAGGAGGCCGCCGAAGGCCTCGGCATCGTCATCGACGCCCTGGCCGCCATCTCCTGACAAGTGACATGAAAGGCCCCTTCATTGCAAATTTTGCGATGAAGGGGCCTTTCATGTCACGTGCGCTCAGGAGTGGACGAAGCGGGCGATGACCTCGCCCAGCCGCCCACCGGCGTCCTCCTGGAGGAAGTGACCGGCGCCGGTGATCGTCGGATGCTCGAGCTCCCGTGCGCCGCGCATCGAGCCGCGCAGTTCGAGACCCCACGGAGCGGTGATCGGGTCGCCGTCGGAGAACGACACCAGGAACGGCTTGTTCAGTTCGGCGAGCACCTTCAGCGCGGCGCGATTGGCCGCCGAAGCCGGATCGTCCGGGGTGATCGGCACCAGCGACGGCATCGCCCGCGGCGCGGCCTTGTACATCTCGTTCGGGAAGGGCGCGTCGTAGGCGGCGCGGACCTCGTCCGGCAGCTTGGCCTGGCAACCCGACTGGACGAACCGTCCGACGTCGAGGATCTGGGCGTTTTCGACGGTGTCGCGGAACTTGTGCCAGAGCTCCGGCATGTCCGTGTCGCCGGTGGGGAGGCCGGTGTTGGCCGCGACGACCTTGGCGAACCGGTCGGGGTTCTCGGCGACCAGGCGCAGGCCGATCAGGCCGCCCCAGTCCTGGCCGACCAGGGTGACGTCGGTCAGGTCGAGCACGTCGAAGGCGAACGCGCGCATCCATTCGACGTGCCGCTGGTAGGTGTGGTCGACCATGTCGCCGGGTTTGTCGGACCGGCCGAAGCCGACCAGGTCGGGCGCGATGGCGCGCAGTCCGGCGGCGGCGAGCACCGGGATGACCTTGCGGTAGAGGTAGGACCAGGTCGGCTCGCCGTGCAGCAGGAGGACGGGCGGCCCGTCCGCCGGTCCGGCCTCCACGTAACCCACTCTGATCACGCCGCCGTGGAGGTCGACGAGGTCCGCGTAGCGCGGTTCGAAGTCGAAGTCGGGCAGGTCCGAGAACCGGTCGTCCGGTGTCCTCAAAAGGCGCACGACTCCCACGCTAGTGGGAATCGTGCGCCGATGCCGTTTTCAGGTGGTCAAAAGATCACGAAATGCCGACGGCCACGACGAGGCCGAGGGCGAGGTGCGCGGCGGCGACCACGACGCTGACCGGGGCGAACTTGTCGCTCTCGATGGTCGAGCGGACGTCGATGCGGGTCGCCCACTCCAGCAGCCGGACGGCCAGCACCTGCACCACGATGCCGAGCAGGCCGTAGACCAGCGAGGTGATGAGGCCCTCGGTCAGGTCGCTGGCGGAGTTCGCGATCGCCACGACGACGATGAACGCCATCGACAGCAGACCCGACGCGGTGACGATGACCGCGTTCGGCAGGCCACGGCTGACCAGCTGGGACAGCTTGCCGGGGGTGGTCCAGTCGATCGCCCAGAACCCGGCGAACATCAGCAGCAGACCGACGACGCCGTACAGCAGGATCGCGCCGATCCCTCGCACGAGGTCGGAGCCGAACGTGTCGGACAGCGCAAGGGTGGTGGTCACAGGGGTTCTCCAGAAGTCAGGAATGTCAGGTTTGTGCGCTTGCTTCTATCACGACTCGACGATGCGATGCGGGACGAACGCCGCACCGTCGTCCGTGACGAGTCCCGCCGTCTCGCGGATGCCGAGGCCGGCGGCCTGGTCCCCGACGATCCACGCGCCGAGCGCGGGCCGGTAACCCTGGAACTCCGGGAGCGGGTCGAACGCCTGGTAGACGAACCCTTCCGCGCCGTAGACGCCGTCGGTCTGCGTCTCGTAACCGGTGGCGACGATCTGCACGTTCGCGCCCTCACGGCCGAGTTTCGGCTTGCGGACGTACTCGGTCAGCAGTCCGGGGTCGTCGGCGAAGGCGGGCAGCAGGTTCGGGTGCCCGGGGTAGTTCTCCCACAGGATCGCGAGCAGCGTCTTGTTGGAGAGGATCATCTTCCACAGCGGCTCGACCCACAGCGTGCGCGGCATGGTCTCGACGGCGAAGCGGCCGAACTCCTCGTCGACCACCCACTCCCACGGGTAGAGCTTCACCACGGTCGCCATCTGCGCTTCTTCGAGGTCGACGAACCGCTTGAGCACCGGATCCCAGCCGATCTCCTCGATCGACAGGCCGACGGTGTCGAGCCCGGCTTCGGCCGCGGTCTCCTGCAGGTACGCCGTCGTCACGTGGTCCTCACCGGACGGATCGGCGGACGACCAGGTGAAGTGCAGTTCGTTCGAGGGCAGCTTTTCGGCGAGTTCGGCCCAGCGCTCGACCAGTTTTTCGTGGATCGAGTTCCACTGGTCGTCCTCGGGGAAGACCGTGGTCTTCCAGTGCCACTGCAGTACCGCGGCCTCGAGCAGTGAGGTCGGGGTGTCGGCGTTGTACTCGAGCAGCTTCGCCGGGCTCTTGCCGTCGTAGCGCAGGTCGAAGCGGCCGTAGACGTGTGGATCCTGCCGCTTCCACGACTCCGCGATATGCGGCCAGACCCACTCGGGAATGCCGAAACGGTGGTACTGCTCGGTGGTGATCACGTTGTCGACGGCTTCGAGGCACATCGAGTGGAGCAGTTCCACGTCCGCCTCGACGGACAGGATCTCGTCCATGTCGAAGACGTAGTGGACCGACTCGTCCCAGTACGGCCGGGACTTGCCGGAGCCGTCGCGGGCGGGGGTGCCGAAGACCAGGCCCTGTTCCTCGACGATGTTCTGCCAGTCCCGCCGGGGCGGCTTGGAATCCCGGTACACCTACGAGCCCCCGCTCTTGCCGCTGCTGCCGCTCTTGCCGCTGATGCCGAACCCGCCGCGCTGGACGGACTTGCCCGACTTGGTGCTGACGTTCGCGCCCGACGGCGCGGTGTACGAGCCGCCGGAGACGCGCTGCCCGATCTGCCCGCTCCCGCCGTAGTTGTAGCGGTAGCTCTGCATCGGCCCACCGAAACCGCCGATCGGGATGAAGAAGAACCCACCGCTGACGTAACCGCCCTGCGACCGGACGTAGTTCTCGTCGCAGTTCCGGTCGTCCTGGACGATCTCCGTGTCCTTGGCGGCGCAGACCGCCGTGACCTCGTCCGGCTTCGCGACCGTGTAGAACGTCGCGACCAGGCCGACCAGACCGACCGTCACCCCGGTACCGATCAGGATCTTCTTCTTGGTCGAAGACTTTTTCTCGGCGGCGCGAGCGGCTTCGGCTTCAAGCGCCTCCTGGCGTTCCTGCTCCGCCAGCGCCTGCTGCCGTGCCCGTTGCTCGGCAAGCGAAGGCTGCCGCGCCTGCGTGCTGTCGTCCTGGAAGCGCATCGAGCCGCGCTTCGGCGGCTCCTGGGGCGCCTGTGCCCCCTGGTTGTCATCCTGCGTCATCGAAGCTCCGTAATCGCCCGCCGGCCCGAACCCGTGTCCAACACTAACCACCCGGTACGCGCACCTTACGTGCGGCGCGGGCATCATGGAGTGGATGTCTCAACAGGCCGAGCGGTTCCGTGACCCGCGAAACGCGCTGAGCAGCCTGCGCACCCGGCTCGTCATGGCCGGTGTGTTCGCGGGCGCGATCATCGCGCTTTCGCTGAGTGTGGTGTTCTCGTGGAATGTGGGCCCGGAAGGCGGTGCGGGCGGCGGCGCCCCCAAACTGTCCCCCGCCGCGGTCGAAGCGTTCCAATCTCCCCCTGGCACCTGTCTGACCTGGCACAACCCGGACGCCACCGACGCGCGGCGGGTCCCGTGCGGGGACGCGCACCTGTTCGAGGTCACCAGCATCGTCGACATCGGCGCGCAGTACCCACCGGGGGTACCGAGCCCGAACCTGGAGCAGTGGCAGGAGATCTCCCACTCCCGTTGCACCATCGACGTCAAGCCGTATCTCGGTCGCAACCTGGATCCCTACGGCAAGCTGAGCATGAACCTGCTCCGCCCGACGCCCGCGCAGTGGGCGGACGGTGACCGTCAGTTGCGCTGCGGTCTGCAGTGGGCCGGTCAGGGCGGCAAGCTCCAGCCGACCAAGGGTCCGGCGAAGGAGCAGGACCAGTCCGCGGTGTGGGAGCCGGGCACCTGCCTCGCGCTGCTCAACAACAACTTCGGTGACCCCGTCGACTGCGCCCAGCCGCATTCGTACGAGATGATCGCGACGATCGACCTCAAGACGAAGTTCAAGGACGGCTACCCGTCTCAGGAGCAGCAGAAAACCTGGCTGGACACCGAATGCTCGACGGCCGCGCAGGAGTACACCGGCAACGCGGACCTGGCGGCGAAGAAGCTCATCCTCAGCTGGGACGTCCGCGAGCAGGAGAGCTGGGACGCCGGGTCGACGCTGGTGAACTGCAAGGTCGCGGCCGTCCTGCCGGACAACAAGGGGCTCGCGCCGGTCACCGGAAGCGTGAAGGTCGGCAAGGGCGACGCCCCGCCGTCGGAGAGCGGCCAGACGAGCCCGCCGGCGTCCTCTGCCGCCCCGAAGACCGGAGGCTGAGCCCGTGCCCGTCGAAATGACCCAGCAACGCTTCGAAGAGCTGGTTTCGGAGGCACTGGACGAGCTCCCGCCCGAATTCGCGGACGCGATGGACAATGTCGTGGTACTCGTGGAGGAGTTCAACGAGGAGTCGCCCACGATCCTCGGGCTTTACCACGGTGTCGCCCTGACGGAGCGGACCCACGAGTACGGCGGGGTCCTGCCGGACCGGATCTCGATCTACCGGCGTCCGCTGCTGGAGATGTGCGACACCGAGGAGGACGTCGTCGAGGAGGTGCTGATCACGGTGATCCACGAGGTCGGCCACCATTTCGGCATCGACGACGCACGCCTGCACGAACTCGGCTGGGGCTGAGCCGGTGGACGAGCGATAGCAAAGGTCCCTTGCTCCTCCGGCGGCGGATTCCGTGCCGAAGGAGGCATGGTCGGTGATTTTCGTCCGTCGGGCACCAAGGGATCTCCGGATTCTTAACTCGGTGTAACAACACCGCCACTTTGGGCGACAGCCCCGCTAAACTTTTCGACACGTTGTCGTCGGCCGGCGCCGGCGAATGCCTGGGGAGGCGGTGCATGGCCGAGTCGACGGCGCGCAGGAGGGGTGACCGTCGGTTGCGCTGGCTGCTCGCCTCCAGCGCGGCGTCGAACCTCGGCGACGGGATCGGCAAGGTCGCCTTCCCGCTGCTCGCGGTCACCCTGACCCGCGACCCGCTGCTCATCGCCGGTCTCTCGGCGACCCAGTTCCTGCCCTGGCTGCTGTTCGCGCTGCCGGCCGGCGCGCTCCTCGACCGGATCGACCGGCGGCGCGCGATGATCCTCGCGAACAGCGCCCGCGCGGTGGTCGTCGGCGGGACGGCCGTCCTGGTCGCGGTGGGCGGGGTGACGATCTGGGCGGTCTACGCCGCCGCGCTGCTCATCGGCTTCGCGGAGGTGGTCGCCGACAGCGCCGCGAACGTGCTCATCCCGGCGGTCGTCGGCAAGGACTCCCTCGACAGCGCGAACAGCAAGCTCCAGGCCTGCGAGATCGTCGGCCAAACCTTCCTCGGCGGGCCGGTCGGCAGCGCCACCTTCGCGCTTTTCGCGGCGTTTCCGTTCTTGCTCAACTCGGTGGGTTTCGCGATCGCGGCGGCCGTGCTGATCGGCCTCGCCGGAAGCTACCGCCCGAAGGCCGCGGAAGGCGCCGGCACCGACCTTCGCGCCGAACTGGCGGAGGGTTTCCGCTGGCTGAAGGGCAACCGGCTGGTCCTGCGTCTGGTCGTCATCGCCGGGTTGATCAGCCTGGTCAGCGAACTCGCGCAAGCCCAACTGGTGCTGTACGCGATCGAGTACCTGCGTCTCAGCGAGGCGGCCTTCGGGCTCTTCGCGTTCGTCGGTGGCATCGGCGGCCTGCTCGGCGCCGCCATCGCCCCGCGGCTGGTGAAGGCGACCAGCCGTCGCACGGTGCTCCTCGGGGGCACGGTCTTCTGCGGCACGGCGTTCACCGGCATGGGGCTGACGGCTTCGCCGGTGGCGGGAGCGGCACTGTTCGGCCTGTTCGCGGCGGCCGTCGTCGCGGTGAACATCGTGCTCGGGACGGCACGGCACACGCTCGTCCCCGGCGAACTGCTCGGCCGGGTCCTCGGCGTGTGGCGCACCGTCGTCTGGGGGGCGATCCCGGTCGGCGCCCTGCTCGGTGGCGTCCTCACACACGCCCTCGGTTCGCCTGCCCGGACGTTCCTCACGTCCGGGCTTCTGCTGTTCGGTGTGGCCGGTTTCGCGTTCGTCTCGTTACGCCGAGGAGCCTTCGATGACGAATCGGCCACGGAGGTGCGGGTTCTCCACCAAGACCGGTGAAAACAACGGACGTTGGTGCTGAAATAACCCATCACCGCCACTGGTGACGGGAGGTCCGCGATGCGGCAGACACTGGTGCCGGAGGCCGGCGTGGGGACGGAAGAACCTTCCAGACGCCCGCAAGTGCTCACCGCGGTCGCCGGTTTCGTGATCGGCGGCGGCGTGATCGGCATGCTGTGGGCGCTCTCGGGCGTCGAGGCGGGAGCCCTCGAAGACGCGCAGGACGCGTGCCGGGCACTGACCAGGGTCGGCACGATCCCGGACACCACCGGCTCCGCGCCCGGCCAGCGGACCGTCGCCGTATTGGCCCCCGAAATCCTGCACCGGATGACGGCCGCACGCGAACTGTCCGCCGCGGCGGCGGCCGCCAACGACGCCTACCGGCCGCTGGCCGACCACATCGACGGCGTCAGCCGGATGGTGTTCAGCCTGCACTTCAACCAGATCGCCGGACAGCGGCACCTGACACAGGCCGAACAGCTCTGCACTCAGCTCTGACCGCGGACAAGACTGGCAGGACACGGCCTAACTCTTGTGGACGGTCCTGACGGTCAGCTGGTTGCCGGGGATCTGCCCCGCGCAGCCGAGACCCTGCACCGGCACGAAGTTCGACGCCGTTTCCTGCGGCAGGTACACCCGCAGCCCTCGGGTCTCGGTCGGCTTGCAGACCGCCTCGTCGTAGTTGCGGACGTTCACGAAGCCGACGTCCGCGGCCGCGCTCTCGCCGTTGCCGAGCCGGACCGGCGCGCCCTTGTCGCCGTCTCGGAACGCGGCTTCACCGACCTGGTGACCGTCCGCGCCGGTCACGTAGGAGATGCCGGGAAAGCCCTGAATGGTGCACGGATGCCCGCTCGCGTTGGTGATGACGAGCTGCCGGTACACCGTGCCCGCGGCGGCGTCACCGTCCTTGACGGACAGTTTGACGTCTCCTGCCTTGCAGAGCCCGTCGTTCCTCGGCTCCTGCGCGGGCTGCTGGACCGGCTGCGAAGCCGGTGCCGGGTTCGAAGAACTCGCGCTGGGCGCGGCCGAGGTGTCCGGCGCCGAAGTGGACGGTGACGCGGACGTGTTCTGCGCGACAGGTGTCGTCTCGGCACCGCACGCGCTGAGCAGCAGGAGTCCGGCGGTACCCGCGACGAGACCGCCGATGGAGATCATCTTCGAACGAACCATGGTCATTCGCCTCCCTGTATTCGGACACTGTCGGACACAGCCGGACACTGTCGGCACTGCCGGGTGACCCACCGTCCAGTAGACGTGTTGTCCGCAGTGCGGGTTGCGCCCATCCGGTTAATTCCTCACAAGGTGTCAATAGATCTTGTGGGGTGTGTTCCCGGCCGGGAGCGGAGGCAAACGTTCGCGGTCAGCCTTCGACGGGGACGTCGGCCCAGGTGAGGCAGGTCCAGCCGGTGGGGTTCGCGACGAGTTCGACGACACCGGTGTTCGGGATGAGACCCTGGTTGGCGACTTCGGCGGTCACGTTCCCGGCGAGCCATTCACCACCCAGCCGGATCGCCCCACCGTGGCTCACCAGCACCACCGTGCCGTCGGGGTCGGCCTGCTCGTGCTTGGCACGCAGCCGGGCGACCGCGTCGAGCATCCGGACGCGGACCTGCGCGCCGGTCTCGCCGCCGGGGATCGGCGGGTCGAGTTCGCCGAGGGTCCACCGGCGCACGACGCTCATGTAGGTCGTGATCGAGTCCTTGTCCGTCTTGCCTTCGAGGTCACCCGCGGCGACCTCGTGCACCCCGTCGAGCACCTGGACCTCGAACCCGAGTTCGGCGGCCAGCGGCGCGGCGGTCTGCTGGGCGCGGACGGCCTGCGAGGCGTAGACCGCGACGATGGGCTCACCGGCCAACCGCGTCACGAGGTCCCGTGCCTGCTCGCGGCCCAGCTCGGTGAGCGGCGGACCGGGCAACGCGGTGTCGAGCGCTCCTCGCACGTTGCCCTCGGTCTGGCCGTGGCGGACAAGGAGAAGTTTCACGCCTGTGCTCCCTTCCGTACCGACTCGACCCAGTCGATCGCGTCGGTGAAGTCGTCGTTGGCGGCACCCGGCTCGATCTCGGTCGTGCCGTTGTCCGCGCGCGGGTGGGAGCCGAGGAACCGCACGTTGCTGCACCGGCGGCGCAACGCGGCCAGCGCGTCACCGATCCGGGGCTCGGCCACGTGCCCCTCGAAGTCGATGAAGAAGCGGTACTCGCCGAAGTTGTTCCTGGTCGGCCGGGCGTCCAGCTTGGTCAGGTTGATGCCGCGGACCGCCAGTTCGGTGAGCAGCTCCGCCAGGGCACCCGTCCGGTTCGTCGCGGCGGCGACGATCGACGTGCGGTCGGCGCCGGTCGGTTCCGGCAGCAGGCCGGGCGCGCGGACCAACAGGAACCGGGTCTTGGCGTCGCGGACGTCGGCGACCTCGGTGGCCAGCACTTCCAGCGGATAGTGCTCGACGGCGACCGGGGCGGTGACGGCGGCGTCGAACTCGCCGGCGTCGACCGCGACCGCGGCCGCGGCGGTGGACGACGTCGCGACCGGATGCGCGCCGGGGAAGTTCGCTTCGACCCAGTGCCGGACCTGCGCGAGCGCGTGCGGATGGCTCGCCACGGTGCGGATCTCGGTCGTCCCCGGCCGGGTCAGCACGCTGAAATGGACCGGCAGCAGCACCTCCGCCACCGCGACGAGCGGCTCGGCCTCGCTCAAGCTGTCGAGCGTGGCCGTGACCGCGCCCTCCACGGAGTTCTCGATCGGGACGCAGGCCGCGTCGGCCGCCCCCGAACGCACCGCGGCGAGTGCCGCCGGGATGGTCTCCGCGGGGATCAGCTCCTCACCGGCGGCGAGCCGGCGCGCGGCCTGTTCGGTGAAGGTTCCCTGGGGGCCGAAGTACGCGATCCGTGACACCCCGCCAGATTACGCACGACACGGGTGGCGACTTTCACTCGGACAGCCGGTACGCGCACCGGTTACGCCGGGTGCCATTTTTTGCCATGCTTGAGGCGTGACCGCCGAACCGGGCACCCACACCGGCCACGACGACGTCGGCTCCTCGTTCGCTCCCCTGCCGGACCGTCCCACTCCGGAGCTGGTGCTGTGCGCCGTCGATGACCTGCTCGCGCAAGCCTGGACCACCGTCGCGGACACCGTGGACGGCCGGATCTTCGTGCACCGCGGGTCGGTGCTCGACGTCGTCGCGCAGGCCGTCGTCAGCCCCGCGAACTCCCACGGCTGGATGCGTGGCGGCATCGACGCGGTTTACGCCCGCGCCTATCCCGAGGTCGAGCAGAACGTGCGCAGCGCCGTCCTCGCCTACCACGGCGGCGAGCTCCCGATCGGCGAAGCGGTGATCGTGCCCACGGGCGAGGCGGAGCCCGCCTGGCTGATCAGCGCACCGACCATGCGGGAACCCGGCGAACGCCTCCCGCGCGACACCGTGCACCCGTACCTGGCCGCCAGGGCGGTGTTCCGGCAATGGCGCGACGGCAGGCTCGACCAGGGCCGGGTCCGTGATCTCGTGCACACGATCGCGATGCCCGGACTCGGTACCGGCGTCGGCGGGGTCGCCCCCGCCTCCTGCGCCCGGCAGGTCGCCGCGGCGTGGGACGAGGTCTTCACCCCCGGCCGCTCTCGTCACGGACGGTAACGCCCCGAAGCGGGCTACATCACATCGCAGCGCGTTCACGAGCCGTAAGCCCTACCGTTAAAGCGGCTTCATCCGGTTCGCGGCACGTTCACCGCCGAGAACTCGTCAACACGGTTTTGTACGGCGCCAGCGCTGGCGACGGGCGAGGAGTGTGCGATGCCGCGAGTCCGTGAGCTCAGTCCCTACGTCGAGTTGCACCGTGAGCAATGGCGCGAGTTGCGCAGGTCGACTCCGCTGCCGCTGACCGCCGCGGAACTGCTGCGGCTGCGAGGTCTCGGCGAACAGGTCGATCTGGCCGAAGTCGCCGAGGTCTACCTGCCGCTCTCCCGGCTGATCAATCTCCAGGTCGCCGCCCGGCAACGGCTGAACGAAGCCACCACCACCTTTCTCGGTGAAGACAGTCGGGGCACCAAGGTGCCGTACATCATCGGCATCGCCGGCAGCGTCGCCGTCGGCAAATCGACCACCGCGCGCATCCTGCGCACCTTGCTCGCCCGCTGGCCGGATCACCCCAGGGTCGACCTGGTGACCACCGACGGGTTCCTCCACCCGCGGGCGGAACTGGTCCGGCGCGGGATCATGCACCGCAAGGGATTCCCGGAAAGCTACGACCGCCGGGCGCTGCTGCGCTTCGTCACCGAGGTGAAGTCCGGCGCGGAACGGGTCAGCGCTCCGGTGTACTCGCACCTCGCCTACGACATCCTTCCCGACGAGGAACAGGTCGTTCAGCGACCCGACATCCTGATCCTCGAAGGACTGAACGTCCTCCAGCCCGGCCCCCGGCTCACCGTCTCCGATCTGTTCGACTTCTCGATCTACGTGGACGCGCCCACGACCGACATCGAACGCTGGTACATCGAGCGCTTCCTCAAGCTGCGGCACACCGCCTTCGCGGACCCGGCGTCACACTTCCACCACTTCGCCGGCCTGCCGGACGACGAGGCCCGTGCCGAGGCGCGCCACCTGTGGCGCACGATCAACGAGCCGAACCTGATGGAGAACATCAAGCCGACCCGGCCCAGGGCGACCCTCGTCCTCCGCAAGGACGCCGACCACACGATCAACCGGGTCCGGCTACGCAAGCTCTGAGCGGTCGTGGGTGGAAAGCCCCTTTTAGTGATAAGCGTGTCTTTGCCGTGCTCACCGCCACGGCGAGGACGTGACTGACGTGATCGGACGGCGCACTCACGTGATTGGGCAGCGCACTCACGTGACAGCCCATTCCGCGTAAGTGTCGAACGGGACCCTGTGTGACCGGGCACCCCCGGATTCTCTACTCACGGCAAGCATTCACGGCGACAGCCAAGATCACGAAGCCGGAAGTCGCTCACGCGGCCGAATCCCGGCCGTTCCCTCAAAGGACCAGCCTTCGCATCACGGGCGAGGCGGTCGTGCGGGCCGGTCGCGCACCGCCACCGGGGGTGGCGTTCCTCGGCCGATCGGCCGATCCACGCTCAGTACGTGTAACCGGTTGGCCGATACCGGCTACAGGCCCCCGAGGCGACCCTTGTGTCAGGGGTTCACAAGGTCTCGAAACGGACCTTGAGCAGGGAGGAGGCTCACGATGTTCTCTACCATCCTGACCTGGGTCGGCTCGATTCTCGGACTCGCACTCCTGGTGGCCATGGCCGCCGGCGCCTTCGTCGTCGACTTCGACGACGCGCGCGGGGACCGTCGCCGGAAGAAGCCGCAAGTCACCGAGAGCAACGGCACCCCGGCCGCACCGCTGGGCTGAACACTGGGCTGAGAACGGGGCGGAAGACGGCTCAATCGAACGGGTTGTGCACCTGCGCACCAGCCCAGCCATGTCGGCGAAAGTGCGGGTGACCAGGGTCAGGTCGTGGACCCGGGCGGTCGCGGCGATCAGCCCGTCGATGGACGGCAGTTTCCGCGGCGCGTACTGCCTGCCCCATTCGGCCGCGATTTCGGCGGTCACCGGAAGGATCCGTTCCGAGAAGTGCGTGATGAGCCCGGCCAGCCACTCGGCCAGCGCGTCCGCGCGCTCCCTGCCCTGATCTCCTCGATGCCTGAGCTTGCTGATTCCTCTCTCGATCTCCCCGGGGTCAACGCGCGGTCGTGGCCGGGGAACGGCGAGTCAGGCGAGTTCGCCGAGCGCCTTCCGGTAGTCGTCGATGTCGTAATCCATCTCGTGCTCACCGGTTTCGGTCAGCTGGGCGGCCAGCGCGTCGATGAGGCTGTCGAAGATTTCGTCGCGTTCCCGCCCGGTCTCGCGCAGCCGGCGCACGGCCTGCCAGACCTCGGCGGGCTCGTCGGCCCAGAGCTGGTCGACGATCGTGGTCTTGAGCGCCAGCCGCATCCTCGGCTCGCCGTCGAAGGTCTCCTCGGCCAGCGCCTCGTGGTACTCGGGGTGCTCGCCGATCACCAGCAGGCGACGCTGCTCCGGGTCCGCGGGCTCGAGTTCCAGTTCCTCGTCGCCGATCTCCGCGTAGACGGTCGGGACGGCGAACATCCGGCGGGCGAGGGCTTCCGCGAGTTCTGCCGGGTCTTCGATGCCCTCGGAGCCGTCGAAGTAGACGTCGAGGGTGGAGTCGTCGTCTTGGGCGAACTCCTCCAGGAACTCGGTCGCGCCTTCGAGCAGTGCCACGCGCGCGGCCTCGGGGAGCCCGGCGCGGTCGGAGGCCCAGTTGACCCACCCGAGCACGGCGGGCTCCAGCGCGTCCTCGTACGTTTCGTCGATCTCCACCTCGCCGTCCAACAGCGACTCGAGGAACCGGGCGAGCTTCTCGGGCCCGACCCGCAGCGGGCTGCCCGGCTCGGTCGCACAGCCGTGATCGACGAGCAGACGCGCGTAGAACCGCGTCGCTTCGGTGTCGTCCACGAGCCCGGATCCGATGAAGTCGGCCACGACCTCTTCGCGGACCTGCTCGGGCCATTCGGTGATCTCCGGCGACGGTTCGGGAGCGGGAAGCGCCCGGATCCAGGCCAGCGCGAGCGCGTGGAACCGCGCGTAGTCCTCGCTGACGTCCGGCTCTTCGACGACGTCCGTCGCGGCCAGCCCGTCCGCGAGCAGCTGGTGGGCACGCTCGGGCAACACCCGCTCCAGCGTGACCAGCTCCGGATCGTCGGCGGCCTGCTGCCGCATTTCGGCCAAGACCTCCTGCGGCTTGTCGACCACGACGACGTCGCGGATCCGGCCGCCCTCGGTGAAGTCGACCAGCGCGAGCAGCCCGTGCTCCACACCGCCGCGCGAGAAGACGCAGAGTAAGGAGGACTCGTCGCCGAAGACGTCACCGGTCCGCCAGCAGTCCCCGACGGTCACCGCGGCCAGGTCGCCCGCCCATTCCGGCTCCGGGATCCCGCGCGACAGCACGGTGTTCAGCGCCGCGGCGGCCGCCTCGCGCTCTTCCTCGGTCTCGGCGAAGACTCGCAGCCCGGCGAGCAACGCGGCCGCGGCGGGCGTGATCTTCCGCTCGGAGAACGCGATGAGCTCCATGCCGAGCGACTGTTCGCCCTCCTCGACCTCGATCTCCCCCCACTGGCCGAGCACCTCGGAGGTCAGCAGTTCGACGTCGAGCACCTCGGGTTCGGCGCCCAGGGTCGAGAAATCGCGGAGGACGTCCTTGAAGAGGCCCGTCACACTCGGGGTGGAGGGCTGGGCTGCCTTCTTGCGGGCACGGCTGACCGGACTCATGGCGACATGTTTTCACGCGGGTCCCGCCGAGCTCGTCGCGGTGGTCCTGGGCGCGAAACGCGGCGTCCCGGACGCGGGCGGGCACCGGTTCCGGACCACCGCGACGACGACGGCCCGCCAGGGTGGCTCGACCTGCTTCGCCGGGTTTCCTCGGTTCACTCCGAACAACGAAGGGCGGCGGGCGCGGTTACGCCTTGACCGGTTTCGGAATCGCGATCCTCGCCGCCTTGACCTCGGCGATCAGCCGAGTCTTGCGTTTGTGTGTTTCCACCAAGTCGCTCAGGTAGGGACCGAATTCTTCGGCCGTACCGGCCTTTTTGTGCGCCGTGCGCAGTTTGCGCAGTTGCCGGGCCGCCTCGCGATAGGAGTTCGGATCTTTCCGGGTGATCAATTCTTCGACATGGTCCCGATAGATGGGAATGGTT
>Ga0196958_10000145_pt1 | contig 24583 bp, 23 predicted proteins | sample S1v_10metaG_FD_148654 | JGI IMG/M metagenome (GOLD analysis project Ga0196958, IMG submission 148654) | Soil microbial communities from Anza Borrego desert, Southern California, United States - S1+v_10 | ecosystem: Environmental > Terrestrial > Soil > Desert | place: USA: California | collected... | reverse complement strand
GAACGACCCGCCGTTGAAGCCGAGGGCGTTCGGGATGTAGCTCAGCCAGTTGGTGGTCGAGAAGCGGACGTCGCCGTGGAGGGTGATCCGGTCGGCGAGGATGTTCGCCTCGGTGTACGTAGTGATGTCGCCGCGCGAGTAGATCCCGATCGCCGGCGGCGCCTGGGGCGAGTACGCCTCGTTCGCCGGCGCGCTGATCCGCAGGCCCGGCCGGTTGTCGGCCGGCGCGTCGTTCTGGCTGACACCCGAGGCGATCCCGCCACCGATCCAGGGGTGGCCGGCGATCGCACGCGGGATGAACTCGACCAGCGAGGTCGCACCGAGGGCGTCGATGGCCGGTCGGATGCGCACCATCGCGTCGGTGCCGGGGTTGCGCACCTCGAACTCAGGGACCGGCTGGCCCTCGATCTGGATCGCGGCCGAGCCCATCAGCGTCCAGAGGTTGGCGGAGCTGTCGGTGAAGCTCGTGGTGCCGGCCAGCTGGCTGCCGAAGTCGGGAGAGGCCACCACAATGCCGTTGAAGCCGCTCCGGATCTCGCCCCGGTAGTACTTGCCCGTCATCCGGTCGACGCCGCTGATCCGGGCGCCCACCACCAGCTCAGCCGTGCCGGCGAAGATCGAGGTGACCCCGGCCGTGATGACTGGTGCCCCGAGCTGGGTCCAGAACTCGCCGTCGACCGAGGTGTAGAACGTGACGGTGTGGCCGCCGGCGCCGTTGTCGACGTCGAGCCAGGCCCTGATCCAGCGCCGCTGACCGTTCGCGAACGGGACCGGCACGGTGGAGTTGCGCGAAGTCTCGTTGGTGCCGTCCGTGCTCCAGTGGAAGGTCAGTAGGCCGTCCCAGCGAACCGAGAGCCCGTAGGCGTGCGTGGTGCCCACGGTGTTGTGCATCTTCGCGAACGCCCACTGCCGGCCGAGCTGGTAGTTGGCCAGCGCGACCTCGGCCCGCAGGTCGATGTCGCCGGTGATGTCCAGGCCGGGTGCGTCCGGCGTCATGGCGATCGAGTTGACGTCGCCGGGCATCCACATGTAGCCGACCAGCCCCGCACCGTCCGGGCGGATGGTGATCGAGCGGAGGCCGGAGTTGTTGAACGCCTTGATGCCGTCGTGGTCCATGAAGACACGGGCGCCGGTGGCGGCGGTCGAGATCGAGCCGGAGACGATCACCTGGGCGTCGAGGGTGCCGGAGGTGATCTTGGTGGCCGACAGCTCGCTGATCTGGGCGGTGCCGATGGCGGCGTCGGCGATGATGCCGGACTCCGCCGTGATCGTGCCCACGGCCATCTTCTCGGCGGTGACCGCTTCGGCCTCCAGCAGCGCGGTGGAGATCGTGCCGGTGGCGATGACGTCGCGGGCGATCAGCGACTCGGGCTCGATGGCCCCGTTGCCGAACCGGTGCGGCGTCCAGGCGGCGCCGGTCCAGACCTTCAGCGTGTTCTCGCTCGCGGTGTCGATCCAGAGGTCCCCGGTGTCGGGGTCCGCCGGCGCGGTGTCGCTGGAGGTGACCTCGGACTTGCTGATGGCCTCCGCCAGGGCCTCCGTGGCCGCCTGGCTGCTCAGCGGCTCCCAGGCGCCCCCGACGTACCGGCGGGTCTCGTACTGGCCTGGAGCGACCTCGGCGAACCACAGCTCGCCCTCGGCCGGGCTCGCCGGCGCGTCCGGGCCGTAGTAGATCTGCGTGCCGGCGCCGATGTCGCCAATGAAGTCCTCGATCGACTGCGTGGTGGCCGACACCTGGACCGAGCCCTCGGACGCCTTGCCGGCGAGCGACCGCGCGACCAGGGCGACCCAGTAGGTCCCGGCCGGCATGGAGATGAGGACATCGGCGCCCCGAGGGGTCTCGATGGTGGCTCGCAGCGTCTCGGCTAGCACCGGGTCGAAGCCCTCGACGGTCGAGACGTGGACCTCCATCCGGGCGTAGTCCATCGGGGCGACCGCGTCGGGACTGGCCCACAGACCGTCCCAGGAGACCCGCAGGCCGCCCAGAACGCCCTCCACGATCGGCGGCGAGGGAGTGGGAGGCACGGGGCCGCGCACCGGGTACGCGCCGTGCGAGCCGTCCCACTGCTTGCCCCAGCTCGACGCGAGGTTGCCGTCGCGGTCGTACTCGTTGACGTTGCCGTCCTGGACCGAGGAGTTGGACAGCTGCGGAGCGCGCGCCAGGCTCCGGACGCGGGTCTCCAGCGTCGAGATGCGCCGGGCGTGCCGGCTGAGGTCGCTCATAGCGCCATCGCGTCGGCGCGTACGACGGCGGCGGTCATCGCGTCGCCCTCCGAGGGGTTGGTGGTCACGGTCAGGATGCGGAACCAGTCATCGACGTTGACCCAGTCGGTGTCGGCCTGGAGGCGGATCTCATCGCCTGGGCTGAAGCTTCCCACCGGTGCGTGCGAGTGGTTGCGGATCTCGATCGTCGCCACCTCGATGTCGCCGTTGAGGCGGGCCAGCTCGCGGGCAGCGCGGTCGTTGGCTCGGGTCTTGCTCTGGATCGCCTTGTCGTCCACCACGGAGACGCGCCGGAGTCGACCAGCAGTCGAGCGCCCGGAGAGCCCTCGGATCATGTCCTGGCCCTCGCCGGAGCCCAGCACGAGCACCTCGCTGGCGTAGTCCTCCTCCGGCCTGGAGATGCTCGGCATGATGGCGACGTTCTCGCCGAGGACGAAGCGCAGGTCCGGCCGCCGGCGGCCGAGCCGGGGGTACCCGAGGCGCAACCGGTGGACGATGTCGGTCTGGCCTTCGTTCCAGGAGTGCTCCTCCAGATACTCGAACGGCGTCTCGGCGGCCAGGTCATCGAACTCGCGGCCGAGGTCGTCGGTGACCCACCAGGCCAGCTTGTACGGGCCGGCCTCGAACTGGACCAGCTCGCCCTCGCCGGTCTCGAACTCGACCTCCTCCAGCTCCTCGCCGATCCGCACCGGCGATGTGGTGCCATCGAGGACGAGCCCGAGGTCACCGCCGGCCTTGCCCTGGAGGTGGGTCCAGATGTGACGGGCCGCGTCGAGCGGATCGATCTCCACGCCGTACCAGCTGTCGGTGTACGGCATCCCGCGTGGGTAGCCGGTGAAGCCGACCGCGTCGATCTGCATGACCGGCCCGTCGAAGCTCAGGCCGGTGGCGATCCCGCCACCTCGGATCAGACCGTCGATCTCGGGGTAGATCGCCGTGCTCCACTGCCGGATGATGGGCTGGCCATCGGCGCCGATCGCGTTCGGGTGGCGCGGATCAATCGCACCCGAGAGGGTGAAGTCGCCGCTGAGGGTCGACGTGAACGTGACGTCGCCCAAGGGCAGGTCGGTGGACACGAAGGTGCCCGTGCCGTCGCCGTTGAGGCGCTGAGCGAGAAAACGCCACGCCATCAGCTATCCGTGGTGGCTTGTTCGACAAACTCCACGTCGAGGATGATCGAGCTTTCCGCGTCGACAGTGATGGGATCGTCGCCTTCTTCGATGGGCCACTCGGTGCCCTGCTCAGTCACTCGGCCGCGCATCTGGAAGGACTGGGTCGTTCCTCGGTAGGACTCGGGGATGGCGATCTCGCCCGCGTTCATCAGCGTGCTGCGCCGAGGGACGGGAGCAGCCGTCTCGCGATACCGGGTCGTCTGCGTCGCCAGGTGGCTGCCGTCGTTGGTCCCGACGCGCACCCAGACGTAGCCGCCGACGATGTTGTCCGGCACCCATGCCTGTGCCCAGGTCGCGGTAATGCGGGCCCGAGTGGCCCATTCCGGGATGTCGAGGTTCCACATGCCCTGGTCGGGCCACGGCTCACCAAGGGTGCCGGTAGCGCCCAGTGGGTCGGGGTTGCCGGCGGAGATCGAGATGGTGCGCACCACGCGCTCGCGGCGGGGCTGGACGACCTTCCGGAGGTCGGTGATCATCGAGTTGGTGATGGTCGAGGTGTTCGCCGGGAGGTTGATCCGCGCGAGTGCGACCGCCGGGTACGGAAGCCCGGCACCACCGTTGATCTGACTGATCCGGGTGGCAGTGGTAGGCACGTTCTGGACGACGAAGCCCTCGACGTACGGGCCGTAGGGCACGCTCGGCGGCGACGGCATTCCGGGGTACTGCGGGTCGCGCATCCGGGCCACGACCATGTCGGCCCGGCCGCTGCCGGCGCCCGAGGCGGTCACCATCACGTTCGTGTCGGTCGGATTCCGAGCGATGTAGCTCTCGCCCCAGCTCGCGCCGGGGTACCGGTTGATCATCACGCCGGCGCCGGGCCCGATGCGGACCGCTGCGCCAGGGGTGGCCAGCGCCCGGACGACGAGGTCGTTAATGCCGACCACGCCTTCGCCGCCGCCGGTGGCTGCGTACGCGAGCACGCGGGCCAGTTCCGGGGTGTGCTCACCCCCGGCGACTGCCCAAGCAACGCCATCCCACGCCACGTCATGCCCCTTCCGTCACAGCGACCACCAGGCCGAGCGCCAGCTTACGATGCACTGGGCCGTCCCCGAGGGCGACATACCGCCGAAGATCAGCTCTTGGGTTCCCGGCCGAAGTCGAGCATCAGCCAGTCGCGTGCCGGGCATCAGGTAGCCCGCCACCGAGGTGTACTTGTTCCGCATGACCGTCATCGCCCAGGGCTGGGTATCGATGATCACGTACTCGTTGTCGCCGATGTTGAGGTTGAGCCCGAGCCGCCAGCCCTCGGCCTCCACGAACGGATCGACCACTGGGCCGTTGAAGCGCACCACCGGGTAGGTCGGCACGTTGCCGCCCACCGTCAGGAAGCCCTGCCGAGTGCCGCCGGTGCTCATGATCTGCAACGGGAAGTAGGCCGGGAAGACGAAGCCACCGGTGGTCGCGGCGAGGATGTCGACGGTGTGGCTGAAGGATTCCTCGGAGTAGTGCAAGGGGTCGGCGGTCACGAAGTTCGCCGTGATGGGCACGTAGCCACCGAGCAGGAGGTTGCTCACCGGTGCCGCCCACTCGCGCGGGCGCCCGTAGATGCGACGCTCCCGGCCGCCGACGCCGTAGCTCAGCGCCATCACCTCGCCGGGCGCCAGCTCGGTGCCCTTGCGCCAGACCGTGGCGAGCTGCTCCAGGGTCTCCAGGGAGCCCTCGGGGTCCTCCTTGTCGGTGGACATGTTGAACGTCCAGACGGGGCCGTCGAGGAAGTCACGGCCGAACACGCGAGCGTTGCGCACCGGGTGCGACTGGTCCTGGACGCGCCACTCGGCGGTCCCGGTGTCGAAGGTCTCGACGGTCACCGGGTTGCCGATCCCGAACTCCACTCCGTCGAGGGAGAAGTTGTAGTCGACGGGCATCTCAATCCCCGATCATGTCGGCGTAGACACCGGCGTGCTGGTGCCGGCGGACGTGGAATTCAAGCGCGCTCGCCACGTCCTGGGGGGTCGAGTTGGTCGGCATCATCGGGACGGTGATGTTGATGCCGCCGCTCTGGTAGTCGCGGAGGTAGGTCAGCTGGTCCTCGCGCAGCGCCCACTCGTTCTTGCCGGTGAGGTTGAGCACCTGCGACAGGCCCGGAGGCAGCGGGCCGCCGGTGTCGCGGAGCAACGGCGCCGCATCCGGCGACTGGGCAGCGATGTCTTCTGGGACCACGCCGCCCTCGGAGTACCAGTGGGGGTTGCGGCCCAGCCACTTGGCGTACGCCTGGGCCGGCGAGCCGTAGCGGTTGGCGATGTACTGAAGGCCGAGCCGGGCCTGCTCGCTCGGGTCGTTGGTCTTCTTCCCGCCGTACTCCGCCCAGAGGAAGGGCATGAACTGGAAGAGACCGTGCGCCCCGCTGCTCGGGTTAGTGGCGTTCGGGTTCCAGCTCGACTCGCCCTGCACGAGCTTCTCCAACGCGCGCCACTGGGCGCCCTGGTGCCAGCCGTAGCGCGCCGCCATGCCCCGCACGAGCGCCTTCACCGGCCCCGCACCCGCGTCGCCGTAGTGGGTGTCGGAGGCAGTGCCGATGATGCTGTCGAGCTTCTCGGCGACTGCGTCGAAGAGCTTGCGCGGGATGCTGGGCAGGAATTCACTGGCAAACCAGTTGTCGCCGAACTTCTCCTTGATCTTGCTCAGCGGACCGGCCATCTGGTCCTTCACCCAGGCCAGCGGCTTGGCCATCATGTCGCTGACCCACTGGGCCACGCCGGCGAGCGGGCCTCCTCCGGCGATCGACTTCGCGCCAGACAGGTACGGCACTGGGTTGACCGCCCCGCCGTTCGCGCGGATCTCGAAGTGGAGGTGTGGCCCGGTCGAGTTACCGGTCGAGCCCACCGTGCCGATGCGCGTGCCGGCCACGACGCGGTCGCCGGTGCGCACCAGCGTCTGGTTCAGGTGCGCGTAGATCGACTCCAGGCCGTCGTCGTGCGAGATCCGGACGTGCCGGCCGTAGGAGTAGGTCAGGTGCTTGACCGCGTTGACCAGACCGGCCATGAAGGCCCGGACGTTGGTGCCGGTCGGTGCGGCGTAGTCGATGCCGGAGTGGCCGGCGTACGAACCCCAGCCCGAGTGGCGATAGCCACCGTCGATGGGCTTGGCCACGCCGCCGCGAGCGAAGTAGCCCATGAAGTCGCGCACGCCCCGAGGCCCGTAGAGCCGGGCGATCCGGTTGGCCTCGTGGACGTAGTCCGCGCCCATGGCTCGGGTCCACTCGGGCCGCATGATCGCCTCGCCGCCGGAGACGCCGATGTAGCCGACGTCGCGGCCGGGGGTGTAGCCGGGATAGATGCCGCCGGTGGCGTAGCCGCCCTTCTTCAGCCCGTCCGGCATCGGAATGCGGTCCATCTTGTCCGACCCGAAGAACTCGGCCGCCTTGTTGAAGACGCCGTCGATCAGGCCGTCGTTGATGACGGTGTTGATGATCCAGCGGAGCGGGCGCTTCAGCAACTCGACCAGGTCGTCCCACTTGTCACCGATCCACTCGGTGAACTCGCCGAACGCCTCGCCGACGTCGTCCATCAGTCGCTTGAAGCCGGCGAAGATCGGCGCGATGTACTCGTCATAGACCAGCTGGAGCGCACCACTCAGCGCACGCCAGAGGACCCGCAGCTGGTTCAGCTCGTCATCGAAGGTGTTGGTGAACCAGACGACGAGGTTCTCGAAGAGCCGGAACACCCGACCGATCGTGTTGTCGTAGACCCACATCATCAGCCGGCCGAGGCCGCGCCAGGCGTCGCCCAGGAAGCCCCAGAGCTTGTCGAGGTTCTCCCACAGCCAGATCCCCATATGCACGAAGAGGTCGATGACTGGCCAGATCCAGCCGTCCCAGATCCTGCGGAAGACCGCACCGACGTCGGAGAAGAAGCCGCCGATCGCCTCGAAGATCGGGCCGAGGAAGTCCATCAGCCCGCGCCACATGTTGCCGAAGAACCGACCGGTGGGCTGGAGCAGGTTCTCCCAGACCCAGACGAAGAAGTCGCCGACCGCCCGGACAGCAGCGTTGACGCCGTTCCGGAACCACTCGACGTTCTGGTAGGCCCAGACGAAGGCGGCGACCAGGGCGCCGATCGCCAGGCCGATGAGGCCGCCGACGCCGAAGGCCGCCCAGAAGGACTTCAGCGTCACCGCGCCGGCCATGATCTGGAAGGCGCCGGCGAGCCCGAGGATGCCCATCACAAGGGCGTTCAGGGCCATCGGGTCCATGTTCGCGACCCAGTTGAGGACCGCGATCAGGCCATCAACGATGTCCTCCATCACCGGTGCCATCGCGATCGCGAGGTTGACCAGCGCGCCGCCGAGGGCGGAGAAGAGGGCCTCCAGTCGGGGCCCCATCTCCTCCAGCCAGCCGACGAAGTCCTGGAAGGCCGAGGAGTCCTCCAGGCTGGCCGCCCAGTCGGCAAAGCTGCCCGAGGCGCCCACCAGCCACTCCACAAACTGGAGCCCCAGCGGCATGAAGGCTTCGAGGATGGCCACGAAGCCGGTGGCGAGGTTCAGACCGATCTCGGTGAACGCCTGCACGAGGCCGGGCGTGGCGTCGGCGATGGTGGTGAAGAACTCTTGCCACACCGGGTTGGTGAAGACCTCGGCGGCGTACTCGAACGCCCCACCCAGGGCGGTCCCGAGCGTGCCGAGGAAGGTCGAGAAGCCCGGCCCGTAGGTGTTCATCAGCGTGCCGATGGCGCTCTCGACGCCCGGCAGCATGCCGCCCTGAAGGGCGTTGCGGAAGCCGAGGAACTCGTCCCGCAGGCCGTGGATGAAGCGGGCGAACCGCTGGCCGGCCGGCCCCAGCTTGCTCATGGCCTCGTCCAGCGCCTGCATGGAGGCCGAGCCCAGCTCGCCGGTCTGCACGAGTGCGTCCTGGTAGGCCAGCTGCGCGTCGGTGAGGTTGCGCTGGGCGTCGGAGATCGAGCGCTGGCCATCGGCGTACGACCGCTGCTGCTGCCGGCGCGCGTCGGCGACCGCCAGCTCGGCATCGGCGATCGCCCGGCTGTTCTCCCGAGCGACGTCGACCTGGGCCTGGAGGGCCTCGCTGACCAGCTCCGCGCCCTCGATCCGGGCCTCGTCCACCGCCCGCGCCGACTCGCCCAGCTGCTCCTGGGCGTCACGCTGGCTCTGGAGGGCCTCCGTCAGCCGCTCCTCCGCCGTCTGGACCCGCTCGGAGCCCTCGACGCCGTCCCGGTCGGCCTTGCGCTTCTCGGCCGCCAGCTCGCGATTCTCGCGCCGGATGCTCTCCAGGGCCAGCCGCGCCCGCTCCAGGGCGATCGAGGCTTCCTCGCGCTCGGTCGCGGTGACGCCCGGCTCGGCCATCGCCGAGTTGTAGGAGTGCTGCGCCTCGCCGAGGTCGAGCACGGCCTGGCGCTCATCGAGCAGTCCGCCGCGACGGCGCTCTTCGAGGTCCAGGAGATCCTGGGCGGCCTGCTGGCGGGCTTCGACCAGATCCTGCTGGGCCCGCTGGGCATCGCGTTGTGCGGACGCCAGGGAGCGCTCTGCGCGCACCTGGGAGTCGATGGCGTCCTCGATCATCTCGGCCGCGCGCTCGCGGGCCTCGACCACCCGAGCCTGGGCGTCGGCGGACCGCTCGGCCGCGTTGCGCTCGGCGTCATTGAGGTCGCGGATGGCGTCGGCCACCCGCCGGCTGGCGTCCTCGGACCGCTGGGCGGCGTCCTCGCGGGCGCGGGCCAGGGCCAGCTGGGCGTCGCGGACCGAGTTGGTCGCGGTCCGCATCGTGCGTGCCGAGGCGAGGCTGTCCTTGGCTGCGTCGGCCTGGACGTCCCCCAGAGCTCCAACGGCGTCACCGATGCCAGAGAAGCCGGCCACCAGTCCCGCAATGGCGGGGATGGCCACGACGCCGGCGGCTGAGATGGCCAAGAAGCCGCCGGCGACTGCCCCGAGCAGCGGCGGGATCGCCGGCAGGACGACCATGAGCGCGGAGGCGCGGAGGCTGAAGGCGCGGAAGGCGAACGTGGTCCGCTGCGACTCGCTGCCCACCTCGCGCATGCGCTCGTAGGTGCGGCGGATCGAGCCGTTGTCGTTGAGGTTGATCCGGATGTCGTTGCCGTCGAGCCGGCGAGCTTCCTGCTCGACCGCGTTGAGCTGGGCTAGGGCCTGGGCCGCGTTCACCTGGACGTCGATGTCGCGGGACTGCCCGCCGATCCGCTGGAGGGCGGCGGCGACCGCCGCGATCTCACTCAGCGCCGTGCGGGCGTCGACGTCGACACCGATGCGCTGGTCGTTGAGGTCGGCGAGGCGCCTACGCAGCTGGGCGATCTGCCGGTCGGCCGACCGGGTGGTGGCCTTGACCTCGATGTTGGGCAGCGACTGGAGGGCCCGGCTGAGGCGGGTCTGGACGATGCGCTGGAAGCCGCTGGTGAAGTCCTCGCCGGCCTTGCGACCAGCTGGTCCGGCGGCCTTGGCGGCCCCCTCGCGGACGCCGCGCTGGACGCCTTCGTCGATGGGGCCGCCAATCGAAGCTCCGAGGCTGTTCGCCTCGCGAGCGATGGCGCGCTGTACCCCACGGAACGACGGAACCACCTGGAGGAAGACGGTTCCTGCGTTGTAGGGCATCTACCCCGCCTCTCTCTTCCGGCGAAGCACCCGTCGAGCGAGGGCCTCGTGTCGTTCCTGGCGACGCGCTCGGCGCAGCGGCTCGATCGCATGCCTGGGGCGAGCGTACGGCACGAACTTCGGGAGCTTTGCTCCCTTGCGGCTGTTCGCCGCCCGTGTCGTGATGGTCAACTGCTGGACTCGGTCGGCGATGTCGGCGAGGATCTCGGCCTCCATCGTCCACAACGACATCGGCGGCCGATACTCACGCTTCGGCTGGTTCTCCGATGCCTCCAGGAGCATCCTGGCGTGCTCTTCGTCGTTCGACGCGGCCTCGACGTAGTAGCTGTTCCGGGGAAGGTGGTCGATGAAGCTGAGGAGCTTCCGCCACTGCCGGTCCTGCCACATCTGGTTGAGGTCGACGCCAAGATGCGCCTGGAGGTCGTATTCCAGTTCGGCTCGGTACTTGCCGATCAGGTACGCGAGCCGCGCGGGTTTCCCGGTCGCCTCACGACGCCTGGCGCACCCTCGTCAGCGAGACCGAAGTGACGCTCGTACGCCTTGCTGAGCAGGTCGATCTTCCACCAGGGGATCGTCAGCTTGAAGAATTCCTCCTGGTCCTCCTCGCGAACCACGATTGAGAGGAGGGCGGCGGGGTCCTGGTAGTTCGCCAGCAGCAGCTGCCAGTCCACCTCACGGGCGTCGAGGAAGGTGTAGTTCTTCCCCTCGATCGTGGCGACGAACGGCTTGTGTGTCTTCTCGCGCTCGGCGACGTCGAGGTTGATGGTCGGCTTGTCGATCGGGGTTACCTTGTTCTTGTTCTCAGCCATGGCGGGCTCCTCTTCGTGGATCAGGACTTGGAGTCGGCGGTCTTCTTCGCCGTCGACTTGGTCTCGGCCTCCGGCAGTCGGAAGCCGTCGAACTGGGCCTGCACGAGGGCGGCGGCCGATCGGACCGTCCGCGTCTCGTCGCCCTTCTTCACGGTGACCGGCTTGAACTCGGTCCCCTGCTTGTCAGCCATGCGATTCTCCTAGCCGCTGGAAGGGTGGCGGGCGGCCGAGCGCGACCGGAGCCCGCCGAGACTTAGCCGCGCTCGGCCATCTCGGGTCACGGCGTGACCGTGAAGCCCATCTGGGTAAGCAGGGCGTTCCAGCCGGCGCCGCCGAACAGCCACCGCTCGGAGTAACCGAGGGCGCTGTCCTCGAAGCCGGTGAAGGTGACACCCCAGGTGATGGGGTCGTCGCCGCCGGAGAAGCTCTGCTCGGCGTAGGAGGTCACCTTCGCACGAGGCAGCATCCGGCCGATGTAGATCTCGCCGGCGTCGCCCTGGTCCACCGCGAGCGCGAGCACCCGGTAGAACCGCGAGCTGGGACGGCTCGGCTTGGCGATCGAGACCTCGCCGGTGCCGACCGCCGGCACGATGCCGGCCAGGTCTGCGCCGGTGGCCAACCCGATGGTCAGCATCTTGGTCTCCTGGCAGACCACCGTCATGGTCGAGGTGTCGGCCGTGACGTCGGACCGGGTCGGGCTGACCGAGCCCCACGAGGTGACGTCGGACTGGGTCACGTCGCGGCTGAAGGCCACGCCGTCCTCCGACAGCCAGCCGAGGTCGTCCCAGGTGTCCGGCAGCTCGACCAGGGAGATCTCCTCGTCGGGAGCGGTCCCGGTGACGGCGGTGATGTCAGTGATCGGCTCGGCCGCGACCGGCGCGAGGAAAGCCGAGCCGTCGATCGCCTTGCGGATCAGCTCGGTCTGCTTGTTCTTCAGGTCGTCATAGAGCGGCATCGCAGATTCCTTTCAGAGTGATCAGCGCCGCACGCTGAACTGGTATCTCGTCGTGTACCGATAGATCGTCTGATCGGCCCACGGTGCCTTGAACGGCGCGATCACGGTGCTCACAGAATCGATCACGACGCCACTCATGCGGTGAGGGTAGCCCTGCATCTTCGCCTCGATACGCCGCGACAGGCCGTTCGACACGTCGCGATTCCGGTCGAAGACATCTACGTCGATCAGCGGCCGGTCCAAGAAACGGTTGGACCCTCCGCCGACCCGCCCGTGACGAACGAAGGGGAACTCGTTGTCCGGGACGCCTTGGCCGACCACCGTGGCGGGGGTCAGCTCGGGGAAGGAGGCGATCAGCCAGAGCCGCATCGCCGACTCGACGTCAGGGAAGGGCGGGAGGTCGTAGCTCACTCCGGCACCTCCCCCATCATCTCGCCGGCGCGCAGCATCACGCGCCGAGCCTCGATACGGCCGTTGCCGAACTCCAACGGAGCGGCGGCCGGGTCGTCGTTGTAGACCTCGACGTTGACGCGGGGGTTGCCGCGAACGCTCACCAGGCCGGCCTGCTCGTTGACCCTGAAGGCGGCGGCATAGTCGCCGGTGTCGTGAGGGGCGATCTGCACAGCGCGGTCGCGGATGTCGTTGGCCGCCCGGATGACCGGTCGGCGCATCTGCTGGGAGCGCATGAGCTTGCCGAACTCGCGTCGGTCGGGCCGGTAGCGAACGGTGACTCGTGCCATCAGGCCCTCCCCGCCTTGGTCAGCGCGACCCACATGCCCTTGTCGCGGCCTCGCTTGTCTCGGTACAGCCCCGGCTCGCCGTCGACCTCGAATTCCTCGCCACGGGCCACGATCCGGTCGCTGGCGGCGACGGTCTCCCCTGGCGGGATGAAGACATTGAGGCCCTCGATCAGGACCATGCCTCGGTGGCCATCCTCGGTCGAGGAGCGCGGCCAGATGGCACAGCCGGTGATAGTCCGCTCGCCGAGCACAGTCCGCTGCTCCCAGTGGTCCGGCTCAGACATCTGGATCACCTGGATCTCCTCGGCGCCGATCCGGGCCATCAGGGGTTCTCCGTGATGGGCGGGTGGACCAGCTCGGGGATGCCGTAGGTGTCGGTGGTGACCGCCTCCGGGGCATACCAGGAGGTGTCGAAGGTGAAGAGCTGACCAGCTCCGGGCGGCGGGATGACGCCCTCGGGCGCCATGGCCTCCAGCTCGGCCCGCTCCTCGTCGGTGAGGTGCATCGTGCGGACGAAGTCCTCGATGAGGCGCTCGCCGCCGATGGGACCGATCGGCGCGGTGTTGGTGATCGGGTCGGGGTACTGGTAGGTCCGCTTGGCGAGCAGGACCGCGATGAGCTTCGCGCGGTCCGGCACGACGGCGTCGGGCTCCAGCCACTCGGGGTAGCGCCGAGCGGTCTGGGAGACCACCAGGGAGGCAGCGTTGATGATCGCGATCGCGAACGGGTCGTCCTCGGCGATCTCCTGCTGGACCCAGATCGACAGGGCCGGAATGGTCACCAGGGCCATCGCTACCTCCTCTCAGGTGTTGTGGGGTGCGCCGACCTCTCTCCGGACAGCGCCGGGACGGCGCACCCCACGCTCAGTCGGATCAGGGGGTCACAACCGGCGGGAAGACGGGCCCGAGACCGGTGTAGTTGATCCGAACGCCACGGACGTTGTTGGTCAGCTGCTCCTCGGGGAGCAGGACGCCGTTGGCGTCGCGCTCGTCCTGCACCGAGGTGATCCCGGCGAAGGTGTGGAACAGGGACCGGTCACGCGCGTAGTCGGCGTCGTAGTCCTGGAGCCAGGTCATGGCCATGCCGTTGAGGGCGGTCCGTCGACCGATCCGCGCGCCCTGGGGCACGACAGGGGCGACGTTGCCCAGGACCAGCGCGGTGCGGTGGAGCAGCATCGCGAAGTCCGCCGGCAGGGTCTCGCTGACCACGACGGGGATGCCGGCCAGGCGGCCGATGATCGCGTCGCGCAGCGCCGGGGTGCCGGTCTGACCGGTCGAGTCATACTTCGACAGCCGGTCGCTGGTCAGCCACTCCGCCTCGACGTCCGAGCCGATGAGGAAGAACCGGCCGGCCTTCGGGGCGATCTTGTCGGCGTTCAGCAGGCGCCGGGCCTCGACGGCGACCAGGTGCGGGTCGCTGCCGGCCGGAACCTCCATCTCGCGCTTGAACGGGGCCGCCTGGAGGGCCGCGATGACCTTGGACTCCAGTCGACCGGCGACGGCGGTGGCCTGCGGGACGAGGACTTCGTTGGTGAAGTCGATGTCGTCCAGCGTCAGGTGCTCCAGCGTCAGGCTGGTCGCCGAGGTGATGTGCGTGTCGAGCTTGATCGCGATGCCCTCGCCACCCTGGATGTCATCCATCTGGATGGGCGCGGTGCGCGTACGCCACTCGTAGTCGCGGGCGACGGCGCGAAGCTCACCGACGCGGATGGTCACGGTGTCGTTGAGGGCGTTGTTGAAGGTGGTGTTCCCGACACGGGTCACCACCATGGGCGTGATCAGCTCGCGCTGAATCGCACCGAGGGCGAGAGGGACGAACTTCTCCGGCTTGGCCTTGATAACGGCCACGGTGACCTCCTGTTGGGTCTGATGGACGACCGCAGTCGGCCACCGTGGACGTGGGGCCGTGCGGGACTACTCTCCGAGCCGCTTGACCTTCGCGAGGTCTTCTTCGAACGTCGAGACGCGGCCGTTGAAGGGGTTCGGGGAGCCGGGGTTCACCGCCGACCGAGGTCCGCCGATCGGGAGAGGCTCTTCCTCTTCCTGCGACTGCCCCTCGGGCTCGTTGCCCTTGGCGCCACCGAACGACTCCAGTAGCTCGTCCGCATCGGCCAGGAGGTCTTCCTTCGACTCGCCGACCAGGCGCCTAGCCTGCTTGACGGTCAGGCCCTTCTCCAGGGCGACCTCTAGACGAAGCTTCTCTCCGACAGCCGCCTGGGCCTCGGTGAGCTTCTTCTTGGCCTGCTCGTTCTCTCGACGCAGGGTCTCGATCTCGGACTCGCCCTCACGGGCCTTCTCCTCGACCTGGGCCTTCTGCGTCTGGTTCTCGGTGCGAAGATCAGCGTTGGCCGTCTTCAGGGTGTTGATCTCGCCGAGGTGGTTGTAGATGAGACGGGCCGCCTTCTCGGCGTCGAACTCATCTTCCTTCCACGGGGGAGTCCACTCTTCGAACGGGGGGAGTTGCTTAGGCACACGCGCCTCCTGGGCTGCGAGGGCTGGTCCTGCCACCTGGGCTGGGACTAGCTGGGGGTGATCTTATCCGAGTATGTCTGTTGTCAAGTGCCTGGTCAGCGTGTCGTCGTGTCGCGGCCTCCGTACTCAGCTTCGTAGGCCCGGCGGAAGGCATTGATCGCGTCGCGACCGCCGGTTCCCCGAGTCGACCGAGCCCAGATGTCCTCGAAGACCTGGGCGTCGGAGTCCATTGAGTCCTCCCGGCGATAGACCGGCCGGAGGGTGCATCGGCAGTGGTCGTGGGCCTTGTAGTCGCCCTCGCCGACGAAGCGGGCGTTCGACTCATCGAAAGAGTCGTCCTTGAACACGGCACCTCGGCTGGCCAGCATCGCGCAGAAGTAGCAGGGTCGGGCCTTGGTCTGGCGGGCCCACCCGAGTGCGACCCGGTCGGCGGCGACGTGTCGCATGCCGACCTCGCGACCGCCGGCGAAGGTGTGGCGCAATGCCGCACCGGCCGCCTCTCTCGCGGCGTCATCCATGGCCTTCTGGAGCGAGAACGGCTGCTCGGGCACATCGAGCCGGCGGGCTCGTGCTCGATCGACCTCGGCCGCCCGGAACTTCTGCTTCAGTGCGACCGGGCCGGTCACCCGAAGGGAGGTGCGAACGGCCTCCTCGGGCAGCTCGGGCAGCTGGATGGTCGGGCCAGGATCGTCGGCGCCCAGCTCCAGCCGCCGGTAGACCTGGATGTAGGCCAGGGCCAGCCTGGCCGACTCTCGATACCGAGTGCGGATGGTCGGGATGATCCGCTCGATCCAGCGCATGGCACTGCCGTCGAGGTCGTCGGTCCGGACCAGCGCCTGCCAGAGCCGGATGACGCCGGCCACCACGACCGCCGCGTTGCGGTCCTGGGCGGCCTGGTGGTTGCGGCTGAGAAGCTCCGCCTCGGGGCTAACCACGCCCGATCTCTCCGGCGGGCTCCTGGGCGCCGGGGATGCCCGCTGGGCTGCTGGCGCCTCGGGTCAGCTCCTCGATGAACTGGTCGAGGGAGCCGTTCCGGATCAGCTCCTGGGCCCGCTCGGTGTCGCCATCGGTCCACCCTGGGATGCGCTCCCAGAGCATCTCGACCGGCACCCGCAGCTGCTGGGCGACGATGCCGAGGGCCTGGGCCGCCTGGGCGAAGGACCGCGACTCGGTGTCGCGCCAGCGGATCTGCATGTCGTGCTCGGCCGCCTCGTCGCGGAGGCCGGCAACCATGGCCATGAGCTGGAGCTGCTGCTCGTAGCTCTCGCCCATGCCGGTCCGGTAGTCGGCCGACTTGCGCTGAAGGCCGGCCTCGGCCGCCGCGAGCGCCTCAGCCTGGAGGTTCGAGGAGAGCCCGAGCAGGTGGTGCGGCGGAGTCTGGGAGACGGCGGAGAGGTCTCGCAGGTCGGCGTCCTTGGCGGCGATGAAGCCGTTCAGGTCGGTCTCCTCCAGCGTGCCGAACTTCGTCTCGGCGGAGGTGCTGCCCATGAAGCCGCCGGCGAGCAGCTGCTTCTTCGCGGCCGGGTCGCTCGGGATGGCCATGCCGGTGACCCAGCGGATCTTCCAGGCGCCGAAGCGCTGAACGATGAGCCGGTCGAAGACGTCCTGGTCGATGCGCTTGGCCATCGGGATGAAGGGCTCGACCTCGCCCCACGCCTTGCCGTCCGCCAGGTCGACGTCAGGGGCGTGGCGTACGACCGGGGTGAGCCCGGAACCGTGTACGAGGTGGTCGAGGTAGGTCCAGTCCTGGGCGGTGGCGCCCTCGCCCTCACAGCGCAGGTAGTGGACCGCCCACTCGTCCCACAGCTCGACGTTCCACGCCTGGGCGACGTGGTGGCCGTCCTCGATCGGCGTGCCCTTGATCGCGAAGAGCGGGAAGTCATCGGCGGTGTCGTCGGCGTAGAAGGCGGCCATCCGAGCGGCTGAGACCGGCCGCGCGAGCGAGGTGCGGAGCCCGGTCAGCGGCTCCGTGCCGGGCAGCACGGTCGCGAAGGCGAAGCCATGCGCGAGGACCGCGCGGTGGAGCTGGATCTGCCGGGCGTTCCAACGGTTGCGCCGCCAGATCCGCCAGACCTCCATGTTCTCCTCCGACGACGGCCGGCGGACGCCATCGACGTACATCGTCTGGGCCAGCGACTTGACGACCAGCCACATCCAGGGCGTGGTCGAGCGCTCAGCCAGGTCGTGATACTCCGGGGAGATGTCAGCGTCCTTGGGGATGAAGGGGCCTTCCTCCAGGTCTTCGCCCATGCGCGGCCGGTACCACTTCTGGATCTTGTTCACGTGCTCGCGCTGCTCCAGAAAGCTCGGGAAGTACTCCCGTGCCAACTGGGTCGCGCCGCCTGGGCTCATCGCCCTGTTCCGAGCCATACAGCCTCCTTCACCACCAGAATTCACCGGGCTTGTCAGGCTCTTCGAGGCCCCGATTCAAGACGACGCGACGAAGCATGCGGGCGCCGACCGCGCAGACGGCGAGGTCGATCTTACGGGAGGACCCCCGCGACCCCTTCCACAGCGACACGCCGTACTTGTTCGGATACTGGTGGGCGTTGCGGAGGTGCTCCTTCAGCTTCGGATGGCCGTCGATCCGGAAGGTCGGCTGGTACTGCTCCAGGTCGTCGGTCGCCTCGATGTCCTCCACGAACGTCTCGGCCGCCTCGGTGAAAATGCGGGTGCGCTCGGGTGAGGTCATGTCCCAGAGCACCGAGTGCTGGGAGTGGCCCGACTGGACCGACCAGCACTTCAGCTGGTCGCCGTACTCGCGGTGCCAGGCGTCGATGTGCGGACCCCAGTAGGAGGCCGCGTCCTCGTCGTCGTCGTCCTTGGCGTGCGAGGGGTCGCCCCAGAATGCGACGACGGTGAACCGGGCGAACATCTCCTCGACGCGGCGGTCGACGGCCTCTCGGGGCGCCTTCCAGGCCGCGAACGGCAGGTTCTCGCTCCGGTTGACGCGGCGCTCGGCGTACGGCTTCTCCCAGAGCCCGATGACGAAGGTGTAGCCATCGGAGAGACGGCAGCCGACCAGCCCGGTGGAGTCATCGGACTTCGAGCCGTCGAAGAAGGCCACGATCGGCTCGTCCGGCTGAACGATCCAGCCGGCGCGAAGGGTGTCGCCCTCGTACTGCCGCGCCGCGCGCACGATGGGGTCCTCGGCGGCGTCGATCGCGGCCGGGTGGACCCAGGCGTCCTCCAGCGCCACGATCTGGTTGAACCAGAACCGCCGACTCTGGCTGACCGGGTTGTCGCGGGACAGGATGCGTCGGACGATGCGGTCGACGTCGAGCCAGTCGGAGTCGCCTCGAACGGCCGTCACGATGGCCGCGAGGTACGCCTTGACCTCCTCGTCGCTAGGCAGCGGGGAGCCGCGTGGCACCGGTGGCGACATCCGGGCGTCCGCCGGCGCCTCCAGGGAGTCGTAGAGCACGCCGGTGTCGATGGCCTGACCGGCCCGCTCGTCCTCCCACGCCTCGCGCATCCGCTGGGCGACCGAGTCCTCGCTGGGCTCGTAGGCGTTGGTGATGGCCAGGGTCCGCGCCGCACCGTCCTTGGACTTGGTCGCGTTGTTCTCGATCGTCAGCTGAAGCTCGTGGCCGCCGTTGGCCACCAGCCACTCGTGCGTCTCGTTCATCAGCACGAAGCTGGACCGACCACCCTGGAGGGTGGCGGGGTTGGAGGTGGTGGCCTGGATCGTCCGCTGCCCGAAGTGGGCGTAGATGATCTCCTTGCCGATCTCGATCCGATGGCGGTCCTTGCAGTCCTGGGTGAACAGACCGGGGAAGATCCGCATCGTGTTCCGGGTCGCGAACTTCGACACCGAGACGATGTCGATCCACGCCCGCTTGTTCTGCTTTCCGACCGGCTCGCCCTTGGCGACACCGATCTCATCCATGTCCTCCTCGGCGAAATGCGAGAAGCGACACGGGCCGACGAATTCAACGGCGGCAATAGCCGCGCCTAACGGGTCTTTTCCGGTAAACCCCAGCCCTTTAGACGCTGCAGGATGGCAGATCGATAAACGAACTTTCCGTCCTTATTGATGGCGTAGAACCAGAGGAGGAAGCGACGCTGTTCCAGGGTCAATCGGAACGGCTCCCCCTCGTCATTGAGCAGGTTGGCGTGAATCCAGTCGATCACCTGCCAGCCAAGGGTCAGCGACGGCGTGATGTAGTTGCCATCGGGCCCCTTGGTCCAGGTGGGGCCGATCGCAACGGGCTCAATGACGTACGTGGGCAGCTCTTGGAGGGCTGTTATGGGGTATCACCTCCTCTTACGACGTCGGCGGGACTTGACTCGGCGCTTTGCCGCAGAAGCATTTGTGATCTTGGCAGCCTTGGTCTTCGAGTAGCCCTTGCGTTTCAGGGCGTGGTATTGGCGCCAGTTCTTGACCTGCTTCCCTGGCATTACGCCTCCTTCAGCATCTTTTCCCTGCGCTCGGTGAGGCTCAGCGGGGCCTCGGGAACGTCGTCGTCGCCGACGTTCATCTCGACCTCGATCTTCAGGCGGCGACGGTCGGCCTCGGTGGCCAGCACGTTGCCAAGCATCTTCGTGTACGCGGCCAGGCTGGAGCCGGCGATCGGCACCGAGCGGGTGAGCACCTCGCCGGTGGCCTCGTTGACACCGACGAACTTCGGCTTCAGGTCGCGCGAGAGGTTCTCGCAGATGAGGTAGATGACGCCCCAGTCCGACTGGGTGTAGAAGACGGCGTGCGCGGAGGCTTCGAGGGAGTCGAACATCCGCCGAGCGACGGGGTGCCAGTCCTCGTCGGGCTCCGGGACAATCACCGGGGTGGCGTCGACCGTGATCACCGGCGTCTCGTCGGCCTTCCCGTCGTTGCGCTTCCAGTGTGCCGGCCGCATCTTCTCGGACGAGCGCTTGCCGAGTGGTCCGTGGGTGCCCATGAGGTGATCTCCTGGATCGGTGGCCGGATCTCCCGGCCGCTCGATCTGATCATAGGCCGAAGCTAGCCACGGCCCTATCGATCGTCTGCGTGGCGAGCCTCGCGTCGATCAGCGAGGAAGCCTCGCCCTTGGTCACGGTCAGCGGGTCGTACTTGATCCGCAGCTTGTCCAGGAAGGACAGCTGGCCGCCGCTGGCCCGCTGCGGCGACTCGCGCCAGCCCTTGCTGGAGAGCGCGCCGTGCCGCCGGGCCACCTTCTCGCCGAGACGCTTCGCCGCCCGCAGCCCGAGGTCGCCGCCGTGGTCGGCGAAGCCCTCAGCCTTCGACAGCTGCCAGACCTTCCAGGTGGCGTCGGGCTGCTGGCGGAGGAACACGTAGTTCTTGTCGCCGGCGGGCAGGAACCACGTCCCGGCGGCGGTCTTCGCCCAGGCCGAGGTCGACTCTGCGAACAGGTCGACCTCGCGGGCCAGCAGCTCGTCACCGGTGGCGTAGTCGATGTCGATGCGCTCGCGCTCGGTCGGCTCCTCCTCCAGCTGCTCGACCGGGTCGGCCTGCTCGCGCTTCTCCGCGCCGAGGAGGTCGGCGAGGGTGGCGAGCTTGACCTTGCTCGACACGCCGGTGATGTCGAGCACCAGAGCGTCGACCTTGCCGGGGAACGGCCGCAGCACGCGGCCGACGATCTGGGTGTAGAGCGGCGCGGACTTCGTCGGCCGGGCGATCACCACGCAGGAGACCCGAGGGCAGTCGAAGCCCTCGGTCAGCACCATGCAGTTGCTGACCACCTGGGTCTCGCCCGACTCCAGCCGGGCCAGGATGCCTCGACGCTCGTCCACCGGCATCGCGCCGTGGACCACCTCGGTCTTGACGCCCTGGTCGTTCAGCGCGTCGCCGAAGGCGTACGCCGCCTCGACGGTCGGGGTGAAGAGCAGGCCCGAGCGGTCGCTGGCGTGCTCGACGTACGCCTTCGCGGCCAGCTCGGGCGCGAGCGCGCGGATCAGCTCCCGGCCCAGGTCCCGCTCGGTGAAGTCGCCCCGGACCTTGACGTTCTCCAGGTGGAGGTCGGCGACCGAGACATGGATGCCGCGCGGCTTGACGAGGTAGCCGTCCTCGATCATGTCCTGGATCGAGCGGGTGTAGACGACGTCGTCCCACACCTCGCCCAGCGCGGCGCCGTCCGTGCGCGCGAGGGTGGCGGAGAAGCCGATCCGGAAGGCGTCCGGGAAGTGGTCGAAGATCTTCCGGTAGGTCTTGGCCGTGGCGTGGTGGGCCTCGTCGCAGACGATGATCCCGATGTCGCCGAGCGCCTCGCGCCGGACCGGGTTGATCAGGCTCTGGACGCTGGCGACCACCACGCGCCGGTCGGACTCGTTCCGCTCGGCCTTGACGATGCCGAGGTCGACGTTCGGGGCGATCGAGCGGACTTTGTCGGCCGCTTGGCTGATCAGCTCGTCTCGATGCGCGAGGATGAGCATGCGCTGGCGCGCCGTCGCCGCCATCGAGCTGAAGATCACCGTCTTCCCCGCTCCGGTCGGCAGCACGACCGCCGGCGCACGGATGCCCTCGGCGTACGCCTGGCGTAGCGCCTCGATGGCTTCCTGCTGGTAGTCCCGGAGTTGGATCGCGGTGGTGGTCGTCATGGTGGCTAGCGTAGCAACCGGTTGCTACGGTGTCTCCCATGCCCGAGAGGAAACCCGACCCACCAGCCACCCTCCATCTGCGTGTCACGTCCTCGGTGCGGCGCCGGCTGCGAGTAGCCTGCCAGGCCCTAGAGATCTCCGAGTCGGAGGCGGCGCGTCGAGCGCTGACCAACTGGCTCAGGGAGAACGAGCCCGCCACAGACACCGCCGACATTAAGAAAGGGCCGAGGCACTAGACCTCGACCCTTTCCGACGAACCACCGAGCCCGAGGCTACCACATCCTTCGGGGGAGAAAGGCTGCGCATGACCTATGAGCGTTTTGCCCTTGGCTTCTATGACAAAGGCTGGCATGGCGTACTTCCGTTACCACCAGGGAAGAAGTCGCCGCCGCCAGACGGCTTCACCGGGGCAGACGGTGCGTGGCCCACGCGCAACGACGTAGGCGGCTGGACGGTCGAGGAACCAGACGGCAACATCGCGATCCGCGTCATGCAGGGCATGGTCGCCATCGACGTCGACGCCTACAACGGCAAGCAGGGCCTGGACACGATGGGCAAGGCCATCGCCGAGCTGGGTCCGCTACCGAGGACGTACAAGATCACCTCCCGTACGGACGGCTCGGCCAAGCTGCTGTTCCGCATTCCGGTCGGCGTTGAGTTTGTCTCAGTGCTGACGCGGTTGTTCGGCCCCGGCGTGGAGATCATCCAGTTCCATCACCGCTATCTGCTCGCGCCGGGTTCGACCAATCCCGACGACGACGGCCGGATCGTCCAGATCTATGACCCGAGCGACACCGAGCTGCCGGTGGGATTCATGCCAGCGCCCACCGAGGTGCCGGCGCTGCCGGCGAACTGGGTGGAGCGGCTGACCAAGCAGGCGCCAGCGGAGGAAGCACCTGCTATCGAGAGCCCGGTCTGGGACGACGTACGCGGCACGAGCTACGTCACCAGCGGCATCGACGGCGAGCTGAAGCGGCTGGACCGCATGCGCGAGCTGGCGACGCCGAACGGGCGGGGCTACACCGGCGAGCCGTGGGACCAGACCTGCTTCGACGTCGCCTGTCGGCTGATCGAGCTGGCGAACGCCGGCGGCTACGACCTGGACCGGATGCGCCGGACGTTCATGCAACGCGCGCCGCAGGACGCTCACTTCGACGCTGCCCGACTGGCGTCGAAGTGGGAGGGCGCCGCCGCCCGCGTCGGTCGCAAGGCCGCGAGCGTACCGCTGTCGACCGGCAACGGGATCTCCGACCTCTTCAACGGCCCGCAGGTCCGCCACGACGAACGGGTCCAGCTCCGGGTGGTCGAAGACGGCGAGACGCCGCCGGCTGAAGGTGTCGATGTTCTGTTCGAGTCGAACGTCAAGATGCAGCTCGAAAAGATCCGGATTGCCGAAGAGGCCCGGCGCCGGTATCGCATCGAGGAGCACGAGAAGACCTGGCGCGAACCGGAAACCTTCGGCACGCTGACCGACGAGCTGCTGTTCCCCGACGAGGAGTCCCCCTGGCGGGTGAAGGGCATTCTCGGGGCCAACCACAATGCGGTGCTGATAGCCGGCCGGAAGGCTGGCAAGACGTCGATGGTGAACAATCTGATCCGCAGCCTGGTGGACCACGATCCATTCCTCGGGAAGTTCGAGGTCGAGCCGGTCGACGGCGGCGTGGCGGTCTTCAACTACGAGCTGGACTCGACGCAGTATCGGCGCTGGCTGCGCCGGCAGGGCATCCGCAACACCGACATCGTCCACCCCCTCCACCTGCGCGGCCGATCGTTGCCGCTGGCGAGCGAGCGCATCCGCGAGTGGGTCGTCCGCTGGCTCGCCGAGCGCCAGGTCAAGGTGTGGATCATCGACCCGTACAGCCGGGCCTACCTCGGCTCGATCGAGTCCGGCAACGACGAGGCCCAGGTCAGCACGTTCTTGGACTACCTCGACCTGATCAAGCACGAGGCCGGCGTCACCGAGATCGTGATGCCGGTCCACACTCCGAAGGCCAAGGTCGAGGCCGGCGAGGAGACCGCCATCGGCTCCCAGCGGCTCGAAGCCTGGCCAGATGCCCTCTGGTACCTCACGCGGGACCGGGAGACCAACCTGCGCTTCCTGCGCGCCGAGGGCCGCGACGTGGACGTGGACGAGGAGCAGCTGACCTTCGACGCCGAGACCCAACAGCTCACCTTCGGCGGCTGGAACCGTACGGCGGTCAAGACGCGGGGCGATCTCGACCGAGTGCTGGCCCACCTGAAGGAGAACCCCGGCATCACCTACACCGCCCTCCAGGACGACCTCGATCTCTCCTCGCGCCGGGTCGCCGAGGCCGTCCGCCGGGCCGGACGCAAGATCGTCAGGGTGCCCGGACCGAAGCGTGCACAATTTCACTATCTCGCCGGAAGCGAGCCTCGGGCTGACCACTCTGAGGTGGCTGAAGGTGCCTGATCTGAGTGCTCCACTTTTGACTGGAGCACTCCGGAGCACACTGGAGCACACACGGGCCGTATGTGCTCCACCCAGCGCTCCACGGAGTGGGCGCTGGAGCACTACTGCCCGGTGCCTCCAATCTCCAGTGCTCCGCCGGAGCACTTGAAGCCAACGACGAAGGGACGATGATCATGGAGAACGTTGACCGGATCGCAGCGGCCGAGAAGACGGCGAAGTGGGCGACGGGAGTCCTCGGCGAGGGCGACCTCGAAACCGTGGACTACCTCGAAGCGATCGCCGAGGTGCTGCTGGCCCGACTCCAGCTGGACTTGGTACGCACCCGGCTGGAGGTCGCGGCCTCGGAGCAGCAGGCGTTCCCGGCGATGCTGGTCGAGCGGGTCGCCGGCGCACCGACCGAGGTGATCGAGCAGCACGACGTCGACCAGGTGCCCGAGCAGGTGCCGGCGCTTCAGCAGCCAGCTCGACGCTGCCGGAAGTACTTCGACGCCGGCCGGATGTACCCCGCCGTCTGTGACCTGCCCGCTGGCCACGAAGGGGCCCACGCGGCTCAGGAAGAGGGCTGAGAAGCTCCAGGAGGGTCTGGGGGTAGCTCCGGGAGGGGTCGGGGTCCCCAGGCCCTCAGCGGGCCGTACAGCCATCAGTTCCGGCTTATATAACCCGATCAAGATCAACTCGTCGCGAAATTTTTTGGCT
>Ga0196958_10000144_pt1 | contig 24603 bp, 27 predicted proteins | sample S1v_10metaG_FD_148654 | JGI IMG/M metagenome (GOLD analysis project Ga0196958, IMG submission 148654) | Soil microbial communities from Anza Borrego desert, Southern California, United States - S1+v_10 | ecosystem: Environmental > Terrestrial > Soil > Desert | place: USA: California | collected... | reverse complement strand
TACGCGCCGCATCTCGAGGGCGAGCTAGGCGCCGTGCTCCAGCAGCTCGAGCGCGATGGAATGCTGCTGCCACTGCGGGAGCGCGGCACAGCCGGTCTACCACGTCACCGTCGCCCGTGACCGCACGGCTCTCGCCGCTCGCGCGATGTGAACGCGGACGATCTCGGGTCACGCGCGCGCGTACCGTCATCGCGCTGATCGCGACCGGCAACGTCGTTCGGGCGGGTCCGTTCGACTGAGTCATTCCGCTGCGCGGGCTCGTGCTTCGTCGAGTAGCACCGCGAGCTCGCTGAGCCGCGCGGCGGACATGTGACCGAGAGCCTGCTTCGCGGCATCGCGGATCGGCTCATCGAGGCTTGCCAGAAGCTGCAATCCGTCCTTCGTGATCTTCGCCAGCACCTTGCGGCGATCCGCCGTTCCGCGCGCGCGCTCGATGAATCCGCGCGCTTCCAGACGATCGAGCAGGCGGGTCAGATCAGGATCGCGGCTCACCATCCGCTCGCCAATCTCGCCGCAGGGAAGAGCTTCCTCTCCCGCGCCACGCAAAATACGGAGGATGTTGTATTGCGCGAGGCTGAGGTTCGCCCCGCGTACGACCTCGGCGAACGGCTGGACGAGCACATCCGCGGTCCGTACCGCACTCAGCACGACTTCCTCCTGCACGCTGCTGAACGGCCGCCGCTGCTTGAGCTCACGTTTGAGTTTGTCGGTCATCTTCTCCCTCCCGTACGCATAACCTGGCCGCACCTTCATATTACTCCGCCGTGCGGTTAGTCGTTCGGAGGAATAACCTCCGCCCCGATTCGTTTGTCAGGTGCGAATCCGAGTGGTGAAACCGGAGAAGGGGAGAGCAAGCAATGAAGAAGATCGCAATCATCGGTGACGGAAATGTCGGAAGCGCGCTGGCGCGTGGGATTGGCCGCGCGGGCTACGAAGTTCGCGCGACTGGAAAAGAGAACGTACGCGAGACGGCGGCCTGGGGAGACGTGATCATCCTCGCCGTACCGTTCGCTGCCGTTCCTGACGTCGTGAAGACCGTCGGCGACGCCGCAAACGGCAAAGTGGTCATCGACGTGACGAACGCGCTGAACCCCGACATGACGCTCGCGGTCGGCTTCACCACGAGTGGTGCCGAGGAGCTTCAGAAGCAGGCGACCGGCGCGAAAGTCGTGAAGGCGTTCAACACTAACTTCGCGCAACACATGGACTCCGGCAGGATCGGCAGCGAGACGCTCACCGTGTTCGCCGCGTCGGATGACGAAGAGGCAAAGAGCACCGCGCTTGAACTGGCGAAGGCGATCGGCTTCGACGCCGTGAACGCCGGGCCGCTCCAGAACGCCCGCTGGCTCGAAACGCTCGCACTCCTCAACATCACCCTCGGCTACGTCGTGGGACACGGTGTGAACGCCGGCTTCCGCTACATCCACTGATGAGACGCCTCCACTCATGAAACCAAATGGCCAGGACTGGAATCGGCGCGAGTTTCTCGGCGCGGCGGTTGGGGGTGCGACCGCACTCCTCGCCGCGCCCGCGCTCGGAGGGAACGTGACACAGCCACAGAAAGCGACAAAGCTCCCGACGCTCTTCGTCGCGCATGGAGCACCACCGCTCCTGGACGATGCGAAGTGGGTGAACGAGCTTCACACGTGGGCCGAGGGTCTTCCGCGTCCCGAATCGATTCTGATGATCTCGGCGCATTGGGAGAACCGGCCGCTCACGCTCGGTGCGACGCGCAGCGTGCCGCTCGTCTACGACTTTTACGGCTTTCCGAAGCGGTACTACGAGCAGCAGTACGCCGCGCCTGGCGCGCCTGCCCTTGCGTCGCGCATTCGCAAGGAGCTGGGCGGCATCATGCCGATCGCCGATGAGCCGGAGCGTGGTCTCGATCACGGCGCTTACGTGCCGCTCGTGGCGATGTATCCCGAAGCCGACATCCCCGTTCTGCAGATGTCGCTGCCGACGCAGAACCCGAAGCAGCTGTTCGAGCTCGGCCGCTCGCTGAGTACGCTGCGCGACGAGGGCGTTCTGATCATCGGCAGCGGCTTCATCACGCACAACCTGCGTGCGATCGACTGGTCAAATGAGCTGCCGCCGCCACAGTGGGCGAGCGACTTCGACAGCTGGACTGCAGACGCGCTGTCGCGCTCCGACATCGACGCGCTGCTCGACTACGAGGCGAAAGGTCCGGGTGCGCGGCTGGCGCTTCCTACGCGTGAGCACTTCGTGCCGCTGCTCGTGGCGGCGGGTGCTGCCGAGCGCGAGTCCGTGGAGTACCCGATCAGCGGCTTCTGGATGGGCTCGATGACGCGCCGCTCGGTGCAGTTCGGCTGAGCGACTGCGCAGCGCGCGAGTAAATCTCTTCACTGAATCACGAACATCGATAAGGAATGATTATGAACGCCACCAATCCTGCAGCGCCGCGCCGTCGCGGGCTCAACATCGTGCTTGCTATCGTCCAGATCGTGCTCGCCTTCGCCTTTGGCGCGGCCGGCTTGATGAAACTCACGCAGCCCATCGAAGCACTCGCAGCATCAATGCCGTGGGTCTCAGCGGTTCCCTCTGCACTCGTCCGTTTCATTGGGGTTGCCGAACTCGCCGGAGCACTCGGCCTCATCCTGCCGTGGCTGACGCGAATCAAGCCGCAGCTCATCAGTCTCGCCGCGATCGGTCTCATTCTGGTGATGGTCCTCGCGTCGACTTTCCATCTCTCTCGTGGAGAAGCTGGAGCAGTGCCGGTGAACGTTGTCCTCGCCGCGCTCGCCGCGTTCGTCGCATGGGGCCGCAGCAAAGCGGCGCCCATTCAGCCGCGCGCGTAACGGCCACCGCCCACGTCAGGAGACTCCATGCGCGATGCAATTCAGCAGGCGGAGGCGGGTGTCCGGTTCGCTATCGATCTGGTCAAGGGCCGATGGACGATTCCGATCCTGCTCAGGCTGTGCGTGCAACCGACGCATTTCGGCGAGCTGCAGCGCGAGGTGGGGCTGTCAGCGAAGGTGCTCGCCAATGCGTTGGTCCGCATGTGCGACCACGGGCTGGTGATTCGCGAGGCCCCGGAGAGGGCCGGACTTAAAGGGCTGTACCGGCTGACCCCGGCGGGTGACGCGCTGCGCGCTCCACTTCAAGCTCTGGCGACGTGGAGCCTCGAATACGAGGTCGAGACCCGCGGCGTCGCCACGAGCCGGCCGTCAGACTAAGTACTCCATCCGAGCGGAACGACGGGGGGCCTCCGGCGGCCAGGGCCACGGCCCTGGACCCGTTGTGTTGGCCCAGCCTCCACGCCACGGACTCGCCAGGGATTCCACTGATGTGGCGTGGAGGCCAGGCCAACACACGGGGTCTGGGGCCCGTGGCCCCAGCCGCCGGAGGCTTCCCGTCGCTCTCTCGTGCGTTGGCGGCGCGCCACCGCTTACCAGAAGGTAACGGGTTGAATCGACGTCGCGCGGTCCTGATCATGCCGTGAATGGGAGGAGCGACGCATGAGCCTCAACAGCAAAAAGATCATCGCCCACGACCGAGTACGCAGCGGCGTCGCAACATGCGCGCTCGCGCTGCTGCTGGGAGCCGCGGCCTGTGCGACATCGGGCGACAATCGGGGTGCTGACGCGACTCCGAACGCGCGCGCGTCCGTTGCAGCGACGGCGGCGACGGATCAGGCGGTGACGAACGCCACGAACTTTCACATGCTCGATTTCGTCGCCTGGAACAATCGCGATATGGACATGTTCCGGCGGTTGCACACTGCGGACGTCAAGGTGGACTTTGCGGGCAACGTGACCCATGGCATCGATGCGCACGTCGAAGCGCTGCGCGGGATGTGGCAGAGTCCCGGTTCGCTGACGAACCACGCGCCGATCGTCGCCGAAGGCGAGTGGACGTGCATGGTCGGCATCTCGGCACCACCGGCGAACATGAAGATGGTCACCGTGGCGAAGTGGTGGGACGGCGCGATCTCTGAGGAGTATCTCCTCGCGAACATGCTTCCACCCGGAACCCCGAAGCCCGCGGTGAGCGGCCCGCCGATGGTGAGCATCAGCAATCGGAACGCTGCGATGAAGGCGCTGGTCGGCGCGGAGCCCGGTTGGGACTGCCGCCTCGAACGCACCCTCGACGGGAAGATGGTGATCTCGCTGCGTAAGGCAGGCGGCGGCGCGGCGGACGAGATGGTTTTCACGCAGTAGTTCGCTCGCGCATATCAATCGGGGAGGAGAACCCGCCATGCAAGTCAACGGAATCACGTGGCACGCGGTCACTCTGGAAGGCGATGCAGTCGAGTCTTACAACAGGTTCGCGAAAGAGACTCTCGGACTGCAGCCGATGATGCAGATGGAGGGCATCACGGTCTACATGATGCCGAACGGAACCATTCTCGAGGTTTACGACAAGAGCAAAGTTCCGCCCTATGGCTACAACGGCAGTGTCGCCTTCGGTTTTCGCGTCGAGGACATCGACGCCGCGGTGTCAGAAGTGAAGGCAGCGGGTTACGAGGTGCTCGGCGACATCGTTCGTGTGCCGGAGATGAAGTACGCATACGTGCACTTCAAAGGCCCCGATGGTCTGGTTTACGGCATGAACGAGCAAAAGTGAACCAGCACGTAGTGGGCTGAAGGGGAAAATATGATCGTCATCACAGGAGCCACAGGCCATCTCGGCCGGCTCGTCGTCGCAGATTTGCTGAAGAAGGTTGCGGCGAGCGAAGTTGCTGTCGCGGTGCGGAATGTCGAAAAAGCCGCCGAGCTCGCGGAGCGCGGCGTCGATGTCCGCTATGCCGATTACGAGAAGCCGGAGACGCTCGTCGCGGCGTTCCGCGGGGCGACGAAGGTGCTGCTCATCTCCGCCAATGAGGTCGGCAAGCGCGTCGCGCAGCATCGCAACGCCGTCGATGCGATCAAAGCCGCGTCGCCGCGCCTGCTCGTCTACACCAGCATCCTCAACGCCGACAACTCGGGAATCAGTCTGGCAAAGGAACACCTCGCAACCGAGGAGATGATTCGCCAGTCGGGAGTGCCGTTCACGATCCTGCGAAACGGCTGGTACCTCGAGAACTACACCGAGAATCTCGCTCCCGCCCTGCAATACGGCGCGATCGCTGGCAGTGCGGGGAACGGGCGAGTTGCCGCGGCCGCGCGGGCCGACTACGCGGCGGCAGCGGTGGAAGTGCTCACGACGGACGGACACGAAGGCAAGACGTACGAGCTGGCCGGCGACGCCGCGTTCACCATGTCGGAACTCGCTGCCGAAGTCTCGAACGCCGCGGGCAAGCCGGTCGCCTACAACAACCTTCCGCCTGACGCATATCGCGACATGCTCGTCGGCGTCGGTCTGCCCGCTCGCGTGGCCGAGATGCTCGTCGATGCAGACCTCGGACTCGAACGCGGCGAGCTTGCCAGCGCTCGCGACGATCTCCGCCGCCTCATTGGGCGCTCCACGACCCCCCTGGCGTCCGCCGTCCGCGCGGCGGTTCGCTGATCTTGCGTCGCTGGCGGCAGCCGGCTACGGCGGGCTGTCGCGCCGAGCTGCTTATCGCCACGCATCGTTTCGCCATTCGCCCGTGATGGACGAGGAGTACGCGGCCGGCGAGGAGGTGGACGCCGACATCGTGCAGGTTTGCAAGGCGGTGACGGCGAGACCCGAGTGGCCCAACTGGCACCGGTGCAGTCCATCACCAAAATCCGCGCGGGCCGCCCAAACGGTGGCCAGGGACTCGAAAAGGCTCCCGAGGCCTCCAAACAGCTCGCGGAACCTCGATGAGACCTCCCACGCATCACCGCGCGAAGTGTCCCGCGACACTTTCTAACGCGAACCCACTGAAAACACGAAAGCCGCCCAAGTGGCGGCTGGTGAGTACTTTAATTTGGCGGGGCCGACGGGGCTCGAACCCGCGACCTCCGGCGTGACAGGCCGGAGGTCACGGGTAGTTAGAGAGGAGTCGATCTACAGGGGGTAGGATAACTCACTGAAACCGAGGGACTTGCGGTCGCGGAACACCGACCTTGCGAGTCACCTTGCGAGTTTCGGTCGACTCGCAAGGTGCACACGATTCTGTGCGTGGAACACACGCCTTAAGCCGTGGAACATCGCGCTTTTGGTGGGTTATTTGGACGCGGCGCGGCACGCGGCTGCGTTACTTGTCCAGCAGCGCGCTGAGGTCCATCCCGTTGAATACCGTCAGCAGGTCGGTGGGTTTGCAGCCGATCGCCGCCGCGAGCTTCAGCATCGTTGCGAGCGTCGGCATGCCCACGCCGTTCTCCAACTGGCTGATGTGGTGCTGCAGAAGGCCCGACCGGGCAGCTACTTCGCTCTGCGTCAGCTTGCGCTTCAGCCGCAACTCGCGCAGCCGCTCACCGAAGACTTTCCCGACGTTCAGCGGCTCAGTCATTGGCCGCCGTCAGCATTGATTCTGATGCGCTCCGCGTATACAATGCTTTGTATAAGCAGGAGGGCAGAGGCATGCTGAATTCCGACCTCGTCAAATCCATTTGCTCCATCTTCCTACACGACGGCCAGTCCGTCACGCCTGACCACGCCGCGGAACTCCTCGGCTGGACGCTCGATGAAATGGATAAGGCCATCAAGTGGGGCGATATCGAGCTCGATCCGACGGCGGAGGAAGCGCGGATCTCGCGCGCGGAACTGATCGAGAAGGCCACGCATCAATGGCCGTTCTCGGTGATTCAGGAGGCGCTAGGCCCGAACGCGGTGAACGTCTTTCCCCCCGGCCTGCTCATGCGCCCGCTCATCATCCCGGTCCACGAGTACGCGGATGCGATGCTCGAGTACTTCGCGAAGAAGGGGAACGAGTCGAAGGAAAGCGTTCTCGGTCGCATCCTGGACGATTACGCGGCGCAGCACATCACGGAGCTGGTCGCCAACGTGCCCGTGTTCAATGATGCTGCCTCGTTCATGGGGGAGGCGAAGCACACCGCCGCCGCCGATCCCGTGAGCGTTCATGTTGCGCGCGCTGCCAGAGTGGGCGGCCGCAGCGCGCGTAGCTGCAACGTCATCGCGCCGCCCGCTCTTGCTGCAATGGCACCTTCTCGCGGTTGCGATCGGCCGTCTTCCGTGCGCGATGTCGCAGCCGCTCCTTCGGTGATCCGTGACCACGGCAGCGCATCGCTCGCGGTCGCGCCGGCCGTCGCGCCGCTGTCAGCACCGTTGCCGCCGCTGATGCCGTACGTGCCCGAGTCGCCGTCGAAACGTCGGCGGCGTCTCGGTGCGCGCCGCCGCTCCGGTGAGCCCCTGCAGACCGCGCCGGAGCCCGCGCGGCGCAACCGTCCGGATGGCATCCGCGAAGCGACGCTCAGCGGCTTTGAGCTCGGCTATCAGCGGTTCGTGCCTTTCCTCCGCTTGCGCGGTCATTGGCTGGCGTCCTTGGGCTTCAAGACCCGCACGCGCGTCTACATCGAAGCGTCAGAGGGTCGTCTCGTTATCACCATCAAAGACCCCGCGAAGGTGAAGAACGCTGCGCAGTCTCCGGCTGAGCAGCCGGGCACCGTCGCGGAGCTGGTCGCCGCTCGCGTCACGCGGCGGCGACGTGTCTCCGCAGCGGCTGCCGCTGTCGTCGAGAAGCGTGTGGTGAGGCGCGCATGAGGTACTACCGCGTCGCCGCCAAGGCCGGCTTCACCGTCGACGTTCCGATAGTCGTCAATGCCTGTCTGGCTGTGCGCCCGCTTTCTCGCATCAACTATCGGATCAAAGCTGCCACCTTCGAGAGCGAGGTGGGTGACGCGTTCTACGGTTCCTTCCTGAGTTGGGTTGATGCCGCCGTCGCCCACCTCGAACGTTCGCAGCGGCTCGCCGATCGCTTTCGCCGTTGGCGCGCAAGCAAGCTCGCTGACCCGCCCCTACTCGGCAAACCCGACCCGGTCGGTACGCCCAATCGGCCGATCCGCCGCTTTCGGGGCAGCATGGTCGACGTCAATGCCGTGCTGGCAACTCTGCTCGCCGTGCGCGCGTTCGATCGTGAGGAGCACAAGAACTGTGAGACCGAGTTCCGGAAAACGCTTCACGACGTCTACCGCGACAACTCGTCGGCATTTCTCGCAGCTTTGCTGACGCTCATTGAGCGCGAGCGCCGCTTCGCTCGCCGCTTCCGTAGCTGGCGCCGCGCGCGGCTTGCTCGGGGCAAACCATCCGCAGCGCCGTCGCAGCCGTATGGCGCGCGCCGTCCTCGCAAACGCCGGTGACGGTTGGCGTTTCGCTTTTAAGTGCCCGCGCGTCACTTTCACTCGACGCGCGGGCATGTGAAAGTGACAGCGGGTCACTTGCTTCTCGTCTGGAGGACAGTGAAAGTGACCGCGGCTCACTTTCATCTCAACTTGAGGACAGTTGCACGTGCCGGGCGCTCACTTTTAAGTGTGTGCGCGTCGCGCGTTTCCGATCGCTGCTCACTTGAAAGTGCTCGCGGCTCACTTCCACGAGATCGCGCCGGCGATCGCTCCTAGTCGGCCGCGAGCGGCCGAGCGGAGGAGGGGTGATCCGCTTTCGCTCGAGCCGCTCTACGCCTGGTAGAGCGGGCCGCGCGCCTCCCGCGCGTCGCGTCCGCCGCTTCGCGCCGGCCGCGCCGCGCCGCCTGCCCCTCCGAGGGAGTCCACAGGTTGTAGATTCTGCCGCGCCGCCCCCGCCCGTCACGTGCGTTGCCTGCGCAACGGCCGCGCCGGGCTCACCACCCTTGAGGGATTCCGCCGCCCTGAGACCATGCCGCCCACCCGGCTCGTCTCGGTCCGCACGTGCTGGACGGTCGACTCCATCTGCCGGGCCGGGGGCGAAAAGCGCGATAACTCGCCTTACCCTGTAGGGGTGTCATTCCGGCATGTTTCCCTACCAGCCGCCTTCGGCGCGTCAAGCGCCCGAGTTTCCGAGATCGGGTGAAAACTTCTCAGTTCTGATGCCAACTACTTCTCAGAAATGAGCATGCTGAAGCACCATAAACCGGCGGATAAATGGCCTAAAACTTAAGTCCTTAAGAATCAATGCGGGGGATGAATAACTGAGGCTCGTTACGATTTGGTCACAATACTTTTGACATCCGTCACTTATCTTAGTGACAGGTCCAGACCGCTTCAAAGTTGCTGCAGCAACGAACGCCCGCTGCGTTTCGGCCGAAACGTCAGCCGGCAACCATAGGCATCGCGCCGCCCGCGCGTAGCGTCGGCGCGGTGGGAAAGGAATGAGTGAGGTGTATGGCTACCAGAGCCACCACTTCAAACGCCACGGCCGCAGCAGCAGCGACCGATGGCACCACCACAACGCCCCCGGTCGACACCCCGACGCCGACCATCACGCATTACCAAGCTGTCGCCGCAGAGTTCATGGCCGCGCTCGACGAGATCTCGCAGATCATTCCAAAGCTGGAAGCGATCCACGTCTCCACCGCGAATCTCGTCCGCTCTCGCCTCAACGTTCCGAACGAGTTTCTGGCCACCGTCACCGCGGCCGTCGAACAGGTTCCGGAGCTTCAGGCAATCAACAAGCTGGACGTGAACGGTGCCCGCGACACCCTGCAGTTCCTCGATGCCTTCCGCCCCGTCCGCGACAAGGTCGACGCCTTCGCGAAGAACCTCAAGTACACGATGGATTCTCGCAAGGCGAAGCTCGCGACCGATTCGCTCCTCACGTACGACGTGGCGAAGGGTCTCGCTCGCGATCCGAACAGCGCCACCATCGCGTCGCTCGTCGCGAACATGAAGCGCGATCTCGGCCGCCGTGGCCGTCCCAAGACGCCTCTGGCGTTGCGCAAGACCACCACGACTCCCGGCATCGGCGTTCCCACGCCTCGGCTGCTCCCGAGTCCGGAGGAGATGGGCGATTCGTGACGACTCCGAGCCGCGTGGGGCGCGGCTCGGGTCGGACACACGAAGCCTCCCGTCTGCTAACGACCAAGGAGTTCCAGTGCCATGGGAAATCTACCGCAGTACATCTGCGGCGTCATCCCGCCTCACATCCTGACGCGGGTTGCCGCTCATACCTCCGATGCAGCAAGCGGCACCGCCCGCGCCACGCTCGAGCACATGCGCCAGCTGGCCACGGGTCGCGCCGCCACGCTCCTCGAACGGTCGCCTGTCATCGCGGCCACTGCATTACCGGCGAAAAAACGTCGCAACGTCTACACCGCTGAACGCACGCTCCGCCTCCCCGGGAAGCTCGTCATGAGCGAACACAAGGCGCGCGGGACGGACGTCGAAGTCAACGAGGCTTACGACGGCAGCGGCACGACGTACGATTTTTTCGCGCAAGTCTTTCGGCGTTCTTCCATCGACGGCAAGGGTATGCGTCTCGACTCGACCGTGCATTACGGCACCTCCTTCGAGAACGCGCTCTGGAACGGCCGGCAGATGGTTTACGGCCACGCCGATGGACGCATCTTCACCCGCTTCACGGCCTCCGTCGATGTCATTGCCCATGAGCTGACGCACGGCGTCACGCAGTTCGCCGCAGCTCTCGGTTATCACGGTCAGACGGGCGCGCTGAACGAGCATCTTTCCGACGCCTTCGGGATCATGGTCAAGCAGTGGTTGCTCGGCCAGACCGCGGACAAGTCGGACTGGCTCATCGGCGCGGAAATCTTCGGCCCCGCCGTAAACGGCCTCGCCGTCCGTTCGATGGCTGCACCGGGTACCGCCTACGACGATCCCGTCCTGGGCAAAGACCCGCAGCCCTCGCACATGCACGACTACGTCGAAACCACCGAAGACAACGGCGGCGTCCACATCAACTCGGGCATCCTGAACCACGCCTTCTATCGAGCTGCGATCGCGCTCGGCGGCAAGACATGGGACGTGCTCGGGCGCATCTGGTACGTCGCGTTAACGGACCGCCTCCGTCCCGAGGCTGACTTCGCCGACTTCGTGCAGGCCACCGTCGACATTGCCGGGGAGCTCTACGGCAACGGCGGGAAGGTGCAACGCATCGTCGCCGAGGCCTGGTCGGACGTGGGCCTGTTCGTCCTCCACGTCGGGTGTGCGACGCAGCACATCCGCATCAAGAAGCCGCGCCAGCGCGCCGCCGTCGTCGCCGCACGGACCCTTCCGTCCCGGCGCCGGCCGTCGCGCTGACCGCTTCTCTCCTCACTTCCACCATCACCTGACATCTCTCGAAAGGAGATCGCTCACATGAGCACGAATCCGAAAGACCTCAATCCCCTCGAAGCATCGAAGACCATGATCGAGAAGAGCAAGCGCTCGACCGATCGCACGCTGCGCGCGCTCCAGCAGGACATGGAGCAGGAGAACACGCTCGTGCAGGACACGCCGAACAGCCGCCTGCAGAAGGTGCTGAAGATCTACCGCGGCATCAAGCCGGTGTTCGCCGTGATCGGTTCGCTCCCGCTCATCCCGTCCACTTGGCGCGCCGCCATCGGCATGTTCACGCAGGCGCTCGACGCGCTGACCGCCGTCGGCGGCGACATCACGGCGCAGTTCAAGGCGGGCAAGGACCTCGCGGAGCAGGAATGAGCACGCGCAAGGTCGCCCGCAGCGCCACGTCGGGCCGGTTCATCTCCCGCCGCGACGCGCACCGCTGGCCGCAATACACGGTCGTCGAGACGATCGAGTATCCGTCGTCTCGCCGGCTGCGTCGCCGCCGCGCCGCGCGCCATCTCACCGAGGAAAACCAGAACCGCCACGGCTTCAAGGCGGGGAAGGACCTCCGCACCGCGAAGGAGAAGAAGACCGCTGGCAGCTTCAAAGCCGGCCGCGATCTCTGACGCTTCACGCAGTTGACCCGGTGGGGCGCGCGTTCGCGCGCGCTCCACCACTTCGGAGAACGACCATGAACGTTCAGCAATACCCGCTCAAGAAAGGCCAATACTTTCCCGACCTCACCGCGAAAAAGTTCGTCGTCTGGCATGGCACGGCCGGCCGCACGATGCACACGCCCGTCTCCGGACGGCCCGGCAAAGCGACGACGTCGATCGACGGCTGGAACCTCTCGGCCGACCGCGTCGGCGCGCCGTGGCTCGTCGATCGCGACGGCACGGTCTACGAGACCTTCAACGACGCCGGGTGGATTTACCATCTCGGCCTCAAGGGGACGAAAGGGCAGTACGACAAGCAGTCCGTCGCGATCGAGTTCGCGAACGAAGGGCCGCTCGACCTGGACGGCGACCGCCTCTACGCGTTCGGCATGAATACGCCGAACACCGTCTACACCGGGCCGTTCATCCCGTACGACTGGCGCGGCTTCAACTTCTTCGCGCAGCTCGACGAGCCGCAGGTCGACGCCGGCATCGAGCTCACGCTCGACATCTGCCGCCGCCACACGATCGAGCCCGTCTTCTACTGCCCCTCCACCACGTACGACTTCCCGCGATGCTTCCAGGTCGCGACGATCATCTGTCACTCCAACTGCCGCGCCGACAAGACCGATCTGTGCCTGCCGGATTGGGTGTTCGAGAAGATCGAAGCGGCGGGGATCCGTCTCGCATCGTGATGGGGTGCCATCATGGACGAGATCCTCTGGCTGCTCCAACTCGCGCTCCGCGACCTCGAGGCTGCACGTCGCCGATCGGGCAGCAAGAAGGTCCGCGAGCATCTTCGCCGCGCGATTGCTCGCATCAACGAGCTGCACCACATGCTCAGCACTTAGCGATTCCGATGCGACGTCGCGTGCGGCGTCGCATCACGTCCGCGCGACAATGCTCCCTCACTCTCATGGGTAGCATTCTGACCACGTCTGCGCCGAGGCGGATACGGATGTCGATGGAATCCATCGGCGCTCTCTCTAGCGCGTGCGCGTTTGGGCCGTGCGGGGCCGGTTCACCGTTTCTTGCGAAGGAGCTCGCGTACCAAGGTAGTCCGTACGTCGCACGATTCATTGCAAAAAGGCAAGAATTTGGAAAAGTGGCAAAACTCACCCCTTTCCCCATTTCGCGAGGCGGAGATTCCTTATGACGAAGGCGTCATTCTGTTCTCGCGTGTGCGAGTGAAGTGAGGTGTTCTTGCCGGAGGCAAGTGTGTTGGCCGAAGCCTGAAGATCAAAATCCCGGAGGCGCCTTCGTGTTTGGTGTCGGGATGGCTGAAGTGTAGCTCACGCCCTGACTTCTTGGTTTCGGCTACGCCGAGGTAGGGAATTCGCTCCTCGGGTCACTCCCAATGAAAACGCAACACGGAGGAGCGATGGCGAGCGCGAAGCGTGGTTCGAAGACGTCAGCGAAGAAGGCGCCGGCTAAGAAAGCCGCAGCCAAGAACCCGATGGCAAAGAAGAGTGCTACGAAGCGGAAGGCCGCAGCGAAGCGGCCGGTGCGAACGTTCTCGCAGCGGAAGCGTGATGCAGCGATCGTTGCGGCCGTGGCGCTGGTTGGCGCCGGGGCGACACTCGCCGTGCGGACCGCGCGCCGCAGAATGGCTAGCGCGACGGCTGCGACCGCGGCTGCGCGCGACGCATGCACGATCGTAAATCGCGGCGACGTGTCGCAGATCGTTATCACATACATCCGAGGCCTCGGATTTCCGAAGGCCGCCGAGGGGAGTAACTTCACGACGGGCGTGCCGACAACAGCGAGTGCGCGGCGCGTCTGGGCCGGAGATCTCGTGGATATCGTCGAGCGGCGCGGCTGCGGCGTGAGTAACGATTTCGGTCCAGATCAATGTGCCGAGGCGAAGAAGGTTCGCGACATCGTGGACAGTCTCTGGGACGCCGTGAAAACCGCGAACGGAATCGAGGAGTCTTGAGGGCCATGCGCCGGATCACTTTCGTTCTTCTTCTCATGATCGTTGTTCAATCCGCGGCCGCGCAAATGCGCCCGCTCAGGCCGACCGATGATGAAGCGTCGGTAAGCATCGAGAATCTCGAGCTCGAGTGGGATCCGGATCCCAACCGCACGTCGTACACCGTGGAGATGAGTACGTCCGAGACCATGGTCGCGCTTCTGCCGCTGAAAAATGCAACCTTCACGTACGACCGGGCGCAGTCTGCGACCGTCAGCTACAAAGTCGCATTCGACGACGACGCCGAGCTGCGGCCAAACACCCGTTATTACTGGCGCGTCATCGCCAATTGCCCCACCGGCCAGCCAACATGTGAGCCGGTTGTGTCCGACGTCCAGCTTTTCCGCACGGCGCGCGACGCCGCGCAAGTCGTGGGCGATTACCCGATCAAGCTCACCCAAACGGTGAAGGGCGATAACGCCACGGAGCCGGCGAAGTTCGCGTTCGTCCGTGAGCCCGACGAGGACAGTGGCGAGAACGAGAATACGTATACGGCAGACTTCGCACTGCAATGGAAGCCGAAGGCGGTCAAGCGCTTCAGCGCTCGCAATTCGATTCAGGGCCTCGCGTATCTTGAGGGGGTGCTCAACAGCAGTTCGGATAAAGACACGGCGATACGGGTCGCGGGCGGTGCTGAACACGTGCTGAGCTTCGGAGGCGGACGCGGGTTTGTGAATTCGTATGTGATCAAGCTCGAAGGTGATCAGGATCTCGACACGCGCGATCTGCTGCTCGAAGCGATGTCTACGATTATCAGCCCCGCCATCTCGGCGGGCTACGGACGCAAATGCCACCTCGGGACGTGCATGTGGGAGCCGACGGTGATCGCTGCGTTCGGCCGTACGCTCGAACGCGCCGCTACTACACGCACCGACGAATCGGTAGTCCGCCTCGGACTCGACGTGACGATCCAAGTCCGTCTCGACGCCTTCGAGCGGCGTTTCAACGTTCCGGCCACGATCTCCTTATCGGACACTGCTTACTACTTGCCGGACGAAGACGAGGAACGCAAAAACCTGCTCACCGCGGCGATCGACTTCGGAATCGCGGACAACTACTCAGTCGGGCTTTCATACAAGCACGGCGCCGAAGCACCGGAGTTCAAGGGGACGCACTCACTTGGATTGACCATCGGCATCAAGATCGAGTAGGCACGAGGTAGGGAAACCTCCGCTGCTGTCTCTCCTACAGTAGAGGAGATCTGCCATGACGAATGCTGCAGACGACGAAGAGCACGGCACCACCAGCGGTGAGTTCGCCGACATTATCATGGACACCATTTACGACTGGCCGCGCGAAGTCGTGCCGCTTGTCGCCGCGAAACACCGCGACGCTGCATTCTTCAACTCCTTCGAGGCTAGCAAGTGGGCGGAAAAACGCAGGAGTCAAGGCTGGAGGGTTGTGGAGACCATCGAAGTACCCGGCAGTCCAAACCCCGACCCGTCAGTGAAGAACTTCTTTACCGACTTCTCGCGTGTCCAGATCGTCTACAGGAAGCGGTGAGCATTATGCCCGGCCAAGACATCGACTCGGCGCCCCCGCCGCAGTACGTCGTCGGCGTACCCGTTCGCTCCCAAGCTCCTGATCGACTACAGCTACTCTGCGAACGTTTCGGCCCGGTGCCGTTCGGTGACTTCGTCGCCGGTGGCACGCCGCGCGGGTGTACGACGGCAGGTGAATTCGGCGAAGATCGAAGGTCTTGACACCACCGCTGTTTTTGGCGATCTCGACAGAAGGGGGTTTCCGGTGTGCGGGTGTAGAATTGTCCGAACTCGTCCCTCTCACACTACCGACGTGCGAAAGAAGGCTGCATGACCTGTCGTCGGCACATCCAATCTACACTGGTGATCGTGGTGTTCCTGCTCGCAGGAGTCCAGCAGAATGCCCAGCCTGCCTTGTCAATCACCAATCCTATTGTGCTTGAGCCTCCTCAAGTTCTCGAGGCGCTCAGATTCGTCCGCACATATACCGAGCTCGGCCTTTCGCCCAGTTACGAAGTCCGTGACGAGAAGCGCTTTGATGGGGCGGTACTTGCGGTCGAAGTCTTGATATTCCACCCGAACAGCCGCCTCGTTCTTGGGCGAGGAGTTGCGGATCGAGAGGACCGCTACATTCTTGCCCGAAAAATTCGCGTATTAGGCCAAGGGCCGACTGCCCCAATCATTACTTGGGATCGTGACGATACCACCCAGCGGATCGTGCCTCGCGATCCACCAGCCCCTTCAGGGTCATTCGGTGGCGCGGAAGGAGCTGACGGACAACCCGGTGCCGAAGGACGGTCAGGGAATAGTGGATATCCCGGGCGTAGCGCGCCTACGCTTTATGTGTTCGCTAGTGAGTTCGAAGGAAGTTCGCTCCTCATCGACATGAACGGGCAGGATGGCGGCGCCGGTGGAATCGGTCAAGCCGGCGGAGCGGGCGGCCCAGGTCGCACCGGGCCGATGGGAATCTCGAGTTTCTTCGATTGCCGACGGGGTGGAGGCAATGGCGGGAACGGCGGGTCGGGAGGAAACGGCGGCAGAGGCGGCGCTGGCGGGCGTGGGGGGAACGGAGGAACAGTGATTCTTCTCTCCACGCAGGCCGGACTCGGCCAAGCGCGCGCGCACGTGCTCGTAAGTACGGAAGCGGGTAAGGGTGGAGCCGGCGGGGAAGGCGGTGAACCAGGACCGCCGGGAACACCTGGCCTTGGCGGCAGCGGCGATGGCTTCTGCGGAGGCGGCGCACCTGGAAAAGTCGGCGTCGCGGGAAAACGCGGAGAAAGAGGTGCAAATGGAGACCCAGGCGCACCTGGACGCGTCGCCGTCGCCGCGCTACCAGAAGAGCAACTCGCTGCAGTGAGGCTGCGCCCGTGACGCTTACGCTTCGTTACGTAGGGCTCTGCGCACTCGTGACGTTCGTTGTCAGTGCCGAGTCTGCGCCGGAACATGAGTCGTACACCACCGAAGCGAAGGTTATCAGGGTTGCGCTGGTTGTCGGTGCACAAAATTATCGATACCTTCCACCCGTCGATAATGCGTGGACAGACGCACAGGCAATGGAAGAAACCCTCGCGGAAGCGGAGTTCGATTCAGTTCTGCCGCTTCGCGATCCGCCGACAAAGGATGTAGTCACCGACCACATAAAAGAGCTTGTAACCCGCGCCGGGCCGGCCGATCAAGCGGCTATCATTATAGTTTTTTTTGCCGGCCATGGTTTCCAGCACGGTGAATGGAACTACATCGTTCCAACGGAAGCTGAGAAGGGGCCGCAGATGCTGGAGCAGAGCGTTCCGGTATTTACAATCATCAAAGATCTGACGAAACACCGCGCGGGCCTCTCCATCTTCCTTTTTGACTCCTGCAGGACTGGCATCAGCGTGACAAGACCTGCATCTACTGATGCGGCAGAAATTACCCCCGTCGGGTTCACAACTGTAGCGGCGCCGAAACGGGCTGTTGTCAGTCTTGCAGCCGCTTACGGTAAAGCCGCACGAAGCGCGGCCACGGGCGAAACAAACAGTCCCTACACAGCCGCGATGCGCCACTACTTGCCAGTCGCGGCCCAGCCGTTACCACTGGCATTCGAAAACGTTCGTGATTACGTCGTTGCGCTTACTGGCGGCAGGCAATCGCCGTTCATAGTTGCGGACGCAAATATGCAACGCTTCTATCTACATCCTACTCAGCCAGAACTCGATGACGATAAGCGTGCGTGGCAAGCGGTGCTTCAGACTGGTAGGACAGAGTGCGTCGAAAAGTATATTAGCGATCGACCTGGTAGTCGGTTTCTGGCTGCAGCATTGGCATGGCTGACCGACCCGTCGCGTCCTGAACCACGCCCAAAGGAGATCGTCACATGTCCTCACTGAAAGCGGCGCTCATTCTTGTACTAGCTTGCTACTCCGCTGCAAACGACGCATATGCGGCTAATCCCACAGGCTCCCGCCCATTACGCCTCGCACGTGCCGCACACGCCCGCGGAGAAACTGGCAACACTCGCGTCGTAGGCGGCCGTGATGCTCCTCTGTATGACAACGCGTGGCAAGTCGCGTTGGTCGCAGCGGACGTTCCGAACAATCTTGTCGCGCAATTCTGTGGCGGTTCTATCATCGCGTCACGGTGGGTCATCACAGCTGCGCATTGTGTGGATGGCGGAACGACCGCTGACGATATCGCGATACTTGTCGGAACTGAGTCCTTGAAGCTCGGCGGGACACGGATTGCCGTCGCGAAGAATGGTATTAAGATCCACAGTAAATGGACAGGCCAACCGGGTGAGCACGACTATGACATCGCGCTGATCCAGGTAAAGTCTGACTTGGGCGGTGCAGCGATCGCACCGCCTCCGTCGTCATGGGCGGGCCCAGCGGTCGGACAACTAATCCGCGTATCTGGCTGGGGGACGCTTGCCTATGCTGACGCCACCCCTGTTATCACGCTACAGGAAGCCGCGGTGCCTTATGTGCCGACGGCTATATGCAATGAAAAGTCGAGCTATGATGGCGCGATCACTTCCAATATGCTCTGCGCTGGCAGGCGGACAGGTGGCGTCGACTCATGTCAAGGTGACAGCGGCGGACCAGCGACTGTCGTCATTGGAACAACTCACCGACTCGTCGGAATTGTTAGTTGGGGCGATGGCTGCGGCGCGCCGGACAAGTATGGCGTCTACACGCGCGTGGCAGAGTTCCGAAAGTGGGTGAACAAAACCACCGCAAAGGCTACAAAGTGGTGATTTTACGTACTGGACATTCAATCCGGGAGCGCAGCTTTGTTTGTGGCGAAAGCTACTCCGACGTGCCCCGGCTTTGCCGACGGACTCGTAACTCGCTGCTCTCGTGCGTGACCTTTTTTCGAACCCGTTGGTGTTCCTTCACTACTTGAGGCGACGTCGCCGGGCAGTCGCGCAAACGTCGGCAATCAAGGTTGACGACGAACTGGATCCTCTCGGGCTCTACTTCAAACACAACGACTACCTTCAGGCGGCATTGCGCATCAGCTCCGATGAGCCGACCATGTGGCGCGGGTACAAGGAGCCGATCGATCAGTACTACCACGCGCTTCTCCTTGAGGGGACAGCCACTCGTCCGGGTCAGAAGCTGCCGCCCATTCTTCAACAGGTTCTCGACCGCCTGGTGGTGCAACACGATCGTGGCCGTGCTCCATGGCCGTCCCCAACCATCTCCCACATCACTTTTAAGCGCGCCGGCCGCGAAAATGGCCGCCCGGGCCTCAAAAACAGCTCCGGCGACATCGATTCGATCCTCCCAGGCATCAGCGCGAAGTTCCACGCGGCCGAAAAATAGCGCCCAGGCATTATCCGGGAGCGTCCGTACGTCATCTTGCCGTGCGCCGGGGCCGTTTTGGGGACCAACTCGAGCAGCGCGAAGTCACCGTCCACGACTTAAAAGCGCGCCCGGATCAATGGCGGATGATACCCGCTCGCCAGGCGCTGACGACGTCGCACGCGAACCCCACTTCGCGTCGGTTGATTCCGGTCGCCGCGCACATCCGCGCGACTCGCCGCCGCTTCACGCCGAGAGCCGCACAAGCGATTCCGACGAGCGATCACTTCGCGCAGCAAAACGAGCAACGTGAAGTCATCGCGAACGACATGAATGTCGGTCGAACAGGAACATTTACCGACATTGATGGAGCAGCTTATCGTGCCGCGTGATGATTTTCTGTTCCGTCCACAGCCCACCCATCACGCGACTCCGCGTTGCGATCGACGCTCGCCGTTCCGCTGCACCCGCTGCTCGCGAACACGTTCGACCCGAACCCGCCCACCCTCGCCGCGTCACGCCCGGTTGCACGCTTGCACCGCGATGAAGCGGCCGTGCTTCGCTGGCAACGGTCGCGCCGCGGCTCCCGCCCGCGCGAGTGGCACGTGCGTCGCGAGTGCCACCCTCCCGCCCTCGCCGTGTCACGCCCGTTGCACGCTTGCACCGCGATGAAGCGGCCGTGCTTCGCTGGCAACGGTCGCGCCACGGCTTCCCCCCGGGCGAGTGGCACGTGCGTCGCGAGTGCCGCCCTCCCACCCTCGCCGCGTCACGTCCGTTGCATGCGGGACGTCGCGCTGTCGCGCGCCGCCCGCACGCAACGGCCGCGCCGCGGCTCCCGCCCCGCGAGTAGGGTAGGGTGTCGCGACAGGTACCGTTCCGCCGCCCGTCCCCGTGGCTTGTGCGTGTCGTGACGATGTCCGCGTTCCTGATGCGCCGGCGTTCTTGCGCTCGCGCGACACGCACGCTTGTCTCATAGTCATTATCCCTATTGTTGTTCCTTCATTTTTTCTGTTCCGTCCACAGCCCACCCATCACGCAACTGCTCGTTCCATCGGACGCGCAGCGCACCTTGCACGTCCTCGGCGCGATCTACGGTGCGTGGAGCGCGCGGCCCCCTCGTGGCGTCACCGTTTTTGCAGAGCGGTGCGGTGACACGGGCGCGGCCCAGCCGCAAAAACGGCGCCGCCACTGCACGCCCTCCCGTGCCTGTCGGTTCGCTTTGCGCGGCTGCACGTTTCCCCCTCCCGCGCGCCGTCACGTCGGTTGCAGCGGGCGTCTTTCGTGTGGCGCCGCGTGCGGGTCGGGCAACCGCCGCGCCGGCGCTGTCGTTCATCGGCCACGTTGAGGCGGCCGCACGTTTCCCTCCCGCCCTCGGCGTGTCACGCCCGTTGCGTCACGCGCGAAAAGGAATGCGATCATGCGCGCGGGCAACGGTCGCGCCACGCCGGCACGCCCGGCCTGTGGCTCGCGTGTTTCGAGTTCGCGTGTTTCCACCGCCCATCCCCGTGCACGCACGCGTGTCGCCAATGGCTGCGCCTAAGGCGCGGCTGAAGCTGTCGTGGCCCGCTGCTTCTTGGCTCCGCGCGTTTCCAGGCGCTCGTGCAGCGTGCAGGGGAGGATCCGGCTCCGAGTCACTTTAAGCGGTCCACGCAGCTTAGCCGAGCCTTAGGCGCGAACGCGTTTGGTGGCCGCACCCTCCACCGCCCAACCCCTCTTCGCCGCGCGCGTCGTCGTTCCGCGACTGCTGCGCGGCTGCACGTTTCCCCCTCGCCGCGGGCGCAGCGCAGGCGGCGCTCCCCCCATGCCCCCTCCCGCGCGTCCGCCGCGTGCTGCTCGCAGGGCGCAGCTGCGCAGCGCCCTGCGCCGCGGCTCCCACCCAGGCCCCCGCCCTGCTCGTTGGCGCGCGGCTCACGCCGCCGCGCGCGAACCTCGCAGGGAATGCTCATATCAGTTGGCGCGCGCTCTGCCGAGAGCGAAGCAAACTGTCTCGCCAGCGCCACCAGCGGGATGTCCGGCGCACCGCGCGCGTTGCGCGCGCTGCGCCTCATCGTCGAACGGTGCTGCATCGGCGCTGCACGTTTCCCCCTCGCCGCGCCGCGCGCGCTCGCCTTCGGCTCGCGCGCTGCCGCTCCGCGCACCTTCGGCCGCGCCACCGCCCGCGCCCCCTGCCGCCGAAGGTGCGCTCCGCGGCCCGGCGCTTCCGCCCTCCCGCCGCTCCGGCCATGTGCGGCCCGAGCTGCGGCCGGCCGCCGCCCGCCGCCCACGGGCCGCAGCTCGGGCCGCACATCGCCTCCGCGGCCCACCGGCGCCGGCGGCGCGGCTCCCGACCCCGGAGACCGCCGTCGCTTCGCTCAACGATGCGCTGCCAGTCTCAGAACGGTCCATCACTCCACGTGACGTCGCCACTTCGGTGCTCGATGCGTGTCTTACCTGGTACGCGATGCCCGTCGATCAACTCGCACGTTCTTCCGCCGAAGAGCTTCGTTCTCGCTCCGCATGTTCCGATGCGTTCGCGCAGTTGTTCCATCTTCCGGCGCACCGCCTCTTCGCTGAGTGCCGTTTCGTCGAGGTCCGGCCGTCCGTCGATGTAGCCGTGCCACTTCGTTCTGACTTTCCGCGTGGTGATTTCCGCATTCATGATCGGAAAGGCTGCGGATATCTAACGTTCGAGGTCAACGCCGACGCGATCTGCCGCGGAGCGGAGCGGAATGCACAGCCGCTTGTTCTACGAAGCGTGGATGCGCGCGTGCGCGGTTGCGACGATCACCGCGAGACTGTTCGCGGCGTGACCGGGGGAGTAGCTCCGCTGATCCGTGATTCGCGCTCGAACCTCATTCGCCGTGACTCGTTCGCTCGTTCTTTTTTGTTTCGCCCACGGCCCACCCATCACGCTGCTGCACGTTCCATCGCGCGCGCGGCGCAACCTGCACGCCCTCGGCGCGATCTACCGGGCGTAGATGCGCGCCCCCCTCGTGGCGTCACCGTTTTTGCAGAGCGATGGGATGAAAGCGGCGCGGCCCGGCCGCAAAAACGGCGCCGCCACTTCCCACCCTCCCATCGCCTGTGGGTTCACTCTTCGCGGCCGCACGTTTCCACCACCCATGCGCCGTCACGTCGCTTGCAGCGGGTGTCGGTGTCGTGCACGCGCGTCTCTCGCGGCAAGCGCCGCGCCGGCGCCCCTTATACCCGCGCGGCACACCGCCGATCGCACGCCTCGTTGCGCCGGCAGCCCGCTGCTACGCCAAAAGTGTCAATCTATAGGCGCATTCGAGAGGAGAACTCGTGGACCTACGCGCGTACCAACAGCAAGCCATCGCGTCTGACCGCATCCCCACGGATCCGGACGTCTCCGCAATCGCGCCTCTTCTGGGCCTCGCTGGCGAGACCGGAGAACTGCTCAGCGAATACAAGAAGCACCTTCGCGACCGCGACGTCCATCCTCTCCCGAAGGAACGCATCGCCGAAGAGTTGGGCGACCTGCTCTGGTACATCGCGAATGTCGCGTCCAAATCAGGGCTCGACCTGAACGATATTGCCGAGAAGAACCTTGCTAAGGCACGGGATCGGTGGACCGAGCGTCATCGACTCGTCCGCGAACCGTTCGACCGTTTTGCGGAGCCAGACGAAAGACTGCCGCGGCAGTTCGATGTCCAACTGACTCAGGCCATCGAAGACGCCGACGTGAAGAGCCGCGCTTTTCTCAACGGCAAACAGATCGGCAATGACCTCACCGACAACTCCTACTCGAACGATGGCTACCGCTTTCACGATGTTTTCCATTTGTCGTACGCGGCCGTCCTTGGCTGGTCGCCCGTGACTCGAAAGCTCGTGAACGTCAAGCGGAAGACCAACAAGAAAATCGACGAGGTTCAGGACGGCGGCCGTGCGACGGCCATCGAAGAAGGCATTTCGGCATTCGTATTCGAGTATGCGCTGGAACACAACCGTCTCGAGGGCGCAACGCGCGTCGATGGTGACATCCTCAAGCTGATCAAGAACGCAACGCGAAAGTTGGAAGTGAATGAATGCACAGCGGCTGAGTGGGAGCACGCCATCCTCACGGGCTACGCTGCATGGCGCATCATCGAGAACAACGGCGGGGGATGGGTCAGGCTTGACCTGGACGCACGCACGATCACGGCTTCAGTCAGCGCCCCAAGCTGAGACACGATGCAGGACAGCGATCTCCAGAAGCTTCTCGATGACGCGACGTCGCACATCCTGCAAGGGAAGGGTCTCGTTGCGATTCTCTCGCTCTCCGACGTCACGTTGCGTCTGATTCGAGCATTCCGTGACCTCGGCCTGATCGGCGCGGTCTCGGCCATCTACGCAGTTACGCCAGACGGGACAAGCACACCGGCTGTCGAGGGAGTACGCGTCCTGGCGCTGCCGGAACTCGAGCACGACCATGCCACCGCGATCATCGTTGCAGCGGACGCCGAGAAGGAAGACGTCATTCTCTCCGCTCTGCCCTACATCAAGGACACCCCTCGGTTACTCGTAGCCGGGTACGCGCACTACTCGTTTCGAGATCCATTGTTCGACAAAATTCGCGGGGAGCTCATCGCGCCATCGCTGGCCAACGGCTATCCAAACAGCCTCATTCACATCTACCAGTGTCTGCGTAACGCCGCGCGGCTCGGCCTTTCGGGCGCCGTCGTGGAACTCGGCACGTACAAGGGCGGCACGACGCTGTTCATCGCAGACGTCGTCGAACGACTCGGAACGGGTTGGCCGATCTTCACCTTCGACTCCTTCTCCGGCTTTCCACCGCGCCGTACGCCGCTTGACATGTACGACGAGCCGGATTGCGTATTCACCAACATCGACGCGGTTCGAAGCCTATTCGCTGGTCGGAACGTCGAGATCGTCACCGGTGACATCACGCTGACCTGTCAGAGGCTCGTCGAGCGTGACCTGGTACTCACGTTCTTCGACACGGACAACTACTCCCCGGCGCACGCCGCGCTTGCGATCGTTCGCGAGCGAACAGTCCTCAACGGAGCGATCGTCTTCGATCACTTTACCGGCACCGATCGGTTTCGTTACACTCTCGGCGAACGGCTGGCGGCGGTCTCGCTCCTCGATGACGAACGGTACTTCAACCTACACGGCACAGGTGTATTCATTCGGCAGCGGTGAGGCGCACCGGCTGTGCTGACCGTTCATTCGGTCCGGGCTCAACCTAAGCCACGTGAAGAGGTCTTTCGTCTCTACTGGTACTTCGCTTCGGAGCGCCAAGCTATCTTCGAACGCCGCGTCGCTGGCGAGCGAGCACCTTGGACGAACGACCCGATCCTCGATACCTTCAAGTTCTGCAACGTGTTCCGTGCTTCGGATCGAGTCTCGCAGTACTTGATCCGGGATGTCGCGTACGCTCCGGACGCCGGCACCGACGAAGATCGCCTGTTCCAGATCGTCGCGTTCCGCACCTTCAGCAAGATCGAGACGTGGCGCGGCGTTCGCCGCTTCCTCGGGGGCGCGCCACGGATTGCTGACCTCCGCGACGGCTCGTTTGAGCGCGCTCTTGATCACGTCCGTCTCGAGAACGGTGGCCTCTACACCGGCGCCTTCATCCTGTGCGCGACTGACGCGTTCGGACGGGGCCTGAAGCACCTGAATCATGTCGAGCTGTTC
>Ga0196958_10000143_pt1 | contig 24679 bp, 25 predicted proteins | sample S1v_10metaG_FD_148654 | JGI IMG/M metagenome (GOLD analysis project Ga0196958, IMG submission 148654) | Soil microbial communities from Anza Borrego desert, Southern California, United States - S1+v_10 | ecosystem: Environmental > Terrestrial > Soil > Desert | place: USA: California | collected... | reverse complement strand
GCCGAGTACGCCGTCGTGACGGCGGGCTGCGCCGTGGCGATCCCGGCCGAGATGCCGCTCGACCGCGCCTGCCTGCTGGGGTGCGGTGTCATGACCGGCCACGGTGCGCTCACCAACGTCTCCACGGTCCGGCCCGGTGACTCCGCGCTCGTGATCGGATGCGGGGCGGTCGGCCTGGCCGCCGTCCAGGCGGCCCGCCTCTCCGGCGCCACCACCGTGATCGCGGTCGACCGCGACGAGCCCAGGCTGCGGCTCGCGACGGAGTTCGGCGCCACGCACACCATCGACGTGCGGACCGAGGACGGGATCGCGGTCACGCGCGCGATCACCGGCGGCCGCGGCGCCGACCGCGTGGTGGAGTCCGCGGGCAGCGAGTCCGCCTTCCGCCTGTCGGTCGAGGTGTGCCGGCCGGGCGGCGAGGTGATCTGGCTCGGGAAGCTCGGCGTCGACGACGACGTGACGTTCCGGTGGGGCGCGCTGATGCAGGAGAAGCGCATCCGCCGCAACAGCTACGGCAACACCCGCCCGTCGCGCGACTTCCCCGACCTGTGCCGGCAGTACCTCGACGGCCGGCTCCTGCTCGATCCGCTGATCACCGCTCGCATCCCGCTGGAACAGATCAACGAGGGGTTCGACGCGCTGCGGGAGAAGCGCGCCATCCGCACCGTCGTGGTCTTCGAATGACGGGCCGAGGGGGTGCGGTCCGTCCGTTCCGGACCGCACCCCCTCTGTCACCGGGATCAGCCGGAGACGTCCTCCAACACCTTGTTCCTGGTCTCCGGTCCGAGGACGAGGACGATGACCCCGCCCAGGACGAAGAACACCGCCGCCATGGCGAACGCCGCTCCGGCGCCGTAGTTCTGCAGGACGAGCGGGACGAGCAGCGGCCCGATCAGGGCGCCGACCCGACCCATCGCCGATGCGGTCCCGCAGCCGGTCGCCCGCGCTCTGTTCGGGAACACCTCCGGGGTGTAGGCGTAGAGCGCCGACCACATCCCGAAGAAGAAGAACTGCATGACCGAGCCGGTGATCAGGAGCTCCGCCGTCGTGCTGGCACCGCCGTAGACGTACGCGGAGACGGCGCTCATCAGGATGAAGCCGGCGATCACCGGCTTGCGGCCCCAGCGCTCCAGCAGGACCGACGCGATCAGGAAGCCCGGGATGCCCCACAGCGCCATCAGCACCACGTATCCGATGGACTTCGCGGTGGTCATCCCGGAGTCGGCCAGCAGCTTGCCCATCCAGGTTGTGATCCCGTAGTAGCCGAGCAGCGTGCAGAACCAGACCAGCCACACCATCACCGTGCGGCGGCGGTAGGTGCGGTCGAACAGCTCGAGCAGCGGCATCCTCCCCGAGTCCGCGGCCACCACGCCGGCGGTCGGCTCCGGGGGCGGCAAGGGGCGCCCGCTCGCCTTGGCGACCGCGGTCTCGAACGCGGTCAGCGTCCGCTCGGCGTCCGCCATCCGGCCCGTCGCGGCGTACCAGCGCGCCGACTCCGGGACGCCGCGCCGGATGACGAGCGCGAAGACCGAGCAGCCCGCCATGATGAAGAAGACCGCACGCCAGCCGAACGTCGGGACGACGACGAGTGCCAGTACGCCGCAGGCGATGAAGCCGATCGGCCAGAAGCCCTCCAGCCAGCCGAGCATGCGCCCACGGTTGCGGGCCGGCACGTACTCGGTGAGCATCGCCTGGGCGACCGGGAACTCGGCGCCCATTCCCAGCCCGATGACGAACCTGCAGACGAGCAGGAACGTCACGTCCTGGGCGAGCGCGGCCCCGAGGCTCCCGAGGCCCCAGACGATCATGCTGGTGGTGAACACCGGACGGCGGCCGAACCGGTCGCCGAGATACCCGGCGGAGCTCGCCCCGATGATCATCCCGGCGAAGCTCATGCTGGCGAGCGCACCGGCGCTCGCCGCGCTCAGGCCGAACTCCGCCGAGATGGGTCCGAGGATGAACGTGAGCGCCGCCAGGTCCATCGAGTCGAACATCCAGGCCGTCGCGATGATCGCGAACAGCCGACCCTGGTGCTTGGTCATCGGCAGGCGCTCGAGACGCGCGGATATCTGCGCGGCGTCGATGCGCCCCGATGAGGCTTCCGACCGTCCTGGTGCGGCAGGCGACTCTGCCATGACCGTGACCTCCGGCGTTGTGGGATGTGGTGGTGGCGGACGGCGGGACGCGAGTCTTCGGGACGCCGGGCCGTTCGCGTACCTCGGGAACGGCAGACCCGTCGACACCGGGTCGACCGCTGATGTATCAGCGTGTACGCTAAGTCACCGCCGAAAGGGGGGTCAAGCATTGACCAGCAGAGATGGAGCGGCCACTTCACCAGGCGGAGTGGTAGTGGCACATCGCGGTAGCATCAGGCGATGACCGCGACCGCTTCGGACGGGGCATCACTGCCCGCGGCGGCCGCGGCGCCGGTCGCCCAGCCTTCCCTGTCGGCGAGGGCGTACACCGCCATCCGCGACATGCTCATCACGGCGGAGATCACCCCGGGTTCCCCCGTCAACGAGGACCAGCTCGCCAAGAAGCTGCAGATGGGCCGTACCCCGGTCCGTGAGGCGATCAAGCGGCTCGAGGCGGAGCAGCTGGTGGTCGTCTACCCGCGACGGGGGATCTTCGCGACCCAGGTGGCGCTGTCCGATCTCACGCTGCTCACCGAGGTGCGGGTCCACCTGGAGGGCGAGGTCGCCTACCAGGCCGCCCGACGCTCGTCGCGCGCCGAACGCGCGCTGTTCGAGCAGCTGCTCGACGAGGCGAAGAACCGCAGCCACGAGACGATCGACGAGATCGACTTCGACAGCCGGGTGCACCGCGCCATCTACCGCGCTGCGCACAACCCGTACCTCGCGAGCACCCTCGAGCAGTACTACAACCTCACCATCCGCATCTGGCACGTCTGGACCGACCGCCTGCCGGAGATGGCCAGCCACGTCTCCGAGCTCATCCCACTGCTCGAGCGGATCGTGGACCGCGACGCGGACGGCGCCAGGGCGATCGCCATCCAGCACGTGTCGAGCTTCGTTCGGGCCGTCTCGCAGTCCCCGTAGTCAGGAACCACCGCTCACCGCGGCCGGCTCGGCCGACTTGGGCAAGGACCGCAGGGGCCCGCCGTCGACGCGCAGCGTCACGCCCGTCACGAAACCGGCTGCGTCGGACGCGAGGTACAGGCACGCGTCGGCGACGTCCGCGGGATTCCCGAGCCGCCCCAGGGGGACGTCGTCCTGCACGGCAGCGGCCACCGCCGGATCGGCGAAGCGGGAGGCCTCGGTCAGGATGGGACCCGGCGCGATGCCGTTGACCCGGACCCGGTAGGGCGCCCACTCGTGGGCCATCGATTTGGTGAGGCTGTTCAGGCCGGCCTTCGCAGCGCCATAGGGCGCCCGCAACGGGTGTGCGTGATCCCCGGCGACCGAACTGATGTTGATGATCACCCCACCCCCGCTCCGCCGAAGGAGCGGGAGCGCCGCCTTGGAGCAGTAGAAGGCGCTGGTGAGATTGGTGTCCAGCATGGCGCGCCAGCCGTTGGGGCTCAACGTCTCCAGCGGACACGCGAAAACCCCGCCGGCATTGTTGACGACGATGTCGAGCCGCCCGAAGCGGCGATGGGTCTCCTCCATCATCGCGGAGACGGCCTCGAAATCGCGCACATCGGCCCGGAAGCCGAGAACGTCCCGACCCTTCGCCGCCAGTTCGGCGACCGCCGTGTCCAGTGCGGCGCCGTCACGGCCGTTCAGCACGACACGGGCACCGGCCGCACTCAGCGCGTCGGCGATGGCGAGACCGATCCCCTTCGAGCTACCGGTGACGAGCGCGACCTGGTCGCTGTAGTCGAACCGCGTCCGGCGGCCGGTGTCTACCCGTTCCATCGCGTTCTCCTCCCGACGCAGGTGTCGCCTGTCACGGCGACACGCGCCCTCACCCGCGAACGGAGCCCTCTCGCCAGTGCTCTCGCGGGATGATCGGCTGGTCCAGTCGTCCGAGACCGTCCAGGACCTGCTCGAAACTCTGCAGGTGGTGCAGCATGCCCTTCGCGGCGGCCTCGCTGTCGCCTCTGACGATGGCGAGCGCGATGCGGCGGTGCGCCTTCTGCGCTCCGACGATCTCCTCGGAACCGAGGTGCTCCATCGGGATGTGCCACTCGGACAGGCGCTGCACCGCGGTGAGAGTGACCCGGAGCATCTCGTTCGTCATGCACTCGAGCAGCACGCGATGGAAGTTGTCGCCCTGCCGGGCCGACTGCTCGGTCGCCTCCATGAGCCGCTCGTGCTGGGCCGCGGTGGCGTGGAGGGCGGCCTGGGCGGCCGCCTCCGGCTCGAGCACCTGGCGGAAGTGGATCAGATCGCGCAACGGTGTGCCCCGCGTCGCGAACAGCAGCGAGAACGACCGGCTGACGTGGCTGTCGTCCGGGTGGTTGACCCGGACTCCGCCCCGGGGCCCACGCTTGATGTAGATGAGTCCGTCGGACTCCAGCAGCCGAAGTGCCTCTCGGACGCTCGCCCTGCTGAATTGATAGCGCGTCATGAGCTCTGGCTCGGAGGGAAGGGAATCGCCCGGCGCGAGCCCGCCGACGATGATCTCGTTGCGCAGGTCGCCCGCGATGACCTCGGCGGCCTTCGGGACCGACAGCGTGGACATCGCCCCGTGGCTGTTGCTCGACATGCAGGATCTCCGGTCTCCTGTTCTGTCGTAACATGATACTAGATGGGCTTCCGGCCTCAGGAGACCCAGCGCGGGCGGCGCCGTTCCTGAAATGCCCGCATCCCCTCCTGCCCCTCGTCCGAGGAGAAGAAGGAGGTCGACAGCTGCGTCATCTCCGCGAACGCGGCCTCGAGCGGCATCGTCGGCACCCGGCGCACGATCTCCTTGGTCACGCCGACCGCGCCCGGGGCGGCCAGCCGCAGCATCTGCAGGTACCGGTCGATCCGCTCGTCGAGATCCACGGCCGGCACCGCGGCGTTGAGCAGCCCCACCTCGACCGCGTGGCGCGCGGAGAACGTCTCCCCGGTGAGCATGAGCTCCAGGGCGGCGCGGGGCTGCATCCGCGGCAAGGTGGTGACCGAGACGACGGCCGGAGCCAGCCCCACCCGCACCTCCGAGAACGAGAATGTCGCCTCCTCGGTGGCCACCGCGATGTCGCAAGCACCCACCAGTCCCATCCCGCCTGCCCGGACGTGCCCGTTCAGCCGTCCGAGCACCGGCTTCGGCGACTCCCAGAGCAACGTGAGGATCTCCGGTAGCAGACCCGGGGTCGTCGGCGGCTCGCCCCGCGCGTGCCGCGCCCGCTGCTCCTTCATGTCCGCACCGGCGCAGAAGGTCGAACCGGTGCCGGTCAGGACGACGAACCGGACGTGCTCGGCGGCCAGCGCCTGTCGCACCCCCTGGAGGAGGGCGGCGATCCCGGCGGCGGACAGGGCGTTGCGCCGCTCCGGGATGCTCAGCGTGAGGTACGCGACGTCGGCGTGGACGCGGTACTTCACCGGCTCGTCGCTCATGTCGGCCCGTCCAGCAACACCACGGGGATGTCGACGACACGCGACCGCACGAACTCGCCGAGGCTCTTGGCCTGCCGGTCCAACCGGGTGGACGCGGCCACCCCCTCTCCCAGCAGCCCGCGCACGACGAAGTTCATCGCGTCGAGGTTCGGCAGCAGATAACGGTCGACGGTCAGGCCCGCGGTCTCGGGGAACAGCTCCTGGAAGCGGGCCGCGGTGAGCCAGCCGGCCAGCCACGCGTACGCATCGGGGGTGCGCCCCCACAGCCCGACGTTGGCGTTGCCCCCCTTGTCCCCGGACCGCGCCCCGCACACCGCGCCGAGCGGGGCCCGGCGGGTCTCGCCCACCGCGACCTCCGGGGCCTCCCCGGGCACCTGCGGGGTCAGCGGGCGGCGCAGCTCGCGGACGGCGTCCGGTACGACGCCGACCGTCCCGCCGTCGCCGACGACCCGCTCCTGCACGTGCTCGGCCGGCACCAGTGCCGGCCAGTACACGCCGAACTCGGTGGCGTCCTGAGGTGGGCCGCCCGTGTAGAAGCCGGGGTAGGACGACAGGCCCATCTCCGTGGCCGCACCGGAGAACCGGCGCCCGACCAGCTTCCGGTCCCCGCTCATCGCGGTGACCACGAGCCGGGAGGTGGCCTCGACATTGGTTGCCGGATCCTGCCGGTCGGTGCGCTGCAGCTCCACCTCGACCCGGTCGAACTGGTCCCATCCGCCGACCGCGTCCGCGAGCGCCCGCTGGGCCGCGCGCGCCTTCTCCTCGATGTCCAGGCCCGTCAGCATGAAGGTCACCGAGTTGCGGAAACCGCCGCTGTAGTTGAGGCACACCTTGATGTCGGTGGGGGCCGGCTCGCCCTTCACCCCGGACAGCCGCACCCGGTCGGGGCCCTCCTGGCGGAGCCGGATGGTGTCGAAGCAGGCGACGACGTCGGGGTTGGCATAGCGCGGTTCGCCCAGCTCGTACAGCAGCTGGGCGGTGACCGTCCCGACCGAGACACGACCACCGGTACCGGGGTGCTTGGTGATCACCGCGCTGCCGTCGGCCTCGACCTCTGCCAACGGGAAGCCCGGCGGGCCCCCGTCGGGGATCTCCGGCCAGAACGCGTAGTTGCCCCCCGTCGTCTGCGCGCCGCACTCGAGGACGTGACCGACGGCGACCGCGGAGGCCAGCCGGTCCCAGTCGTCGGGCCGCCAGCCGAAGTGCCATGCCGCCGGCCCGACGACCAACGAGGCGTCGGTGACCCGGGGCGTGATCACCACGTCGGCGCCACCCTCGAGGGCACTGGCGATGCCCCAGGCGCCCAGGTAGGCGTTGGCCGTGACCGGCCGGACGGACGCGCTGTCGAGCGGACGGCCCGTGTCGAGGTGCCGGAGGTCGACGCCCTTCTCCCGCAGGGCCGCCAGCTCGCCCAACAGGTCGTCGCCCTCGACGTGTGCGACCGAGACCGCGATGCCGAGCCGCTCGGCCAGCGCACGCACCGCGGCGGCGAGGCCGGCGGGATTCAGCCCGCCGGCGTTGGCGACCACCTTGATGCCGCGCTCCGCGCACGTGCCCAGGACCTCTTCCATCTGGGCGAGGAAGGTCTTGGCGTAGCCGGTGTCCGGGTCCTTCTGCTGGTTCTTCCAGAGGATGAGCATCGTCAGCTCGGCGAGGTAGTCCCCGGTCAGCACGTCGATCGGACCGCCCTCGACCATCTCCCGGGCGGCCGACAGCCGGTCCCCGTAGAAGCCGGAGCAGTTGGCGACGCGGAGCACTGGCGTGGTCATGGACAGGGCCTCCTCTGCCGGGTCGGGGCTGTGACGTGGATCGGACGCTCGGCGCCCTGTCTCGGATCAGACAACGTGGGACAGCCCTCCGTCGACGTTGATGGCCGCGCCCGTGACATAGGAGGCGGCGGCGGAGCAGAGGAACGTCACGACCGAGGCGACCTCGGTAGGGAGACCGACCCGGCCCAACGGGATCCCGTGGTCCTCGGACAGCCTCCGGTAGTGCTCGTCGAGGTCCTCGCCCGGCGAGGCACGGCGGGCGTCCAGCTGCCCGCTGCGGACCAGACCGATGCAGACGGTGTTCACCAGGACCCCGTGGGGCGCCATCTCCTTCGACAGCGCCTTGGTGAAGGCGATGCCGGCGGCCCGCGAGACACCGGTGGGCATCGAGCCGGCCTCCGGGTGCTTGCCCTGGATCGCCGTGACGTTCACGATCCGGCCCCAGCCGTTGTCGATCATGCCGGGCAGCACGAGCTGCGCCAGCCGCATGGCGGCGAAGACCTTGAGCCGCAGGTCGTGCTCCTGCCGCTCGAGCGACAGGTCGAGGAATGGGCTGCGCGCCGAGGTGCCGGCGTTGTTGACCAGCACGTCCACGCGCGCGAACCGCTCTCGGGCGACGGCGGCCAGCCGTTCCAGATCCTCGGTGCGGGTGACATCGGCGGGCACCACCGCCACGTCGGCCGCGTCGGTGCGCCACTCGTCCACGGAGCGCCGCAGCCGATCGCCGTCCCGGGCGCAGACCACCAGCCGGGCGCCTTCCGCGTGCAGCCGGGCCGCCACCGCCCGCCCGATCCCCTGGCTGGCGCCGGTGACCAGGGCAGTCCGTCCCGCGAGTTCCAGATCCATCGGGGCACCTCCGGGCGGCGGGCGGCGGGCCTGAAGGAGGTCCGCTCATTGAGGGTAATGATTAGCTCGAACTGGCCACGGGTCAAGCCCGGCAGCGCCGCCACTGCGTCGAGATCGGCCAGATCTCCGCGAACCACCTGGGTAAGATGCACTCTCGCCGGGAGATATTGAGTATAAGGATTGACCAGCACTCGGATATCGGCCTAGGTTCGCCTCATCACTGCCTCCGCCGGCCGCATCCGGCCGGGAAACTCGAGGAGCCACCGTGTCCCGTCCCCGGACAAGGCCCCAGACCTGCACCGGCGGCCCGACGTGAGCGCCCTGCAGATCCGGTCGGTCTGGCGCCCGCTGGAGACCGAGGAGACCGGCCGCCTGGAGCCGGCGGTCGGCGTCTACGAGATCCGGGTCGACGGCGTGGTCCGGCGGATCGGCTACGCCGGCGCGCGGTCGCTGTTCGGACTGCGTGGAGAGCTGGGGGCTCTGGCCGGGACGATCCCCGGCGCCGAGTTCCGCGCCGAGGTGACCAGCGCCTACCTGTCCCGCTGGCACGAACTGCTGGGCGCGCACCTGGCTGCTCACGGCCACGCCCCCGCCGACAACGACCCCGGCGAGCTACCGAGGCCGCTGTACCCGATCGGCCCGCGAGGAGACGTGACCCCATGATCGACTTCACGCCCACCGACGAGCAGCGCGCCCTGGTCGACACTGTGCGCCGGTTCGTGCAGAACGAGATCGTCCCGGTCGAGCACGACCTGGACCCCGACGCGGGCCAGCTGCCCGGGGAGGTCCACACCCGCCTGGCCAAGCGCGTGGAGCAGATGGGCCTGCACGCCTGGGACGCACCCGCCGAGGTGGGCGGCCCCGGGCTGGACACGGTCACCAAGGTGCTCCTGGCGATCGAGATGAGCCAGCACCGCGCCGGCCTGTACGCCCCCTGCTACGGGGTCTTCGGCGGCGCCGGGCTGGCACACCTGTACGAGGCGAGCGAGGACCAGAAGGAGCGCTACCTCTACCCGACGCTGCGCGGCGAGCGATCGGGGTTCTTCGCGCTCAGCGAGCCTTCCGGCGGCTCCGATCCCGCCCGGGCCATCCGGACCACGGCCGTCCGCGACGGTGACGACTGGGTGCTCAACGGCGGCAAGCTGTGGATCTCCGGTGCCGAGCACGCCGACTACGGCATCGTGGTGGCGCGCACCGGCCCGGGCCGGGAGGGCATCACGTCCTTCATCGTCGACGTCGACATGCCCGGGTTCACGGTGAACCGCATCGTGCACACCCTCCGCACCACCTATCCCGCCACCGAGCTCGGCCTGGAGAACGTGCGCGTGCCCGACTCCAACCGGCTCGGCGAGGTGGGTCAGGGCTTCACGCTGGCCGCGGCCCGGCTGGTCCGCCAACGCATCCCCTATGCGGCCGGCTGCATCGGGGTGGCCGTCGCCGCCCACCGGCTGGCGGTCGAGTACGCCAAGAACCGGGAGACCTTCGGCAAGGCGCTGGCCCAGCAGCAGGGCATCCAGTGGATGCTGGTCGACAACGAGGTGGACCTGCGCATCTCGCGGCTGCTGGTACTGGAGGCAGCGGCCAAGGCCGATGCCGGCGAGGACGTCCGGACCGAGGCGGCGGTCGGCAAGCTGTTCGCGACCGAGGCCGCCTCCCGTGTGGTGGACCGGTCGATGCAGATCCACGGCGGGCTCGGGGTGGCCAAGGAGCTGCCCTTCGAGCGCTGGTACCGCGAGATGCGGATCCGCCGGATCGGCGAGGGGCCCAACGAGGTGCAGCGGATGCTGATCGCTCGGCACGTGCTCAACGGGAGGACGTGAACCCCTGGCCGGCCGTGTCGATCCCGGCGACCACGCTGGCCCACCGCGCCGGGGGGATGATGGCCTCGTCGAGGCGACCCAGCCGGGCCAGTACCCGCTCGAAGGCGTTCAGGTGGACGCTCATGAGCCGGGCGGCTTCCTCCGCGTCGCCGCGCACGATGGCCAGTGCCATCCGCCGGTGTACGGTGCGGGCCCCCGCGAGGTCGCGTGCGGTGAGCTGCTCCTCAGGGATGTGCCAGTCGGACAGCTGCTGGACCGCAAGCAGTGTCGTGCGCAGCAGCTGGTTGTCGGAGCAGCTCACCAGTACCCGGTGGAACTCCATGTCGGACGGGCCACGCGGCCCCAGGTGCTCGGTCGCTTCCACCAGCCGTTCCTGTTGCTCGTGGTCTCCCGACCCCGCGGCGGCGGCCGCCGCCGCGGGCTCCAGCAGCTGCCGGAACCGGATCAGGTCCCGCAGCGGCGTCCCCTCCGTGGCGAACAGGACGGCGAAGCTGCGGCTGATCTGGCTCATCGCCGGCCGGGCGACCCGGACGCCGCCGCGCGGGCCTCGCTTGATGTAGATGAGGCCGTCGGACTCCAGCAGCCGCAGCGCCTCCCGCACACTGGCCCGGCTGAACGGGTAGCGGGCGACCAGCTCCGACTCCGACGGCAGCGATGTCCCTGGGGCCATCCGTTCCCCGATGATGCGCCCGCGCAGGTCGGCCGCGATGACCTCCGCCGCCTTCGGCGGGGTGCCCGGTGTCGTCGGGCCGAACTCCTGCCCGACGGTCATCGGCGGATCCCCGGCAGGGGGACGCGGCGGTCCCGGCGCACGGCTCAGACCGGCTGCGCGGTCGGCAGGACGACCAGCTCGAACACCGCGACCTCGGGCGGCTCGGTCAGGGCGTACACGATCGCGCGGGCCACGGCGTCCGGAGCGATCCCGATGGCCGCCTGCTTGGCCTGGACCTGAGCCAGCAGCTCCGGGTCGGCGGTGCCGGCTCCGAGCTCGGTGCGCACGACGCCCGGCGCCACGACGGTGACCCGCACGCCTTCCGGATGCAGCTCCTGGCGCATGCCCTCGCTGATGGCCTGCACCGCGAACTTCGTGGCGCTGTAGACGGCCGTCGAGGTCCGTGCGACCCGCCGTCCCCCCACGGAGCTGACGTTGACGATGTGCCCCGACGACGACTTCCGCAGGTACGGCAGCGCCGCCTGGCTGGTCTCCAGCACCGACAGCACGTTGAGGTCGAACATGCGTCGCCAGTCGGCGGCGCGCCCGTCGGAGAGTCCGCCGAGCAGGTAGACACCGGCGTTGTTGACCAGCACGTCGATGCCGCCCAGCCGGTCGGCGGCCTCGGTCACCGCGGTGCCCGGCCCGTCGGGTACGGCGAGATCCGCCGGCACCGGGACGACGCCGAGCTCGTCGGCGAGCTCCCGGAGCCGGTCGGCGCGTCGGGCCACTGCGGCGACCTGAGCGCCGTTCGCGGCGCACAGCGCGGCGGTGCTCCGGCCGATTCCGGACGAGGCGCCCGTCACGACCACCCGCCGTCCGGCCAGCGGGCCCTCCGGGGTCATCGGGCCTCCTCCCGGACGAGGGCGGCGACGATGTCCCCCTGCTCGCGGGTGCCCACGCCGCTGTTGCTGGCGGCGCTCGGGATGAGCCCGCGGGCGAAGGCCTGCTCGATCGCCCGGTCCAGGGCCGCGGCGGCGGAGCCGTGACCGAGGTGCTGCAGCAGCAGCACCACCGAGGCGATCGCCCCGACCGGCGAGACGACGTCCTTGCCGGCGTACTTCGGGGCCGAGCCGTGGATCGGCTCGAACAGCGACACCGAGCCGGGGTTGAGCCGCACCGAGCCGGCCAGCCCCACCCCACCGGCCAGGGCCGCGGCGAGGTCGGCGAAGACGCCCCCGAACATCATGGAGGTGGCGATCACGTCGAAGTGCCCGGGGTCCGTGACCAGGCGCATCGCCACCCCGTCCGGTGCCGCTGTCTCGAGCTCCACGTCGGGGAACTCCTCGGCGAGCCGCCCGGCGACCCGGCCCCAGATGTCGTAGACCTCGGCGATGTTGGCGTGGTCGCACAGCGTGACCCGCCGCTTGCCCGCGCGCCTGCGGGCCAGTTCGAACGCGTGGCGCAACGTCGTCTCGACCACCCGCCGCGTGAACACGATCTGGCCGACCGACACCTCGTCGGTCCGGCACGCCGACACCGTGCCGCCCGGCACCGCCGCGACGTCCTGCGTGGCCTCCCGCACGACGACCAGGTCGACCGATCCCCCCTCGCGAGCCCGGAGCGGGGACAGGGACGGCGAGTACAGGCGCACCGGCCGCACCGACAGGTCGAGACCCAGCTCCCGGGAGAGGCGGAACAGGATCCCGCGGCCGAGCAGCCGGTCGGGCACCCGGGGGTCGCCCGTCGCGCCGAACAGGATGGCGTCGTGGCCGGCGATCGCGGCGAAGTTCTCGTCCGAGAGCACCTCCCCCGTAGCCAGGTAGTGCTCGGCGCCGTGGGGGAACGTCGTGAGCGCGCAGTCCAGCCCGTGCGTCTCGGCGACCGCCTCCAGGCACTTGACCGCCTCGGCGGTGACCTCCGGGCCGATCCCGTCACCCGGCAGCACGGCGACCCGGAACGCCGGCTCACTCACGAGGATCGACGACCCTGACCGGCGCGACCACGCCGGCACCCCTGACCTGCTCCGTGATGATCGAGCGGAGGATCTCCGGCCCGACGATGCAGTCCGCGCAGGACTCATCGGTCAGTGCGAGCCGCACCCGGACACCCTCGCCGTCGCCCTCCACCACCAGCGACGCCCCGTCTTCGGCGAACCCGTCCTGCAACGGCTCCAGCGCCGCGCTGACCCGGGAGACGTCGGCCTCGGTGACGCTCATGTCAGTCCTTCTCCTCTCAGCACCTGCTCGACCCGATCCACGGCGCCCTCGGCCCGCCGCGCCACCTCGTCCAGGCTGATCGCTCCCAACGGGTGCTCGATCTCGACGACCCGCAGTCCGACCCGGCCCGCCCCCGACCCCATCGCCTTCGCGATGGCCAGGAACGGCGTCGTGCACAGCAGCACGGTGGGCACGCCCGCCTTCTCCAGTTCAACCATGTCGCGGCAACTCCACGACGCGCAGCTGCCTCAATCACCGCTCCCGGTCAGGACGACGTCGGCCTCCTTGGTGATCTCCACCAGCAGTGCGGGGTCGGCGGGCAGCGACGCGCTCTGCTTGCGTCGCACGTCGAAGGCCAGGCCCGGGTGACGCTGCTGCAGCCGCTCGGCCACCCCGGTGAGCAGCTCCCGCGCGTTCTGCTTGCCGTTCTCCAGGAGAACGACGCGCTTGCCGGCCAGGCCGGCGACAGCGGTCACCGCCGAGTCCTCGGCACCCGGCACGACTCCCAGCGGGTTGAGCACGCGAACCTGCGACATGTCCACCTCCTTCAGGAACGAGCCACCAACGGCTCGGTCAGGCTGTGCGTCTCCCCGAAGCCGGGGATGACGCAGGAGTGCTTGCCGGGACCACCGACGACCAGCACCCGCAGCGCGTGCGGGGCGCGGACCACCGGCATGCGCCGGTCCGGCTCGTCGTCGGCGTCGGCGTTCATCCATGCCGGCCACTGCCGACCGGTCCACATGTTGCGGTCGCGCAGGTCACGCAGCGGCAGCCGGGCGTGGTCGTAGAGCCACAGCTGGACGTCCTCGCGGGTGAAGCCCGAGGCCGCGACGGAGCCGGCGTGCTCGGGGCCCAGCACGACGAACATCTCGCCCTGCGTGTAGTGCACGTTGTTGCAGCCGGCGTTGGCCAGGGTGAGCGCGACCGTGCCCAGCAGCCCCTTGGCGTCGTCGTTGACGTGGTCGTTCACGTTGTGCGGGTTCTCCGCGCCGTAGACGGTGACCGCGCTGGTGTCCGCCGCCAGCCCCTGGGTCACGTGGTAGGGCTCCCAGGGCGAGTCCTCGGCGTTCTCCGCCACGCAGTAGCTGTACTTGCTCGGCTGCCCCTGGGTCGCCCGATCGCCGCGCCCGGGTCGGGCGTGGCCCAGGTTCATGCAGCACAGCCGCACCGCCCGGCCGATCGTCGCGTTGGCCACGTTGCCCGGTCCGAAGGCGCCGGAGCTCCAGTTCATCCCGAGCTCCCGGGCGATCGGGCCGTGCACGACCACCAGCGGCGCCACCGGGTGCGTGGTCGCCTGCAGCCCGGTGAGGTTGAACTCCGGACGCAGCATGGCCATGATCGCGGTCAGCACCACGGGGAAGGCGGCCGCCGGGCAGCCGGCCAGCACCGCGTTGGCCGCGACCTTGGCCGGGGTCACCTCGGCGCCGGCGACGGGCATGACCCCGACGACCTCGTCCGGGTCGGCAGCGATCGTGTCCAGACAGGCCTGCACCCGCTCACCGGTGGGTGGCACGACCGGCAGCCCGTCGCCCCAGCCGTGCTCCTCGACGGCGGCGAACAGCTCCGCCGGATCGTGGGGCAGCGACTCCCACGCATCCTCGGCACGCCACCGAGCGGCCGCGGTCACCGCGTCTCCCCCGTCCCGGCGCCGTCCAGGTCGAGGGCCGCGGCCGGGGCGGCGCACACCATGGCCTCCACGTCGCCCGTCGTGAACCCGCAAGCCCGTAGGGCGGCGATGTACTCCTCCATCCCGCGCACCGGCGACGGGTTGCCCGGCTGGCCCAGGTCGGTGGCCAGCACGGTCGTGTCGACGCCGACCGTCCTGATGGCCTCCGCGATGTCGGCCACGGGGTGGTCCATCGGGGAGCGGGTGATCACCGCCACCCGCTCGAACCACACGCCACCGAGGTCGGCCAGCTCGAGCTGCTGCTCGAGGGGCAGGGCGACGACGTCCATCTCGGGATGGGTCACCACCACCCGCCGCACGCCACGCCGCTTGGCCTCGGGCACCAGGCGCATGATCTCGGCCGGCGCGAGGTGCCCGGTCGCCAGGGTCAGGTCGTGCGTTGCGACCACGTCCAGCACGGCAAGCACCTCGGGCAGCAGGTCCCCCTCGGCGTCGACCACGTCGACCGGCCGCTCGGCGCGGCCGAGGAACTCCAGTCCACCGCCACGGCCGGCACCGCTCATGTGCCGCAGGTGGTTGCGGGAGGTGAAGGTCGGCATCCACACCACCCGGCCGCCCATGGCGGCGGTGGCCTCGACCGCCGACGGGTTGATGCCGCCGGTGGCGGGGGTGTTCAGCGCGACGCCCCCGAGCACCCGGACGCCTCCCACGGCCTCCTCGGCCACGGCCGCCCGGGCCGCCGTCGGTGTGTGGTGCCCCTTGAGGACGACGGCCCGGTACCCGGCCTCGGCCACTTCGCGCGCGAGCTCGAGATCCGACATCAGCCGCGGCGGGACGTCGGGCGCCGTGTGGACGTGCATGTCGACGATGCCCGACGGCAGGCGGGGCGCCGCGCTCACCGGGCACCGCCGTCCGCGCCACCCACCCGGAGCGTGGCGGTACCGGTGGCGCACGAGCGGCCCTCGGCGTTGGACTCGACCAGGTCGACGACCAGCAGGACGCCGTCCACCTCCTCGTCCCGGGAGGTGACCGTTCCGGTGATCGTGAGCCGATCGGCCGGCGTGGCCGGGCGGACGATCCGGTAGGAGAGCTTCTGCACGCTGAGCGGCCCGGCCCACCGGGTGCAGGCACGCGCGAGGAACGCGGCGTGGAGGTGGGAGTGGACCAGGATGCCGGGGTGGCCCTCCGCGGCGGCGTACGCCGGATCGTAGTGGATCTTGTGGCCGTTCCACGTGACGGCGCTGTAGCGGAACAGCTGCAACGGGGTCGGCTGCACGGTCAACGGCGGGATCTGGTCACCGGCCTTCGCGGCAGCGCAGGACACGGACGTGGTGAGGGTCATGCCGGGACCTCCTGGACCGGCTCGCGGCCGAGGACCGTGCGGCGGCTGCGGCACAGCACCGGTCCGCCCTCGGCCTGGAAGGTCACGTCGCTGCGCACGAGCAGCAGCCGTCCGGCCCGCCCGTCCTTGACCTCGACGTCGGCCAGCGTCTGCGTCTCGATCAGGTGCATCCCCGCGACGAGGGGGTGCAGCAGCTCCATCTCCTCGCCCCCGCCCATGACCCGCATCCCCCGGGTCGCCTCGGTCAGCCACCCCTCGTCGCCGGTGCCGTCCGGTTTGAGCTCGTCCTGCCATCCGCCGGGGCCCCACTCGATGACGCCGGCCAGCATGTTCGGCGGTGCGACCACGTCGGCGAACCCGGCGGCGCGGGCGTGCTCGGGGTCGCTGAACAGCGGGTCGCGGTCGTCGATGGCGACGGCGTAGCGCTGGATCAACCGGCGGTCGATCACCCCGTGGTCCGTCCGCTGGGTGCTGCCGACCATCTGGCGCAGGCTGTCCGCGACGGTGTCGAGCAGGCTCATGACACCGCCCGGGCGGCACGCAGGTCCGCGATCCGGTCGGCGTCGTAGCCGGCCACCTCCCGCAGCACCTCGTCGGTGTCCCGGCCGAGCGGGGGCGCGAGCCGGACGTCGGTGAGTGGCGAGTCCGAGAGCTGCAGGGGGTTGCCGACCACCGGCACCCGTCCCATCCGGGGATGATCGACATAACGGATCATTCCGCGCTCCTTCAGCTGGGGGTCGTCCACGACTTCGCGGACCGTCTGGACCGGCGCGCACGGCACGCCGGACGCCTCGAGGGTGCGGACGAGCTCCCACTTCCGGTGCAGCACCGTCCAGGCCGAGACCTGGGCGTCGACCTCGTCGAGGTGACCGGCCCGCAGGTGCGTGCTGGCGAAGCGCGAATCCTCGAGCAGGTCCTCCCGCTCCATGACGGAGACCAGGGACTTCCAGTGCCCCTCGGTGACGCAGAAGAGCGCGACGTGGCCGTCGGACGTCGGGTAGACCCCGTAGGGCGACACCGCCAGGCCGCTGTGCCGGTTGCCGGTGCGCTCGGGGATGTCCGCGAGCACCCGGTTGTAGATCCCGCCGATCGCCGAGGCGAGCGTCGGGAAGACGGTGTCGTGCATGGAGACGTCGACGAGCTGCCCCCGGCCGGTGGTGCCGCGCTGCACCAGGGCCGCCATGACGCCGGAGAAGAGGTGGATCCCGCCGAGGAAGTCCATGAACGCCGGCCCGGCCTTGACCGGCGGCCCGTCCGGGAAGCCCGTGCTGGCGATGACCCCGCTCATGGCCTGGACGGTGATGTCCATGGCCGGCATGTCGGCGTAGGGCCCGTAGAGGCCATAGCCCTTCCCGCTGGCGTACACCAAGCGCGGGTTGAGCCCGATGAGGGTCTCGTAGCCCAGCCCCATCCGGTCCATCGCACCGCGGGCGAAGTTCTCGATCAGCACGTCGGCCTCGCGGACCAGGTCGAGCAGGACGGCGCGGCCGTCGGGGACCTTGAGGTCGAGAACCACCGATCGCTTGTTGCTGTTGAGCATCACGAACTCGTGGGTCTCGCTGCCGGGCTCCGCCCGGTACCGCAGCGTCTCCCCGCCAGGAGGCTCGATCTTGATGACGTCCGCGCCGAGGTGGGCCAGCAGGAGACCGCAGTAGGGACCGTTGTAGATCTTGCCCATGTCCAGGACACGCAGGCCGGCGAGCGCCCCGCCCGGTACGTCCGTCATCGCTGCCCTCCCAGTGGCTCGGGAATCCGCTTCGTCGGCGTCCCCAGGTCGCGGACCGTGCCGCCCTGCAGCCGCGGGCCGTGCTCGTGCAGGTGGCAGGCCGCCGCCGTGCCCGGCGCCACCTCGGCCAGCGGCGGCGTCTCCGTCCGGCAGATGTCCATCGCGTGGGGGCAGCGCGGGTGGAAGGGGCACCCCGCGGGCGGGTGGGACGGGTCGGGGGCGTCACCGTGCAGCACCAACCGCTCCCGCCCGCGCTGCCGGCGGGGGTCGGGAATCGGCACCGCCGAGAGCAGGCCCGCCGTGTAGGGGTGCCTCGGGGCCCGGTAGACCTCCTCGCTCCGGCCGCTCTCGACGATCCTGCCGACGTACATCACCGAGATCCGGTCGCTGATCTGCCGCACCACGCTCAGGTCGTGGGAGATGAACAGGTAGGCGACGCCGAGCCGCTCCTGCAGGTCCAGCATCAGGTTGATGACCTGCGACTGGGTGGAGACGTCGAGGGCGGAGACCGGCTCGTCGGCGACGACGAGCCGGGGGTGGAGCGCCACCGCACGGGCGATCGCGATGCGCTGGCGCTGGCCGCCGGAGAACTCGTACGGGTAGCGCTTGAGGTGGTGTTCGCCCAGGCCGACGAACTCGAGCAGCTCGAGCACCTGCGCCTCGAGCTCTCGCCCAGAGGTCCGGCCGTGCACCCGCAGCGGCTCGCCCACCGAGTCCAGGATCATCTTCGTCGGGTCCAGCGACGCGTACGGGTCCTGGAAGACCATCTGCATGTCGGCCCGCGACTGCCGCAGCCGCCTGCCACGCAGCGCCCGCAGGTCCTGACCGTCGAACCGGATCGTCCCGGCGTCGGGCTCGATCAGCCGCAGCAGGAGCCGGCCGAGCGTCGACTTGCCGGAGCCGGACTCACCGACGACACCCATCGTCTCGCCGGAGTCGATGGTCAGGCTGACGTCGTTGACGGCGTGCACCCATTCACGGGCCAGGCCCAGTCCGTTCCGCGACGAGACGAACCGCTTCCGCAGGCCGCTCGCCTCGAGCAGTGGCGGGTTCATCTGGTTCCCTTCAGCTCGAGTTCCTCGCTGCGGATGCATCGCGCCAGGCGGTCCGGCCCGCCGGCGGGGAACAGCTCGGGGAGGCGCTCGGTGCAGGCGTCGATCGAGTACGGGCAACGCGGGTGGAAGCGACATCCCGCGGGCAGCCGGTCCGGGGGCGGCACGACGCCGCCGATGCTGAACATCCGCTCCCGCTCGCCGTCCAGCCGCGGCATGGACAGCAGCAGGCCCTCGGTGTACGGGTGCTGCGGCCGCTCGAACAGGTCCGGCGCGGGTCCGGACTCCACCACCTGGCCGGCGTACATGACCGCGACGTCGTCGCAGATGTCGGCGACCACGCCGAGGTCGTGCGTCACGAAGATCATGCTCATGCCGAGCTCGGCCTGGAGCTCCTTGAGCAGGTCGAGGATCTGGGCCTGGACGGTGACGTCCAGCGCCGTCGTCGGCTCGTCGGCGATGAGGACGTCGGGCTGGCACGACACCGCCATCGCGATCATGACGCGCTGGCGCATCCCCCCGCTGAAGGCGTGCGGGTAATGGCCGGCCCGCCGGCCGGGCGACGGGATGCCGACCTGACCCAGCAGGTCGACGGCCTCCTTCCAGGCCTGCCGCCGGGAGATCTGCTTGTGCCGCCGGATGACCTCCGAGATCTGGGCCCCGACGGTGAAGGCCGGATCGAGGCTCGTCATCGGCTCCTGGAAGATCATGGCGATCCGCCGGCCGCGGATGTCCGACATGGCCTTCTCCGGCAGCGAGAACAGGTCATGCCCCTCGAAGAGCGCCCGGCCGGCCGGGATCCGCCCCGGCGGCATCGGGATCAGCCGCAGGACCGACAGTGCGGTCACCGTCTTACCGGATCCGGATTCCCCCACCAGGCCCAACGTCCGCCCCTTCGGCAACGTCAGGTCGACCGGGCCCACGACGGGGAGGTAGCCCCGGCCGGTGGCGAACTCGACCACGAGCTCGCGGATCTCGAGCACCGGTTCCGGTCCGCCGGGCGGCACGGGCGCGGGCGCCGGTCCCTCCTCGAGATCGGTCGGTGACGCCAGCTCGTCTCGCATCACTGCCTCCGGATCTCCTGGCCGAGGGAGTCCCGTAGGCCGTCGCCGATCAGCTGCACGGAGAGCACCACCAGCATGATCGCGATACCGGGCGGGACGATCAGCCACGGCGCCTCGTAGAGGTTGACGAACCCGCGTCGCAGCAGGACCCCCCAACTGGCGTCCGGCGGTTGGACGCCGACCCCGAGGAAGCTCAGGCTCGCCTCGGCCAGGACCGCGAAGCCGAACATGAGCGACAGCTGGACGATGATCGGCGGAACGATGTTCGGCAGGACGTGGACGCCCATGATGCGAGGTCCCGACAGACCGACCGACCGCGCGGCCTCGATGTAGGTCTCCTCCCGGACGACCAGCACCGCACCGCGGACGACGCGCAGGAGGCGCGGGGCGTAGACGATGCCCAGGGCGACCATGGCGTTGACCGTGCTCGGGCCCAGCGCCGCCACCAGGGCGATGGCCAGGATGATCGCCGGCAATGACATGAAGGTGTCGGCGATGCGGCTGATCAGCCAGTCGATCCAACCGCCGACGTAACCGGCGAGCATGCCGAAGGGCACACCCAGGCCGATGGCGACCGCGAGGGCGATCAGCGGCGCGACCAGGGAGATGCGGGTGCCGTAGAGGAGCCGGCTGAACGCATCTCGGCCGAGGTCGTCGCTCCCCATCAGGAACGCCCCTCCGGGCGGGGTGAACTGCCGGGGCACGTCGGTGGCCGCCGGATCGTAGGGCGACAGCACCGGCGCCAGGGCCGCGACGACGGAGAGGACGACGAGGAAGGCCAGTGCGATCATCGCCAGCCGTTGCCGGCGGAAGCGCCGCAGGAACCGGCGCATCGGGCCCGGGCTGGCCTCGGGGGCCGGCGGCGGAACGGATCCGGTGGAGGTCGGGACGGGCGTGGTGGGCGAGGGAGCCGACGAGGAGGTCGAGGGTGTGCTCACGTCTGCCGCACCTTCGGGTTGAGGTAGGTGTAGGACAGGTCGACGAGCAGGGACACGAGCACGACGATCACGGCTGTCAGCAGGACCACGCCCTGGATGACCGGGATGTCCCGCTGCAGGACCGAGGTGATGAGCAACTGACCGAGACCGGGTAGCGCGAACACCTGCTCGACCACGACCGCCCCGCCGAGCAGGTGTGCCACCTGCACGCCGAGCACGGTCACGACCGGGATGGCGGCGTTCTTGACGACGTGCTTGGCCACGACCGCAGGGGGCCGCAGGCCCATGGCCCGGGCGGTGCGGATGTGGTCGCGCTCGAGCACCTGGATGGTGCCGCTGCGGGTCTGACGGGCGATCTCCGCGATCGTGCCCGCCCCGAGCGCGATGGCGGGCAGGAGCATGTGGAGGAACCACTCCCACGGGTTCTCCCTGATCGGCACGAAGCCGGTCGCCGGCAGCAGGCCCATCTGCAGGGCCAGGAACAGGACCAGCATCGTGCCGATCCAGAAGTGGGGTGTGGCGATGCCCAGCGAGGCGAGGATCGTCAGGACCCGGTCCAGCAACGAGTTCTGCCGCACGCCGGCGAGCAGACCGAGGGGGACACCGATCACCACGGACAGCAGCACGGCGAGCAGGGTCAGGGAGAGCGTGACCGGCAGACGGTTGAGGACCAGGTCCCAGACCGGGGTCGTGTTGAACAGCGAGGTGCCGAGGTCCCCGGACAGGACGCCGCTGGCCCAGCTCCAGAACTGGTGGAGGAAGGGGTCGTTGAATCCCATCCGCTCCCGGATCTCGGCGATGCGCTCCGGAGTGGCGAACTCACCCGCCATCGCGATCGCGGGATCACCCGGGGTGAGGTAGACCAGCAGGAAGGTGATCATCGCGGCGAAGAACAGGATCGGGAAGAGACCCAGGATCCGCCGCAGCAGGAAGAGCCCCACGCGTCACCACCTCGGTTCGTGGCGGGCGGCGGTGCGCCGCCCGGGGCGGTCAGTTGCCGGACAGGCTTGCGGGCACGGCCACGCCGCGGTAGTCACGAGCGCCGGTGGGATAGATGTTCAGCCCCTGCAGACCGGGCTGGAAGACCTCCTGGCGGCGGCGCATGCACAGCACCATCTCGTGCATGTCGAGCCGCATGAGCTCGGCCATGATCCCGTGGAAGACGGGCGCCCGCTCCTCCGGCGAGATCCGGCTGTTCTGCTCGTTGAACAGGCGGTCGAGTTCTGGGCTCGTGAGGCCACCCGGGTTGCCCAGGGCGTCGCCGAGGTAGTGGGTGACCAACGGGCCGCTCTCGTCCATCGTGGGCTCGTAGCTGAGCACGGCCGCGGGCACCGTCTTCTCCACCATGAAGGCCTCGTTCGCCTGCGCCGCCTCGACCTGGCGGATGTTCATCGTGATGCCGGCCTCGGCGAGCTGGGCCTGGACCGCCTCGGCGATCGTCACGTAGCCGGTGATGTTGGCGACGATCGCATCGAACGTGACCCCGTCCGGATGGCCCGCCTCGGCGAGGAGTTGCCGAGCCATTTCGGGGTTGTGCTCGCCGTACTCGCCTGCGCCCACCGCGTCGCCGAGCTCCTCGTCGTAGGCCCAGGAGTTGGCGGGCCACGGCTGCACGGTGGGGGTGCAGTACCCCTGCAGGATGCCGTCGCCGATCTCCACGCGGTTGATGGCGTGGTTGACCGCGCGGCGGACCAGCGGGTTGTCGAACGGCGCCATCGCCGCGTTGACCGAGAAGTAGTAGTAGGAGTTCCGGGGCCCGTCGAGGACGTTGAGCCCCATGTCCAGCGCCGAGGGGATCTGGCTCTCCCGGACGATCCCGATGTGCACCTCGCCGGCGCGGATGGCGTTGAGCCTCGTCTCGTCGTCGGCCATGATCCGGTACTCCAGGCCCGCGGTGCGCTGGACCTCCGGGTCCCAGTAGCCCTCGAACTTCTCGTAGACCACCCGGTCGCCGTCGCGGTAATCGGCCACCCGGTACGGGCCGGCTCCGACCGGGTAGCGGTCGAGATCCGGGTTCTGCAGGGCGGTCGGGCTGATGATCATGCCGGCGCGGTCACCGAGGTTGGGCAGGAGCGCCGCATTCGGCTCGGTCAGGTTGATCCGGATCCCGAGCGGGCCGGTGACCTCGACGCTCTCCACGGTCGCCAGGAGCGGCGCGACGTTGCTCTCCGGGTCGGTGCGTGCGCGGTCGAGGCTCATCTTGACCGCGTCGGCGTCCAAGGGGGTCCCGTCGTGGAAGACCACGCCCTCACGCAGGTTCATGTCGATGGCGAGCGCGTCCTCGCTCAGCGTCCAGTCGGTGGCGAGCATCGGCTCGGGCTCGCCTTCGGGCGACATGTAGATCAGCCGGTCGTAGGCCGGGAAGAGCCAGTTCTGGTCGAAGCCCGAGGAGCCGCGGTGCGGGTCCATGCTGCTGGCCCCGACGGTGTAGCCCCAGCTGAACACGGCGTTCTCGTCGTACTCCTCGGCGATGGGCGTCGACTCGACCAGCTCGCCGCCCCCCTGGCCCTCACCACCGCCCCGTTCGATGGGCGCGCAACCCGCGACCACGACGACGAGCGCGGTGACGACAGCGGGGATGCACAGTCCGGCTGCCCGTCCCTGAAGCCAACCCATTTGGTACTCCCGTCCGTCGCCATCCGGCTGTCACAGCGAATCTGGTCCACTGATTGAGCGAGCAACCCCGACAGGCCTGCGGGGGCGACCGGCGCCGCCTCCGTTGGCGTACGGCCTTGTCTACCGGACCCGTTGCAGGTGAGGCAAGAGTGGATCCGCAGCTGTCGCGCCGGTTCCGGGGTCGAACGAGGCAACAGCAACGGGGCTGGAAGAGAGGATTTCTTACACTTGATCGCCTCGCCGACAGCGAGGATCGACGCCCGACGCAGCACTGTCGCGACGGCGGTCGCGCAGTCGTCGCCCCATCCAGCCACCGGAGTTCACGCAGAGCGCCGCCCGCGCCCCCGCCACCTGCCGCGCTCCGGCCTCGCCTCGCAGTGGCCCACCAACCCCGACGGCTGCGCCAGACCGGTCGCCCCGAGCGCGTGACCCCGGGAGAGCAGCCCGCCGTCGGTGTTGACCGGGCTCGGCCGTCGGTGTTGACCGGGCTCGGCCCTCCCCGGCCGGTCCGCCCGTCCAGCACGGCGCCTCCGCCCTCCCCCGGAGCCGCGATCCCGATCTGCTCGTACCGGAGGATCTCGACGAAGGCGCAGGCGTCGTGCAGCTGGAAGACGTGAGGCACGGACCGAGTGGTGGCCGCGGAGATCACACGACGTACTGGCCGGGGCGGATGATGTCCGAGGCCACGCGGAACGTGTATCCGTCGGTCGACGGGACGAGCCGCCCGGCGGATGGCCGAGCGAAGTGCGAGGGCAGGATCGGTGTGCCGGACTCAGCGGCCCGCGCCAGCACGCGAGCTCGTGTGCGTGCGGCTTCGTACCCGTCCACGCAGTATCGTGTGCTGAGCTGTGGCTGCCGCAGCTGCACCGGGTGGTGCAGGGTGTCGCCGACGAGCATCAGCTCCCCGTCGTTCCCGGACACGTGGACGATGACGTTGCCCGGGGTGTGCCCGAACGCCGGCACCAACCGCACGCCGGGGCAGATGGTCGTGCTCGCGGGTACGAGGTCGAGCAGACCGCGTTCGGTGAGCGGCCGGACGCTGTCGGCCAGGTAGTCGCCGGTCCGCCGCATCGCCGCCGCGCCCTCGGCTCCCGTCCAGTAGTCGTACTCGCGCGCGGTGACGTGGTGGCGGGCATTCGGGAACACCGGCTCCCAACCGTCGCCGGCGGCGCGGGTGGCCCAGCCGACGTGATCGACGTGCAGGTGGGTGAGCACGACCGACGTGATGTCGGACGCCGCCACCCCGGTCGCCTCGAGCGCCCCGAGCCACCCGGCGTCGAGGCCGTCGAACGCGGGCCGGCTGCGGGGCTTGCCCGCCCCGACACAGGCGTCGACGAGCACGGCCCGGCCGGGTGTCACCACGAGGAACGCCTGGATGGCGTAGACCAGGCAGGACGCTGTGGCGTCGAACCACGGGTCCTGGAAGCACCACTCGCCGCGGTCGACGTCCAGCCCGGGGAAGAACTCGCCGGGGTCGATCAACAGCCGCGCCGTCTCGACGACC
>Ga0196958_10000142_pt1 | contig 24801 bp, 28 predicted proteins | sample S1v_10metaG_FD_148654 | JGI IMG/M metagenome (GOLD analysis project Ga0196958, IMG submission 148654) | Soil microbial communities from Anza Borrego desert, Southern California, United States - S1+v_10 | ecosystem: Environmental > Terrestrial > Soil > Desert | place: USA: California | collected... | reverse complement strand
CGACCTTGGCGACTTCGGCCGCACGATCGCCTGGCTGCTCGTCCTGGCCTCCTGGCGGCTGGCGCTGATGCAGCGGCTGACGGGCTCGCGCGACCCGGTGCTCGCCGCGGTCGCGGGCAAGGCGGTCAAGGAGTTGACCTATCACCGCGACTACGCCGCCCAGTGGTTGCTGCGCCTCGGCGACGGCACCGCGTACTCCCACGAGCGCGTGCAGGCGGGTCTGGACGCCGTGTGGCCGTTCGTCGAGGAGCTCTTCCTCGCCCACCCCGTCGAGCAGCGGCTGGTCGCCGCGGGCGTCGCCGTCGACCCCGCGCAGCTGCGCGGCGACGTCGATGCCGTGCTCGACCAGGTCCTGCCGGCCGCGGCGCTGACCCGCCCCGAGCGCCCCGCCGTGGGCCTCGTCGGCGGGCGCGGCGGCCGCGACGGCGTGCACACCGAGGCCCTGGGCACCGTCCTCGCGCTGATGCAGTCGCTGGCGCGCGCGCACCCGGAGGCGACGTGGTGACCGCCACGGCCGACGCCCGGGCGGCGGCGGAGCGCGTCGTCGACCCCGAGATGCCGATGCTGACGCTCGCCGACCTCGGCGTGCTACGCGGCGTCGAGGTCGTCGAGGACGCCGCGGGCAGCATCGTCCGCGTCACCCTCACCCCGACCTACTCGGGCTGCCCGGCGCTCGACGAGATGCGCGCCGACCTGCGCCGCGCCCTGCACGGGGCCGGGCACGACCGGGTCGAGGTGCGCACCACCTTCAGCCCGCCGTGGTCCACCGACTGGATCACCGACGAGGGCCGCCGCAAGCTCGCCGAGGCCGGCGTCGCCCCGCCCGCCCGGCTCGGCCCGCGGGCGGCGGGCGGCCCCGTGCCGCTGACGCTGACCCCGCCGTCGCGCACCGTCGCCTGCCCCCAGTGCGGCGCGCCCGACACCGAGGAGATCTCGCGCTTCGGCCCGACCGCCTGCACCGCGCTGCGCCGCTGCCGGTCGTGCGCCGAGCCGTTCGAGCACGTCAAGGAGATCTGATGACGGCCGCCGTCACCGAGCACCGCGACACCGCCGCGGCTCCCGGCTTCCACCGCCTGCGCGTCGCCGACGTCGAGCGGCTGTGCGACGACGCGGTCGCCGTGCGCTTCGACGTGCCCGACGAGCTGCGCGACGAGTACCGCTTCCGCGCCGGCCAGTACCTGACCGTGCGGCGGGGCGGGTCGGGCGACGACGCCGTCGAGGAGCGCCGCTCGTACTCGATCTGCGCGCCGGAGGGCGAGGCTCCCCGCATCGGCGTGCGGCGCGTCGCCGACGGTGTGTTCTCCACCTGGCTCGTCGACCACCTCGCCCCCGGGGACGAGGTCGAGGTCGGCCCGCCGCAGGGCCGCTTCACCCCGCCGACGGACGGCTCGCTCGGTACCCACCACGTCCTCGTCGCCGCCGGATCCGGCATCACGCCGGTGCTCTCGATCGCCGCGACCGTGCTCGCGCACCCGGACACCCGGGTGACACTGCTCTACGGCAATCGCCGCTCGGACACGGTGATGTTCGGCGAGGACCTCGCCGACCTCAAGGACGCGTACGGCCCGCGGCTGCAGCTCGTGCACGTGCTCTCCCGCGAGCCCACCGCCGCCGAGCTGTTCAACGGCCGGCTCGACGCCGACCGGCTGCGCACGCTGCTCGGCGCGCTGGTGCCCGTCGGCGAGGTCGCGCACTGGTGGCTGTGCGGGCCGCTGGGCATGGTCGAGGCCGCCGGCGAGGTGCTCGCCGGGTTCGGGGTGCCGCGCGAGCGGGTGCACCGCGAGCTGTTCTACGTCGACGAGCCCCCGCCCGAGGTGCACCGCCCCGAGGACGACGTCGCCGACGACGGCGAGGGCGCCACGGTGACGGTCGTCCTCAACGGCCGGGAGACCGTGCTGACGCTGCCGCGCAGCGAGCCGATCCTCGACGCCGCCCAGAAGGTGCGCTCCGACCTGCCGTTCGCGTGCAAGGGCGGCGTCTGCGGCACCTGCCGCGCGCAGGTCACCGCGGGCGAGGTGCGGATGCGTCGCAACTTCGCCCTCGAGCCCGACGAGGTCGACGCCGGCTTCGTGCTCACGTGCCAGTCCCTGCCCGTCTCGGACGAGGTCACCGTCGACTACGACGGCTGATCACCCCTGGAGGTCCCCGCATGAGCGTCCTGTCCAGCCACGTGCGGGGCGACTGGGTCGCCCCGCACGCCGAGGGCCGTCCGGTGCACGACGCGGTCACCGGCGAGGAGGTCGCCCGCCTGGCGACCGACGGCATCGACATGGCCGGGGTCGCGGCGTACGGCCGGGACGTCGGCGGGCCGGCGCTGCGGGAGCTCTCGTTCCACCAGCGCGCCGCGCTGCTCAAGGCCCTCGGCGGGTACCTGCGCGAGCACCGCGACGAGCTCTACGCGGTGTCCGCCCGCACCGGCGCGACACGGGGCGACGCGAAGTTCGACGTCGACGGCGGCATCGGCGTGCTGGCGGCCTACGCGTCGCTGGGCAAGCGCGAGCTGCCCTCGGCCGGCGTGCTGCTCGACGGCGACCTGGTGCCGCTGGGCAAGGGCGGCACGTTCGTCGCCCAGCACGTGCTGACCCCGCTGCAGGGCGTCGCGGTGCAGGTCAACGCCTACAACTTCCCGTGCTGGGGTCCGCTGGAGAAGTTCGCGCCGGCGTTCCTCGCGGGCGTCCCGTCCATCGTCAAGCCGGCGTCACCGACCGCGTACCTCACCGCCGAGCTCGTCCGGCTGGTCGTCGAGTCGGGTCTGCTGCCCGACGGTGCGCTGCAGTTCCTGGCCGGGTCGACCGGTGACCTGTTCGACCACCTCACCGAGCAGGACCTCGTCTCGTTCACCGGCTCGGCGTCCACCGCCCGGCGGCTGCGCACCCACCCCGTGCTGTCCGCGCGGGCCGTCCGGTTCACCGCCGAGGCCGACTCGCTGAACTGCTCGATCCTCGGCCCCGACGCCACCCCGGGCACCCCGGAGTTCGACCTCTACGTGTCCCAGCTCGTCACCGAGATGACGGTCAAGGCCGGGCAGAAGTGCACCGCGATCCGGCGCGCGTTCGTGCCGGCCGCGCAGGTCGACGCGGTGGTCGAGGCGGTGCGGGAGCGCCTGGCGCAGGTGGTCGTCGGCGACCCGTCCGACCCCGCGGTGACCATGGGCGCGCTCGCCGGCCTGGAGCAGCGCGAGGAGGTGCGCCGCTCGCTCAAGGCCCTCACCGACACCGCCGAGGTGGCCTTCGGGGATCCCGAGCACGTCGAGGTCCGCGGGGCCGACGCCGAGCGTGGGGCGTTCCTCTCGCCGGTGCTGCTGCGCGGCGACGCCGACGCCGCCGCGGTGCACGAGGTGGAGGCGTTCGGGCCGGTGTCGACGGTGCTGCCGTACGCCACGACCGACGAGGTGGTCGCGCTCGCCGCGCGCGGACAGGGGTCGCTGGCGGGATCGGTGGTGACGGCCGACCCGGAGTTCGCGCGCGAGGTCGTCCTCGGCGCCGCGCCGTGGCACGGGCGGCTGCTGGTGCTCGACCGCGGCGACGCGGAGGAGTCCACGGGCCACGGCTCGCCGATGCCGCAGCTGGTGCACGGCGGGCCGGGACGCGCCGGCGGCGGCGAGGAGCTCGGCGGCCTGCGCGGGATCGCCCACCACATGCAGCGCAGCGCGGTGCAGGCGAGCCCGGACATGCTCACGGCGATCACCGGGCGCTGGGTGCGGGGCAGCGCGCGCACCGTCACCGACGTCCACCCGTTCCGCAAGCACCTCGAGGACCTGCGCCCCGGCGACACCGTCGTCGGCGGCCCGCGGCGGGTGACCGAGGAGGACGTGGAGCACTTCGCCGAGTTCACCGGCGACACCTTCTACGCCCACCTCGACGCCGAGGCCGCCGCTGCGAACCCGTTCTTCGGCGAGCGCGTGGCCCACGGCTACCTCGTCGTCGCGTTCGCCGCCGGTCTGTTCGTCGACCCGGCGCCCGGGCCGGTGCTGGCCAACTTCGGGGTCGACAGGCTGCGGTTCCTGACGCCGGTGCGGTTCGGTGACGAGCTGACGATCACGCTGACGGCCAAGGAGATCTCCCCGCGCGCGGGTGCCGCGTACGGCGAGGTGCGGTGGGACGCGGACGTCACCAACGGCGCGGGCGACTCGGTCGCGCGCTACGACGTGCTGACGCTGGTGGCCAAGCGCTCGGAGCAGCGCGATGGCTGAGATCAGCGCCGCCGCGCAGCGCATGTGGGACGACGACGCGGCGTCGGGCAAGCTCGGGATGCAGCTGCACGAGGCGGTCGACGGCCACGCGCGGCTGACCATGACCGTGACCGACGAGATGGTCAACGGGCACGGCATGTGCCACGGCGGCTACCTGTTCATGCTCGCGGACTCCGCGTTCGCGTGCGCGTGCAACAGCCCCGGGCCGGTGGCCGTGGCCGCGGCGGCGGACATCGTGTTCGTCGCGTCGGCGCGCACCGGCGACGTGCTCGAGGCGGTGGCCACCGAGCGCGTGGCCTTCGGGCGCAGCGGCGTCTACGACGTCACCGTCGCCCGTCCGCGCGACGGCCAGGTCATCGCCGAGTTCCGCGGTCGCAGCCGCGTGCTGCACAGCGGTTGACGCGGCGCGCCCTCCTCGTCACCCTGCGTGCTTCCGCACACCCGAGGTGTCGCAGTTCCTGCCGAATGGGTGTCGCTCGCGGCCACGGTGCGTCATGCTCGCAGCTCCGGCCCCGGGTGGAGGGTGCGACGCGATGATCGCCGACTGGCTGCACGGCATCCCGCCGCTGGCGGTGTACCTCACGGTGCTGGGCGTGGTGGGGATCGAGAGCTTCGGCCTCCCGCTGCCCGGTGAGATCGTGCTGGTCAGCGCGACGCTCATGGCGACCCGGCCGGAGCTCGCGATCTCGGCGGTCTGGGTCGCGGTGGCGGCCCTCGTCGGCGCGGTGGTGGGCGACTCGTTCGGCTTCGTCGTCGGACGCCGCTACGGCATCGGGCTGCTGCACGCGGCCGGGCGGCGGTTCCCGAAGCACTTCGGTCCGGGGCACGTGCTCCTCGCCGAGCGGGCGTTCGACCGGTGGGGCGTCGCGACGGTGATCGTCGGCCGGTTCGTCGCGATCCTGCGGATCCTCGCGGGCCCGCTGGCCGGGGCGCTGCGGATGCCGTACCGGAAGTTCATGCCCGCGAACGTCGTGGGCGGGCTGCTGTGGACGTTCGGGACGACCGCCGCGGTCTACGTGCTGGGCGTCGCGGCCGAGACCTGGCTCAAGCGCTTCGCGTGGGCGGGGCTGGCGGCGGCGGTGGTCGTCGCCCTGATCGTGGGCTTCCTGGTCAAGAAGCGCGTGGTCGGGCTGCTCGCGCGTCCCGAGGAGGGTGCGCCGGCATCGTGACCGGGTAATCCGCGGACCCCGATCGCAGGGAGGTACCCGTGGCCGACACGCCCACGTTCCCGGACTTCGACCACGCCACGGTCGAGACCGTCAAGCACCGCATCCGCTCGCTGGAGCGCGACGACGTCCAGGCGCTGCTCGACCACGAGCGCGCGCACGCCTCGCGCGTGCCGGTGATCGAGGTGCTGCGCACGCGGATCGCCGAGCTCGACGCCGGCGCCACGCCGTCGGGCGGGGACCAGAGCGAGGCCCGCGCCACCGGGACGTCCCACGGCTCGCCGGTGTCGCCGACCGGCGCCGCCGAGCCCGGCCCGCCCGACCGTCACGGCGTGCGTCAGGTCACCTGGGGCGGGTGAGCGTCGGCGCCCCGCGCACCGGGGTCAGCGCGCGAAGCCCCGGCTGATGACGAGGCGCTGGATCTGGTTCGTGCCCTCGAAGATCTGCATGATCTTGGCCTCGCGCATGTAGCGCTCGACGGGGAAGTCGCGCGTGTAGCCGTAGCCGCCGAACACCTGCACGGCGTCGGTGGTCACCTTCATCGCCGCGTCGGTGGCGACGAGCTTGGCCACGCTCGCCTGGCGCCCGTAGGGGCGGCCGAGGTCGCGGCGTCGGGCGGCGTCGAGGTAGGTGGCGCGGGCCGAGTCGACGGCCGCGGCCATGTCGGCGAGCAGGAAGCCCAGCCCCTGGTGGTCGACGATCTTCTTGCCGAACGTCGTGCGCTCGTTGGCGTAGTCGACGGCGGCGTCGAGCGCGGCCTGCGCGAGCCCGACCGCGCAGGCGGCGATGCCGAGGCGGCCGGAGTCCAGCGCCGAGAACGCGATCTCCAGGCCCTGGCCCTCGCGGCCGATCAACCGGTCGGCGTCGAGCACCGCGCCGTCCCAGTTCGCCGTCGTCGTCGGGATCGCGTGCAGGCCCATCTTCTCCTCGGGCCGGCCCCACGTCAGGCCCTCGGCCTGCCCGGGCGCGAGGAAGCACGACACCCCGCGGCTGTCCCGCACGTCGCCCGCCGCACCGGTGCGGGCGAACAGGGCGTAGAAGTCCGCGCGGCCACCGTGGGTGATCCACGCCTTGGTGCCGGTGATCCGGTAGCCCCCGTCGACCTGCTCGGCCCGGCACCGCAGCGCCGCCGCGTCGGAGCCGGCCTGCGGCTCGGAGAGGCTGTAGCCGCCGACCAGCCCACCGCCGAGCATCTCGGGCAGCAGCCGCTGCCGCTGCTCCTCCGTGCCGAACGTCGCCAGGGGGAAGCACGAGAGCGAGTGCACGCTCGTCGCGACCGCCACGGCCGCCCAGCGCGCCGCGAGCTCCTCGAGCACCTGCAGGTAGACCTCGTACGGCTGGCCCCCGCCGCCCAGCTCCTCGGGGTAGGGCAGGCCCAGCAGGCCGGCCTCGCCGAGCGTGGCGAACAGGCCCTCGGGATAGGTCTCGGCCCGCTCGTGCTCCTCGACCCGCGTCGCGAGCTCCTTGTCCGCGAGGTCGCGGGTGAGGTCGAGCAGGTCCTCGGCCTCCTGGGTGGGCAGCAGCCGGTCGACGGCCATCGGGCGACTCCCATCGGTACTGACAACGGTCCGACAGTACCGCTACGAGGAGCGATATGGTAGCCGCGTGTCCGCTCCGAGCCCGTCGCGCCGCGGTCCCGCGCGCCACTCGGAGCTCTTCGACGCCCTGGTCACACTGCTGCTCGCCGAGGGCTTCGCCCACCTCACCCTCGACGACGTCGCCGCCCGCCTGCGCTGCTCCAAGCGCACCCTCTACGCGCTGGCGGGGTCCAAGGAGCAGCTCGTGCGCGCGGCGGTCGTGCACTTCTTCGAGCGCGCCACCTCCCGCGTCGAGGCGGCCGTCGCGGCGTGCACCGACCCGGAGCAGCGCCTCGCGGCCTACCTGCGCGCCGTCGCCGACGAGCTCGCCGCGGCGTCGGCCCGGTTCGTCGACGACATGGCCGCCTTCCCGCCGGCCGCCGAGGTCTACGCGCGCAACACCGAGGCCGCGGCCCGCCGCGTCGGCGAGCTCATCGCCGAGGGCGTCGACGCCGGTGCCTTCCGCGACGTCCCGGTGTCCTTCGCCGCCGAGGTGATCACCACGACGATGGTGGCCATCCAGCAGCGCCGTGTCGCGGCCGCCACCGGCCTCGGGGACGCCGAGGCCTACGAGGCCCTGGCCACGCTGCTCCTGCACGGCCTGGCACGCGGCTGAAGAATTCTCCGGCGACGTGTCGATCGGGGTCGGCACCGTTCGTGGAGGGGTGTGCGGGCACGGTGCCCGCGTCCGGAACGAGGAGGACCCGATGGCCCACTACCTGCTCAGCGTCTACCAGCCCGCCGGCGGCGAGCCGCCGTCCGACACCGAGCTCCAGGAGATCATGGGCAACGTGGCCCAGCTGCAGCGCGAGATGCAGGACGCCGGCGTCTGGGTGTTCTCCGGCGGGCTGGAGGCGCCGGACACCGCCACCGTGCTCACCGCGAGCGGGGACGACGTGTTGGTCACCGACGGCCCGTTCGTCGAGCTCAAGGAGTACCTGGGCGGCCTGACGATCGTCGACGTGCCCGACCTGGACGCGGCGATGCACTGGGCGCGCCGCTCGACGGAGGCGACGACCCTGCCGATCGAGGTCCGCCCCTTCCACTGGGCCCCGTGACGCCGTCGCCCTCCTCGGCGGAGATCTCCCGGGTCTTCGCCGAGGAGTACGGGCGCTGCGTGGCCACGCTGACCCGCGTCTTCGGCGACATCGACCTCGCCGAGGAGGCGGTGCAGGACGCGTTCACCGTCGCCCTCGTCCGCTGGCCCGCCGACGGCGTCCCGCCGAACCCCGGCGGCTGGATCGTCACGACGGCGCGGCGCCGCGCCCTCGACCGGCTGCGCCGGGACGCCGTGGGGCGGGACAAGGAGGAGCTCGCGGTCCGCGAGGCGCCCCCCGAGGAGACCGACCCGGAGGAGGAGGGGCCGGTGCGCGACGACCGCCTGCGACTGATCTTCACGTGCTGCCACCCCGCCCTGGCCCTGCCGGCGCGGGTGGCGCTGACCCTGCGCCTGCTCGGGGGCCTCGCCACCCCCGAGATCGCGCGGGCCTTCCTCGTCCCCGAGGCGACGATGGCCCAGCGGATCGTGCGGGCGAAGAACAAGATCCGCGCTGCTCGCATCCCCTACCGCGTCCCGCGCGACGCCGACCTGCCCGACCGCCTGCCCGGCGTGCTCGCCGTCGTCTACCTCGTCTTCACCGCGGGCCACGCGACGGCCGCGCGCGAGGACCTGGCGGCCGAGGCGATCCGCCTGGGGCGCCTGCTCGCGGAGCTGATGCCCGACGAGCCCGAGGTGCTGGGCCTGCTCGCGCTGATGCTGCTCACCGAGGCGCGACGACCCGCCCGCACGGCGCCCGACGGGACGCGGGTGCTGCTCGCCGACCAGGACCGCACGCGCTGGGACCACGACCTCGTCACCGAGGGCCTCGACCTCGTGCGGCGCTGCCTGCGCCGCGACAGGCCCGGCCCGTACCAGGTGCAGGCGGCCGTCAACGCGGTGCACGCCTCGGCGCCCGACGCCGCGTCGACCGACTGGCGCCAGATCGTGGCGTTGCACGACCAGCTGCTCGCCCTCGCCCCCAGCCCGACGGTCGCGCTCAACCGGGCGGTGGCCCTCGCCGAGACCGAGGGGCCCGAGGCGGCGCTGGCGATCGTCGATGCGCTGGCGGAGCGTCTCGACCGCTACCACCTGCTGCACGCCGTGCGCGCCGACCTGCTGCGCCGTCTGGGTCGCGACGACGAGGCCCGCGCCGCCCTCGACGCCGCGCTCGCGCGCACCGACGACCCCGACGACCGCGCCCTGCTCGAGGCCCGGCGCGACTGAATCGCGCTTCACCCACAGCGGGCAGGATGGGGCCATGACCGCGCAGGATCCCTTGCCGGAGATGCGGATCGGCGACCGCGAGCGCCGCGCCACCGACGACCGCCTGCGGGCAGCGCTCGACGACGGCGTCCTCACGGTCGTGGAGTACGACGAGCGCACCCGGCAGTGCTGGGCCGCCCGCACGCAGCGCGAGCTCGATGCCCTGGTGATCGACCTGCCCGCGCCCGCCACGCCCGTCCCGACGGAGGCGCCGACGGTGGTGGAGCCCGGGGCGGCGGCGCCGACGCGGCCGCCCCTCCACGAGCGCCTCGGCAAGGCGGTCGTACCGCTCGTCGTCGCGGCGGCCGCCGTCTTCGTGGGCGCGGAACTCGTCACCGCGCACGACGGCGCCGCCGTCTTCGGCCACCGCACGGTCACCGTCGCGCCGGGTGAGCCGGAGGTCGAGGTCGCGACGCTGTTCGGCAACACGCAGGTGGTCGTGCCGCCGGGGATGGCCGTGCGCACCACCGGGACGATGATCTTCGGCGACACGAGGTGCGAGCAGGCGTGCGCGCTGCCGCCGGGCGCTCCGACGCTGCCCGAGCTCGTCGTCGAGGCCGACGGCGCCTTCGGCTCCGTCGAGGTCGTCACGCCGGCCGAGGCCGCCCAGGGCGGCATCGACGGTGACCGGGACCGCGACGACGGGGACGACGACTGAGCCGCGACCCGGCCGACGGCACCGTGGTCGGGACCTACCAGCTCGACGAGCACGGCCACCTCGAGTCCACCGCCACCGACGAGGACGGCAACGGCTGCCTCGACACCGTCGTCGCCGACACCGACCACAACGGCAGCTTCGAGACCACCGCCACCGACCCCGACGGCTTCTGACGATGTGAGCGATCTCGGGGGTCATAGGCCCAAAGATCGCTCACATGGCGGGTCGGGTCAGAGCCGGAACTGGCCGAGCTCCGCGGCCAGGGCCTCCGGCGGGTCGTGCAGCTCGACGCGCGCCTCGCGTGCGAGGCACCGGATGCGCAACCGCGCGAGCACGCGGGCCAGGCCGGCGTCGCAGTGGTCGAGCCCGGAGAGGTCGATCACGAGCTCGGTGCGCGCCTGCCGCTCGAGCTCGGTGGCCAGCGCCCGCAGACGCTCCCGCCCCGCGCGGTCGAACCGCCCGCGCAGGGCCAGCGCCACGCACCCGGGGCCGTAGCGCCGCACGCCGATCGCGGCCCGGCGGTTGCCCCCGCTCGCGGGCTCGGCGTGCAGGACGGCCTCCGCCACGGCGGCGCGCCGCCGCTCGGGCAGGTCGGCGGGCAGGTCGACGTCGGCGATCCCCGCCCGGACCGGTGCGTCGGAGTCGATGGTCATCGTGCCTCCTCGGGCGACCACGGGCGGCCGCCCCGGCGCGGGGGCGGCCCTGGCATTCCGTGGCGGCGTGGAGGCTCAGCCGCCGGAGTTGTGACGAACAGGTTACCCGCTGCGACGGGCAGACGCACCGGACGCGGACGGCACCGGCCGGCGCTCAGCCCGTGCTCCACGGATCGGGCGGGGTGCGGTCGTCGTCCTCGGCGAGCATCCGCCCGAGCTCGCGGCGCAGCTGCAGGATCTTCGCGGCCCTGCGGGCGTTCGCGGGACGCTGCCGCTCGGCGTGGACGGCGTCGAGGATGGCGAACGCGCGCTCGAACCGGGGGTCGAGCGCGGCGTCGACGTGGGCCCGCCAGGCGGCGGAGTCGGCGCTCACGACGATGCTCGTCGGCCGGGAGGGGCATGGGACTCGACCATGGGGCGGCTCCGGTGACGGGCGCGCCCGACGTGGAGCGCGCGTGGCTGGTCTGTGGCCACCGCCGCGGGCTCGAGCGGTCGTTCGACGAGCGCCGAGGCGCCCGTGAGGAGGTGCAGGCCGCGGGCCCGCCCTCCTGTCCTCGACGAGGGGTGCAGCGAGGATCCAGGAGTCTAGTACCCGGAGCGACGGGGATCACATGCATCCCGCCCGAACCGCCCAAATGGGACGCGACCCCGCCGGGCGCGCGACCCTCGGTGCGGGCGCCGGTGACCACGGGGTGGGCCCGGTCGCGGACGGGGCGCCGCCGCCGTGAGCGGCGGACGCCCGGCTCGGCGACCGCGGGCTGTCACCCCGCGATCACCGGGCTCACCCGTGGTCCCGGCCGCCCTCGTCACGCGTGCGCTCGAGCTGCCCGGCCAGCGACACGAGCCGGGCGTCCTCGCCGGGCGGCACCACCAGCTGCGCGGTGAGCGGCAGCCCGTGGCGCGACGTGCCCGCCGGCACGACCGCCGCCGGCTGGCCGGTGTGGTTCCAGGCCGGCGTGTGCGCGTAGTGCCGCGCCATCCCGAGCATCGTCGTGAGCCCGCGGCAGCCGTCCCAGTGCCCGATCGGCACCGCGGGGCCGCGGGCGGGCGGGGTGAGCAGGACGTCGACGTCGAGGTCGGCCAGCACGCGGCGCCCGAACGCCTCCCCCTGGCGCTGGGCCGGGCCGATCACGCCGTGCGGGACGAGCCGGCCGATCCGCGCCACCTCGGCGGTGCGCGCCTCGAGCAGGCCCGGGTCGTCGACGTCCCCCGCGGCCTGGGCCAGCCCGTCGAGCATGCGGGCGACGAAGGCGAGCGGGGCGGCGCCGTAGGGCACGTGGACCTCGCGGACGTCGTGGCCGAGGCCCGCGAGCAGCTCGGCGGTGTCGCCGACCGCGTCCTCCAGCTCGGGGTCCAGCGGCAGTGCCGGGGAGACCGGCGAGGCGAGGTCGATCCCGACGCGCAGCGGCGGCGGGTCCTGCTCCGCGGCGTCGGCGAGCGGGGTGGGGAACGACCCGACGAGGTCGAGGTAGAGCGCGGAGTCGGCGACCCGGCGGGTCAGGCAGCCCTGCACCGAGAGCCCGTTCCATCCCCCGCCCGGCGTGCGGCCGGCGCCCGGCTTGATGCCGACGAGCCCGCAGCAGGACGCGGGGATGCGGATCGACCCCGCGCCGTCGCTCGCCGTGGCGATGCCGACCGCCCCGCCCGCGACCGCCGCCGCGGAGCCGCCGGAGGAGCCGCCGGGCGTGCGCGTCGGATCGGCCGGGTTGCGGGTGATCCCGAACCGCACGGACTCGGTGAAACCGTAGAGCGCCAGCTCCGGCAGCGTCGTGCGCCCGATCGCCACCAGACCCCCCGACCGCAGTCGGGTGACGACGAGGTCGTCGTCGCGGGCCGGGGTGGAGCGCGCCCGCGTGCCCCAGGACGTGACGTGGCCGGCGGCGTCGAGGTCGTCCTTGAGCGCGATCGGCACCCCCAGCAGCGGGCCGTCCTCCCCCGCTGCGCGCCGGCGGTCGGCCTCCTCGGCGGCGACCCGCGCGCCCCCGGCGTCGATCTCCGCGAAGGCGTTGAGCCGGACGTCGACCTCCCGCGCCGCCGCGACCGTCGCCGCGGCCAGCTCGACCGCCGTGACGTGCCCGGCCCGCAGGGCGGCGGCCTGCGCGCGGGGGGTCTCGGCGACGAGCGCGGCGGCGTCCACGGCGCGGAACCTAGCGCGACGGGACGACACCATCCCGCCAGCCGTGCCGCACCGACGCCTCGCACCGGCCCGGCGCGTCGCCGGCGGCGATCAGCACCGCGACGGCGAGGGCCGGGCCGTGCGTCGTCAGGGCCGCGCGCGGCAGCACGTCGGTGAGCACGAGCATCACCAGCCCGTGCCCCCCGGCCCAGATGCGGGTGGCGACGTCGGCGGGGTCGACGTCGGCGAGCCGCCCCGCGTCCCGGGCCCGGCGGGCCCCGTCGACCAGGGCCGCGAACGCGCCGTCGGCGACCGAGGGGTCGGGCAGGTCGGCCGCGGCGTCGAACATCAGGCGGTAGAGCGCGGGATGGTCGAGCGCGTTGGCGGTGTAGGCCGCCGCGAGCGCCCCGAGGTCACGGACGGGGTCGTCGGTCGTCACCACGGTGGCCAGGCGGGCGGCCAGGCGCTCGAAACCCTCCTGGCGCACCGCGGCCCACAGCCCCGGCATGCCGCCGAAGTGCGTGTAGACGCCCATGGTCGAGGTGCCGGCCCGGGCCGCGAGCGCCCGCAACGTCACGGGTTCGCGGGCGACGACCATGGCCGCGGCGTGCTCGATGAGGGCGGCGCGCACGGCGGGATCGGCGGGCTTCGGCACTTCCCCAGAATGGCATAGCACTGCTATACCTACTCATAACATCGCTATGCCAACTCTGGGGAGTCATCGTGGCCGTCGAACTGCTCAACCCGCCCGGGCTGCCCGCACCCGAGGCCTATCGGCAGGTGGCCGTGGCCACCGGCACGCGCACGGTCTACCTCGCCGGGCAGGTGGCCCGGACCGCCGAGGGCGCGCCGGTCGGCCCCGGCGACCTCGCCGCGCAGACCGAACAGGCCTTCCGCAACGTCGCCACCGCGCTCGCGGCCGTCGGCGCGACGTTCGCCGACGTCGCGAAGATGACCGTCTACGTCGTCGACTGGACGCCGGAGAAGATGGCGCAGTTCGGCGAGGGCGCGATGCGCGCCGCCGCCGACCTGGGTCAGGTGACGCCGGCGATCACGCTGATCGGCGTCACGGCGCTCGGGGAGCCCGACCTCCTCGTCGAGGTCGACGCGACGGCCGTGCTCCCCTGAGCGCAGGAGCCCGGTCTGCGCCGTGGAACTCGTCCACCGCCGATCGTCGGTATCCCGGCGCTGTCGGTCCCCCCGGCCATGCTCGGGTGATCGACGGAGGGAGCGCCGATGACCATCGCCATCACCACGCCACGGGGCCACGTGGGGTCCCACGTCCTCCGGACGCTCGTGCAGGCGGGCGTGCGACCACGGGTGCTCGTGCGCGATCCCGGGGTCCTCGACGCCGCGTGGCGCGAGCACGTCGACGCGGTGGCGTGCGACCAGGACGACGGCGACGCGGTGCTCGGGGCGACCCGCGGTGTGGAGGCGTTGCTGTGGGTCAGCCCCTCGCTGCCCGACGCCGACCCCGTGGTGGCCCACGCGCGGCTCGGGGGCCACGTCGCGCGCGCGGTGACCACGCACGGGATCGCGCGCACCGTGTTCCTCTCCAGCGTCGGGGCGGAGAAGCGGCACGGGGCCGGGGAGATCGACGGGCTGGCGCGCACCGAGGAGGCCCTCGACGCCACCGGCGCGCCGGTGCTGCACCTGCGGGCCGGCTACTTCTTCAGCAACCTCGCGATGGAGCTCGACGCGCTGCGCGAGGGCGTGCTGCGCACGGCGATGCCGCTCGACGCGCCGATGCCGTGGGTCGACCCGCGGGACATCGCGGAGGTCGCGGCGGCACGCCTGCTCGCGCCGTGGACGACGGGCGGCGTGCAGGCGGTCCACGGGCCGCGCGACCTGACGTTCGCCGAGGTCGCGGGGGTGCTGACCGCGGTGCTCGGCCGCCCGGTGCGCGCGGAGCGGATCGCCGACGACGCCCTGCGCGCCGGGCTGCGCGACGCGGGCCTCGGCGAGGCGCAGGTCGAGGCCGTCGTGGGCATGTCGACGGGGCTGCGCGACGGCTTCGTCCCCGAGCAGCCGCGCACGGCCGTCACCACCACGCCCAGCACGCTCGAGGGGTGGGCGAGCACCCACTTGCGGCCGCTGCTGTCGGCGGAACAGCTGCCGCCGCTCGTCCGTGGTGCTCGACCACCCGCCGCTCCGTGGCCGCCGCCTGATCGATCAGGTTCGCCGAGGCCGGGCCATGACCGGGCGTGACCGCGTTCACTGGGTGTCGCCATCCGGACGGACAGGACGCCCGGCCGCACAGGAAGGGCAGCAACATGATCAAGAATCGGGAGCTGGCCCTCATCCCCGACTCCGCCCTGGAGCTGCTCGAGCTCCCCGCCACCGCGCCCGAGCCGAGGTCGTCGACGTCGCGGTCGTCGACCGCGCGCGCGGCGCGCAGCCCCCGCGTCTCCCGCTGGACGACGCGCCGCACGGAGCGTTCCACGCACCGGTAGGGGCGGGAGGGGCGCACCGAGCGTGCGCACCATGGAGGCACGTCCCGTCGACCGGCCTCGTGCACGTCCCCGTGGTGCTGGACGTGCACCGCGGGGATCAGGTGTCGCAGGCGGTCCCGTCGCGGTCACGGTCGAGCGCCGGTCGGTAGCCCGGCTGGCCCGCGCGGATGGGCGCCGCACCCGCGGCGCGCGCCGCGGCGCAGTTCGGGTAGTACGCGGTGCCCCCACCCCCGGTCGACTCCCGCTCGGCGACGCGCGGGACGGCCGGGCGGGGGACGCGGGGGCGGTCGACGTCGGGGTCGGGCTCCGGCGTGGCCGTCGTCGTCGTCGTGGTGGCGGCGCTGCCGCAGACTCGGCCGTCGGCGTCGAGGCGTCGCAGCGCCGTCCGGACCGCGGGCGAGGCGTCGTTCGTCCCGCTGGTGTAGATCGCGGTGTGGTCCGCCGCGACCATCGCCGCGGCGAAGTCGGCGCCGCCCACGGTGACGTAGCGCAGGAGGCGGTCGTAGGGGTCGCGGTCCACGCCCGGCTCCGCCGTCAACGTCACGGGCGCCGCCAGCAACCGGGACCGGGCCGCGGCGGTCGCGCGCTGCCCGCCGGGCGTCACGGCCTCGCACGAGTCGATGCCCAGGACGCGGACCTCGTCGCCGGACGCCAGACGGAACGTGTCCCCGTCGATGACCTCGACGACCCGCGCCGGGGGCCGTGCCCCCGCCGACGCCGGTGGGGGCGCGGCCGCCGCACCCGCGAGGGGCGCCGACGTCGGGGTCGCCGTGGGGGTCGCCGGGAGCGACGAGGAGCTGGCGACGGTGCCGGCGGACGGTGCAGCGCAGCCGGCGAGGTCGGTGGCCGCGACGAGGCAGAACACGCCGGCCGCGATCCCGGACCACACCCTGTGGGCCTTGCGCACGTCGACGTCCCCTCGATCGGTGTTGATCGTCGAGCCCTTGTCGGGCGGACGGGCGGGGCCGTTACTCCGCGCCGCGCGGTATCGCGGGGACTACGCCGTGGAGGTCCGGGTACACGGTCGCCGCGTCGGCGAGCTGACGGCGGCGATGAGCGCGCGCCACCGCCACCTCGTCGACGTCGACCGGCCCGTCCGCTGCCGCCGGCCTGATCACGTACGGGACACGGGAGTACCAGATCGATCTGCGTCTGCCCGACGTCGCGTGAGGTCCGTCAGCAGGCGTGCCGGAAGGTCACCGCTGTGCCGGTCGGCCCGGGCCGCACCTCGTGGGCGTCGGTGAGCTCCTCGATGAGCGCGAGGCCGCGACCGCGGTAGCCGGTGCTGTCGGTCGGGGTACGCCAGCGACCGCTGTCGGACACCGTGATCACCACGGCTCGGTCACCGTCGTGCTCGCGGTGGGCCGACAGGACCATGGTGCCGACTTCGTCGTGGCCCGCGTACGCGTGCTCGGCGGCGTTCTCCAGGGCCTCGCTGGCGGCCAGGGTGAGGTTGTCGACGGCCTCGTCCTCGTCGCCGAGCACGCTGCGCAGCCACCGGCGCACCGCGCGACGCAGCCGCCCGACGTGCTCGGGCGTCGCGGGCACCTCGAGGTGCAGCGCTTCGTCGACCTCGGCCACGCGCGTCCGCCTCGCCCTCTCCGACCTGTCCCGGCCGTAGGCTGTTCCCGGTGGACGCCGAGCCGAATCCGGCCGCCCGGGTGAACGACCCCGCGCCTGCCGTCACCGAGCCCTCCGACGACTCCGCCGGCCCGGCACCCCACGGCCTGCACCACGTCACGGCCATCGCCACCGACCCGCAGCGCAACGTGGACTTCTACACCACGGTCCTCGGGCTGCGGCTCGTGAAGACGACCGTGAACTTCGACGATCCCGGCACCTACCACCTGTACTACGGCGACGAGGCCGGCCGGCCCTCGACGATCCTGACCTTCTTCCCGTGGCGCGACGTGCCCCCGGGCCGCCAGGGCACCGGGCTGACCACGGCCACCGCCTTCGGCGTCCCGCCCGGGTCGCTGGGCTGGTGGCAGCAGCACCTGGGCACGCTGGGCGTCGACGCCGACCCGCCGCGGGACCGCACCATCGGCGGCGACGACGAGGAGGTCCTGACGCTGCGCGACCCGGACGGGCTGGTCGTCGACCTCGTCGCCTCCCCCGGCGACACCCGCTCGGGCTGGGACGGCGTCGCCGCGGTACCCGCCGAGCACGCGGTGCGGGGCCTGCACTCGGTGACGCTCACCGAGCGCCTCCTCGACCCCACCGCCGCGATGCTCACCGACCTGCTCGGCATGGACGCCGAGGGCGGCGGTGCGCGCAGCCGCTTCGGGATGCACGGCGACCGGCCCGGCTCGCTGCTCGACGTCGCGGCCACCACCGACGCGGACCAGGGACTCCAGGCCGGCGGCACCGTCCACCACATCGCGTTCCGCGCGCCGGACCGGGACACCCAGGAGCGCTGGCGCCAGCACCTCGTCGACGCGGGGCTCAACGTCACCGCGATCCTCGACCGGCAGTACTTCACCTCCATCTACTTCCGCGAGCCCGGCGGGGTGCTCTTCGAGATCGCGACGGACCAGCCCGGCTTCGACGTCGACGAGCCGCTGCTCGAGCTGGGCCGGCACCTCAAGCTGCCGCCGTGGCTCGAGCCCGACCGCGAGCAGATCCGACGGTCGCTGCCGCCCCTGCGGGTGGGCGACGAGATCGTGGCGGGGACCGGGTGAGGACGTTCCGCGAGGCCATCGAGGCCCGGGACGTCGAGGCGGCCATCGCGCTGCTCACCGACGACGTCGCGTTCTCGAGCCCCGTCGTCCACACGCCGTACCGGGGCCGTGACGCCGTGGCGCCGATCCTGCGCGCGGTGGTGCAGGTGTTCGAGGACTTCCGCTACGTGGCGGAGATCGACGGCACCGACGGGCACGTCCTGGTCTTCCGCGCGCACGTCGGCGACAAGGACCTGGAGGGCATCGACCTGCTGCACCACGACGCGACCGGCGCGATCGACCGACTGACCGTGATGATCAGGCCGCTCTCGGCGCTGCAGACGGTGGCCACGGTGATGCGGGAGCGGCTCGCCGGGCCGTGACGCGCGCGCCCGGGCCGAGCAGACTGCGCGCCGTGGACCTCGCCTTCGACGCCGCCTACGACGCCGCGCCCGTGGTCCGACTTCGCCGCCGCGATGGCGGGGGCAGCGGCGGCGCTCGCCGGGCTGCTGTTCGTGGCCGTGTCGATCAACATCCGGACGATCCTGCAGAACCGGGGCATCTCCGCCCGGGCCGCCCAGGCGCTGGTCTTCCTGGTGAATCCGGTCTTCCTGTCCCTCACCCTGCTCATCCCCGGGCAGCCCCCGGCAGCGCTGGCCGTCGAGCTCTTCGTCGTCGCCGTCATCGCCGGCTCGGCGTCGGGGTGGCTGAGCCGCCCCGGTGCTCGCGCCCACGAGCAGCCGTTGGCCTCCTGGGCGGGCACCGGCCTCCTGCCGGCCGCGATCGTCGCGCTCGCGCCGGTCCTGGCGGGGATCGGCCTGCTCACCGGGTCGCTCGGCGGGCTGTACTGGGTGCCGGCCGCGGTCGCGTTCGGCCTGCTGGGCGGCCTCACGAATGCCTGGGTGCTGCTCGTGGAGATCCTGCGGTAGGCGCGCCGCCGGTCCCGACGTCGACGCGCCAGCGCAGTCCGTCGACCGGGTCGTAGCGGCAGGTCGTGCCGGTCACGACGGACCGGTCGAGGTGGACGCCGAGGTCGGGGAGCACGGACTCGACGTGCCGGATGGCTTCGCGGATGCGTGCCGTCACGGCCTTGCGTGCCCGCTCGGCCGTGCCGGAGCCGGCGGGCCGGGGACGCCCCCCGAGTCCCGCCGCGCGGCGCAGCTCGCCGAGCAGGGCCTCGCGCTCCTGGTCGAGGCGCTGCTCGCGGCCCAGGTCGTGGCGGTCGCGCGCGGCATCGAGCTCGTCGTCGAGCGCGTTGAGCCGGGCGCGGTAGGCCGCCCGGGCGGCGGTGTCGAGGAGGGGTCCGGTGTCCGGCTCGTCGAGCGTGGTGCCGGCGAGGGCGAGCACGTGGACGTCGGTGCCGGGACGAGCGAGCAGGGCGGCGAGGTCGGCGAGGCCCTTGCGGTGGCGCAGCGACACGCTCCGGTCGCGCCACCGCACCCGCCACAGCTCGCCCTCGCGCCGGAGCTCGGCGTCGGCGTCCCGGGTCCCGACGGCCGCCAGCCGCCGGGCCACGGCCCGCAGGTCCAGCTCCCGGGCCAGCTCGGCGGCGCGACGGGCGTGCGGGCCGTCGGCGTCACCGTCGAGCAGGGCCAGCTCCAGGGCGCTCTCGGCCTCCCAGGCACGGGCGCCGAGGCGACGGTGGACGTCGAGCGCGGCGCCGAGCCACGAGCGCGCGTCGTCCTCGCGGCCGAGGCACGCCGCGAGCACCCCGGCGCCGTGCGCGTGGCTGCCGACGAAGCACACCAGCGCGCCGTTGACACCGCAGGAGTCGGCGACCGGCGCGATCTCGGCCAGCAGCGCCGCCGCCGTCCCGCGGTCGTCGAGGCGCGCGGCCGCCGTGGCGAGGGCACCGGTGAACACCGACCAGAGGTAGGACCGGTCCTCACGCCACGTGTCGAGGGCGAGGACGGTCTCGAGCTCGCGACGCGCGGCGGCGAGGTCGTCGGGCTCGCCGGTGAGGGCCAGCAGGCCGGCGGCGACGGCGTGCGCGTGCGCCGGCACCCCCACCCACCAGCGCACGGCCTCGGACGCCGTCGCCCGCAGCTCCTCGGGGTCGCCCCGCGCCCGGACCAGGCCGAGGAGCTGGGACATGCGCACGTTGCCGACGTCCGGCTCGGCGATCCGCTCCCCCAGCCGCGCCGACTCCTCGATCAGCGCGGCCGCGTCGTCCAGCCGCCCGTCCACCAGCGCGACGGCGCCGCGGCGGGTCAGCGCGAGGTAGCGGTGCCGTGGCTGGCCGAGCCGGTCGGTGATGTCGAGGAACGCGGACGCGGAGGCCCGGAACGCCGGCGACCCCGTCTCGAGCTCGGCGTTCGCCGTCAGCAGCAGGGCCTCCGCCCGGCGCTCGGGGTCGCGGTGGGCCACCGCGGCGAGCTCGCGGACGATCGGGAGGCGCTCGGCCCCGCGTCCCGGGGACCACAGCACGTCGTGACGGGCGAGCAGACAGTCCGCGAGGGTCTCCTCGTCGCCGACCGCGCGGGCGAGCGCGATCGCCTCCTCCGACAGCGGGCGGGCCCGGGCCCGGTGGGCGGGCACCGAGTGGTGCAGCTCGCGGGCGAGTCCGGCGACGAGGCGCGCCTCCAGGGCCGTGCCCCGGCCCGCCAGCGCGTCGCGCGCCGAGGAGAGGACCTCGACGACCGCGTCACGCGGCATCGCGAACCGCGACCCGAGCCGCTGGACGCCGAGGGCGACGACGCCGAGGCGCTCGGGGTCGGCGAGGGCCCGCGCCCGGGCGCCGGCGTCGTCGAGCAGCGCCCGGGCGGCGTCGGGGTCGCCGGAGCGCGCCCGCGCGTCGGCCTCCTCTCCCAGCAGGTCGACGAGGTCGCCGCCGACCCCTGCCGGCCCGGCCTGCTCGAGCGCACGGCGGGCCCGGGCGAGGTGGGTCGCGGCCTCGGTGAACGCCAGCCGTGCCCGGTCGACCCGAGCCGCCTCCCGGGCCCAGCGCACCGCCCGCGCCCCGCCCTCGACGGGCACGGCGGCCGCGGTGTGCCGGGCGAGGTCGGCGGGCACGACGGCCGCGCCCGCCGCCACCCGGCGTTCCAGGGCGTCGGCGAGGCGGCCGTGCAGCGCGAGCCGACGCTCGAGCGGCAGGGCGTCGACCACCGACTCGCGGACGAGGTCGTGCGCGAGGACCGTCCGCTCGCCGTGGCGGGCGAGGACGCCCCCGGCGACGCCCTCCTCGACGAGCGCCGCCACCTCGCTCGCCGTGCGCCCACAGACGTCGCCGAGCACGTCGGGCACGAGGTCGCCGCCCGCCACGGCCGCGACCTCGACGAGGACCCGGCACGCCGGTGACAGCCGGGCGATGCGCCGCAGCACCAGGCCCCGCGCGGCGGCGGGGAGGCTCGGCGGGGCGTCGGACACGTCGGACGCGTCGGCCAGCGCCGCGCTGAGCTGGCGCACGTGGAAGGGGTGCCCCGCCGTGCGGTGGTGGACGTCCGCGGCCCACCGGTCGGCCGCCTCCGGGCCCGCGACCGCCCGGACCAGCGCGTGCACCTCGTCGGGACCGAGCCCACGCAGCGCAACGGGCTCGGCGTACGCGGCGAGCCCACCCAGCAGCGCCGCGGTGGCGTCGCCGACCTCGTCGTCGCGGTGGCAACCGACGAGGACGAGGGGCACGGGACGGTGCACACGGGCGAGGTGGGCGAGCAGGGCCAGGGACGACTCGTCGGCCCACTGCAGGTCGTCGAGGACCAGCAGTGACGGGTGCCGCCGCGCCCAGCGTTCGAGGAAGCCGGCGACGGCGTCGAACAGACGCAGCCGCGCGGGGCCGGCGTCGTCGGGGACCGGGCGGTCGACCGGCTCCGCCGCGAGCTCGGGCAGCAGCCGCGCGAGCTCCTCGCCGTCCGGACCGACCAGCTCCGAGGCGCCCGGCGCGTCGGAGGCCAGGAGCCCGCGCAGCGCCGCGGTCCACGGCCAGAACGCGGGCCGGCGGTCGGCGTCCGCGCACGTCCCCCACCCCGTGCACAGCCCGGCGCGGACCGCGACCTCGGCGACGAGCGTCGTCTTGCCGATCCCCGCCTCGCCGGCGACCAGCACGAGCCGCGCGTGGCCCCGCGCCGCCTCGTCCAGCACGGCGGACAGGCGGGCCAGTGCCCGGGCGCGGCCCACGAAGGCCATGCGTCCGGATTGTGCCGCGGGTGCCGATCGCGCGGAACCGCGTGCCGCGACCTGGCGGGCGCGCGCACCGATCTGGCGCCTCCCCGGGTGACCGCCCCACCGAGGAGGACCGATGACCGCCACCTTCGACCCCGTCCACTACAAGACGACCACCCGCGCGCAGTGGCAGGACGCCGCCGCGGCCTGGCACGCCTGGGGCCCGACCCTGGAGACGTGGCTGGGCGAGGCGACGGCGCTGATGCTCGACCGGGCGGGCGTCACCACGGGCAGCGCCGTCCTCGACGTGGCCGCCGGTGCCGGGGGGCAGAGCCTCGCCGCCGCCCGCCGGGTCGGCCCGACGGGCACGGTGCTGGCGACCGACATCTCCCCGGCGATCCTCGAGCACGCCGCGTCGGCCGCCCGCGAGGCCGGGCTCGACGCGGTGCGCGTCCGCGAGCTCGACGGCGAGCGCCTCGACGTCGAGGAGGCCTCGTTCGACGCCGTCGTCTCCCGGCTCGGGCTGATCTACCTCCCCGACCGCGCGACGGCCCTGGCCGGGCAGTACCGCGCCCTGCGCGCGGGCGGCCGGGCCGCCGCCGTCGTCTACTCGACGCCCGAGCGCAACGCGTTCTTCTCGGTGCCCGTGTCGATCATCCGGCGGCGCGCGCAGCTCCCGCCGCCCGCGCCGGGCCAGCCCGGCCCCTTCACGCTCGGCGCGCCGGGCATCGCCGAGGAGGCGTTCCGCCTCGCGGGCTTCCGCGACGTCGGCGCGCAGATCGTGCCCGCGCCCCTGCGGCTGCCGTCGGCGGCGGACTGCGTGCGCTTCGAGCGCGAGTCGTTCGGGGCGCTGCACCAGATGCTGGCCGGCCTCGAGCCCGCCGAGCAGGAGGAGACCTGGACGGAGATCCGGACGGAGTTGGAGCGGTACGAGGACGCCGACGGTTTCACGGGGCCGTGCGAGCTGGTCGTCGTCTGGGGGACGAAGGGGTGACGCGCCGGGCTCACGCGTCGGCCGGCACCCCGCGCGAGGCGGGCCGGGACATGAGCGCCCCCAGGACCGCCACGACCGCGAAGACCGCGAAGAGCCAGCGCGCGGAGGCGGTGGGGTCGGCGCCGCCGAGGGCGAGGCTCGCCCCGCCCAGGGCGGTGCCGACGGACGTGGCGAGCATCTGGACGGTCGTCACGGCGGCCGAGGCCTTGTCGGCCTCGCCCTCGTCGCGCTCCTCGTCGGTGTCGGGCTCGGCGCCGCCGATCGACGCCGCGGCCAGGTGCGGCCACGCCGTCCCGATGCCCACCCCGCCGGCGACGAGGCCGACGGCCCACAGCACCGGGGCGAGCGGGCCGTCGATCACCAGCAGCGTCACCGCGACCAGCACGGTCCCGAGGGCGAGCATCGCCGGGCCGACGAGCACGCGGCCACGCGGGCGGTGCGCGGACGCGCTGACCATCTCGCCGGCCACCCAGCCGGCCCCGAGCGCGACGCCGAGGAAGCCGGCGGCCACCGGCGCCAGTCCGGCGACGCGCTGACCGACGAGTGGCACGAACGCCTCCAGCCCGGAGACCCCGACGAGCACGGCGCTCAGGCCGTAGAGCCAGCGCAGCGGGGAGCCGCGGTCGAACGTGGCGCGGGGCAGCACCGCCGCGGTGGTGTGCCGCTCGTGGCGGAAGAACAGCACGAGCAGCACCGCGGCGAGGAGCAGACCGCCGCCCGCGACGCGGACGTCCGCGGCGAGCCCGCAGACGCTGAGCACCGCGGCCGCGGCGCCGACGAGCAGCACCGACCCGAGGGGGAACGGGCCGGGAGCGATCCGGGCGCGGGCGCGGTGCAGGGCCGAGGGCACGATCGCGGCGATCGCCAGGGAGGCGACGACGAGGACCCCGAACGCCCAACGCCACTGCCCCGCCCCGGCGAGCACGCCACCCAGCCCCGGGCCGACGATCAGGGCGATGCCCCACATCGCCGCGATCACGGCGCTGCCGCGCGTCCAGAGCCGGCGCGGCAGCGAGACCCGGATGAGGGCGTAGCCCATGCCCGCGAGCAGGCCCCCGCCGACCCCCTGCACGAGACGGCCGACGAGGAAGACGGCCATGGATCCGGCGAGCGCGCCGATCAACGCGCCCGCGGCGAACACCGCGAGCGCGATCAGGTAGGCGCGCCCGGCCGGCACCGTGGCGAGGACGCGGCTGACCAGTGAGGACGTGACGACGGCGGCGAGGAGGAACAGCGTGGTGGGCCACGCGTAGAACGCCTCGCCGCCGATCTCGGCCACCGCCGACGGCAGCAGGCTCGCGGTGACGTAGGTGTCGACCGCGAACGCCAGCGTGCCGCCCGCGAGCACGGCGACCGCGCCGCGGTGCTGCGGCGCGGCCAGCTGTGCCCAGGTGCCCCCACCGGCCATCGCGGCTCAGGCCGCCCGGTCGGAGGGCACGTCGATGACCATCCCCGGCTCCAGGGCCCGGACCGGCCGCGCCTCGACGACGCGGTCGTCGCGCCAGCTGGCGACCTTCTCGGCCTTGCGCGGCGGGGCGTCGTTGGCGATGAGCACCGCCATCCAGGGCAGGGGCACGGAGAGCACCACGAGCACGGCCGCGGCGATCGTCCAGCCGAAGCCGAGCGCCAGGATGCCGGCGCCGACCAGGCAGGGGATGCGCAGCGACATGATGAGGGAGTAGCGGCGACGGCGGGCGGCGAACTGCTCCGCGGGCGAGACCGCCGCGCCGGTGATCAGGACTGGGCTCTCGTGACGTCGCACGACGCCTCCTCTCCGGACCCCGTTGTCCGGTGACGACCGGCCTCGAGGATCTCGATGCGATCCCGGCCCGGCACCAGGAACAACACCCCGGGTCCTCGCACCCATCCGTCACCCCGCCCGTGGGCCGGTGTCCCCGATCACCGGTCCCGCGTCGCGGCGCACGGGGGGTG
>Ga0196958_10000141_pt1 | contig 24908 bp, 14 predicted proteins | sample S1v_10metaG_FD_148654 | JGI IMG/M metagenome (GOLD analysis project Ga0196958, IMG submission 148654) | Soil microbial communities from Anza Borrego desert, Southern California, United States - S1+v_10 | ecosystem: Environmental > Terrestrial > Soil > Desert | place: USA: California | collected... | reverse complement strand
TGCGCCGCGGGTGCCGCTCGATGACGCTCACACCGCGGCTCCCTCGGCGGCAGTTCCGCTGCGCTTCATGCCGCGGCCCCCTCGGCGGCAGTTCCGCTGCGCTTCATGCCGCGGCCCCCTCGGCGGTAGTTCCGCTGCGCTTCATGCCGCGGCCCCCTCGGCGGCGGTTCCGCTGCACCTCACGCCGCGGCCCCCTCGGCGGCGGTCCCGCTGCGCCTCACGCCGCGGCCGGTGCCGACGCCGGTGCCGTGCCCGACGGCGCCGGCGCGCCGCCCACGGCGGCCGGCACGAACAGCGGCCCGAGGCCGGGCACCGCGAGGAAGCCCTCGGCGCCGGCGTAGAGCAGGCCGACGCGCGGCAGGTCCGCCGGGCTGCGGTAGGCCAGCACGCGCGGCAGCCACTGCGGCCCGAACTTCGCGTTGAAGTCGTGCAGCGAGCGGACCTGGAAGAACGGGTTGAGCACGCCGACCGCGCGCCGCGCCAGCTTCTGCGTCGCGGTGAACGGCACGTCCTCGGCGAACAGGCGGCCCCACATCGCGAAGTTCATCGACAGGCGCGTGACCCCGCGCTCGGCCAGCGCCAGGGCGCTCTTCGCGATGAGGAACTCGGTCATGCCGTTCGGCGCGCCCGGGTCGTGGCGCATGAGGTCGAGCGTGTAGCCGAACGTGGTCCCGGTGGCCGGGCCCCCGTAGGCCGGCACGAGGCGCAGGAAGCCGCCGGGGACGCCGTCGGCGTCGAGGGCGACGCAGAGCAGGAAGTCGCTGTTGGCGGCCGAGCCGGTGATGTCCTGCGACAGTGACATCGTGAACCCGCGCTCGGGGTCCTTGCCGCGCCACTTCTCCGAGATCGCGTTGAGCGCCGTCACCAGCGTCGGCGACGCGGCGGACTCGGCGATCATCTGGAAGTGGTGGGTGCGCTCGACACGGCGCACGGCGGCGCGCACGCTCTTGCGCTCGCGGCCCTCGAGCGTGAACGACGGGCAGTCGATGATCGCCTCGTCGCCCAGGTAGAACGAGCGGAAACCGCGCGAGGCCAGCAGGCCGCCCTCGCGCGTGTCCTCCTCGCGGGCGGCGAGGAACGCCGGGGTCCAGGCGCGCTGCGCGCACATGGCCAGGAACTCGTCCACCACGCGGGGCAGGGACGCCTCGTCGCCGATCGGGTCGCCCGCGGCGAGCGCGTACCCGCCGAGGTACGTGTAGGCGATCATCGCCCGGCCGTCGGAGCCGAAGAAGAAGCTCTTGTCGTCGCGCAGCGCGAAGGCCGCGAGGGTGTCCCAGCCGTAGGTGTGCACCAGCGCCTGCGCCCGCGTCCAGTCGTCGTGCGTGTGCGGGTCGCGGGCGGTCAGCGGGCGGAAGACCAGCACGAGCAGGACGACGAGCCCGACGATCCCGAGCGCGAGCAGCGCGGCCGGGAACGTCATGGCGAACCCGCGGCGCTCGAAGGTGTACGGGCCGTCGATCCCGACGAGCCCGCCGAAGATCGTCTCCAGCCCGCCGAGGAACGTCAGCTCGGGTGTCATCCGCCCGCTCTGCAGGCCCAGGGAGACGAAACCGAAGGCCAGCACGCACGCCAGGTAGATCGGGACGAAGCGCACCAGCCGCAGCAGGGACGGCGGGTCGGCGGGCGCCCGGAAGTCCCGCCGCGCCACCACGAGCAGCACGAGGATCGCCACGCTGATCCCGAGGCCCACCTGGTGCGGTCCCTTGAGCACGTGCGCGACGACGGCCAGCGCGGAGAGCGCCACGGCGACGCGCCACGCGGCCCGTTTGCGCTTGGAGAGCTGGTCGGCGAGCAGGATCAGCAACAGACCGATCGCGGCGGAGAGCACGTGCCCGGTGACGGCGAACCACGGCGGGACGAGGTCGAGGTTGATCCGCTCGCCGAGGCGCTGGTGGACGACCGGGACGTGCACCAGCAGGTGCAGCAGGCCCGCGAGCGCGGTCAGCCCGGCGACCAGCGTCACGACCCAGGGCCGGCGGGCGGGGCCCCCCTCGTCGGACGCGGTCGCCCCCGGGGCCGCCGCACCCACCGACGCGCTCGCCCCGGCCGGCACCGCCACCGGCGCCTGCGGGGTCGCCGCCGCGAGCGCCGCGGCGGGCAGCCCCGTGGGCGGCAGGACGGGCCGGTGCGCGCCGCCGGGGCCCCCGCCGGGCGGCGGGGCGAACTCGGGGCGCAGCGTCGGGAAGAGGATGACCTCGCGGATCGAGTCGACGCTGGCCAGCAGCATGACGAGGCGGTCGATGCCGATGCCCAGCCCGCCGGTGGGCGGCATCCCGTACTCGAGCGCGCGGACGTAGTCGAGGTCGATGTCGCCGGCCTCGGGGTCGCCGTTGCGCTTGGCCTGCGCCTCCTCCTCGAACGCCGCCATCTGCTCGACGGGGTCGTTCTGCTCGGAGTAGGCGTTGCACAGCTCGAAGCCGGCGACGATCAGCTCGAAGCGCTCGCTGTAGGCCGGGTCCTCGCGGTGGGCGCGGGCGAGCGGCGAGACCTCGCGCGGGTAGTCGATGCAGAAGACGGGGCCGACGACGTCGTGCTGGACGCGCTCGTCGTAGACCTCCTTCATCAGCCGGCCCGCGCCCCAGCCCTGCTCCCACACGATGCCGAGGCCGTCGAGGACCTTGCGGGCCTCGTCGATCGGCATGGCGGGGTGCATGACCGCGCCCGTCTTCTCGGCGATCATGTCGGCGAAGCGCTGCCGCGGCCACGGCGGGCGCAGGTCGATCGCCTGGCCCTGGTAGTGGACGGTGATGTCGTCCCCGAGCGCGGCGTGCGCGGCGGCCACGACCATGCCCTCGGTCAGGTCCATCATGTCGTGGTAGTCGGCGAAGGCCTGGTAGGCCTCGAGCATCGTGAACTCGGGGTTGTGCCGGGTGTCGACGCCCTCGTTGCGGAACACCCGCCCGAGCTCGAACACCCGCTCCATGCCGCCGACGATCAGCCGCTTGAGGTGCAGCTCGAGGGCGATCCGCAGGTACATGTCGAGGTCGAGCGCGTTGTGGTGGGTGACGAACGGCCGCGCCGACGCGCCGCCCTGGATGCTCTGGAGCACCGGGCCCTCGACCTCGGTGAAACCGACGCCGGCGAGGTGCTCGCGGATCGCCCGCACCGCGGCGTGGCGGATCCGGAAGATCTCGCGGGTCCGCTCGTTGACCTCGAGGTCGGCGTAGCGCTGGCGGTAGCGCGTCTCGACGTCGGCGAGGCCGTGGTGGCCGCCGGCGGGTGGGCGCAGGGCCTTGGCGAGCAGGGCGCACTCCTCGACGCGGATCGAGAGCTCGCCGCGCCGGGTGGTCATCACCGTGCCGCGCACGCCGACCCAGTCGCCGCGGTCGAGGTCGTCGATCGCGGCGTGGGCGTCGTGCCCGACGACGGCGGTGTCGACGAAGAGCTGTATCCGGCCCGAGCGGTCTCGCAGCGTGCCGAAGCTCAGGCCGCCCTGGCGGCGCATGCCCGTGAGGCGCCCGGCCACGACGACCCGCTCGTCGGTGACGGTGTCGGGCGGGAGCTCGCCGTGCGCGGCGCGGATCGCGGCCAGGGAGTGGTCGACCGGCCAGCGGTAGGGCTCGGTCTCGCCGGCAGCGCGGCGGGCCGCGAGCTTGGCCGCGCGGAGGTCCTGCTGACCGAGGTGCACGCCGTGCCCGTGCGCCGCCTCGGGGCCGGCGCCGGGGTCGGCCCCGTCCGCGGGACCGGGGCGGGTGTCGGGCCGGGCGTCGGGTCGGGCGTCGGGTCGGGCATCCGCGTGGGCATCCGCGTGGGCATCCGCGTGGGCATCCATGGTCAGCGTGCTCCCTCCTGCTCGTGCTGCGCCGCGGGCTCCTGGTCCTCGTGCTCGGCCGGGGCGTTCGGGCGGCCCGCGACGGCGTCGACCACCGCGTCCCAGCGCCGCCGCTCCTGCTCGGGGAACCGCCGCCGGCTGCGCAGCGCCTTGCTCGAGCCCTCGCGGTAGCGCCGGCGTGCCCACGGGGAGGTGGGGCGCGCCAGGCGCACGGCCCCGACCAGGGCGAGCACCGGGACGAGCAGGCCGAGCAGGCCCAGCAGGAAGCGGCCCTTGAGCAGGGCGACGACCGCCAGCAGACCGTTGACGAGGATCGTGGCGACGACGACGACGAGCCCGTCGTGGGTGTCGGGGTCGAACGGGTTGGCCCCGAGCACGAGCAGGGCCATGAGCGCGCCGACGACGAACACGGCGTCCACCGAGAGGCGTCCCTCGCGCTCCCAGTAGACGTCGGAGAGGTGCAGCCACAGCGCGAACTCGTCGAGCGCCAGCGCCGCACCCGCGCCGAACAGCGCCGCCAGCACGTACTGCCAGGGCGGGTCGGGGCGGTAGGTGAACTCGCCGATGCCGGCGACCAGCATCCCGAAGATGCCCCACACCAGGTGGTGGAGGTGGACGCCGCCCACCGACTGGTTCCGGAACGGTCCCTTGCCCGCCCGGATGAGGCGCACGACCACCCGCGTGGCGAGGAAGACGACGACGAACGAGCCGAGCATCCAGGCCGCCGCGACCCGGTCCTCGAGGTCGAGGGAGAACGTCATGTCCACGACGACCCCACGGACTCGGGCTCGGGGGTGGCGACGGCGGCCGACGACCGCGAGAGGGCGGCGGTGGCGAGGACCATGAGCACGACGAGGACGCCGATGAGCCCCCACTCGAGGCCGTCGGCGCGCACCTGCTCGCCGAGCACCGCGACGCCGAAGGCGGCCGCGACCACGGGCTCGCCCACCGTCACCGCGGGCAGCGAGGCCGCGAGCGGGCCGGCGCCGAACGCCGCCTGCTGCAGCAGCGTGCCGCCCAGGGCCGCGGCGACGAGCGTCCACGTCTCCCACGCGGTGAGCAGCGCGACCGGACCCTCGCCCAGCAGGTCGACCACCGACTTCGTCAGGGCCGCCGCGAGGCCGTAGAGCAGGCCCGTCCCCACGGCGAGCAGCGCCGCGCGGCGGGGGCCGCGCCGGCGCCCGGCCAGGAGCACGCACGCGACGAGGAGGACGCCGAGGACGACCAGCGCGGTCAGCCAGGACGAGAACGGGGCCTGGTCGACGCCGGCCGTCGGCTCGCCGACGACCACGAACAGGGCCAGGGCGGCGACGAGGACGAGGGCCCACCGCACCTCGCCGCGGCCGACCCGCCGGCGGTTCATCCGCGCCTCGAGGGGCAGCGCGAAGAGCACGGTGGTGACGAGCAGGGGCTGGACGAGCAGCAGGGACCCGACGCCGAGCGCCGCGGCCTGGACGACGAAGCCGCCGGTGTCGCCGGCCGTGCCCGCCCACCAGCGCGGGGAGCGTACGAGCCGGGCCATGAGCCGGCCCCCGCGGGCGTCGTCGTCGGGCACGTCGGCGGCCGCGCCGCGCTGGGCCACCGAGGCGATCGCGAAGAGCAGGGCGGCCAGCACCGCGAGCGCGCCCGCCAGGAGGGTCACGTCGGCACCCGGTCGCCCGTCACCCGGTCAGTGCAGCACCAGTCCGGCACGGAACGCGACAAGATCCGCAGGGACTCACCCGATCGGTGGCACGGGTGATCGACACCGGATCCCCGACGCGGACGCGCAGGTGACTTCGCGTGCTCGCCGAGTCCGGCGGACCACCGGCGCGGCGTCCGCCAGGATGGCCCGATGCGCCCCCCGACGGCACCGGCCGGTCGAGCCCCGTCGCGCTCCGCGTCCGCGGTCGCCGCGACCGCCCTGCCGGCCGTGGCCCTGGCCGTCCTGGGCACCGCGCACCCCGCCGTGCTGACGCCCGAGACCGCGCCGTGGTGGCGCGACCTCCACGTCATCGGCCTCGTGCTCTTCCCGTTGCTCGCGCTCGGCCCGTGGGCCGTGGTGCGCGTCGCCCGTCCCGCCGGTCCCGTCGGCCGGGCGCTCGAGGGCCTCGCGATCGTCCTGGGCGTCGTCTACGCCGGCTCCTACACCGCCCTCGACGCCCTGGCCGGGATCGGCGGCGGCCACGAGACGATGCGGCTCGGACCCGGGCCCTGGGTCTCGTCGCTGTTCGAGATCGCCGACGCCGTCGTGCTGCCCGGCGTGTACGCCTACCTCGCGGCGACGGTGCTCGCGGCCGCCCTCGCCCTGGTGCGGGCGCCGGGGGCGTGGCGGCTGCTCGCGGCCCTCGGCGCGGTGTTCGCCGTCGTCGGGGCCTGGTCGTTCCTGACCAGCCACATCTACTGGCCCCACGGCGTCGCGACGATGGTGATGCTGGGTCTCGGGCACACCCTCCTCGCCGTCGCCGCCGCGCGGCCGGCCGTCGGCCGCCCGCCGGTCGGGGCCAGTGCGGCGCCCGTCGCCACGCCGTAGACCGGATCAGCCCGGACCACCCGTCGGGCGGCGGCGACCGGTGCACGACGGGCCGCCGACGCGCCCTCGACGGGCCGGCGGCCCGTCCGCTTCCATGACGGCCGTGTCCCTCCGCCTCGCGCGCCTGCGCCACGCCCTGCACGTCCGTCTCCTCCACGCCGTCGAGCGGGGGGCGACCGCGGCGCTGGACGCGCGGGTGACGCCGCGGCTGGACGCCCTCGAGGCCCGGGCGCGCGACGACGCCGCGGCGCTCGCCGCGGTCCGCGGCGAGCTCGCCGACCTGCGCGCCGAGCTCCACGCCCGGGAGGTCCGCGAGCGCCGCGACATGCTCGCCGCCGGCGAGCGGGACGCGGTGGCCTCGAGCGCGCGGTTCGTCCGCGACGCCATGCCCGGGGCCCGCACGTTCCCGCGCCCCGCCGCGACCCTGGCGCACGCCCTCTCCCTCGCCCCGCGGGGCGGGATGGCGCTGGAGTTCGGGGTCTACACCGGCACCACGCTGCGCGCGATCGCCGAGGCCCGCGGCGACGGCCGTGTGTACGGCTTCGACTCGTTCCAGGGGCTGCCCGAGGACTGGCGCGCCGGGTTCACCGCCGGCACCTTCGACGACGCGGAGCCCCCGGACGTGCCCGGCGCCGAGCTGGTCGTCGGCTGGTTCGCCGACACCCTGCCCGCCTTCCTCGCCGAGCACCCCGGCCCCGTGGACCTCCTGCACCTCGACGCCGACCTCTACTCGTCGACGGCGACGGTCCTCGAGCACGTCGGCCCGCGTCTGCGCCCGGGCTCGGTCGTCGTGTTCGACGAGTACCTCAACCACCCGGGCTGGGAGGACGGCGAGCACCGGGCCTGGAGCGAGTACGTCGCCCGGACGGGCCTCGGCTTCACCTACGAGGCGTTCACCCACGACAACGAGCAGGTGGTCGTCGTCGTCACAGCCGTGCCGTCGCAGGTGCCCTCGCCGGCCCCACGGGGTAGTGGGGTGTCCACGGGTCCCGGCTGATCCGGCCGGACGCATCGCCGCGACCGCCACGAGGCGGTCGCCACGGCCGTCGTCCGCCGCCGGATCGTTGCTCCCGGTGACCCCGGGTGCGGCGGCGTCGAGCGGGAGGGGCACAGTCGAGGCGATGACCACGGCCGACGCACGGGCCGGGCTCGCGAGCCGGGTCGACACACCGGGGGCCGTCCCCGACCGTCCCACCGCGGGCAGCCCCGCCGCGCCGGGCACGGGGCGACCGGGCCGGGCGCGACAGCCCAGCGACGGCTCGCGCTTCCGGCCCGAGATCGAGGGCCTGCGCGCGGTCGCGTCCCTGTTGGTCGTCGTCTACCACGTGTGGATCGGCCGCGTGTCCGGCGGCGTCGACGTCTTCTTCGCCCTCACCGGCTTCCTCGCCGCGGGCCAGCTCGTGCGGGCCACCGAGCGCGGCGGCATCGACGTCGTGCGGCAGTGGGGGCGCACCCTGCGCCGCCTGGTGCCGCCCGCCGCGGTGGTGCTCGCCGGCACGATCGTGGCGAGCGTCGCCCTGCTGCCCGAGTCGCGGTGGCCGCAGGCGGTCCGCGAGGTCGTCGCCTCGGCGTTCTTCCTCGAGAACTGGCGCCTCGCCGCCGACGCCGTGGACTACTACGCCTCGCGCGACGCCGCGAGCGTCGTCCAGCACTTCTGGTCGCTGTCGATCCAGGGCCAGTTCGCGATCGCCTTCCCGCTGGTCGTCCTCGGGGCGACCCTGGTGGCCCGCCGGGCCGGCGTGGCCGCCCGGCCGGCGGTGACCACGCTGCTCGTGGCCGTCACCGTGGCCTCGCTGACCTGGTCGGTGGCGAGCACCGCGGCCGACCAGACCTACGCGTACTTCGACGGGCTCGCCCGCGTCTGGGAGTTCACCCTCGGCGGCCTGCTCGCCCTCGGCCTGCACCGGCTGCGGCTGCCCGCCGGGGCCGGCGTCGTGGCCGGCTGGGTCGGGCTCGTCGGGCTCGCGGCGTGTGGCCTCGTCCTCGACGTGGAGGGCGGCTTCCCCGGCTACCTCGCGCTGTGGCCCGTCGGGTGCGCGGCGGCGGTCATCGTCGCCGGCGACACCACCCACCCGCTGGGCGCCACCCGGCTGCTCGCGTCGCGCCCGATGCAGTACCTGGGCAGCATCAGCTTCCCGCTGTACCTGTGGCACTGGCCGGTGCTGCTGCTCGCGTCCCACACGTTCCACGTCTCCGAGCCCGGCCCGCTGCTCGGCCTCGCGATCATCGCGATCTCGCTGCTGCTGGCCGCCGGCACCCGCCACCTCGTCGAGGACCCGGTGCTGCGGCGGGGGCGTCGGCGCCCCGGGCCCCTGCGCGACCACCGGACCGCCCTCGTCGCGCTCGTGCCCGTGCTCGTCCTGACCCTGGCCTGGCACGGGGTCACGACCGCCCGGGCCGCTCCCTCCGGGGTGGCCGGCGACCTCGACCACCCCGGGGCGGCGTCCCGGGTGCCCGGCTTCGTCGACCGGGGGTCGCCGGACGCCGAGCCGATCCCCCCGGCGGTGTCGGCGTACGAGGACTGGGTGCACTACCGCGACGAGGGCACCGGGTGCGGCGGGGTCCCGGGTCAGCCCGCCCTCGAGCTGTGCACCTACGTGCCGGCGCCCGACCCCGCGGCGCGGACGATCGTCGTCGTCGGCGACTCGCACATGGGGCAGTTCCTGCCCGCGGTCGCCCCGATCGCCCGCGAGCGCGGCTGGCGGGTGCAGACGCTGATCCGGCCCGGGTGCCCCCTGTCGACCGCGTCGGAGTCGAACCCCGGCGAGGCCGACTGCCTCACCTGGAACCAGCAGGCCCTCGCGGAGCTGACCCGGATGCGGCCCGCGCTCGTCGTCGCGCAGGCGACGCACGACGTCCGGCCGGGACGCACGGAGACCACCCCGCCGGGCATGGTCGAGGCCTGGAACCGGCTGGCCGCGGCGGCGATCCCGGTGCTGGGCGTCCGGGACAACCCGCGGTTCGGCCATCCCCCGCCCAGCTGCGCGGACACCTACGGGCGCGGCGCCCCGGAGTGCGACGTCCCGCGCGCCGACCTCTACCCCCCGCTCGCCGCCCTCCCGGCCGGGACGCCGCCGACGGTCTCGCTGCTCGACCCGTCCGACAGCATCTGCCTGCCCACGGTCTGCCCACCCGAGGTCGGCCGGGTCACGGTCTACCTCGACGACAACCACCTGACCGGGACGTTCACCGCGTCGTTGGCCCCGGTGGTGGGTCCGCGCGTCGCGGCCCTCATCGGGCCGTGACGCGCGCCTCCTACCCTGGGGACGCGGTCCGCCCGGACCACGCCCGTCCCGATGCCTGGGAGCACGCGAGCATGACCGACGTCGCCGCCCGCTCGACCGTCCGGGACGAGCGGCGCGCGCACGACGCGGCGCGCCTGGTCGTCGCCCGCGGCCTGTTCGCCGGGCCGGTGCCCGAGGTGCCCGACGAGCTCTACGCCGAGGTGTTGCGCGGGACCGCCGAGCGCCGGCGTCACCACGTGCGGGTCGGGACGGACGGGCACGTCAGCACCAACACCTACTTCGGCCGTGTCCCCGCGAGCTACTGGCAGCGCTGGACGACGGCGCGGGAGGTGCGCTTCGAGGCCCGCACCCGCGGGGCCGGACGGGTGATGCTGCGCGCCTCGGACACCAACGGCGTCCCGCGCACCCTCGCCGTCCACGACGCGCGGACCGAGGAGGTGCGGCTCACCGCGCCGCTCGACCGCTTCCTCGACGGCGGGGGGCTGTGGATCGAGGTCGTCACCGACGACGAGGAGCTGCTGCTGCACGAGGCCCGCTGGACGGTCGCCGCGCCCCCGGCCGACCGGGGGACGTCGGTGGTGGTGTGCACCCACAACCGGGCCGACGACTGCGTCGCCACCCTGCGCGCCCTGACCGACGAGCAGGACGTCGTCGAGTTGCTCGACGCCGTGGTCGTCGTCGACCAGGGCACCGACCGGATCGACACGCGTGAGGGGTTCGCCGACGTGGCCGCGCGCCTCGGCGGGCGCTTCCGGTACCTGCCCCAGCCCAACCTCGGCGGATCGGGCGGGTTCACCCGCGGGCTCCACGAGGTCGTCGAGCACGGCGGGCGCCCGGACGTCGACGTGCTGTTCATGGACGACGACATCCGCTGCGAGCCCGAGGTCGTCGTGCGGCTCGCCGCCTTCGGCCGGTGCGTCGCCGCGCCCACGATCGTCGGCGCCCAGATGCTCAACCTCCTGCACCCCACGCAGGTGCTCGCCGGCGCCGAGTACGCCCGCCTGGAGGACCTGAGCAACGGGCACGTCAGCCCGGGTGCGGTCGGCGAATCGGACGTGACCGGCTACTTCCCCGACGGGACGAAGAACGTGCAGGACCGCCGGGTGGACGCGGGCTACACCGGCTGGTGGTCCTGCCTGATCCCCGCCGAGCTCGTGCGCCGGGCCGGCTACCCGCTGCCGCTGTTCTTCCAGTGGGACGACGTCGAGTACTGCTACCGCGCCCGCGCCCACGGGGTGCCCACCGTGACCCTGCCCGGGGCCGGCGTGTGGCACGCCGACTTCCCGTGGAAGGACTGGGACGACTGGCACCGGTACTTCAACCTGCGCAACGCCATGATCACCGCGGCGCTGCACTCGCCGTTCCCGGTCCGCCACGTCGCGGGGGTGCTCGGCGACCTCCTCGCCCGCTACCTCCTGGCCATGAACTACGGCCTCGCCGCGACGCTGATCCGGGCCGTCGAGGACTTCCTGTCCGGGCCGCAGGTGCTCGACGACGGCGGTGTGTCCGCGGTGGCCGCGGTCCGCAGCCTCCGCGCCGGCCACGGCGAGACCGTGGCGCACCGCGTCACCGAGGCCCCCGGCTTCGCGCCCACCGACATGGAGATCGTGCGCAGCGGACCGGACCCGACCCGCACGGGCCTGGTCATGACCAAGCGCTTCGTGCAGCAGTTCCTGGGCCGCACACCGCTCCACGCCGGGCTGGTGGGCGCCGGCGAGGCGCACTGGTGGCACGTCTCCCTCTTCGACCGCGTGGCGGTGACCGACGCCGGGCAGGGCGGCGTGCGGGTGCGGCGCCGGGATCCCGAGGCCCTGCGCCGGCTCGCCCGGGAGGGCGCGCTGGCGCTGTGGCGTCTCGTGCGCGAGGGGCGTCCCGCGGCGGAGGCCTGGCGGACGGCGGCACCCCGGCTCACCACGTCGGAGAACTGGCGCCGCCTGTTCGCCGGCCGCGGGGACTAGCGGGCGCCGCCGCGGCCCGGCGCGACGTCGAAGAGCCACACCCCGTCGACCTCGCGGGGCGGGGCGCCGGTGACCGCGGCGGTCCACCGCAGGGCGGTCGGGAGGTCGACGTCGGCACGGGGCACGACGAGCACGGCCCCCACCCCCCGTGCCGCGAGCTCCGCCCGGGCGACGTCGGCCCGCGCGGGCAGCCCCGCCGCGCCCCGGTGGTACTCGCCGACGGGACCCTCGAGCAGCAGCGGCCGGGCGCCGTCGGAGCCGATGAAGTAACCGCCGGTCTGCCGGTAGCGCAGGTCGGCCGCCACCTGCCACCAGAGCGGGTCGGCCCCGTCCGCCCACCGGCCGCTCGCCCGGGGCCACGACTCCACGATCTCCCCGTCGGTGAGCCCCGGCGCCCCGGCGGTGAAGAACGACGGCACGGTCACGGGCGCCGACTCCTGCAGACCCGCCGGCGCCCACGTCAGGGCGGCCAGGGCGATGCCGAGGACCGCGAGGCGACGCCGCGCCCGCAGGGCGTGGTCGAGGCCGACGGCGACGACGAGGACGACCCCGAGGGCCACGAAGGGGGCGAGGCGTCCGGGCTCCGCCTCCGCGACGAGGGGGATGCCGGTGAGGGCGTGCCAGGGCAGGGGCAGGCCCGTGTCGTGGCCGAGGACGACGAGCTCGGTGCCCAGCGACAGCACCGCGACGACCGCGGTCACCACGGCCGCGATCCGCACGTCCCGGCGCCGGACCACGACGAGGGTCACGCCGACCACGAGCAGGACCGCGACACCCAGGAACGAGCCCTGCTCGCCGACGTACCCCCGCATCCCGGCGCCGAGCCCCGACCCCGGGGCGGCGCCGAGCGCGGACGGGAGGACGAGGTTGGCGGCGTCCGCGCCGGTGAGCGAGACGTCACGGATCGGCGCCCGCGGCCGTCCCGGGCCGGCGAGCAGGAGGTGGAGCGGGTAGGCGCAGAGCGCGACGTACACCCCGACGGCCGCCGCGGCCGAGCGCGCGACCGAGGGGAACCGCCGGGCCGCCGCGCACGGGAACCACAGCGCGAGCACGACGCCCACGACGACCAGGACGATCGCCGCCAGCGCCACGGTCTGCGTGTAGAGGCCGGTCTGGACCGCCATCGCGAGCCCGAACAGCGCACCGTCGCGCCACGGCCGCCGCGTCGTGACCACGATCGACCGCGCGGCCCAGAGGACCACCGGGGGCAGGACCATCCAGACGAGGTTGAGGTGCCCCGCCCAGGCGTGGGCCACCATGAAGGGGCCGAAGCCGTAGAGGGCGCCGGCCACCGCGCGCGGGAGCGCCGCGGCGACCCAGGGGCGCAGCGCCAGCACGGCCGCCGCCGCCGAGGCCACGGGACCGAGCACCATGCCGACGTCGTAGGCGGCCGTCGGGCCGGCGATCCACGTGATCGGCGCGAGCAGGACGCCCAGCACCGGCACCGTCGTGTTCCAGAGCGCGTTGACACCGTCCGGCGCGTGCATCCACGTCGTGTAGAGCGGGTTCACGCCCTGCGCGAGCGCGCGCGCGTTCCACTCCAGCCACCAGGCGAACAGCCCGGAGTCCGCCGCGATGGAGCCCGTGGGCTCCCCCCGCAGCAGCGGGCGGGCGTGCAGGAGCACCGACAGGACGAGGTAGGCCCCGACCGCGAGCAGCTCGACCCGGCCGCCCCGACGTCCACCCGCGGGCCGGGGCGCCGCCGCCTCCTGCGGGCGCGGTGGGACCGCGGGCCGCTCGAGGGTCCGGCTCAGGGTCAGCCTGCCCGCGTCACGTACAGCCGGGAGTCCCACCGCGGGCCCGCGCTCGTGTCGACGTCGGCGGCCAGCACCTCGGCGCCGCACGCGGCCACGAGGGACCGGACCTCGGCCTCCGGGGTCCCGTGCATCTCCATCCCGCGCCGCAGCCGCCGCACGACCGGCGTCGGCAGCATCCGCAGCGCGAGCCCCGCCGCCGAGCGCGCGGGCGCCGTCGGCAGCTGGAACACCACCAGCCCGCCGGGACGCACGATGCGGTAGAACTCGCGGACGTAGCGGTGGGCGAGCTCGCCGGGCATGTGCTGGAGCACGCGGTTCGTGTAGACGAGGTCGGCGCGGCCGGACTCCACGACCTCCAGGTCGGGTCCGGTGGCCAGGCGGAAGTCGCACGCCGGGTCGCCGACGATCTCCCGCGCCTTCTCGAGCATGGTCGGCGAGATGTCGAGGCCCACGACCTCGCCGAAGCCGGCCGCGGCCAGCCCGTGCGACAGGCGCCCGGCACCGCACCCGAAGTCCACCGCGCGGCCGCGTGCCGGCTCGACGCCCAGCTCCGCGAGGCGGGCCAGGAGCGTCGCGATCTCGGCCGCCCCGGTGGCCAGGAAGTCCTCCGGCGCCCAGCCGCCGCCCGCCTTGTCGCGGTCGGTGAGCACCGCCCACAGCGGGTCCTCGCGGCCCAGACGGGTCCAGGTCCGGGAGACCTCGTCGATTCCCACGGTTCCTCCTCGAGGGAGCGGGCGGCTCACCGGCCCGCGGCCTTGGTGAAGACGGCGTCGTAGGCGTCGAGCACCGACTCGACGCTGTAGAGGGCCGCGGCCGAGGCGCTGCCGGCCGCGCGGTCGGGCGGGTCGTCGCGGAGACGGGCCAGCGCGGCGGCCAGTCCCGCGACGTCGCGGGGGGCCACGACGGCCCCGAAGCCGGTGTTCTCCACGACCGTGCGCACGCCGGGGAGGTCGCTGACGACGGCCGGGACACCGGCCATCATCGCCACCACCTGCACGATGCCGAACGCCTCGAACGCGTTCACCGAGGGCAGGGCGAACGCGTCGAGCGAGGCGTAGAAGTCGTCGAGCTCGGCGTCGGGCAGGAAGCCCAGCATCGTGATCCGCGGGTCGTCGCCGATGTGGCGGCGCACGGTCTCGACGACGCTGCCGCCGGCCACGCCCTCGAAGTCGCCACCGATGAGGAGCCGGGCGTCGGGGTCGTCGAGCGCCCGGAAGGCATCCACGAGGTGCTCGACGCCCTTCTCCTCGACGATGCGGCCGAGGAAACCGACGTGGAACCCGTGTCCCCGCCGGTAGGTCGGCCGGCCCGGGGCGCGCGGCGGGCACGGCGGGGGCACCGCGACCATGGTCCCGTCGATCGCGGACCACATCCGGCTGTGGCGGGCGTAGTCCTCGCTGCTGACCACGGCGGCCGCGGACCGCCGCAGCGCGATCCGGCTCGAGAGGTCGATCGCGCCGTGCTGGAGGGTGTTGATCGCGCGCAGGAGCATCGGACCCTCGCCGGTGGGCAGCGAGACGTCGCAGTGGTAGGTCGACACCACCGGGATCGGGGACAGCCGCGCGAGCAGGCCGGCCTCGACGAGGGGCAGATGCAGGTTCGCCACGGTGGACCGGCGCATCTCGCGCAGCGCGAGGCGGGTCAGGTTCAGCCCGATGGTGCCCTTGCCGACCCGCGCGAGGACCGGCGCCCGGACCACGCGGACGCCGTGGACGACCTCGTGGGTGGGCAGCGCGGGGTCGTGCTTGGACGCGACGACACACACCCGCCATCCGCGTGCCGCCAGACCCTCGGCCAGGTCCCGGGCGACGTTGGTCAGCCCCGAGACGTACGGCGTGTAATAGGTCAGCACGATGACGAGGTCGTTGCGCTGGTCGTCGTCCATCGCCCTCCCCCGGTGACCGACGGTCAAACGGCTCCGCGTCCGGCCACTGTAGAGGGGACGTCCCGCGATGGAGGCCACGGGCGCTCCCCCTGCGTGGCGGCCCCGCGACCCGCCTGTCCCGAGGGTGCTCGACGTCCTCACGGGCAGTGATTGCTAGCGTGCGACATCCGCCCACCGATCCGGGAGCGCGGCCGTTGACGGCGACACCGAAGACCTCGCTCCCCGCCGCCGACGAGCCCCCACGGGACGAGGCGGCCCGGAGGGGGCCCGATCGCCGGGCGCTCGCCGTCGCCGTCGTCGCCGGCGCGGTCGCCCTGCTCTGCGCCGTCCTCCTGCCGCTGCTGCCGGTCACGGTGAACCAGCCGGTGGTGTCGTGGCCCGCGGACCCCGCGGTGCCGACCGCGACCGCCCTCCAGCTCACGACGCAGCGCCCGGTGGCCCTCGACGTGCGGGCGGACTGTGCGGCGGCCCGCGCGGCGGGCGCCTCCGCGGACGGCCTGCTCCTCGCCACGATGCCGCCGCCGTCGGTCGAGACGCCGGGCAGCGCGCTCGTGATGACGGTGCGCGGTGACCAGCTCGCCGTCCTCTCCCGCGGGGTGCCGCTGTACGCCGGACCGTTGCCCCCGGGCCCGTGCGCGATCGCGGTGACCGGCGACGTCGCGGGCGGGGTGACCGCGACCCTCGACGGGCGCGTCGTCGGCCGGGGCGGACCCGACCTGGTGCCGGACGTCGACGCGCTGGTGAGCTCGGTCCCGGCCGCCGCGCCCGGGACCTCCGCGGGGCTCGCGGTCCGCCTCACCGTCGACGACCAGTTCGCGACCAGTCCGACGCCGCTCAAGACCGCGGTGACCGTCCTGCTCGTCGTCGCCGTGCTCGTCGGCGTCGGCGCGCTCGTGGTGCGCGACCGGCGCGCGGGGTCCGGGACGGGCGGGCCCCGGTGGCCGCGGCCGCGCCCGCGCGTCGTGGACGCCGTCGTGCCGGTCGTGCTGGTCGTGTGGACGTTCCTCGCCCCGATGACCGACGACGACGGCTACTACAGCGCGATGGCGGCGAACGTGCCGCACGCGGGTTACGTCGCGAACTACTACCAGCTCTACAACCAGGGCTTCACGCCCTTCACGTGGATGTACTACGCCCTCTCGGTCTGGCAGACCGAGGTGGGCCTGAGCCCGGTGCTGCTCCGGGTGCCCTCGCTCGTGCTGGCCCTCGCCACGTGGGTCCTGCTGCGCGCCTACGTGTCCCGGGCGCTGCCCGCCGGCACGGGCCGGGGCCGGGCGGTCGCCCTGCACGCCGCGCTGGCCCTCGCGTTCCTGGCCTGGTGGCTGCCCTACGACATGGGCGTCCGCGCCGAGGCCGTGGTCGCGACGAGCGTCGCCGGCAGCCTCCTCGCCCTGGCGGTCGGCCTGGAGCGCGACCGGTGGAGCCTCCTGGCGCTCGCCGTCGGCGTCGCCGCGTTCGGCGCCACCGCGGCCCCGACGGGCTTCGTCGCCCTCGCGCCGCTGCTGGCCTGCCTGCCGGCGGTCTGGCGTCGCCTGCGGGGCGACGGCGCGCGCCTGCGCGCCCTCGCGCGTCTGGTCGCGGTGGCCGGGCCCGGGGCCCTCGTCGGTGTCCTGGCGTTCGCCGACGGCTCGCTGCGCGACTTCCTGCGCGCCCAGCAGATCTTCCTGGGCATGCAGTCCCAGGAGAGCTGGTACACCGAGATCGTCCGCTGGTCCTACCTGCTCCTGGACGAGGCCCCGATGGGCGCGTACGCCAAGCGCGCCCCGGTGCTGCTCGGGATCGTCGCCCTGGTCGTCCTCGGGCTCCTCGCCACCTTGCTCCGCGGGCGCGGCCGTCCGCTGCCCACCCGCACCGCCCTGGCCGGGACGACCCTGCTGCTCGGGTTCGCCCTGCTCTGGCTCACCCCCAGCAAGTGGACCCATCACTTCGGCACCCTCGCCGGGGTCGGCGGGGCCGTCCTCGCCCTCGTGCTGGTCGGGACGCCGGTCCTGCTGCGCGACCTCGCGGCCGGTGACCCGTCCCGCCCGGTCGTCCGCACCCCGGTCGTGGCCGGCGCGGGCCTGGCGGTCGCCGTCGCCGGCGCGCTGGCCGGCCACGGCGCGAACGTCTGGCCCTACTCGTGGCTGCTCGGACTCCCGGACGCCGGCCAGGCCCCGACCGTCGCGTCCCTCCCCTTCGGCCAGCCCGCGGTGTGGATCCTCGCCGGCCTGGTCATCGCCGCCGTGCTGTTCCTCGCCCGCCGGCGCGTCCCGGATCTGCGCCCGGTGCTCGGCCCCGTCGCCGTGGCCGTGACCGCCGCGGCGGTCCTGCTGGCCACCACCGGCTACCTCGTCGGGAGCTTCGCCCTGGCCACCGCCCGCACGGCGGGGACGTGGTCCCCCTGGGCGGACGCGGTGCGCGACCCTCTCGGACGCGACTGCGTGGCCGCGTCGCAGGTGCAGGTCCTCGACCCGGCGAGCGCCGTGCCGCTGCGCCCCGTGCCCGGGCTCCCCTCCGATGCTCCCGGCGGCTCGTCCGGGTTCGTCCCCGGCGGGTGGTTCCCGTCCAGCCCGCCCCCGGACGTCCCCGGCGCGGCCACGTGGGGGAGCTTCACGCCCCCGCCGACGGGACCGGCCGCCGGCAACGACGGCTCGGTGGGGTCGTTCGCCACCCCCTGGTACGCGATCCCGGACCGGCCCGGCGCCGCGATGACCGCGTCGGTCTCGGGGCGGACGGGGGACGGCAACACGTTGCGGGTCGAGTACGCGCGCGTCGAGGGCGGTCGGCCGGTGCCGGTGGGGGGCCGCGAGCTCGGACTCGACCCCGACGGGACGGGCGTGGACTCGCCGACCTGGCGCGGCCTGCTGCTCGAGGCGGGCAACGGCCCGCCGGCCGGGGCGACCGTGGTGCGTCTCGTCGCCGAGGACACCTCGACCACCACGGGCGGGTGGCTCGCCCTCACGGCCCCGACGGTCCAGCGCTGGACGTCGCTGCAGGACTTCGCCGTGCCCGGCGAGGCGTCCGCCGTGAGCTGGCAGTACGCGTTCCTCTTCCCCTGCCAGCGCAAGCCGGTCCAGGCGGACGGGATCAACGAGCCCTCCACGCTGGGCGTGGTCTGGGGTGACCAGGAGCTCGCGTACACCCTCGACGGCATCTGGCAGATCCGCCGGGGCGGGCTGTTCGCCCAGAGCGCGCGCGACTCGGCGATGACCGGCCTCGTCACGCGGCTCAGGGACTTCCCCGACGCCGAGGCGGGCACCGTCTACCGCCTGCGCCCGTACGTCCCCACGACGGGCGCCTACCGCCTCGAGCGCGAGGCCCTGGTCGTCGCGGGCTGGTCACCGGCGCCGAACACGACGATGTCGGTCCCGGTCGACGAGGCCCCCATCCGGCCGGGCTAGGGCCGGCGCAGGACGAAGATCGAGGACTCGCCGCGGCCGGGGCGCAGGACGAGCCGGCCGGACAGGAACTGCACGAACGCGGGCACCGCGTACCGCGCCGCGTCGACGAGCTTCGGCAGCCGCGAGTAGGGCACGTCCCAGAGCCCGTCGGTGCCCTCCCGCTCGACGACGAAGCCGTGGGCGGTGACGAACTCCCGCCACTGCGCGTGCGGCTTGAGGTTGATGTGCGTCGGGTCGGCGAAGCCCATCCAGGCCTGGCCGGCCAGCCGCCGGCCCCGCCCGGCGGGATCGGGCATGACGACCAGGGCGTGCCCGCCGGGACGCAGGACGCGCATCCAGGTCGCCAGGGTCTCCGACGCCACCGCGTCGTCGAGGTGCTCGAGGACGTGGATGGCGGTCAGCGCCCCGAACGCGGCGTCGCCGAGCTCGGCCGCGTCGGTGGTGACCACGCAGCCCGGCGCGTTCTGCCGCGCGGTGCGCGCCGAGTACTCCGAGATCTCGAAGCCGGCCGCCGGCCCCAGCGCCGAGAGGCGCCGCACGAGGTGGCCGGTGCCGCACCCGAAGTCGAGGTAGGGCCCGCCGGCGGTGTAGCGGCGGACGAGACGGGTGTAGTACCGCAGGGCCGGCCGGTCGTCGGCCTGCCCGTTGAAGCGGTAGTACTGCTCGTCGTACTCCAGGGTCACGGCGTTCCTTCCCGCAGGGACCGGCGGCGTGAGACCGCCAGGATCGTGCAGCTCGCGGCGGCGCCGGTGACCGAGCCGACGAGGAAGGCGACCTCGCCGGAGAGGATGACGCCCGGCACGAGCCAGAACGTCAGCCCGGCCGCGGCCAGGCCGGTCATCCAGCTCAGGGCGACGTCGACGTGCCGGCCCCGCGCCACGTGGACCTGGGTGACGACGACGAGCCCGATGTGGGCGAGCACCCCGCAGATGATCAGTGCGAGGTCGAGGCCGCCGATGGCGTAGTCGTCGCCGAAGATCAGGGACACGATCGTCGGCCCCGCCCACCAGGCGAGCGGGACGCCGACGGCGGCGACCGCGCCGAGCGCCGCCACCCCCTTCACCAGCAGGACCAGCACCTCGCGGCGGCGGCCGTCCGCGATCAACCGGGTCAGCGTCGGCACCACGGCCGACTGCAGCGGCACCACCATCGACAGCGGCGCCTTGGCGAGGGTGAACGCCGCGACGAACACGCCGGCGGCCGCGATCTCGCGGCCGTCGGCGGCCTGGGCCACGACGAGCACCGGCAACCCGTTGAGGAGCAGCTGCGCGCACACCGAACCGACCAGGAGCGGAAGGGCGGCCCGCGTGAGCTCCCGCGTCGTCGGGGGCGGGGGCGTCCGATCGTCGGACGGCCGCCCCCACGCCACGGCGCGGCGCCACGCGCCGGGCAGCTGGGGCACGTGCGACAGGGCGATGGCGGCGACCAGGGCCCAGCAGAAGGCCGCCGCGTCCGCCCCGGCGACGAAGAACAGCACGACGGCGAGGCCGAGACGCACCGCGGCGTCGAGCACCATCACCGCGGCGTGGCGCACGAGGCGGTCGGTGCCGATGAGGGTGCCGCGGACGAGGAACTGCCCGGCGGACACCACGCACAGGGCCACGAGGGCCAGGAGCACCGACACGCGGTCGTCGACGGCCCGGTAGAGGATCGGTAGGGCGCCGCCCAGCACGAGCAGCGCGATCACGGTGAGCACCCCGGCCGCTCCGGTGGCCGCCCGCAGGAGCGCGCGGCGGTCGCCGAGCATCGGCAGGCGCCGGGCCAACTCCTGCTCCAGCGGCAGGAAGGCGCCGAAGCCCAGCACGAGGGCGAGGGCCCAGAACGAGCCGAAGGTGGCGTACTCGGCGGGCGGCAGGGCACGCGCGACGACGGCGAGGTAGACGTTCACGACGATGCCGGAGAGCAGGACGCCGAGGCCGGCCGCGCCGACCAGCCTCCTCGCGCCGACGGCGCCCGGCGCACGATCGCTCAGGGCGAGCGTCTCCTCACTGGGTGCTGCGATGTGCCCAGGGTAACCGGACGAGCGGCGTCCACCCGGCACGACCCGGCCGTCGGAGGCCCCCGCCGGGGGCCGCGGCGTGCCCGGTTAGCGTGGGGGACGGCGGGGACGGATCAGAAGGAGCGGCGGCTGGTGAGCACGGACGCCCCGCCGCAGCTGTCGGCCGCCCCCGACGGCTCGCCCCGCGAGGTGCCGCGCCCGCGGCGCCCCGGTTCGCTCGCGTGGACCGTCGCGGTGATCGCCGGGGTGACGGCCGTCGTCGGCGCCCTGCTGCTGCCGTTCGCGCCCATCGCGGTGAGCACGCCGGAGGTCAGCTGGCCCCTCGACCCCCGCGATCCCGCCCCCACGATGCTGATGCTCACGGCCTACGAGCCCGCCGACCTGGAGGTCCGGTTCAGCTGCCGGACGGCCCGCGCCGCGGCGGCGACGCCGGACGGCGTGGTGCTGTCGACCATGGGCCCGACGTCGCCCGACACCGCGGCGGAGGCGCTGACCGTCGTGGCCCGGGGCGACGCGATCGACATCCGCAGCGGCGGGTTCGCACTGTTCGCCGGTCCGCTACCGCCGGGGGAGTGCCGGTTCGTCGTGGCGGGTGACGCCGCGGCGATGCGCGTGGCGCTCGACGGCACCGTCGTGTCGACGACACCGACCCGGGCGCCCGTGCCCGCCCCGGTCGAACGACACGGGGACGGCCGCCCGGACGTGCTGCCCGATTCCCGGCCGGAAGCGGAGCCGGTCACGCCCCTGCCCGAGGTGGACCTCCTGCGGACCTCGGTGCCGGCGACGCCGGACGCCACCGCCGAGGACCTGTCGGTGCGCATGACCCTCGAGGACGCCTTCGACCACACGCCCGCGCCCAGCAAGTCGGTGCTGATCTCGGTGGTGGTCGTCGCCCTGGTGGTCGGGGCGGTCGCCGTCCCGGCCGGGCGGGCGGGCTCGCCGTGGCGGGCCCGGGGGTATGCGGGGCTCGGCCGGTGGGTCCGGTACCGGCTCGCCCGCGCCCTGCGTCCGCTCCTGACCCTGCGGCCACGCGTCGTGGACGTCGTCGTGTCGGGCGTGCTCCTCGCGTGGCTGTTCCTCGCGCCGATCACCGACGACGACGGCTACTACAGCGCGATGGCGGCGAACGTGCCGTTCTCGGGCTACGTCACGAACTACTACCAGCTGTACGACCAGGGCTTCACGCCCTTCTCCTGGCCCTACTACGCGCTGTCGTGGTGGCAGACGACGGCCGGCGTCGCCCCCGTGGTGCTGGGGATCCCGGCCCTCGTGCTCGGCCTCGGGACGTGGTTCCTCGCGCGGGCGTTCGTGGCGCGCACCCCTCTCGGGTCCGGGCGCTGGGTGCCGTCCCTGGCGCGGACGGCCCTGGCCGCGGCGTTCCTCGCGTGGTTCACGGCGTACGACATGGGCGTCCGCCCGGAGCCGGTGGTGGCGTTCTTCACCGTCGCCGCCCTCGTCGCCGTGGCCGAGGGGCTCGAACGGCGCCGGCTCGCCCTGCTCGGCCTCGGTGTCGGGCTCGCGTCGGCGGGGCTGATGGCCGCGCCCACCGGCTTCGTCGCGCTCGCCCCGCTCGTGGCCGCGGCGCCGGTGACCTGGCGCCTCGTCCGGAAGCGCGCCACGGGTTGGTGGTCGGCGGCCGGCTGCTGGGTCGTCATCCTCGCCCCGGTCGCGGTGGGGAGCCTGCTCGGCTTCGCCGACGGTGCCTACCGCGACTTCGCCCGCTCGCAAGAGATCTTCGCGCCGATCCAGCGGGCGCAGACCTGGTACGAGGAGGTCGTGCGGTACAGCGTGCTGCTCGACACCACCTCGCACCACGGGTCCTACGCGCGACGCACCGTCGTCCTGGTCTGCCTGATGGCGCTCGTGTGGTTCGTCGTGCTCTCCGTGGCGGCCCGCGCCCGCGACCTCGTCGTCCCCGCTCGCCTCCCGCTCGCCGGGTGGAGCACGCTCCTCGCTCTCGTCCTCCTGCTGCCCACGCCGAGCAAGCCGACCCACCACTTCGGCGCCCTGGCCGGGCTCGGCGCGGTGTTCCTCGCCCTGGTCCTGGTGATCGGCCCGCGCCTGCTCGCCGCCCTCGACCGGGAGCGCCGGGTGCCCCAGCCCGCGCTCGTGGGCGTCGCCCTGGCGACGGTGCTCGTCGCCGCTCTCGCCGGGCACGGCCGGGCCATGTGGCCGTACGAGTGGGGCCTGGGTCGGCCGGCCTTCGGCGACTACCCCTCGGTGCGGGGTATCGAGTTCGACCAGCCGCTGTGGTGGGCGCTCGGTCTGGCCGTGCTGACCGCCGGCGCGCTACTCGTCGCGCACCTGCGGGCCCCGCACCGGCGGCGCCTGGCGCTCGGGGTGTCCGTGCCCGCGCTGGTCGTCGCCCTCCTCGCCGTGACGACGGGGTGGACGGTCGGCGACTTCGCGCGGGCCGCGACGCGGACCTCGACGACCTGGTCACCGCAGGCCGACGCGCTGGCCGACCCGTCGGCCAGCCGCTGCGGAGTGGGCGGTCAGATCGACGTCCTCGACCCCCGCGACGCTCGGGGACTGGTCCCGGCCGCGCCGTCCGGCGCATCCGTGGCCGCGCTCGACGACCCCGACGCGCCGGCCCCCGAACGGCGCACCGAGCCGTTCCTCCCCGGTGCCTTCTTCCCCGCCGAGCCCCCGCCGCCCGACATCCCCGTCGCGGTGCCGGTGTGGGGCAGTTTCCTCGTCCCGGAGCCCGGGGCGAACGCCGACGCGCGCACGGGCGCGTTCACCACCGATTGGTTCCGGCTCCCGCCGAGCTCCGGGGAGACCGGCCTCGCCGTCGCCGTGTCCGGCCGGACGCGCGGGGACGTCGGGTTGCGGGTGGAGTACGGACGGCGGACCGCGGAGGGGTTCGTCCCAGTCGGTGGTGCGCCGCTCGGGGCGCAGGATCGCGAGTCGATCGCGTGGCGCACCGTGCCGTTGCTGGACGAGGCCGCCCCGCCACCCGGCGCGGACGCGGTCCGACTCGCCGCGCGTGACGACAGCACCACCACCGGCGGGTGGCTGGCGTTCACGGCCCCGACGGAGCGCCGCTGGGTGCCCCTGCCGGAGTTCCTGCCCGCCGACGCCGCCGTCGGCATCGCGTGGCAGATCCGGTCCCAGTTCCCCTGCCTGCGCCAGCCACGGAAGCAGGCCGGCATCACCGAACCCGCGGTCGCGGCGATCGGGTACGGCCCGACGCTCGAGCGGGCACTCGACGACTGGACGTTCGACCCCGACCGCGGCGGGCTGCTGGGCCACGCGGAGCGTGAGGGCCCGGGGACACTGCTCACCACGCGGGTCCGCGAGGTCGGGGACCAGGTCGACGACGTGTACGTGATCGACCTGACCCCGCCCTACCCCGACGGCGGCTACGCCCTGACCCGCGAGCGCCGGACCGTCCCCGGCCTGCCCGAGGAGGGCCTCGACCTCGCCCGCGAGGTCAGCTCCCCTGCTCCGCCAGCTGCCGGATGAGCCCGCCCGCGAGCACCATCTGCACCTGACGGTCGGACAGGCTGTGGCGGAACGTCATGTCCTGCCCGTCGACCTGCGCGGTGACCTCCGAGCCGTTCTGCAGCTGCTCGTGGAGGCCCGAGAACGACAGCGTCGCGCCCTGGGGGATCCTGTCCCGGTCGCCCTCGCCGGTGAACTCGAGCGCGAGGATCCCGAAGTTGGCCAGGTTCTGCCAGTGGATGCGCGCGAACGACTCGGCGATGACCACCCGCAGACCCAGGTAGCGCGGGCAGATCGCGGCGTGCTCGCGCGAGGAGCCCTGGCCGTAGTTGCCGCCGCCGACGATCGCGTGTCCCGTCGAGTCCTTGATCTCCTCGGCGTTCGCCGGGTAGTCGGGATCGACGCGGGTGAAGGCGAACCGCGCCAGGGCCGGGATGTTCGAACGGTAGGGCAGCGCCTCCGCGCCGGCCGGGGAGATGTCGTCGGTGGAGATGTCGTCGCCGACCACGAGCAGCACCGGCACCTCGAAGGAGTCCGGGAACGGGTCGAACTCCGGCAGCCCGGAGATGTTCGGGCCCTTGACCAGCTCCTCGTGCTGGGCCTCCTCGTACGGCGGCGGCTCCTCGAGCATCCCCGGGATCACCGACGGCTCGGGCAGCCCCAGGTCGCCCCACTTGAGGTCGAGCTCCTCGGCCAGCGCGCGCGGGTCGGTGATCTCGCCGCGCAGCGCGCTCGCCGCCGCGGTCTCCGGCGAGCACAGCCAGACCTGGTCGTCGGGCCCGCCGCCGGAGCGGCCCGGGAAGTTGCGCGGGAAGGTCCGCAGCGAGTTGGTGCCGGGCGCGGGCGCCTGGCCCATGCCGATGCAGCCCATGCAGCCGGACTGGTGGATGCGGGCGCCGGCGGCGATCAGCGAGGTCGTTCCGCCCCAGCGGGTGAGGTCGGCGAGGATCGGG
>Ga0196958_10000140_pt1 | contig 24979 bp, 24 predicted proteins | sample S1v_10metaG_FD_148654 | JGI IMG/M metagenome (GOLD analysis project Ga0196958, IMG submission 148654) | Soil microbial communities from Anza Borrego desert, Southern California, United States - S1+v_10 | ecosystem: Environmental > Terrestrial > Soil > Desert | place: USA: California | collected... | reverse complement strand
ACCGCGGCACCCGCGGGCAGCTCGCCGCGCTGCTGGGCACCAACCCCGCCGGCACCCCGGCGCCCCCGGCCCCGCCCGCGCCCCCGGCGCCGCCAGCCGCCGGCACGTACACCGTGAAGCCGGGCGACACCCTCTCGGGCATCGCCGCCCGCTTCGGCACGACCGTCGCCGCGCTGGTCCAGGCGAACGGCATCGCCGACCCCGACCGCATCTACGCCGGCCAGGTGCTCAAGCTCTCCGGCGGCGCCCCGTCCGGCGGCCGCCGTATCCAGATCCGGCCCGGCGACACCCTCTCGGGCATCGCTAAGCAGTACGGCACCACCGTCGCCGCCATCGCCGCGCGCAACGGCATCGCCAACCCGAACAAGATCAACGCGGGCGCCTGGCTCACCCTGCCGTGACTTCGACGCCGGCCGGTGCGTTCTACGCCGCCGTGCTGCTCGGCTGGTTCGCCAGCGTCGCCGCCCGCACCTTCGTACGCCTCTATGAGCGGCTCGACTCCCTACCCCCGCGAAAGGAACGAACAACCATGCCCACTTCCATCCCCGGTGAGCCGGACACCCCGCAGCGCCAGCTCGGCGAGCGGCTCGCCGCGTGGCTGCGCTCGGACCGCGTCACGTCCTGGGTGCGCACCGTCGTTCCCGGCCTCTGGTCCGCCGGCGTCGCCTACCTGGTCGCGCTCGGCCTGCCCGCCTGGCTCACCGAGCCGGCGAACGGACTCGGCCAGACCGCCGCCGTCCCCGTTGTTCTCGGCGCGGTCTACGCCGGGTTGCGCTGGCTCGAGCCGCGCGTGCCGAGCTGGCTCGCGCGATTCCTGCTCGGCTCGAGCCGCCCGCCCACCTACGACCAGGAGTAACCCGTGCCCGCCCTGCACGACGACGTCGTGATCGAGAAGGGCGCCGAGTGGGGTCGAGCGTGGCCGGTCACCTCGGGTGGCCGGCCGCTCGACCTTTCCGGGTGGACGGTGCGCGCGCAGGTCCGCGAACGCATCGACGCCGGCGACGTGCTGCACGAGTGGTCGACCGCGGCCGGCAACGCCAGCACCGCGGACTCGCGGGTCACGCTCACCGCGACCGCGGCGACCTCGCGCGCCTGGCCGTGGCTCGCCGGCGTCTTCGACGTGCTGCTCATCGACCCCACCGGCCGCGTCGCCCGAATCGTCGAGGGCACCGTGCGCGTGTCGCGGGGGGTGACCCGTGACAACCCTTGAGCCCGAAGCCGGCCCGCCGGTCGCGCTCGACTGGCTCGCCATCGGCGCCCCCATCGACACCGCGCCGCCCGGTGAGCCGGGCGACGTCCTCGAGTTCGGCCACCGCCACGAGCAGACCATCGCGGCCGCGGTCTGGAACATCTTCCATCCACTCTCGTTCACCCCCGCCGGCGTGCACGTCATCGAGTCCACCGGCGAGCCGCTGCTCGGCGTGGTCACCTACCCGGCCGCCGGACACGTCCGCATCGAGTTTTCCGCGCCGTGCTCCGGCGTGGCCTACCTGAGCTAGGAGCCCCCGCACATGGCCGACTTGAAGTTCGGCACCCACACCGACCACGGGCTCAACGAAGCCCGCAACCTGGTCGCGCACAAGGTCGCCAGCCTGCCCGCCGGCGCCGAGGCGCAGGTGATCTACCACAACGGGCGGTTGAAGATTCGCGACGCCGCCGGCAACTGGATCGACCCGACCGCCCGCGCCAACCACACCGGCAATCAGCCGGCCTCGACCGTGTCCGATCTGCGCGCGACCGTGACCGGCTACCGGCTCGACGAGTTCGCCGCCCCTACCGCGCCCGTCAACGCCGGTGCCCAGCGCATCACCAACGCCGCCCCGGGCTCGGCCGCCGGCGACCTCGCCACGTACGGGCAGCTCCAAGACGCGGTAGCCGCCGCGGCCGCCGGCGTCTCGTTCAAAGCCGCCGTGCGCCTGGCCACCACCGGACCTATCACCCGCACCGGGCTCGCCGCCGTCGACGGCATCACCCCCAACGCCGACGACCGGGTGCTCGTCAAGGCGCAGGCCGACCCGGTCGAGAACGGCATCTACCTCGCCAAGGCGGGCGCGTGGGCACGCGCCGCGGACGCAGACAGCCCCGGCGACCTGCGCGGCGGCGCCGTCGTCGCCGTCGAGGAAGGCGCCACCAACGGCGACCGGCTCTACCTGCTCACCACCAACGGCAGCGTCTCGCCCGGAGTGACCGGGCAGACGTGGGCCGTCTACGGCACCGGGTCGGACGGCTTCACCCTCGCCGGCGCCGGTCTGCTCGCCGTCGGCGCGGACACGATCGCCGTTGGCGCCGGCCCCGGCATCGTGGTCACCGCGGACGCGGTCGCCGTCGACACGGCCGTCGTCGCCCGCAAGGTCATCGCCGACGTCACGCCAGCCGCGGCCGGCCCGGTCACCATCCGGCACGGGCTCGGAAATCAGTTCGTCGACGTCTCGGTCTACGACATCAGCACCACCACGCCGGCGCTCGTGCTCACGGGCGTGGACCTCACCGACGCCGACAACGTCGCACTGTCGTTCGGCGGCGCCGGCGCCTACCGCGTGGTGGTGGTCGGGTAGTGGCCGGCGCACTCGAGTACCGCGGACCGGCCCCGGTCGACGGGGTCGACGTCGCCACGATGGGGCAGCTACCCACCGCCGAAGCGCAAGCCACCGACACCACGCTCTACGGCGACCAGGTCTCGACGCTCCGGCGCGCCGATGCCATCTGGGGCGAGACCCTCTCGCCCGGCTACCTCACCGTGTGGGCGACCATCGCGTCGCGCTCGCTCGCCTCGACGTTGGCGAAGTTCTGCGTCTACGCCGTGCACACGGGGCTCACGGGGTTTGACTTCGGCGTCTACGTCGGGCCGAACGTGTCCAGCCTCGACCGCAAGGTCACGGTGTCCGGGCTGAGCTGGATAGCCACCGCCGGCATGAAGTCGGTCAACCTCGGCACGGTCGCCGTCAACCGCGGCGACGCCGTCGCGTTCGTCGGACTCACCACCGGCAGCGGGACCGCGCCGAGGCTCGCCTCGACCACACCGGCCACCGGTGCCGGCGCGTCCGCGCTGCTCAACGAAACCCCCTACAGCGTGTACCGCTCCGGACAGGTCGCCCCGTTGCCGTTGACGCTCAACCTGAACGATGCCGCGTGGACCAGGGCAAATCAGAAGTTCTGGGGCTCACTGCGCTGAACAGCCGGTCAGGCGAGCACAGGCCGCGGCTGGTCGGCCCAGCCGAGCAAGCCGAAAGGGACACCGTCGAGGTAGGCGCGGATACCGGCGAGCGGATACGGGATCACGTCGTCGGGCAGGTTGTCGAGCGGAAACCACTCGACGGCCGAGCACTTGTCGGGCTCCCGGTTGTACGGCTCGCCGGACCAGCGGCGGGCCTCGAAGAACACGCCCAGCCGCGGCACGGGTCCGGACCCGGCGACGTGCAACGTGTGTACGTGACGCAGGTCGGCCGGGTCGATGAGCACGCCGACCTCTTCGCTGCCCTCGCGCGCCGCGCCAGCGGGCAGCGACTCGTTGGCGTCGAGCTTGCCGGAGGGGAGGTGCCACATCCCGCCGCCGTACGTTCCGCGGCGCTGGATGAGCAAGAGATCATCGCCGCGGACGAGCAGAACATGCACGTCAATGATGGTGTGTTGGCCGTTGGGCATCCGGTGAAGATCCTCACGGGTGGCGGGTGCTGAACCTGCGAGCCCGCCCGCGCCGGCGGGCTCGCAGGCAGGCTACGCCGTTGCCACTTCGGCGGCGGGACCCTCCACCAGCTCGGCGATTCGGTCCGTGAGATAGGTAGCGACCTTCGTCGGTGAGGCTCCGCCGGTGTCCACGGCGAGGACGGGATACCGCCACCGTGCGAGCCGTTCCGCGGCCTTTTCGTACAGCTCGTTTTCCCGGCGGCTGCTGTCCTCGCCGGTGTGGAACCGGTCGTGCGCGCCGCGGGCAGCGACCCGCGCCGCCGTCACGTCCGGTGGCGCCTGCAAGATGACGGCGAGGTCGGGCACGTCGGCCGCCGCGTTGATCGCCTCGACGAAGGGCAGCGGGACGCCGTCCATGCATTGCAGAACGTAGGACGAGGCGACGTAGCGGTCGCAGACGACGATGGACCCCGCGGCGAGGTGCGGCCGCACCTCCTGCTCGAGGTGGTGATACCGATCGGCGGCGACCAGACACGCGAGCGTGTGCCCGCGGTAGGTGTCGGTGTTGCGCCGGGCGGTTTCGCCGAGTACGCCGTGCGACGGCTGCGTCGTGGCGTGCACCGTGAACCCGCGCCTGCCGAGGTACTCGCGTAGCAGGCGGGTTGTCGTGGTCTTGCCGACGCCGGCCGGGCCGTCGATGGTGACGAACGCCCCGCGGTTCCATCGCCTCACGCGGCCGCCTTCCGGTCGTACTGCGCGCGGGAGATCGTGACGAGGTTGCGCCGGATGTAGTCGATGGGCGCCTCGCTCAACTGGATGTTGACGGAGAAATTGAACTCGTCGCGCTCGCGCATCGACTCGTCGACGCCGGCCGCGGTGAGGTCAACGGCGCTGTAGTTGAGCAGCGCCTCGGCCGTGTAGTCGCCGGACTTCATCAGCTCGGCCCAGTCGGGCGTACCGGGGTACGGGCGGTACTCGAACGCCGAGGCCCGGAACCGGCCCGGATGCTTGTCGGTGATGTCCCACAGGTCGTGAACGAGCCGCACGGTGTCGTCGATCTCGGCACAGGTCTCGGTCGGAAACCCCAGGATGAAATAGCCCTTGACGTTGATCCCGCGCTCGACGAGCCGCCGCACCACAGTGCGCGCCATGTCCGGAGTGATGCGCTTGTCGATCCGCTCGAGCATCCGCGCGTTGCCGGACTCGACGCCGAGCGCGACCTCGCGCAGGCCGTTTGCGGCGAGGGTGTCGAGCATGGCGTCGCTCGTGCGGTGCAGCACGTTGATTCGGCCGGTGGCGTCCCACTGCGCCCAGTCGCCGACGTGGTCGGCGGTGAACGCGGTCATCATCGTCTTGATGACGCGCGGGACGCCGAGGAACAGGTCGTCGACGAACCGGAAGGCGTTCACGCCGGTGCCGCGGAGCTGGTCCATTTCGTTGAGGATGTTGTGCGGTTCGCGGGTCCGGATGGTGATGTCCGGATTGGCCGAGACCGCCGCGCCGCAGAACGAACAGTCGTAGGGGCAGCCGCGAGCGCCGACCATGTTCGCCTCGAGACGGCCGACGTCGTGGTGCGGGTCCTGCGCGAGGTAGCCGCGGTCGACGAATGGCAACCCGTTGATGTCCGGCGCCAAGTGGTGGCCGTTCTTGAGGCCCATGCCGCCCGTGACCGGGGTGCGCATGATCGGGTCGAGCCACATCACCCCGGGCAGCTCGGTCCGTCGGCGGTGGTCGTCAAGCAGGACGGCGACCCGGGTCTCGCCCTCGCCGATCACCAGGGCTTCGCACTGGCTCATCCGCTGGTCGAGCAGGATCTCGGCCGGCATGGCTTTCGCCTGGTGGCCGCCGAGCATGAGCATGATGTCGCGGTCGAGGCGCTCGGCAATCCGTGCGCTGATCTCGTACGTCGGCGCCAGCAGGTTGAACCCGACCCACCGCGGCGCGGCTGCGTTCACCAGGCGGCCAGTCTGTTCAACGCCGAGCCCGTGCGCCTCGGCGTCGAGCACGCCGACGTTGAAACCCTTCGCGGCCGCGTAGGTGGCGATATAGGCCATGCCGAGCACGGGCAACGTGAAGTCATTCACCCGCGGGCGCTCGTCGTAGTCGCGCAACGGCGCGTTGACGAACAGCAGATCGATCTTTCGGCGGAGATCGGCGCCGGCGATCAGGTCAGAGAGCAACTCCGGTTGCATGTCGAACTCCCCAAGCGAGGGTGAGCAGCGTCCACTCGGACAACTGCGCGCCGGCCATCGCTTGCCACACCCGCCCGAACTCAGGTTCGGGTTTCGGCCAGTCGACCGAAGGGGCGAGCTTGCCCGCCCAGGTGCGCACCGCGAGGTCGGCGAAGGGATAGAGGCTGTAGTCGTTGGTGACGTCGGCGACCGTGGCGCCGGCCGTCCAAGGGCCGATTCGGCGAACGCTCTGCACCGCGGCCGCGAGCTGCTCGCCCGTCATGCCCGCCCAGTCGTCGGCCGCTTTGAGGCTTGCCTCGGCGGCCGAGCGCAGGGCGCCGCGGAAGAACTTCATCCGCAGCACGTCGAACTCGTCGTCGGACAAGGCGAGCACCGTCTCAGGCGTGGGGAACAACCACGCCGGCCCGGCCGCGGTGTCGTACCGCTCGCCGTAGGCTTCGCAGAACCGGCGGTAGTTCTCGCGCGCGGTCGCAGCCTTGATCACCTGGCGGCTAACCGCAGTACCGAGCGCTTCCCACACATCCGAGGTCCGCACGCGCGCAACCGGACCGTCGCCCCGCAGCGGCTCGCACACCGCCACGTCACCCACCAGCGTTCGCGGGTCGACCGTGTCGACGGCCGGCGCGATGTCCGTGTCGCCGGCAAGCCGGACAAGGTCGACCAGGTGCCCGCCGTCGGGCACCGGTGTGCAGATCACCGACCACACCGAGCCGGCCGACCGGAGCACGCGCCGAGCGCGCCCGTCGTCGCCACGCAGCCATCCGGGGTGGTCAAGCATCATGTTCGGTTGCCGCACGTTCGGCCCTTCTCGCGTTGGTTCCCGGCATTCTCTCGCGGGCGGTGATCGCCCGGCTTGGTATCTCGTGCGTGTCATGCGACCAGCTCGAGTTGGCCACTCACGCTTTCGTATTCGTCGTCTTCCTCAGCCCAGGCGAAGGCCGCGAACTCTATGGTCTGGTCGACCAGGTGCCGACCCGACTTACGCCAGTATTCTTCGAGATACGGCCTTGCACCGATGAAGTCGGATGGGTAATCGTCATCGACACTCAACCCGACACCGTCATCATCGATGATTTCCGACTCAACCGGAACAAGAATCACTTTACCCAACTCAGGATTTTCGATCGGACACACCTGATCCTCACGCAGGACACCGAGTGCGTGTCGACCGGAAATCGAGGCAAAAGCGAAGCATCGCAGGAACAAAACGGCACAAACCGCGAGCGCAGCAACGAATACGGCGCCGACGATCGTAACGGAAGACATAGAACACCCCACAGTCAGAGAACGACGAACGCTATGCGTGAACTTCGGTACGAGCACCAGGCGGGAGCCAAAGGGTGCCCGGCGTGCGGATCACCAGCTTTGGCGCCTTCGGATTCGCCGGATGCGGCAGATGAAAGATCAACTCGTCGACAACCTCGACGACCGAACCGTCGGTATACCAGACGTAATCTTTGCGCTCGAGCAAGTCGACGCCATCTTCGAGACGGCGCCTACACGCCGTCGCGTCGTCCTCTGCCCTGACTATGACCTCGTCCATAAAGGGCTCATCCCACCCTCGCGAGAACAACATCATTTCGGGCTGCCCGGGTGAACCCGCGAGCTGAATAGCATGGAAATTACGAGAGACCAGTTCCTTAAGCGCGTCTTCACTCGTCCACATGATCTTCTCCTTCAAGTGCGACCACGTACACGCCGGCCGACAGGTTGAGCGCCTGCCACGCGACACGATGCAGCTTGACCGCCGGAAGCCCAACAAGGATCGCACTAACCGTCAATGTTGCGAGCAGAAAGAAAGGTGAATAGTCACCAAAGAGCGCGACCACAGAACCCGCAAAAAATAACATCCCAAGCGTAAACAGCTTGCCGAAGCTGGTCGCCCAACGATAAGCGATCCGGAATGGGCGACTCTCTTCGGTGAGTTCGCGCCACACGATCACGCGATTACGTTCGGGAATAGACGCTGCCGCTCGAGCAAAGACCTCGCCGGTGCTGGCAACCTTCCGGCGTACCGCCGCAGCGTTGGAACGTGGCGGATGCGAGAGGCCGGGGGGCATACTCCCCGCACCCGCCACGAATTCGAGGGGGTCTCCGGACATGCCTTCCGGCTTCCGGCCGTTGCGCGGCTTCATCGACTGCTGCCCGTCAAGGAAGCGAGCACGGTCTCGGCGGACATGGCGCAGGTACGGAACCAAGGCAGCGGCCACCGCCAAGCCGGCAACAGCACCGACCACCGCGCGCACGGCAATCTCACCGGCGCTCATGAGTCGAACCCGACAGCCGGGGCCGCCACCCGCTGCGACGTGGTGTTGTTACCGTGAGCTACCTCGTACATGCACTGAGCGTCCGCCGTAGATGGTTCGCAGAAAACGACAACGGCGCATGAGATCCGGCAGGTACAGCGCCTTAACGCCGGATTCCATACATGCCCCGTATGGAATCTGTGACATAGCGTGCCGAGTCACATACACTGCGCGTTGGACGATGAACGAGGGGTGACCACGGTGCGGAGAGCAGCGCGAACGTGTGAAGCGTGCAGCGCACGACTGGCTCGCGACCGCGTAAGCGACTACTGCGGCTCCTGCACTCGTCGGCTGATCTCCCACGTAGCGCAGCCCCAGCCTGAACCGTTCTGGGAAGCCGACAGCATCCGCACCGCGCTCAAGGCGCGTCACTTCGGCTGGTTCTTCGCGGCCTACCGCCAAGAACACAAGCCCCACGTCTCACAAGCCGCGCTCGGCCTGTGGCTCGGCCTCACGCAAGCGCAGGTGAGCCGCCTCGAGGCTCCAGACGCCAGGCGTCCAAGCGATCTCGAGAAGCTCGAGCGTTGGGCAACGGCTCTGCACGTGCCGCGCTCGCTGCTCTGGTTCAGCGTTTCCCATACGCCCGAAGAATCGGCCGAGCCGACAGTCGCGGTTAGCCTCGATGACGTGCAACGGCGACAGTTCTTCAAGACCGCAAGCGTAGGCATCACAGCAATTGGCGCGTCCCTGCTCGGCTCGCCCCCGGCGGCCGCGACTGGATCGGCAAAGCCCAGAAGCACCGACGCCGAGATCGTCCGTCACATGACGGAGACGTTCCGCCAGCTCGACAACCGATTCGGCGGCGGACACAGTCGCGGAACGACCACGATCACCAGCTACTTGACCTCGAGCGTGACGCCGATGCTGAACGACACCAGCAGGACAACAGCCGCTCGAAACGAACTGTTCGCCGCCGCCGCTGAGCTACACCAGGTCGCAGGGTGGAGTGCTTACGACGTCGGTAACGCAGCAGACGGGCAACGGCACTTGCGCGACGCGTTGAAGCTGTCGCAGGACGCCGGCGACGATGCGCTCGAGGCAGAGATGCTCGCCGCCATGTCGCACCACGCGGCGTTTAACCGTTCCCGCGACGTCGCGGTCGACATGGCGCTCGCGGCCAGGCGAACGGCGAAGCGTTCCGGCCTGGTCGCGCTGCAAGCCGAGGCGGCTGTGTTGGAGGCTCACGGCCAGGCGCTCAAGGGCAACACCGGGGCGTGCTTCGCGGCGCTCGGGGAGGCCGAACGGGCTTTCGAGCGGTTCGTGCCTGGCTCCGGGCCGGCTTGGTTGAGCTACTTCGACAACGCCTACTTGTCGGCCAAGTTCGCGCACACCTTCCGCGACCTCGGCCACCTCGCGGAAGCTGAGCAGTTCGCCCGTCGGTCGCTCACCATGAGCGACGGATACGACCGCGGCCGGTTGTTCAACACCGCACTTCTCTCGTCGATCCTGGCTGACCAAGGCCGCGTTGAGGAAGCGTGCGCCGAGGCGGCAAAGGCAGTGCGGATGAGCGAGAACGTTCGGTCGATCAGGGGCGGCGCTTACCTCGCCGACGTTGGCCGGCGCCTTGCTCCCCACCGGACCGACGGCCGAGTGCGCTCCGTCTACGCGCAGATGAGCGCCGTTGGCGTTCCCACGCCGGCGTAGGGCTCAGCGGTAGAAGGCGAGGATGTGCAGTAGCGCGACCTGCGATGCTGCACCGACAATCTCGCCCTTCAAGATCCGGTCCCGGACCGTGTCGAGCGGAATCCACGCGACCCGCTCGGCCTCGTTGATATCCGCGGGCTCGCCGATGTACTCGGACCGTCGAGCCACGTACAGCCGGTTCTCGGCGTCCGCACTGCCGATGATGGGTTGCAGCGAACCGAGCGGCTCGACGTCGAGCGGACGCCAGCCGGTCTCTTCCTCGACCTCGCGCGCGGCGGTCACCGCAGGGTCTTCGTCTGGGTTGACGTAGCCGCCGGGCAGCTCCCATACCCACCGGTCGATGATGAACCGGTGCCGCCACAGCATGAGCACCCGATCTTGATCGTCAAGTACGGCCATCATCGCAGCGGGGCGGATACGGAACACCCATTGCTCGAACTTCACGCCGTCGGGCAGCTCGACCGAGGCGATGCTCACGCGGTCGCGACGCGTGTCGTCGACGAGTCGTTCACCGTGAATCGTCCAGCGCGTCAGCTCTTGCCCATTGGGTTCCGTGGCCACGTGCGTAGATGCTACGGCGAACCTTCGGCGCCGCAGTGTGAGCTAGCCGACCGAGTCGGGTTCAGGAGGACGGCGAGCCGGTCCCGTTGCTCGGAGCTGAGCGGAGGCGCCTCGGCGACAAGCCGGTCGATGTGCTCGTCGACCTCGGCGCGCTCCGCCGTCTGCGTGCTGCTCGTCATACATCGACGATCACACGCGAGGTGTCACGCCGCGGCGCGCTCTTTCCATTCGGTCCGCACCGTCTCGGGCGAGAAGTACAGGCCCTTCGCGTGGCGGCCTGGCCCGGTCTTGAGCACCGTCACAGAGACCATCGTGTCGAGGATGGCCCGGCGCCGACCGATGCTGAGTCCGTCGGACCGGTCCGGCTTGGTGCCGAACCAGACATCCGCGACGTTCGGTGCGCCCGCGACCCCCGCGAGCGGGTCGACCTGCGCAGCGGCGATGATGTCGTGCTCGATTGCCTCGAGCCGTTCGCGCGACTTGCGCGTGCCAGTGCGCAATTGCGCCGCGGTGATCGTGCCCTCGGCGAACATCGCCGAAAGCTCGTCGAGTCGCTGACGCAGCACGTTCGCCTCGTTGTGCATTGCCACCGTATCGATCTCTTGTGCTCGATCGCTCGCGACGAGTAGGTCGTGTGCATCCGGCTGTGAGAGTCGAGCAACGAGCAGCTTCTCGACGAAGTTGTCGAGCGACTCAGCGTGCCGGACGACGTGCCGAATCCCGTTCTTCGGGTGCGGGCTTCCGCACTTGTACCCGCGGTAGTCGGAGCGCGCTCCACGTCCGATCTTCATCCCTGGCCACTCACACACGCCGCAGATGTAAAGCCCGGTGCCGAGCCACTTCACGCGGTTGTTGCCAGCGTTGGTGAGCCGCTTGGGGTCCGTAAGCAGCGCACGGAGCGCGTACCAGGTGTCCTCGGGCACGATGGGCGCCCATACGGCTTTCCCGACGATCTCACCGCGATAGACCGACAGACCAGCATTCCGGGGTCGAAGAAGCATGTCCCGATACCCAGGGGTGTCCCATTTGTTGCCTTGCGAAGTCAGAACGCCCCGCCTGTTCGCATCCATGACGAGGCCGCGAACGCTGCCGCCCGCGAGTACGGTCTCGGTGCCCGAGATGATCTCGGCCGCTTCCTCATAGCGGACGGTCTCACCGTCCGGCTCGAAGCCGAACGGCCGCAACCCGCCGTTGTACTGACCGTTCATGGCGTTTTGGTGCATGGCCGCACGGATGCGGTCCGCCTTGTGTTCGCTCTCGAAGCGGGCAACGGCGCCAAGCTGGCGCGCGACCATCCGCCCGGCAGGGGTCGACAGGTCGAGGTGTCCCGCCTTGACGGTGTACGTCATACAGCCGACCGGCTCGCACACCGTGATGTAGTGCTCAAGTTCGACAGGGGATCGGTGAAGTCGGTCGGTGTGCCAAGCGGTCACCGCCGTACCGCGCTGTTGCGCGACGTCGTCAAGCATCTGGAGGTAGTCCGGACGTTTCTTGCCCGAGTAGGCCGAGATGTCGTTGTCGACGTAGACACCGGCGAGTCTCAGCCCGAGACGCTCGTACAAGTCGCAGAGGTCGTTGAGCTGGCGGCCGACACCCAAGCCACCACCGACCCGGTCCATAGAGATTCGCGCGTACATGAAACCCGCTTGGCCATCGCGCTTCGCCAGGGCGAACAGGCGGTCGAGCAGCGAGTCGGGCAAGGTCATCTTGGGGGGAAGTCGGAGAGCCATGTGCCCAGGTATGTCATCAAAGTGGCACCGGGAAACCGGCGCCCGACGTGTACCTGAAGGCGGCCGAGCTGCTGGGCGCGGAGCCGAAGAACTGCGCGGCCGTGGAGGACACGACGAACGGGCTGCGCGCGGCGCTGGCCGCGGGGATGACGGTGTACGCGGTGCCGAATCCGCACTTCCCGCCGGACCCTTCGGTGCTGGCGGAGACGACGGTGGTGGGGAAGATCACGGACCTGCCGGCGGCGCTCCAAGAGGCCTGAGGCGCCCTACGCGAGTGCAATGAAGGGGCCTTTCATCGCAAATTTTGCGATGAAAGGCCCCTTCATGTCGCGCTACGGGAGGGTCACGCCTCGCCGGCGATGAACTTCTCCACCTCGTCGCGCGCGGTGGCGTCGTCGTACTGCTCCGGCGGCGATTTCATGAAGTACGAAGAAGCCGAGAGGATCGGGCCGCCGATGCCGCGGTCCTTCGCGATCTTCGCGGCGCGCACGGCGTCGATGATGATGCCCGCCGAGTTCGGCGAGTCCCACACCTCGAGCTTGTACTCCAGGTTCAGCGGCACGTCACCGAAGGCGCGGCCCTCGAGCCGGACGTAGGCCCACTTGCGGTCGTCGAGCCACTGCACGTAGTCGGACGGCCCGATGTGGACGTTGCCCTTGCCGAGTTCGCGGTCGACCTGCGACGTGACCGACTGGGTCTTCGAGATCTTCTTCGACTCGAGCCGCTCCAGCTCCTTCATGTTCAGGAAGTCCATGTTCCCGCCCACGTTGAGCTGCATCGTCCGGTCGAGCTGGACGCCGCGGTCTTCGAACAGCTTCGCCAGCACACGGTGCGTGATGGTGGCGCCGACCTGGGACTTGATGTCGTCACCGACGATCGGGACACCGGCCGCGCGGAACTTCTCCGCCCACTCGGGGTCGGAAGCGATGAACACCGGCAGCGCGTTGACGAACGCCACACCGGCGTCGATGCACGCCTGCGCGTAGAACTTGTCGGCCTCTTCGGAACCCACCGGCAGGTACGACACGAGTACGTCGACCTCGGCCTCGCGCAGTGCCGCGACGATGTCGACCGGGGTCTCGTCGGACTCCTCGATGGTCTCGCGATAGAAGCGGCCGAGCCCGTCGTAGGTGTGACCGCGCTGCACGGTGACGCCCAGCGGCGGCACGTCGGCGATCTTGACGGTGTTGTTCTCGCTGGCGAAGATCGCCTCGGACAGGTCGCGGCTGACCTTCTTGGCGTCCACGTCGAACGCGGCGACGAACTCAATGTCGCGGACGTGGTACTCACCGAACACGACGTGCATCAACCCGGGCACGCGAGTGCCGGCATCCGCGTCGCGGTAGTACTGAACGCCCTGGACCAGCGAGGCCGCACAGTTGCCGACGCCCACGATGGCCACCCGAACGCGGCGGTTCTCGCCCATGCCGGTTTCTCCTTCATTAGTTCAACAGTTGTAGGTGGTGCGCAGCGAGTACCACGGAGCGCCTCAGGTCTCCGGTCCACGCTGCTCGGCCTGTTCGTGCGCGATGAGCTCGTTGAGCCAGCGCACCTCCCGCTCACTGGATTCCAGCCCGAGCCGGTGCAGTTCACGGGTGTAGCGGTCGATCTTCTCCTCGGCCCGCGCCATTGCCGTCCGAAGCCCTTCTCGGCGTTCCTCGACCCGACGACGACGGCCTTCCAGGATTCGCATCCTGACGTCGGCCGGTGTCCTCGAAAAGAACGCCAAATGGACGCCGAAGCCTTCGTCGTCCCACGTCTGCGGCCCGGCGTCGCCGAGCAGTTCGGCGAACCGTTCCTTGCCCTCGGCGGTGAGCTTGTACACGCGCTTGCCCCGGCGTGCCCATGCCCGGTCTTCCACCTCTTCGAGCTCCTCGACGAGGTAACCGGCGCGAAGCAGCCGACGCAAAGTCGGGTACAGCGAGCCGTACGAGAACGTCCGGAACATCCCGAGCGTCTCGTGCAAACGTTTGCGCAGCACGTAACCGTGCATGGGGGTCTCGTGCAGCAGCCCCAAGATCGCGAGCTCGAGCACACCGCACCCCCTTCCGGGAACAAACCGCGACCGGTCACGTTGGCCACCGTGACCGGTTCGGTCAACCTACCGGCCCACTATATCGCGCCGATACATCGGAGTGGTGTAGCTAACCCCGATCGGGCAGCCGGGAATCCGGCCGAAATTCATCGGAGAGTTATCGAATCTTCGGCGTGTCCGACCGCGCACGGACCGTCCCGCCGACAACGGGGCGTGGACCACACAGCAATAGCCCGTACTCTGTTGGCGTGCGAAACCAGCGGCAGGTCGTGGACTACGCCTTACAGCGGCGCTCGCTGCTCAAGGGCGTCCACTCCGGACGCGTCGGCACGTACGACGTCTGCGACGCGGGCCCGTACCTCCTGCGGGCCGCGAAATTCCACGGACGACCAGGTGAGCACGACTGCCCGGTCTGTCATCGGGAGAAACTCACTTTGGTGTCCTGGGTGTACGGCGAGGAGCTCAAGCACGTCGCCGGATCGGCCAAGACGCCGGAAGAACTGGTGCGGATGGACGGGCTCTTCGCGGAGTTCACCGTCTACGAGGTCGAGGTCTGCGAGAGCTGTCACTGGAACCACCTGGTGCGCTCCTACGTCCTCGGAACAGGAGATCCGGGAACCACCCGGCCACGGACCCGGTCGCAGAGGACAGCGGGTCGGTGACAGGTATCGAAAACGCAGTTGAGCACAGAGCGGCGTGCCCCGAAGCGCCGGTCTGGGAGGCCCATTCGTGAACGACGACCGCAACCGCTCCTGGCCAGGCCAGGAGCCTGATGCACCTCGCCGTGCCCAATGGCCGGGCGAAGCCGCCGAGCCCGGCTGGCCGAGCGACGAACCCCCGCGCCGTCCCCAGCGCCGAATTCCTCCGAACGGCACTTCTCGCTCGACTCCACCTCGCGCAGCGCATCCGCCGAACCCCCAGAACCCGCCGAACCCCCAGTGGCCGGGCGGTGACGGCGGCCCCGAGTGGCCGTCCGACAACGACACGGGCGAACCGCGCCGTCCCGCGGCCCCGCGCCGCCCCAACGGCATGCCCCCGCGCAGGCCGGGACCCCCGCCACCGCCGAGTGGTCGTCCCGCCGGTGACCAGCGTTCCCGTCAGGGCACCGTCGGCCACCGCCCTCCGCCGCCCGGCAACCGCCGCCCCCCGGCTCCCGCCGACCAGGAGACCGCGCTGGTCCGGCCGGTCGAACCGGAGCCGTACGAGCGCGAGCCGGAGCTCATCACCCATCACGCGCACAACGGCACCGAAGACCCGTACGACGATCGCTATGACGATCGTCACGAAAGCACCGCCCTCGGCGCCGAGGGCGAAGACCAGCACGACGACGAGGAGCCCGCCGAAGACGAAGAGGACGGCAAGAAGGTCCTCACGCCGAAGCAGCGCAAGAAGCGCCGTTGGCGGATCGTCCGCCGCGTCCTCTACGCGATGTTCGGGCTGTTCGTCGTGGTGCCCGCGATCGCGTTCGTCATCACCTATTTCGTGGTGGACGTCCCGACGCAGGAAAGCATCGCGAGCCTGCAGAGCCAGCCGATCACGCTGATGTACGCCGACGGCAGCCCGATGGGCAAGATCGCGCCCGCCAGCGGCGGAAGCCGGTACCTGCTGAAGCCCGGGGAAGTTCCGGAAGTGGTCAAGAAGGCCGTGTACGCGGCCGAGGACTCGTCGTTCGAGACGAACTCCGGTTTCGACGTCGGCGGCATCCTGCGCGCGGTCTACAACAACGTCACCGGTGGCCAGGGCGGCGGTTCGACGATCTCCCAGCAGTACATCAAGAAGGCCACGGCCAACGAGGCACCGACGCTCACCCGTAAATGGACCGAGCTGGCCAAATCCTTCAAGATGAACAACCAGATGTCCAAAGAGGAGATCATCACCGCCTACCTCAACACCATCTACTTCGGCCGCGGCGCGAACGGCATCGAAGCGGCCGCACAGGCCTACTTCAAGAAGCCCGCCAAGGAACTGGGCGCGCCCGAGGCCGCCTTGCTCGCCGGCCTGATCCAGGGCCCGAGCAAGTCCGAGAACGACGCGTACGCGCAGCGGCGCTGGAACTTCGTGATGGACCAGATGGTGGCGAACAAGTGGCTCGACCCGGGTGAGCGCGCCGCCGCGCAGTTCCCGAAGCCGATCCCGAAGGCGCAGGCGAAGGCCGACGACGTCGGGACGCTGAGCCTGCACATCCGCAACCGGGTGATCGACGAACTCGAAGCCCGCGGTTACGACCAGGATCGGCTGCACCAGGGCGGCTTCAAGATCACCACGACGATCGACCCCAAGGCGCAGAAGATGGCCGAGGAGTCCGTCGCCGAGGGGATGAAGGGCCAGACGGACGAGAACATCCTGAACGCGCTGGTCGCGATAGACCCCAAGACCGGCGGTGTGGTCGCGTACTGGGGCGGCCCGGACTGGACGAAGAACGACAAGGGCCAGGACGTCCAGGCCATCGACTGGGCGAACGTGCCGCACAACCCCGGTTCGGCGTTCAAGGCCTTCGACCTGACCGCGTTCCTCAAGATGGGCAAGGGGCTCGGCGAGACCTTCGACGGCTCCAACAACCGGAAGTTCGACGGTCGCACGATCCGGAACGCGGGCGAGAGCTCCAACTGCGGTACGCAGTGCACGGTCGCCGAGGCGATGAAGGTCTCCGCGAACACCGTGTTCTACGACATGGTCCGCAACGAGACGAAGGTCGACCCGGTGGCGAAGGCCGCGAAGGAAGCCGGCGTGATGGTGGAGGCCGACGGCGGCAAGGCGAAGCTGAGCCCCGACATCAACATCGCGCTCGGCGGTGGTGGCACGGTCACCACCGCGGAGGACATGGCGGCCGGTTTCGCCACCTTCGCCGGTGAAGGCGTCCGGCAGAAACAGCACTTCGTCGCCAAGCTGACCAACTCCGACGACGAGGTCGAGTTCGACGAGACGGCTCCCAAGGGAACCCCCGCCTTCCACGACGACGCCGGCAAGAGCAAGCAGATCGCGGGCAACGTCACCGAAGCGCTCGAAGACGTCATCCCGTACTCGAAGCTCAAATGCCCGAAGGGACACGAGTGCGCGGGCAAGACCGGGACGCAGCAGTACGATTTCAAGGAAAGCGACCCGGTGAGCTACCGCGACCGCAACGCGCAGACCTGGATGGTCGGCTACACGCCGAGCATCTCGACCTCGGTGTGGGTCGGCGGCGACGGCAACAAGCCGCTGCACGACAAGAGCGGCAAGCCGATCTACGGCCGGACCATCGCCGGTCCGATCTGGGAAGACTTCATGTCCCGGTACCTGACCGGCAAGCCCGCGGAGAAGTTCGAGAACGTCAAGGCGATCGGCAAGGACGCGCGCTACGTGCCGCCCGCGACGACGGTCCAGAAGCCGCCGCAGACGTCGACGCCGCCCGAGACGCCCTCAACCACCGTGACCCCGACGACACCCACCTCGCCGACGGAGACGACGGAAACCGGTGGATGGCCGACGAAGCCGACCAAGCCCACCAAACCGACACGGCCAGGACCGGGGACTACGGATCCGTTGTTCCCGAACGCCGAAGACCCGTGATGACCGGATGGAACAGACCCGTGATCACCGGGCAGCACGCATGAAGGAAGGTGTGCCGGGCACTCGCCCGGCACACCTTTTTCGTGGCGCCGGTGAACCTGAACCGATCTGACACGTCTTTACTGCAAGGAGACCTGCGACCGCAGGACCGCGCTCACCCACGGAAGGTTCGGAGGACGTCCCAGTGAACGACGATCCCCACGGCGGATGGCCAGGTCAGGACCCTGACCCCGCACGTCGTCCGCAACGCCCCGCCGGACCGCCCCGCCGCCCCGCCGGACCGCCTCCGGGATACGGGCAGCAGCAGGGTCCCGGCAGGCAGGGCCCAGGGCAGGCACCGTGGCAACGGCAGGGTGGGCCTCAGCAGCAGCCGCCCCCACCGCCACCGCGGCGTTCGCAGCGGCCACCGGTCGCTCCCCAGCTCGAGCCGGACCTCATCACGCATCACGAGCACAACGGCACCGTCGACCGTGGCGATCGCGGCTATGAAGAGCCGTACGAGGACGAGCAGTACGCCCCGGAGACCGACGAGAACGGGAAGCCGATCCTCACCCCGGCGCAGCGCAAGAAGCGCCGGTGGAGACGCATCCGTCGAGTGCTGCTCGCGCTGTTCGGCCTGTTCGTCGTCATCCCGGCGATCGCGTTCGTGATCACCTACTTCCTCGTCGACGTCCCGTCGCCGCAGGCCATCGCGGCCACGCAGGGCCAGGCGGTGACGTACTACTACGCCGACAGCACCGAGATGGGCAAGGACGTCCCCAAGGGCGGCAACCGGCAGATCCTGACGCCGGAGCAGATCCCGGACATCGTGAAGAAGGCCGTCATCGCCACCGAGGACGCCTCCTTCGAGACCAACTCGGGCTTCGACATCGGCGGCATCCTGCGCGCGGTCTACAACCAGGTGACCGCGGGCAAGGGCGGTGGTTCGACCATCTCCCAGCAGTACATCAAGGTCGCCAGCGGGGACGACGAATCGTCGCTTTCCCGTAAATGGGCCGAGCTCGCCAAATCCTTCAAGATGAACCAGACGTACGAGAAGAAGGACATCATCTCGGCGTACCTGAACATCATCTACTTCGGTCGCGGCGCGTACGGGATCGAATCGGCCGCGCAGGCGTTCTTCGGCAAGCCCGCCGGTGAGCTCAACGCCTCCGAGGCGGCGCTGCTCGCCGGCCTCATCCAGCAGCCGGGCCGTTCGGAGAACCCGAAGGTCGCGAACGAACGCTGGACCGTCGCGCTGAACCGCATGGTGCAGAACGGGTTCCTCTCCGCCGCGGACCGCGCGAACCTGCAGTTCCCGACGCCGATCCCGCAGGAGGACAAGCAGCAGGCCGGGGTGGTCAACCCGTTCATCCGCGACAAGGTCAAGGAAGAGCTCGCCGCGAACGGCATCACCGACGGCGTCTACTACCGGGGCGGCTACAAGGTCTACACGACCATCGACCCGAAGGCGCAGGCCGCGGCCGAGCAGGCGGTCGCCGAGGGGATGAAGGGCCAGACCGACGAGAACCTGCTCAACGCGCTCGTCGCGATCGATCCCAAGACCGGCGGGGTGAAGGCGTACTACGGCGGCCCGTCCATCGTGAAGGGGCCCGACGGCAAAGATCAAAAGGGCCGGGACTGGGCGAACACGCCGCAGAACCCCGGGTCGTCGATGAAGCCGTTCGACCTCACCGCGTACCTGCAGCTGGGCAAGGGCGGCATCAACTCGACGTTCGACGGCTCCAACAACCGGCAGTTCGGGAAGCAGACGATCCGGAACGCCGGTCCCGGCAGCTCGTGTTCGGCGCAGTGCACGGTGTCCGAAGCGATGCAGCGCTCCGCGAACACGGTGTTCTACGACATGGTCGTGAACGTGACCAAGCCCGGACCGGTGGCACAGGCCGCCAAGGACGCCGGGATCAAACCCGCCCCCGAGGGCGCTTCCGAACTGTTCGCCGACAACAACATCGCGCTCGGCGGTGGCAAGACGGCCGTCAGCCCGGAGGACATGGCCGCCGCGTACGCGACCTTCGCGGGCGATGGCCAGCGGCGGACCAGGCACTTCGTCGCCAAGGTGACCAACTCGCAGGACGAGGCCGCTTACTCGGCCCCGGAGGAGGCGAAGCCCGCTTTCTCCGACGACGCCGACAAGAGCAAGCAGATCGCGGGCAACGTCACCGAGTCGCTCAAGGGTGTCATCCCGTTCTCGAAGCTCAGGTGCCCCAACGGCCACGAGTGCGCGGGCAAGACCGGAACCCAGCAGCACACCTACCGGCCGGGCGAGCCCGCGTCCGCGAAGGACTCCAACTCCCAGACCTGGATGGTCGGCTACACGCCGTCGATCTCGGCCGCGGTGTGGGTCGGCGGCGACGGTGACAAGGCGCTGAAGGGCAAGAACGGCAAGGCGATCTTCGGTTCGACGATCGCCGGGCCGATCTGGCAGAAGTTCATCTCCCTGTACCTGAACGGGAAACCGGCGGAGCGCTTCGACAAGGTCAAGATCATCGGCGGGGGCGACAACAACAACGTCCCGTCGACGCAGACCCCGCCGGACGAAAACGAGGGTTCGACCGAGACCGGCACGCCGTCGACCGGACCGTCGGCCCCGCCTTCGTCTTCGCGGAACGAGGAAGAACCGCCGTCCAGCTCGCGGAACCCGCCTCCGTCCAGTGAGAACGGCGGCGGCGAAGAAGGCGGCAACGGTCCCGGCCGCGGGGGCAGAGGCGGCGACAACGAGTAGCCGAAGTACATGAAGGCCCCCTTCCTTGCGCTAGACGCAAGGAAGGGGGCCTTCATGTACTTGCGAGAGCTAGAGGGTGACGACGCGCCGTTCGGCACCCGAAAGGTGAGCGGCTTCGATGACCCGGAGCGCCTCGACCGCGGAAAGGGGATCCACCGGGAAATCGCCCTTGCCGAGCAACGCGTCGCGCACTTGCGCGTAGAAGTCCTCGTAGCGGCCGACCTCGGTGGGCACGGTGTCGACGTCGTCGTTCACGCCGAGCACGCCGGCGTCCGAGGACGGTTCGACGCCCCAGCCGGGGTCGCCCGGCCGCACACCGTCCTTGATCTGTGGTTCTTGGACGTCGAGGCCGTACTTGGTGAAGGTCGCCTTGTCGCCGAGCACGCGGAACCGCGGGTTCCTGGTCCCCGCGAGCGCGGACGCCCACAGGTGTGAGCGCACCCCGTTGGCGTGCTGGAGGGCGACGAAGACGTCGTCGTCGACCGACACCCCGGCACGGCGTTCGTCGACCTCCGCGTAGACCTCGGTGACCGGGCCGAACAGGTGCAGCGCCTGGTCGACGATATGCGCGCCGAGGTCGTAGAGCAGCCCACCGGCCTCGGCGGGATCACCGAACTCGCGCCAGTTTTCCCGCGGCTTCGGCACCCAGCGGTCGTAACGCGACTCGAAACGGAAGACGTCGCCGAGGCGGCCCGCGTCGAGGACCTTCCGGACGGTGAGGAAGTCCGAGTCGAACCGCCGGTTCTGGAACACCGTGAGTCCGACACCCTTGGCCTTCGCCGCCTCGACGACCTTCGCCGCCTCGGCCGCTGTCGGCGCGAAAGGCTTGTCGATGACGACGGGCAGTCCTGCCTCGATGGCCCGCAGCGCGAGCGGGACGTGCGTGCGGTTCGGCGTGCTGACGACGACCAGATCCAGCTCGTCGGCCTTCGCGAACAACGCGTCCGCGTCCGGCAGCACGTCGGCGCCCGGATGATCGGCGCTCGCCTGCGCCACCCGGTCCGGGTTCGAGGTGACGATGGCGGCCGGGGTCAGCCCCGGCGTCGCGTCGACCAGCGGGGCGTGGAAGACGCGCCCGCCGGTGCCGTATCCGAAGATCCCCACTCGCAAGTCAGCCATGACCCTATTAAACAACAGTGTTGCTTAATAGGCCAGTCATGGCAGGATGCGCGCTATGCCGGACACCGGGGTCAATCTGCGCGGACTGCGCCAGCACAACCGGGCGCTGCTGCTCACGCACATCCTGCGCGCGGGCGGCCTCAGCCGCGTCGAACTCGCCGCCCGCACCCGGCTCACGCAGCAGGCCGTCTCGAAGATCGTCCCCGAACTGCTCGAAGCCGGCCTGCTGGACGAAGAACGACAGCCCGCGTCCGGGGTCGGCAAACCGCGCACACTCCTGCGCGTCCGCGCGGACGCCCGGTCCGCGCTCGGCGCCCAGCTCGACCGGGACTCGTTCCGGGTGCTCATGACCGACCTGACCGGGAAGATCGTCGCGTCGCACGGTGGGTCGCTGTCGCCTGGATTCACTCCTGACCAGGCAGTTTCCGCACTCGGCGAAGCGACCGAAGCACTACTCGACGGTGTCGACCGCGAACGCGTCCTCGGTCTCGGCCTCGGCTCCGTCGGCCCGCTCGACCACCGCGAAGGGGTGGTCCGGGACGCCACGAACATGCCGGGCTGGCACCACGTCCCCCTGCGCGACCTGCTCGCGAAACGCACCGGACTGCCCGTACGGCTCGACAAGAACACCAACGCCGCCGCGTTCGCCCAGCAGTGGACCGGCGGTGACCAGACCGCGACCGCCGTCGTGCTCGTCGGCACCGGGATCGGCGTCGGCCTGCTGATCGACGGCAGGTTGTACCGCGGGCCGCGGACCAACGCCGGCGAGTTCGGGCACACCACGCTCGCCTTCGACGGACCGCGGTGCGCGTGCGGCCGCCGCGGCTGCGTCGAGGTGCTGCACAACGCGGCGGCGACCACCGAGGAGGCGGCGGGGCTGCTGGGGATCGGGCTCGCCGACCTCGTCCAGGTGCTCGACCTCGAACGTGTCGTGCTCACCGGGCGTGCGGTCCGCGCGGAACCCGACGTGTACCGCGACACGGTCGTCGCGCGCCTGCGGGAACTCCTGCCTTTGCCGCATTGGCAACGGATCCAGGTCGATCTCGACGAGATGGGCGACGACGTCGTCGCGTTCGGCGCGGCCGCGGAGGTGCTGGCCGGGTTCTACGACAGCGGAGACGTCGCTTTCGCGTGATCGGCGGGACGACACGCGTGATCAAGTGGACGACTCGCGTGACTGGACGGACGACACGCGGCAGAAGCCGACGGCGGCACAGGCAAGCCCGAATCGGCCGAGCGGCGACATCACCGGGTGGTCACCCGGATAGGCGCTACCATCCGCCTCGTGTCCGACCAGACGACCCAGCCCGAGGCTCCGCTCTCCCTCACCCCCGGCGAGCGGGTCATCCCGAGCTGGAACGAACCGCTCGTGGCCGCGGCCACCCGGCCGATCGGCGGCCCGCTCGGCGAGCACGCGGCCGTGGGGCGGCACTGGTTCTGGTCGCCGCAGCGGGTCGGGCTGCTGCTGGCCTGCCTCGCGCTGCTGCTCTCGTGGTTCGGCAAGGCGTCGTGCATCCAGCAGTACACCGACGACTCCGGGACCCATCAGCTCGACTGGCGGGCGGGCCGCCCGTTCGTCGCGATGTGTTACTCGGACATCATCCCGCTCTACAGTTCCGAGCGGCTGAACGATCCGGACACCTTCCCGTACGTCACTTCGTGGACCGAAAACGCGGGGACGGCGAAGGAGACCACGCGGTACATGGAGTATCCGGTCGCGACCGGGCTGTTCCAGTGGATCAACGCGAAACTCACCGAGGCCTGGCTTTCGGTCGCGGAATCGGGCTGGCTGCCCGGCGCGTTGCCGGTGGCCGTCTACTTCGACATCTCGGCGCTCTGGCTCGCGATGGCGTGGCTCGTCACGGTGTGGGCGACCGGCCGATCGGTGAAACGCCGCCCGTGGGACGCCGCGCTGGTCGCGATCTCGCCGCTGGCGCTGGTGCACGTCTTCACCAACTTCGACGCCATCGCGACCGCGTTCACCGCGACCGCGCTGCTCGCCTGGGCCCGGCGACGGCCCGAGGTCGCGGGGTTCCTGCTCGGGCTCGGCGCGGCGGCGAAGCTGTATCCGCTACTGCTGCTCGTCCCGCTGTTCTTCCTGTGCCTGCGGGCGGGCAAGGTCAGACAGTGGGCACTCACCGCCGGACTCGCCGCGGCGACGTTCGTGGTGGTCAACGTCCCGTTCGCGCTCGCGGCGCCGACCGGCTGGTGGGAGTTCTTCCGGCTCAACACGACGCGCCCGATGGACCCGGACTCGCTCTACAACGTGATCTCCCAGCTCGCCGGCTGGGCCGGTTTCGACGGGAAACTCACCGCCGGCCAGACGCCGGTCGTGCTCAACGCCGTCGTCGCGGTGCTGTTCCTCGCCGCCTGCGCCGGCATCGGATACGTCGCGCTGAAGGCGCCGCGCCGTCCGCGGCTCGGCCAGCTCGCGTTCCTGGTGGTGGCCGCGTTCCTGCTGACCAACAAGGTGTGGAGCCCGCAGTACTCGCTGTGGCTGGTGCCGCTGGCGGTGCTCGCGATCCCGCGCTGGCGGCTGCTGCTCGGCTGGATGATCCTCGACGCGCTCGTCTGGGCGCCGCGAATGATGTACTACCTCGGCGTCGACAACAAGGGACTGCCCGAAGACTGGTTCCTCGGCGCCGTCGTCGTCCGCGACCTCGCGGTGCTCGGCCTCTGCGCGCTGGTGATCCGGGAGATCTACCAGCCGCGCGGAGACCTGGTCCGCGCCGCCGGGGACGACGATCCGTTCGGCGGTTTCCTCGACGGCGCCCCCGATGTGGCCGGACGGCGCTCGGCGAGCCTCTCGGCCTCCAGCAAAGCGGCGGAGTCGTCGAAAGCGGCGGGCCCGCCGAGCGGGTAGCCGAAAACGGCCAGTGCCTGACCACGGGTTTCCGGCGCGGGGACGACGTGCTCGCCGTCCTCCGCCCGGCACCCGGTCCGATTCCTCATGCGGCCCAGGTTCGACCCTCCAGTGGTGGGAGGGTCAAGCGGATTCAGCGCACGAGGTAGCCGCCCGTGCTCGTTGCGAAGAACGGCACCGGTCCGGTGCAGGGCAGGACGTCCTGCTCGAACGAGCCGTACGCCCAGCTCCAGCCGATCCGGTCGTGGCCGCGCGGCACGTCCCGTACCGAGAAACCGACGCGGCGCCCGATCAGGTTCACCGGGAGTCCGGGGATGTCGGCGCGTTCGATCACGCCGGTCAAGACGGCGAGGTCGCCTTCCCGCGAGACGCAGTCGACCTTGCCGTCGAAATCGGCGACGAGCTTCCCGTCCTCGGTCAGATGGTTCACGTGGAACCGGCCCGACGATTTCCCCGGTTCCCCGAAAGCGGCGAAATCGAAGCGGACCGGGTCGGCCCCGTAACCGGGGAACGTCAGCGGCCCGCCCGCCGAGCCGACGACGGTCGCTCCCGGCCCCGGAGCCGCGTTCACCTGCGTCGCCCCCAGCGTTCCCGCCGCGACGGCGAGTACGGCGACCGCGGCGATCTTCGACCT
>Ga0196958_10000139_pt1 | contig 25003 bp, 16 predicted proteins | sample S1v_10metaG_FD_148654 | JGI IMG/M metagenome (GOLD analysis project Ga0196958, IMG submission 148654) | Soil microbial communities from Anza Borrego desert, Southern California, United States - S1+v_10 | ecosystem: Environmental > Terrestrial > Soil > Desert | place: USA: California | collected... | reverse complement strand
CGTCGGCAAGACCGCCATCGTCGAGGGGCTCGCCCAGCGGATCGTCGCCGGCGACGTCCCCGAGTCGCTGCGCAACAAGCGCGTCGTCGCCCTCGACCTCGGCTCGATGGTCGCCGGCGCGAAGTACCGTGGTGAGTTCGAGGAGCGGCTCAAGGCCGTCCTGCAGGAGATCACCGACTCCGCGGGGCAGATCATCACGTTCATCGACGAGCTGCACACGATCGTCGGCGCCGGCGCCACCGGCGAGTCGGCGATGGACGCCGGCAACATGATCAAGCCGATGCTCGCCCGCGGCGAGCTGCGCATGGTCGGCGCGACGACGCTCGACGAGTACCGCCAGCACATCGAGCACGACCCCGCGCTGGAGCGGCGCTTCCAGCAGGTCCTCGTGGGCGAGCCGTCGGTGGAGGACACCATCGGCATCCTGCGCGGACTCAAGGAGCGCTACGAGGTGCACCACGGCGTGCGGATCACCGACGCCGCCCTGGTCGCCGCCGCGACGCTGTCGGATCGCTACATCACCGCGCGCTTCCTGCCCGACAAGGCCATCGACCTCGTCGACGAGGCCAGCTCGCGGCTGCGCATGGAGATCGACTCGCGGCCCGTGGAGATCGACGAGGTCGAGCGCGCCGTGCGCCGCCTCGAGATCGAGGAGATGGCACTGGCCAAGGAGTCCGACGAGGCCTCCCGCGAGCGCCTCACCGCGCTGCGCGCCGAGCTGGCCGAGCGCCGCGAGGAGCTCGCCGCCCTCACCGCTCGCTGGCAGGGCGAGAAGGAGTCGATCGACTCGTCCCGGGCGCTCAAGGAGCAGCTCGAGACGCTGCGCGGCGAGTCCGAGCGCGCCGAGCGCGACGGCGACCTCGGCCGGGCCGCCGAGCTGCGCTACGGGCGCATCCCCGCGCTGGAGAAGGAGCTGGCCGCCGCCGAGGCGGCCACCGCCGAGCACGGCGCGGTGATGCTCAAGGAGGAGGTCGGCCCCGACGACGTCGCCGACGTCGTCTCGGCCTGGACCGGCATCCCCGCCGGCCGGCTGCTCGAGGGCGAGACCCAGAAGCTGCTGCGCATGGAGGACGAGCTCGGCCGCCGCGTGGTCGGCCAGGCCGAGGCGGTCCGCGCCGTGTCCGACGCCGTGCGCCGGGCGCGCGCCGGGATCGCCGAGGAGGACCGGCCCACCGGCTCGTTCCTGTTCCTCGGGCCCACGGGGGTCGGCAAGACCGAGCTGGCCAAGGCGCTCGCCGCGTTCCTGTTCGACGACGAGCGGGCGATGATCCGCATCGACATGAGCGAGTACGGGGAGAAGCACTCGGTCGCCCGCCTCGTCGGTGCCCCGCCCGGCTACGTCGGCTACGACCAGGGCGGCCAGCTCACCGAGGCCGTGCGGCGCCGCCCGTACGCGGTGGTGCTGCTCGACGAGGTCGAGAAGGCGCACCAGGACGTCTTCGACGTGCTGCTGCAGGTGCTCGACGACGGGCGACTGACCGACGGTCAGGGACGCACCGTCGACTTCCGCAACACGATCCTCGTGCTGACCTCGAACCTCGGCTCGGCCGCGCTCATGGACAGCTCCCTGGACGACGAGGGGCGGCGCGAGAAGGTCATGGAGGTCGTGCGGCACGCGTTCAAGCCGGAGTTCCTCAACCGGCTCGACGACGTCGTGGTCTTCCACGCCCTGTCGACCGAGGAGCTGACGTCGATCGTCGACATCCAGCTCGAGCGTCTCGGCGCCCGCCTGGCCACCCGCCGGCTGACGCTGGCCGTCAGCGACGCCGCCCGCGAGTGGCTCGCGCTGCAGGGTTTCGACCCCCTCTACGGCGCGCGCCCGCTGCGCCGGCTCGTGCAGTCGGCCATCGGCGACCAGCTCGCCCGCGCCCTGCTCGCCGGCGACGTGCGCGAGGGCGACACGGTCGCGGTCGACCTCGACGAGGCCGCCGACGGCGGCCTCGGCGCCCTCGTGGTGTCGCGCGCCGACGTCTGAGCTCCGGGGCGGCACCTCCGGTCGATCCGTCTGACCGGAGGTGCCGCTCGTTCCGGCCGCGCCGCGACGCCGTCACCTCTTCGTCCCAACGAGTCCCTACCGCCCGTCACGATCCGGTGACGAACGAGGCGGATCGATCCGGCGCGCTGGTCCGGGCCCGGCGGTATCGCGACCCTGGGTGACCGGTTCGTGGAGGGTCCCCGGGATGTTGCACGTCGCGCTGCTCGGCCAGCAGGTGATCGCCGACGAGGAGGGCGGCCCGCGGCCGCGCTCGTCACGGGGGATCGCGCTGGTCGCCTACCTCGTCGCGCACGCCGGCACGGTCACGCCCCGGTCACGCCTCGCCGCCCTGTTCTGGCCGGACTCCAGCGGCGCCCAGGCGCTCACGAACCTGCGCCGCGAGCTGCACCACCTGCGGCACGCGGTCGGTGACGTCCCGGTGCTGCGCGCCGACGCCGCCGGACTCGGCTGGCAGGACGTCCCCGAGGTCGCCGTCGACCTGCGCACCTTCGACCGCGAGGCGCGGGCGGCGATCGACGCGGCGGCCCGGGCCGACACCGACGCGACGGTGCGCCACGCCGAGGCGGCGCTCGCGCAGTACCGCGGGCCGTTCCTGCCCGGCGTCGACGACGACTGGGCGCTCGAGGTGCGCGAGGACCGCGAGCGCTGCTGTGCGCGGTTGTGCGAGGTGCTGGCGGGGGCGCTGGCCAGCACCGGTGACCTGACCGGTGCCGTGGACGCGGCGCGTCACCGGGTGCGGCTGCGGCCGCTGGACGAGGCCGGTCACCGGGCGCTCATGGAGCTGCAGCTCGCCCAGGGCGACAGCTCGGGCGCGGTGAGCACCTACGACCGCTGCGCCTCGGTGCTCGCCCGCGAGCTCGGCGTGGCCCCGGACGCGGCCACGCGGCAGGTCCTGGCCGCGGTGGACCTGGACGGCGCCGCGGACGGCCGGCTGCGGGGCGGCCCCCCGCCCGCCGCGCCGCACCACCGCCTCCGGGCGGGAGCGGCACCGCCGCTGGTGGGTCGCGAGACCGAGCTCGCCGCGCTGGTCCGGGCCTGGCGGCGCGCCCTCGAGGGTCGGCCCGCGCTGGTCCTCGTCCGGGGCGAGGCGGGCGTCGGCAAGACCCGTCTGGTGTCCGAGCTCGCCGCGATCGTCCACGCGGGGACCGGGGTCGTCGCGTCGTCGGGCTGCTACGGCACCTCCGACCGGCTGGCCCTCGCCCCGGTCGCCGACTGGCTCCGGGTGCCCGCGGTGCGCGCGGCGGTCGAGGGCCTCGACCCGGTCTGGCGTGTCGAGGTGGAGCGCCTGGTCCCGCGCGACGGCGGGGTGGACCCGCGCGTCGTCGACGGCTCACGCGCCATGGCCGACGCCTGGCGACGCCACCGCTTCGTCGAGGGGCTCGCGCGGGCCTTCCTGCAGGTCGGGCGTCCGCTGCTGCTGGTGCTGGACAACCTGCAGTGGGGCGACCAGGAGACCCTCGCCTTCCTCGCCCACCTCCTCGGCCGGGCCGGCGACGCGCCGGTGCTGGTCGTCGCCACCGCGCGGGACGGCCCGGGCGCGGTCGACGCGTGGTTCCCCCGGGCGCGCGCCGCCGGCCCCGCGTCGGAGCTCGCCCTGGGCCCGCTCGACGCCGCCGGCACCGCACGGCTGGCGGTGGCGGTCACGGGGCGCCTCCCCGACGACCCCGGGGCGCTGCACGCGGTCACCGGCGGCCTCCCGCTCCACGTGGTGGAGGCCGTGAGCGGTGCCGACGGCGACGGCACCGGGGACCGGGCGAGCCCGACGCGGGGGGACCTCGGCGGGATGCTGCGCGCCCGCCTGGAGGGGGTGAGCCCCACCGCCCGGGACGTCGCCGCCCTCGCCGCCGCCGTCGGGCGGGAGTTCACGATCGCCCTGCTCGTCGAGGCGAGCGAGCTCGACGCCGACGCCGTGGTCCGGGCGCTCGACGAGCTCTGGCGCCGCCGCATCGTGCGCGAGACCGACGCCGGCTACGACTTCTCGCACGACCTGCTGCGCGACGCGGCCGGCGCGCTGACCAGCCCGCCCACCCGCTGGCTGCTGCACCGCCGCCTGGCCCGGGCGCTGGAGGAGCTGCACGCCGACGACCTCGACGCCGTGTCGGCCCGGCTCGCCCGCCACCACGCCGGCAGCGGGCGGCCCGAGCGGGCCGTGGCCGCGTACCGGCGGGCCGCCGACGTCGCCACGTCGCGCTTCGCCCACGGTGAGGCGATCCGGTTGCTCCAGGAGGCGCTGCGCCTGGTCCAGGTGCTGCCGCCGGGCCGGGGCCGTGACGAGCTCGAGCTCGCCGTCCGCGAGGCCCTGGCCGCGCCGCTCAACGCCCGCCACGGGTACGCGTCGCCGACGGTGCGGGACACGCTGGAGTCGTCGGTGGAGCTCGCGCGCCGGCTCGGCCGGCGCGACGCCGAGCTGTCCGCCCTGGTGGGGCTGTGGGCCTCCCGTTTCGTACGGGGTGACGTCGTCGAGGCCGACGAGATCGCGGCGAGGGCGCTGGCGATGGTCGACGCCGACCCCGGGCTGGCGGCGCCCGCGCACTTCGCCGCAGGCGGGTCGTCGGTCAGCCTCGGCCGGCCCCGCCGGGCGCTGCGGCACTTCGCGGTCGTCGCCGACGCGGGGCACACGGTGTCGCTGAGCGTCGGCACCCGGCCCGACGTCCACGGTGCGGCCTGGTCCGCCCACGCGCACTGGCTGCTCGGGGACGACGACCGGGCCCGGGAGATCGCCGCGGGGGCCGTCGAGCAGGCCCGGCGCACCGAGCACCCCTACACCCTGGCCGTTGCCCTGGCCTATGGCGCGATCACCGACCAGCTGCGCGACGATCGGTCGTCGCTGGCCGCCCGGGCCGCCGAGCTGAACGTGCTGTGCGAGCGCTACGGCTTCGCCTACTACCGCGAGTGGGGGTTGGTGCTCGACGGCTGGGTGCGCGGCGGCACCGCGGGCGGGGAACGGGCCCGACGCGGGGTCGACGGGCTGCGTGCCACCGGCGCCGTCGCCCGGATGCCCTACTGGCTCACGCTCGTCGCCGACCTCGCGCTGCGGAGGGGCCGCCCGGAGGAGGCGGCCGCGGTGCTCGACGCCGCGGTGGCCGACGCCCGGTCGCGCCGCGACGTGTGGTGGCTCCCGGAGGTGCTGCGCCGCCGCGCGGCCCTCGACGCCGGCTCGGCGGCCCTGGACCGCCTGCGGACGGCGGCCGGACTGGCCCGGGAGCACGGCAGCACCGCGCTGCTGCGCCGGTGCCACGCCGACATCCGGGTGCGGGTCGCCGAGGCGCGGGACGGCGCCGCGACGGCCGCCGCCGGACCGACGCCCGCGCCACGATCGACCGCGGCGCCGGCTCCCTGACGCAGCGTTCCCTGCCGGTGCGTCCGGACGGCCGGCCCGCCCCGCGGCGAGAACGCTGCGCGAACGCGGTCCGTGGACCGTGGCCCCGTCCCCCGCCGCCGATCTCGTGGGAGTCCCGCCGTGACCACGACCGCCGACCGCGCCACCGTCCCCTGGACCGAACTCGCCGCCGTCCTGCGCGGCCGGATCGTCCTACCCGCCGACCCCGACTACGACGCCGTCCGGGCCGTGTACAACGGCATGATCGACAAGCGGCCGGCCGCGGTCGCCCAGTGCCGCGACGTCGCCGACGTCATCGCCGGCGTCGGCTTCGCCCGCGAGCACGGCCTGACGCTGGCGGTGCGCGGCGGCGGACACCACGCCGCGGGTCTCGGCGTGACCGACGACGCCCTGGTGCTGGACCTCTCGCCGATGCGCGGCGTCCACGTCGACCCCGAGCAGCGGACCGTGACCGCGGACGGGGGGTGCGTCTGGGGCGACGTCGACCACGCGACCGCCGCGTTCGGCCTCGCCACGCCGTCGGGCATCATCGGCACCACCGGCGTCGCCGGGCTGACCCTCGGCGGCGGCACCGGCTACCTGACCCGCCGCTACGGGATGACCGTGGACAACCTCCTGTCCGCCGACGTCGTCCTCGCCGACGGCTCGTTCGTCATCGCCTCCGAGGACAGCCACCCCGACCTGTTCTGGGCACTGCGCGGTGGCGGCGGCAACTTCGGCGTCGTCACCTCGTTCACCTACCGCTGCCACCCCGTCGGTGACCACGGGACGGTCATCGGCGGGCCGGTGTTCTACTCCCTCGACGACCTGGCCGACGTGATGCGCTGGTACCGGCAGCTCCTGCCCTCGCTCCCGGCGGAGCTCAACGGCTGGATCGGCGTGCTGGCCGTCCCGCCGGGGCCGCCGTTCCCCGAGGAGCTCTGGGGCCGCACCGTGTGCGGCATCGTCTGGTGCTACTCCGGGCCCGGCGACCGGGCGGACGAGGTGCTCGAGCCGGTCCGCACCTTCGGGTCCCCGCTGCTCGTGGGTCTGCAGCCGATGCCGTTCGCGGCGTTGCAGTCGGCGTTCGACCCCCTCTTCCCGCCCGGGCTGCAGTGGTACTGGAAGGGCGACGTCTTCCGGGAGATCAGCGACGAGTCGATCGAGGTGCACCGCCGGTTCGCCGAGGTCCTGCCCACCGGGCTGTCGACGATGCACCTCTACCCCATCGACGGGGCCGCCGCGCAGGTGCCCGAGGACGCGACCGCGTTCTCGTACCGCGACGGCGGGTGGTCCGGCGTGATCGTCGGCGTCGACCCGGACCCCGGGAACGCGGACGCCGTCACCCGGTGGGCCCGCGACTACTGGGAGGCGCTGCACCCGTACTCGGCGGGCGGCGCCTACATCAACTTCATGATGGAGGAGGGCGAGGAGCGCATCCGGGCGTCGTACCGCGGCAACTACGACCGGCTCGCCGAGATCAAGGGCCGCTACGACCCGGACAACCTGTTCCGGACCAACCAGAACATCGTCCCCACCGGCAACGTGGTGCCGCCGCCGCGCCGCGCGTAGGCCCGTTCGCCCGCGACGGGCCGGCCACCGAGCGGCGGGCACCTCCGGTCGAGCAGATCGACCGGAGGTGCCCCTCGCCCGGACCGACCCGGGGTGCTCGGGGTCAGGGGCGGGCGGCCGCCGCGGTGAGGACACCGTCGGGGTCGTATGCCCGGGCGATCGCGTCCAGCCGCGCGGCGTGGACACCGAACGAGCTCGTCCGGTCGGCGTCCTCGTCCAGGCCGGCGAAGTTGACGTACACCCCGCCGGTGGCGAAGGGCGCGAGGGAGTCCCACGCTCCGCGCGCCCAGCCGATCGCGGAGCCGTCCATCGCGGGGTCGGTCCAGCCGGCGTCGATGCTGACGTTGAACCGGGCCCGCCGGTGGGCGAAGGCGCTCTCCTCCGGGCCGACGCGCCCGATCGCCCCGCCCATCGTGCGGACGATGACCAGCGACTGCGGTGTCGGCCGGCTCGCTCCCGCGGCGAGCACGGCGGCGGCCGCGCCGTCGTCGAACTGCTCGAGGAAGTGCGACTTGAAGAAGTACCGCGCGCCCGGCGGGAACAGCGGGTCGGGCCCGGTCTGGCTCGTCGCGTAGTCGACGACCGCCGACGCGTCCATCATCGGCGTGCCCAGCCGGGCCAGCGGCGCGAGCGCCGCGACGCCCTCCTCGACGGGCCCCGCGTACAGGCCGGCCACCATCACCATCGGCACGCCGTGCATCGCGGCCGGGATCTGCGGGTCCGGCGGGATGCTCCAGATCGCGAGCTCGGGGGAGACGGCCTCGGGCATCCGCGGCACCAGGTCGCGCCACGCCGCCAGCACGCTCGCCGCCTCCTCGTGGGGGTAGATCACCTGCGCCATCGCCACCTCCGGGCCGAGGGGGCGCAGGACGAACTCCATGGCGGTGACCACCCCGATGCCGCGGCCGCCGCCGCGCAGCGCCCAGAACAGGTCGGGGTGCTCGGTGGCGCTGGCCGTGCGCACGACGCCGTCGGCGGTGACGATCTCCACCGAGCGCAGGGCGTCGCAGCTCAGGCCGTACGCCCGCTGCAGCACGCCCATACCGCCGCCGAGGGTCAGGCCGGCGACGCCGGTCTCGGACACCTCGCCGCCGGGGACGACGAGCCCGTGCCGCTGGGTCTCCCGGTTCACGTCGGCCCACCGGGCTCCGGGCCCGACCCGCGCCGTGCGGGTGTGGGGGTCGACGTCGACCCCGGTCATCGTGGACAGGTCGATCACGAGGCCGTCGTCGCAGACCGCGCTCCCGGCGACCTGGTGCCCGCCGCCGCGGATGCTCACGGCCGGCCGGTACTCCCGGGCGGCGGCGAGCGCGGCCACGACGTCGGCGCGCGAGGTGCACCGGGCGATGACGCCCGGATGGCGGTCGATCAGGCCGTTCCAGACCCGGCGGGCCTCGTCGTAGCGCGCGTCGGCGCGGTCGATGACGTCCCCGGTCAGGGTGGCGCGCAGGGCGGCGACGAGCGTCCGGTCGGTGATGGTGGTGGTCACGGCGTCCTCCGGGAGGTGGTCGAGGTGGCGGTCGGTCAGGCGGCGGTGCGGGTGATCGCCCCGGTCAGGGCGCCGAGCTCCTCGTCGACGTCCCAGCCGCGGACCTCGAAGTCGCTGAACGCCGGGTGCTCGCGCAGGGCGGCGACGAGCGGGCCGTCGCGGTAGGCCTCGGCGGCCGCACGGTCGGTGAAGAGGTAGAAGCCGCCGTGGTGCGCGCCGTCGATCAGCCAGGTCTTGGTGACGAAGCCGGGCACCGAGCGCAGGGCCTCGGCGAAGTCGACCGCGGCGTCGTGCAGCTGTTCGGCCGGCGCGGCCGAGGTGAACGTGATGTGCAGGGCGTGCATGGTGGGTCCTTCCGGTCACGGTGTGTGTCGTGCACCGACGAGGCTGGGCCGGACGACTGACATCCCCCTTGCACGCCGCTGTCAGCACGGCATCCTCGTCACGAGGAGTGGTGACGGTGGCCGGTGCGCAGGACGGCGTGGCCGCCCGCGTCGACGTGCTCGGGCCGCTGCGGCTGTCCGTCGACGGCGGGCCGGTCGACGTGCGTGGACCCAAGCGCCGCGCCGTGCTCGCCCTGCTGGCGCTGGCCGAGGGGCGCACGGTCTCCGTCGAGCAGGTGGTCGACGCCCTGTGGCCGGACGACCCGCCGGAGTCCGCGCGCGCCACGGTGCACAGCCACGTCTCCCGGCTGCGCGCCGACCTCGGGCCCGCGGCACCCGGGCTGACCACCGACGAGGGCGGTTACCGGCTGCGCCTGGCCCAGGACGGCCTCGACCTGCGGCGGGTGCGGGCGTTGCGCGACCGGGCCCGCGACATCGCGCCCGCCGACCCGGCCGCCGCGGTCGCGCTGCTGCGCGAGGCGCGGGCCGCCTGGCGCGGCACGCCCCTCGCCGACCTCGCCGACGTGTCGGCGTTGCGGGTGGCGGCCGAGGCCGCCACGGAGCTCTGGCGCGACGTCACCGACCGGCTCGCCGACGCGCTGGTGGCCGCCGGGGCGGCCGCGGAGGCGCTCGGCCCGGCGGCGGACGCCGTGGCCGAGGACCCCCTGCGCGAGCCGGCGGTCCTGGCGCTCGTGCGGGCGCAGGCCGCGGCCGGCCAGGCGCCGCGTGCGCTGCGCACGGCCCGCGACTTCCGTCGCCGGCTGGGCGACGAGACCGGCCTGGACCCCTCACCGGCCCTCGCCGCACTCGAACGGGACGTCGCCGCCGGTGTGATCGGACCCCGGCCGCCCCCGGCACCGGGCGGGGCCCCGGCGCCGGCGACCGACCCGCCGCCGGTCCCACCGGCCCCGCCGGCGGCGACCGAGCCCGTGCTGCACGGCCGCGAGGACGAGCTCGCCCGCACCACGGAGCTGCTGGCCCGGGAGCGGCTGGTGAGCGTCGTGGGCCCGGGCGGGGTGGGCAAGACGCGGGTGGCGCGCGAGCTCGCCCGCCGCGACCCCGGGGCGGCGACGCTGCTGCTCGCCCCGGTCACCGACCCGGGGGCCGTGGCCCACGCGCTGGCCGCCGCGCTGCACCTGGGTTCGGTCACCGGCGACGTCCTCACCGCCTGCCTCGACGTGCTCGGCGCCGGGCCCCGGTTGCTGGTCCTGGACAACTGCGAGCACCTGCTCGACGCGGCCCGGGACCTCGTGACCACCCTCCTCGAGCACTGTCCCCGGCTGACCGTCCTGACCACGAGCCGCGAGCCGCTCGGGCTCGGCGAGGAGGTCGTCGTCCGCCTCGCCCCGCTCCCGGTGCCACCCCCCGGCGCCGTGACGGCGGCCGGCGGGGGCCCGTTGGCCGCGGTCCCCTCGATCGCGGTCTTCCTCGACCGTGCCGCCCGCGTCCGGCCCGCCCTCGACCCCGACGAGCTGGGCCACGTGGCCGACATCGTGCGCCGCCTCGAGGGCCTCCCGCTGGCCATCGAGCTGGCCGCGGGCCGGCTGTCCGCCTTCGCCCCGGCCGCGCTCGCGGCCCGGCTCGACCGCTCGCTGGACCTGCTCGGCGGCCGGGGCCGCCACGAGCGTCACCGCACCCTGCGGTCGACCGTCGCCTGGTCCTACGACCTGCTCGGGCACGACGAGCAGCGCCTGTTCCGGCACCTGTCGGTCTTCGCCGACGGCGTCGACCTCACCGCGGTGGAGCGGGTGGCCGCCGAGCTCGGGCTCGACGACGACGTCGGCAGCGTCCTGGCCCGGCTGGTCGACGCGTCGATGGTGGACGCCACGACCGAGCCGCCGCCCCGCGACGACGGGTCCCCCGGCCGCACCCGCTACCGGATGCTGGAGACCCTGCGCGCCTACGGCCGCGACCGGCTCGTCGCCGCCGGCGAGGACGACGCCGCCGACGACCGCCTGGTGCGCTGGGCCGTGGACCTGGCCGCGTGGGTCGCCCGCACCGCCTACAGCGCCGACGAGGCCGCCGCCGACGCCGTGCTGCGCCGCGAGCAGGGAAACCTGCGCGCCGCGTGGCGCCAGGCGCGCCGGCGCGGGGACCTCGACGCGGCCGTCGCGGTGGCCACGGCCCTGGTCGAGCACGCCTACTGGCGGGACCTGGTGGAGATCCGCGGGTGGCCCGCCGAGCTGGTCGAGGACCCGGCGCTGGTCGGGCACCCCGGTGAGGGCGAGGTCTACGGAGCGGCGTCCCTCGACGCCTACATCAGCGGCGACGCGCCCCGCGCGGAGCGGCTCGCCCGCGCCGGCCTCGACCGGCTCCCGATCGCCGGCGTCCACCGTGGCCGGCAGCTCTGCCTGTCCGGGCTGGCGCAGGCCGAGCTCACCCTGGGCGCGTGGACCGACGCCGTCACCCACGACGTCGCCGCGCTGCACGCCGCCCCGAGCCTGCCGGCGTCCGAGCCGACGGTGGGCGCGCTCGCGGCCCTCTACGCGGGGGAGCCGCGGCGGGCGCGGGAGCTGGCGGCGTCGATCCGGGCCGGCGAGTCCCCGACGTTGCGGGGGCTCGTGGCCTACGTGCTCGGCGAGATCGAGAGCATCGCCGGCGACACCGACGTCGCCGAGGAGCGCTACACGACGGCCATCGCGTGCGCCCGGGCCACCGGATCGACCTTCCTCGAGGCCATCGCCGCGGTGGGCCTGGCCTCCCTGCTCTCCCGCGCCGGCCGGTACGACACCGCGCTCGCGAGGTACCGCGACGTGATCGACCACTGGGTCGAGGGCGGGAACTGGGGCCATCTCTGGGTGACCCTGCGCAACCTGGCGGAGCTGCTGCGCGAGCTCGGCGACGCGGACACCGCGGACCTGGTGGACGCCGCGGCCGACCGGGCCCCGGACGCCCCCGAGGGACCGCGGGGCCCCGGCCACGTCCCCCCGGAGCGGGCGCCGGACCGCGAGCAGGTCCTCGCCCTGGCCCGCGCGGCGATCGGCCGCCACCTCGCGGGTCGTGACAGCGGCGTGCCCGCGCGCTGACAGGACCCGGGCCGACCCTCGGCGGCGTACCGATCGACGCCGCCACGAGGAGAACGTCATGACCGCCGCCACCACCACGCGGACCGTCCGCACCCCCGACGAGGTCGCCGCCCTGGGCACCGTGCTCGGCGTCTGGGCACACCCCGACGACGAGCTCTACCTCTCCGGCGGGGTGCTCGCCGCGGCCGTGGCCGCCGGCAAGCGTGTCGTCGTCGTCACCGCCACCCGCGGGGAGCACGGCACCGACGACCCGGCGCGCTGGCCCCCGGCACGGCTGGCCGCCCGGCGCCAGCGGGAGATCGCGGCGAGCCTGGCCACGCTCGACCCGGGCCGCCGCCGCATCGAGCACCGCTTCCTCGGCGACACGAGCGGTCGCTGCCACCTCGACGGCGCCCTGGCCGCCGACCCCGGTGCGGACACCGTCGACGAGCTCGCGGCGATCATCGCCGAGGTCGCGCCGGACACCGTGCTGACCTTCGGGCCGGACGGGATCACCGGGCACCGGGACCACCGCGCGGTGTCCGCCTGGACGGACCGGGCCCTGCAGCGGGTGCCGACGGCCGCCCGACTGCTGCACGCCGCGGTGACCGAGCGGTGGGTGCGGGCCTTCGGCGAGTTCGTCGAGCCGATGGACGACGCCGGGGACGCCTTCGTGCCCTGCCCCGAGGAGGAGCTGGTCGTCGACCTCGAGCTCGACGGGGACCTCCTCGACCGCAAGGTCGCCGCCCTGCGCGCCCAGGCCACCCAGACCGCGGGCCTCGAGGCCGCGACCGGCGCCCGGCGCTACCGCGCCTCGGTGGCCGGCGAGTACTTCCGTCCGGCTGCGGGACGGTCGCGGTGAGCTGGCCGGCCCCGGTGACCGTCCTCGTCCGCACGGTCACGGCGACGACGGTGGCCCTGGGGCTGGCGACGGGCACCGGGCCCCTGGTCGACCCGTTCGCCGCGGAGTTCGGGGTCGGGCGGGGCTCGGTGGCGTCGATGTTCTCGGCGACCCTGTTCCTCCTGCTCGGCACCGGGCTGGCGGCGGGTCCGGTCGCGGCCCGTCACGGCACGCGCCGGCCGGCCCTGCTCGGTGCCGTGCTCGTCCCCGCCGGCCTGGTCGTCGCGGGCGTGGCCGGGTCGTTCGGGCCGGCGGCCGTCGGCTTCGCGCTCGGCGTGGGTGGGGGCGCGGGCTGCCTGTTCGTGCCGATGCTCGCCGCGGTCGGCGACGCGTTCGACCGGCACCGCTCGGTCGCGCTCGTCCTGGCCACCGCGGGGGGCGGCCTGGGCACGGTCGTGGCACCGCCCGTCGTGCTCGCCCTGCTCGCCGCTCACGGGGTGCGGGGGACCCTGCTGCTGCTGGCGGCCGGGTCGGCGGGCCTGCTGCTGGCCTGCGCGGCGGGGACGTCCCGGCGCGGCGCGGGCACCGGGACCGACGGCCCGGGCCCGGCGGCCGTCCTGGGCGACGCCGAGTTCCGGCTGCTCTGTGCGGGGTCGGTCGGGGTCTGTGCGGCGATGTTCGTGCCGTTCGTGCACCTCGCGGCGGACGCGGCCGCGCGCGGTCCCGGCGCCGCCGCCGGCGCGGTGCTGGTCGCCGTCGTGGGCACCGCGAGCGTCGTCGGCCGGCTCGCCGCGCTCCCCGTCGTCGCCCGCCTCGGGGCCTGGCCGGTGCAGCGTGCGGCGGCCGTGGTGCTCACCGGGGCACTGCTGCTCTGGCTGCCGGCCGGCGACGGCGTGCTGCGGTGGGGTGTCTTCGCCGTCGTCTTCGGCCTCGCCCATGGTGCCTTCGTCGGCCTGTCCGCCGCGGTCGCCGCCGAGCGCTACGGCACCGTCGGCCTCGCCTCCCGCATCGCCGTGCTGCACGCCGCGGCCGCCGTCGGCGGGCTCGTCGGGCCCGGCGCCGCCGGGTGGGCGGCCGACCTGCTCGACGCGCCGGGCGCGGCGCCCGCGGTGGCGGTCGCCCTCGGGGCCGCGGGCTGCGCCGCCTTGTCGGCCGTGGGAGGGCCGGCCCGGGCCGGGCGTGACAGCCGGTCGGCAGGGACCCGGCAGGCCGCGGCGCGAGCGTGAGCGCATGACGACGATCGACGAGACCACCGGCCAGACCGCCGACCAGACCACCGGCCGCACCACCGACGCCTGCGCCGAGACCGTGTTCGGCTGGATCCTCGGCATGGAGCACACCACCGCGCTCTACCTCGGCGACCGGCTCGGCTGGTACGCCTCGCTCGCGCAGGACGGCCCCGCCACCGCCCCGGAGCTCGCCACGCGCACCGGCACCGCCGCCCGCTACGCCCGCGAGTGGCTGGAGTACCAGGCGGTGAGCGGCATGCTCACCGTCGACGACCCCGCCGCGGCGCCCGACGAGCGGCGCTTCGCGATGCCCGCGGAACACGTCCCGGTGCTCGCCGACCTCGACAGCGAGGCCGTGTTGACCCCGTTCGCGCGCGTCCTCGTCGCCTCGCTGCGGCGCATCGACGACCTCCTCGAGGCCTACCGCACGGGCGGCGGGGTCAGCTGGGAGCAGCTCGGGGACGACGCGCGGGAGGGCCAGGCGGCCCAGAACCGCCCGCTGCTGCGCGACGCGCTGAGCCGCGACTACCTGCCCCTGCTCGGCGAGGTCGACGCGGCCCTGCGCGCCGGCGGCCGGGTCGCCGACGTGGGGTGCGGGGAGGGCTGGTCGGCGATCGGCATCGCCCGGGCCTACCCGTCCGCGCGCGTCGACGGGTTCGACGTCGACGCCGCCTCGGTCGAGGCCGCCCGTCGGCACGCCGAGGCCGAGGGCGTGGCCGACCGCGTCCGCGTCCACCACGCGGACGTGGCCACCGCCGAGCCCGGGGCCCACGACCTCGTCTGCGCCTTCGAGTGCGTGCACGACATGCCCGACCCGGTCGGGGTGCTCGCCGCGATGCGTCGCGCCGTGGCGCCCGGCGGCACCGTGCTGATCATGGACGAGAAGGTGGCGGACGCGTTCGCGCCCGACGGGGACGAGGTCGAGCGCCTGTTCTACGGCTTCTCGCTGATGTGCTGCCTGCCCGACGGGCTCTCCACGCCCGGCTCGGTCGGCACCGGCACCGTGATGCGGCGCGGCACCCTGGAGGAGTACGCCCGCGCGGCCGGGTTCTCCTCGGTCGAGGTCCTCGACGAGCTGGACAACGACATCTTCCGGTTCTACCGGCTGCACCCGTAGGCCGTCCGGGCGCGCCGCCCTACGCTCGGACGCCGGACGGGGGCGAGGTCACGGACCATGCGGCTGCGGGTGCTGGGCACGGTCGAGGCGGACGACGTCCCCGTCCGGTCGGCGCGTGTCCGGCGGCTGCTCGCCGTGCTCGCCCTCGACCCCGGCCGGGTCGTCCCCGTCGACCGGCTGGTGGCGCACGTGTGGCCCGACGACCCGCCGGCGCACGGCGAGGCGGCGCTGCACAGCCTGGTCGCCCGGGCCCGGCGGGTGCTCGGCGACGGGGTCCTGCTGACCCGTCCGCCCGGCTACCTGCTCGACCTGCTGCGGTGCGAGCTCGACGCCGGCGCGGCCGCCGATCTGCGGGAGCGCGCCCGGGCGGCCGCGGACCCGGCCGCGGCGGCAGGGCTGCTCGACGAGGCCCTCGCCCTGTGGCGGGGACCCCCGCTCGCCGAGTTCGCCGACGACGAGCCGTTCCGCCCCGCGGTGGCGCGCCTCGAGGAACTGCGCGCGGACACCGAGGACGCCCGCGTGCAGGCCGACCTCGACCTCGGCCGCCCCGAGGCCGCCGTCGCGCGGCTCGAGGAGCTCGTCGTGGCCGCGCCGTTGCGGGAACGACGCCGCGAGCTGCTCGTGGAGGCGCTGCACCGCGCCGGCCGCGCGGGCGACGCGCTCGCCGCCGTCGCCTCCTACCGCCGCCTGGTCGCCGACGAGCTGGGTCTCGACCCCGGACCGGGGCTCCGCCGGCTCGAGGCGGCGGTCCTCGCCGGGGAGACGCCGGCGGCCGTGTCGGACGCAGCGAACGCGCCGTTCGGTGCTCGGGGCGCAGCGAACGGCCCGTTCGCTGCGTCGCCGCGCCCGACCCTGCCGCCGATGGTGGGTCGCCAGGCCGCACTCGCCGACGTCACCGCGGCCCTCGGCCGGGGTCCGGTGACGCTCGTCGGGCCCGGTGGGGTGGGCAAGACGACGCTCGCGCGCCACGTCGCGGACGGCGCCGCCGCGGCGTTCCCGGACGGGGTCGTCGTCGCCGAGCTGGCCGCCGTGACCGACGGGCCGGAGGTCGCCGCGGCGGTCGTGGCGGCCGTGGGCGCGCCCGGCGCATCCGCTGGTGACCCGCGCGAGCGGGCCGCCGCCGTGCTGCGCGGACGGCGGCTGCTGCTGGTGCTCGACAACGCCGAGCACGTCATCGAGGCCGTCGCCGACCTCGTGACCGCGCTCGCGGGTGCCTGCCCGACCGTCGCCGTGCTGGCCACCAGCCGGGAGCCGCTCGGCGTCCCGGGGGAGCGGGTCCGCCCCGTCCCGCCCCTGCCCGAGGACGCCGCGCTCGCCCTGTTCGCCGAGCGCGCCAGCGCGGCCGACCCAGCGTTCGCGGTCTCCGACGCCAACCGGGCCGTGGTCGCCGAGGCCTGCCGGCGCCTCGACCGCCTCCCGCTCGCCCTCGAGCTGGCCGCCGCGCGGATGCGCGTGCTCTCACCCGCCGAGCTCGTCGCCGAGCTACCCGCGCACCTGCGCTTCCTGCGCAGCCCGCACCGGGCGGGGGACCGCCGGCACCGCACCCTGCACGCGGTCGTCGACTGGTCCTACCGACTGCTCGCGGAGCGGGAACGCGACCTGCTCGCCCGGCTCAGCGTCTTCGCCGGCCGCTTCACCCTGGGCGCCGCCCGCGCCGTCGCCGGGCCGGACGAACCGGAGCTCGACGCGGTCCTCGCCGACCTCGTCGACAAGTCGCTGCTCACGGCCCACGTCGACCACGCCCGCGAGGGCCCGTCGCGCTACGCGCTGCTCGAGACCGTGCGCGCGTTCGCCCGCGAGCGCCTCGCGGAGCGTGGGGAGACCGAGGTGCTGCGCCGGCGCCACGCGCAGGAGGCGCTCGGGTTCCTCGTGCGCACCGGGCCCCTGGCCGGGCCGGGCGCCGACCGGCGCCTCGCCGCCGTCGAGGCCGAGTGGGACGAGCTGCGCGCCGCCGTCGCCTGGGCGTCGGCGCAGGACCCGCCGCTGGCCGGGGCGCTCGTCGCGCGGTTGCTCGACCTCGGCGAGGTGCGGATGACCCCGGAGCTGTTCGCGTGGGCCGACGCGCTGCTGGACGCGGGCGCCGGGCTGGGCGCGGCGCTCCCCGCGGTGCACGCCGTCGCCGCGGGCGGCGCCCGCTTCGCCGGCGACCTCGCCCGCGCCGAGCACCACCTCGTCGCGGGCCGGCGTGCCCTCGCCGGACCCGACGACCCCGCGGGGGCGCCCCTGGCCTTCCTGCACGCGGAGGTGGCCCTGTTCGGCGGGCGGACGCGGGAGTCGGCCGAGGCCGCGGTCGAGGCCGAGCGCCTCGCCGCCGGGGTGGGCGACGACCGCATCCGCGGTCTCGCGGCCTGCACCCGCGTCCTCGCCGTCGCCTACGCCGGTGACCAGGAGACCGCCCTCGCGGAGGCGGACGCGCTGGACGCCCGGGTGCGCGACCTCGGGGACCCGCTGCTCCTGCCCTGGAGCACCTACACCGCGGGCGAGGTGCGCGCCGAGCACGACCCGGCCGCGGCGCTGGCGCTCGTCGAGGACGCGCTGCACCGGGCCCGCGCGGTCGGCGAGCACTACGTGCTGGGCGTCGCGCTCGTCACCGCCACCTCGTTGCACGCGCGCCGCGGCGACGTGCCCGCCGCGGCGCGGGCGGCAGCGGAGTCCCTGGAGCACTGGCGCGGCACCGGCAACCGCACCCACCAGTGGGTCGGCCTGCGCGCGGTGGTCGGGCTGCTCGCCGAGGCCGGGCACGACCACGTCGCGGGCGAGCTGCTCGCCGGCCTGGAGGCACGACGCTCCGGAGGCGCGGTGTTCGGCGCCGACGCCGCCCGCCTGGCCGAGCTCGGGGCGGCGCTGCGGTCGCGTCTCGGCCCCGACGCGGCCCGGATCGGGCGTCGCGGCGCCGGCCACGACGACGACGCCCTGGTCGACCTGGCCCGCGACGCGCTCGCGGACCTCCTCGGACGCGGGTGAGGACGGCCCTCACGGTCGGGCGTCGCGGGCACGGCCGGGACCGGGACGCCGGCCGACGTCACCGGCACCGCGATGCCGCGATCCGGGGGGCGCGCCGCGCGCCCGCAGGCGGGCCCGCGCCGACGACTCAGCCGACGACTCAGCCGACGACTCAGCCGACGACTCAGCCGTCGTCGGCGGAGTCGTCGGCGCCGGGCGCGCCGGCACCACCTTGTTCGTCGTCCGCGCCGTCCTCGGTGTCCTCCTGGCCCCCGGCGGGCGGCGGCGCCACGTCGCCGTCGTCGTCCTGCTCGGGCGGCGGGGCCGGCGCCCCGCCGGGCACCGACGGCACCGACACCGGCGGCGGGGCCCCCGAGGAGGTGTCGCACGCGGTCGCGCCCAGCGCAAGGCCCGCGAGCAGCAGGGCGGCGGCGAGCGTCGGTCGAGTCATGGGGCCAGTCTCGCCGGTTGCGGTGAGCCGGGGATGACGCGGGGACCACAGCGCGCTCATCCCCACGACGCGGACGCTTCCTGCTCGACGACGCGGCCCGCGTCGAGGTGCCAGCTGCGGGTGGTGGCGACCCCCGCGAGCAGCCGCCGGTCGTGCGACACCAGCAGCAGCGTGCCCTCGAACGACGCCAGCGCCGACTCCAGCTGCTCGATGGCGGGCAGGTCGAGGTGGTTGGTCGGCTCGTCGAGCACGAGGAGGTTGACCCCGCGGGCCTGCAGCAGGGCCAGCGCCGCCCGGGTCCGCTCGCCCGGCGAGAGCGTGTCGGCGCCGCGGTGGACGTGCTCGGCCCCGAGCCCGAACTTCGCGAGCAGCGTGCGGACCTCCGCGGTCGGCCAGCGGTCGAGCTCCGGCTCGCGGGAGAGGACGTCGAGCAGGGCGGCGCTGCTGCCCAGCAGGCTCCGGGCCTGGTCGACCTCCCCGACCACGACGCCCGACCCCAGCGCCGCGCGGCCCTCGTCGGGCGCGAGGCGGCCGAGCAGCAGCGCGAGCAGCGTCGTCTTGCCCGACCCGTTCGCCCCGGTGATGGCGACGCGGTCGCCGTAGTCGAGCTGGAGGGTCACGGGGCCGAGGGTGAAGTCGCCCCGCCGCGCGACGGCCCCGTCGAGGGTGGCGACGATCGTGCCCGAACGGGGCGCGGCGGCGATCGACATCCGCAGCTCCCACTCCTTGCGCGGCTCCTCGACGACCTCCATGCGCTCGATCCGGCGCTCGGTCTGGGCGATCTTCGACGCCTGCTTCTCCGAGGTCTGCGCGTTGTGGTGCTTGATGAACTTGTCCTTGTCGGTGGCCTTCTTGCGGGCGTTGCGCACGCCCTTCTCCACCCACTGCTTCTGCGTCTGCATCCGCGCCGTCAGCTCGGAGCGCTTCTCGGCGTACTCCTCGTAGGCCTCGCGGGCGTGGCGGCGGGCGGTCTCCCGCTCGGCGAGGTAGCTCTCGTAGCCGCCGCCGTAATGCGTGATCTGCTGCTGGGCGAGGTCGAGCTCGAGCACCGAGGTCACGGTGCGGGCCAGGAACTCGCGGTCGTGGCTGATGACGACGGTGCCCGCACGCAGCTCCCGGACCCAGCGCTCGAGACGCTCGAGCCCGGCGAGGTCGAGGTCGTTGGTGGGCTCGTCGAGCAGGAAGACGTCGAAGCGGGCGAGCAGCAGCGAGGCGAGGTTGGCCCGGGCGGCCTGGCCGCCGGACAGCGCGGTCATCTGCGCGTCGAGCAGGTCCGCGGACAGGCCGAGGTCGTCGGCGACCTCCCCCGTGCGTTCCTCGAGGTCCGCGCCGCCGAGGTCGAGCCAGCGCTCGAGGGCCACGGCGTAGGCCTCGTCGGCGCCGGGCGCGCCCTCGGCGAGCGCCGTCGTCGCCGTCTCCAGCGTGGCCGCCGCCGCGGTGACGCCGGTGCGCCGGCCCAGGAAGCCGCGCACCGTCTCGCCCGGCACCCGCGCGGTCTCCTGCGGCAGATGCCCGACGGTGGCCGTCGCCGGCGCCAGCGCGACCGACCCGGCGTCCGGGGCCTCGAGCCCGGCCAGCAGGCGCAGCAGCGTCGACTTCCCCGCGCCGTTGGCCCCGACGAGCCCGATGACGTCGCCGGGCGCGACGACGAGGTCGAGTCCGGAGAACAGCACCCGGGCGCCGTGCGCGGCGGCGAGGTCCCGCGCGACCAGCGTGGCGCTCACGACCACCGAGCCTAACCGCGTCCCGCCACCCGGTTCCGCCCCCGCACGATCACGCACGGGGGCGTCCACGGCGCGTCGGTGACGTGCTGCACGTCGGGGGGACGCGGGCGTCGTACGCTGCGGGTCGTGCCTGCCTGGGTCTGGTTCGTCATCGCGGTGCTCGCCGCGGGCGGCGGGGCGCTGCTGTTGCTCTCCGACCGTGCCCGCAGCAGCGGCCACCGCCGCGACCGGCGCCGCTGGGCCGAGCAGAAGAGCTGGGAGTTCGTCGACTCCGACCCGGTGTTGCCCAGCCGCTGGCGCTACGGCGCGGTCCACCAGGGCGGGCACGGCCGCGCCCTCGACCTCGCCACCGGCGCGGTCCCCGGGCCCGGCGGGCGCCGCCTGGCCCACGTCTTCGACCACGAGCAGGCCGGCCAGATCACCGGGATCGTCGCCGCGGTGCGCGGCGTCGCCACGCTGCCGGTCGCCCTGGAACTGCGGCTGCCGTCGGCGCCGCTGCCCGACGACGCCGGCCTCGACTCGCTGGGCCAGGTCGGCGAGCGCTACGCCTTCGTCACGTCGGTGGCGCGGGCCCGGCCCCTGATCACGCCCGACCTCGCGCGCGCGGCCGACCTCGTCGGCTCCGACGTGCCGCTGCTGTGGGCCGAGGACACCTGGGTGCTCGCCACCATCGACCCCGGCGCCGACCCCGAGCGCGTGCAGGCACTGCTGCAGGCGCTCGTCGAGGTGTCGGTGGCCCTCGAGGACGCCGCGGGCGAGCTGGGCGAGGACGGCCCCGGTGGTGACCTCGGCGGTGACCTCGGCGGTGACCTCGGCGGTGACCTCGGCGGCGACCTCGGTGGCGAGTACGGCGGCGACCCCGTCCACCCGGGCGGCACGGCGCCGGCCGGCGAGCCCGAACCCCGACCCACGCACCGCGACCGTCCCGCCGACATCCCCTACGACATCGAGGACGACGAGTTCGGGCCCGGCGCCCGCAGCAGCTCGTCCTCCGGACGGTGAGCGGCTCCACCCCGCGTCGGGCCCTCGTCACGGGCGCGGACACCGAGATCGGTCGGGCGTTCGCCCGCCGCCTGCACGCCGGGGGCGACGAGCTCGTGCTGGCGGGCGGACCCCGCGACGCGCTCGAGGCGCTCGCCGGGGAGCTCGACGGCGCCGCGTCGGGGACACGCCCCGAGGTCCTGCCCGGCGACCTCGCCGACCCCGACGACCTCGACCTCGTCGTCCGCCGCCTGCAGGCCGACACCCGCCCGGTCGACCTGCTCGTCGTCGGGCCGTCCCCGCCCCACACCGCGGGCCTGCCCGAGGCCGACCCCACCGACCTGCGCGCGGCCCTCGACCGTGGCGCCGGCGCGGTGCTGGCGCTGCTGCGGGCCGCCCTGCCGGGGATGCTCGCCCGCCGGCACCCGGGACCGGCCGGCGTCATCACGGTGGCCGGCGTGGCCGGATTCCTGCCCGCCACCGGGGCCGCCGGCCTCGACGGCGCCGTGCAGGCCTACGTCGTGACGCTCACCGAGTCCCTCGCCCAGGCGCTCGCCCGCGACGGCCTCGCCCTCACCACGGTGTGCCCGCCGCCGCCCGGCACCGGCCGGGGTCCGCGCGCGGTGCCGCTGCGCCTCGCCCCGCCCACCCCGGACGCCGTCGCGGCGGCCGCGCTGGCCGACCACGCCGCGGGGCGCGCGCTCTCCGTGCCCGGCGTCCCCACGCGGGCGCTGGTGAGCGCGTCGCGGCTCGTGCCCTATCCCGCCGCCCGGCTCGCCGCCGGGCGCGGCGGCCCCCGCGGGCGACGTGGACCCCGTGGCACGCGGACGGGCACCGCGCTCGTCACCGGGGCCAGCTCCGGGATCGGCGCCGCGTTCGTCGACCACCTCGCCGGCACCGGCCACGACCTCGTCCTCGTCGCCCGTGACACCGACCGCCTCGAGGCCACCGCCGAGCGGCTGGGCCGCCAGGGCGTACAGGTCGAGGTGCTCGTCGCCGACCTCGCCGACGCGGCGGGACGCCGGCGGGTGGCCGAGCGGATCTCCGGCGGCGCGCCCGTGTCGCTGCTGGTCAACAACGCGGGCTACGCGACGGCCGGCGAGTTCGTCGACACCGACCCGGCGGCCCTGCGCGCGAACTACGAGGTCAACATGGCCGCCGTGCTCGAGCTGACCGCCGCCGCCCTGCCCGGCATGCTCGCGCGCGGCGAGGGCGACGTCGTCAACGTCTCCAGCGTCGCGGGGTTCCTGCCCGGCCGGGGCTCGGTCTACGGCGCCGGCAAGGCCTACGTGACGGCGCTGTCGCGCAACCTCGCGCTGACCGTCGCGGGGTCGGGCGTGCGGATCATGGCGCTGTGCCCCGGCTTCACCCGCACCGAGTTCCACCAGCGCCTCGGGCAGGGCCGCCCCGGCCCCGACTGGGCCTGGCTGGACGCCGAGCGGGTCGTCGCCGAGGGGATGGAGGACCTCGAGTCCGGCAAGGCCGTGTCCGTGCCCGGCGCGGTGTACAAGACGATCGTCGGCGTGACGCGGCTCGTCCCGCGGTCGCTGCTGCGGGCCCTGGCGGCGCGCTCGGGATCGGGGCGCGGATGAGCGCCGCCGGACCGGCCGTCGACGCGGACGCCCGCGCCCGGCTCGCCGCCCTCGTCGCCGAGCTGTCGGTGGTGCACGGGCGGGTCACCCTCGCCTCGGGCCGCGAGGCCGACTACTACGTCGACCTGCGCCGGGCGACCCTGCACCACGAGGCCGGCCCCCTCATCGGGCGGCTGGTGCGCGAACTGACCGCCGACTGGGCCTACGACGCCGCGGGCGGACTGACCCTCGGGGCCGACCCCGTGGCACTGGCCGTGATGCACGCGCCGGGCCCGCCGGTCGACGCCTGCGTGGTCCGCTCGGCGGCCAAGACCCACGGCATGCAGCGGCGCATCGAGGGCCCCGAGGTCGCCGGGCGTCGCGTGCTCGCCGTCGAGGACACCTCGACCACCGGTGGCAGCGTGCTCACCGCCGTCGACGCGCTGGTGGAGGCAGGGGCCGAGGTCGTCGGCGTCGTCACCGTCGTCGACCGCGGGACCGGCGCGACGGAGGCGGTCGAGGCGCGCGGTCTGGCCTGTCGCTCGCTGCTCGGGCTGGCCGACCTGGGGCTGTGAGCTCGCCCGAGGACCCGGACCACCCCGGTGAGCCCGGGGACGAGCCGGGGCCCACCGAGTGGCGCACCGGACCCGCGCCGGTCGGCGTCGGGCCGTGGCCGGGCGGTCCCGCCGCGTGGCCCGACGACCCGCGCTACGACCCGGAGCTGCTCGCGGGCGGCGACCGGCGCAACGTCGTCGACCGCTACCGGTACTGGCGGCGTGCGGCGATCGTCGCCGACCTCGACCGCCGCCGCCACCCCTTCCACGTCGCGATCGAGAACCTGCACCACGACGCCAACATCGGCACGATCGTGCGCACCGCCAACGCGTTCGCCGCGGCCGCCGTGCACGTCGTGGGCCGGCGCCGGTGGAACCGCCGCGGCGCGATGGTCACCGACCGCTACCAGCACGTGCACCACCACCCCGACGTCGCCGCGCTGCTGTCCTGGGCGCGCGGCGAGGACCTGGCGGTGGTGGCCGTCGACAACGCCCCCGGCGCGCGGCCGCTCGAGCACGCGACGCTGCCGCGCCGGTGCGTGCTGCTGTTCGGTCAGGAGGGCGTGGGCCTCACGCCGGAGGCCGCCGCGGGCGCGGACACCGTGCTGTCGATCGCCCAGTTCGGCTCGACCCGCTCGATCAACGCGGGCGTGGCGGCCGGCATCGCCATGCACGCCTGGGTGCGGGCCCACGCCGACCTCGACGGGGCGTGGTGACGCCCGGCTCAGCGGTGGCGGCGGATCTGCCGGGTGGGCTGGTCGGTGGGGTCGACGACCTCGGTGGGCGCCTCGGTGGCGCCGTCGAGGACGTCCTCGGCGAGACCCTGCGCGCCGAGCTTGCGCTCGCGCCGCGCCTTGACGATCTCGACCGCGATCGGGATCAGCGACAGCGCCACCACGAGGATGAGCATCGCCTCGATGTTGTTCTTGACGAACTCGAACTGGCCGAGCCCGGCGCCGAGCAGCGTCACGCCGGCGGCCCACAGAACGCCGCCGACCAGGGAGAACGTCATGTAGCGGCGGGTGTCCATGCGCCCGACGCCGGCCATCACCGTGATGAAGGTGCGCACGATCGGCACGAAGCGGCCCAGCACGATCGCCCGGTTGCCGTACTTGTCGAAGAACTTCTGCGTGCGCTCGACGTTCTCGCGCTTGAACAGCCTCGAGTTCGGCCGGTCGAAGACGGCCGGCCCCGCCTTCCAGCCCACCCAGTAGCCCACGACGTTGCCGAGGAACGCGCACACCACCAGCAGCACGCACACCAGCCACAGCGGGGTGTCGATGAGGCCGGTGACCACGGCGAGCCCGGTGATGAACAGCAGCGAGTCGCCGGGCAGGAAGAAGCCGACCAGCAGCCCGCACTCCGCGAAGATGATCAGGCACACGCCCGCGAGGGCCCACGGGCCGAGCGCCTCGATGATGTACTGCGGATCCAGCCACTCGGGGCCGAGGGCCTGCACGGAGGTCGTGGCGGCGGCGAGCGTGGGCGACACGCCTCCGAACCGTACGCGGCGGTCCTGGGCCGGGCCCCCGGGGTGTCCCGGCTCGCCCCCCGGGAGGGCGGTCAGCCGGGAAGGGCGAGGGTGCCGACGGCCGCGAGCGCCCCGGCGATCGCCCCCGTCAGCAGCGCGACGCCCGACCACCAGGCGATGCGCGCCGGGGTCCAGGACGTGGTCCCCTCCGGCTCGGGCCGTGCCCCGGACGGGACGGCGCCCGTGGGGTGCGGTCCCGTCGCGGGCCGGGGGTGGGGGACGCCGGGCCCTGCGGGGTGGGCGAGCGGCCCGGTGGGCAGCGGGCGTCCCGGCGCCGGGCGCACCGGCGGGCGGGGA
>Ga0196958_10000138_pt1 | contig 25110 bp, 18 predicted proteins | sample S1v_10metaG_FD_148654 | JGI IMG/M metagenome (GOLD analysis project Ga0196958, IMG submission 148654) | Soil microbial communities from Anza Borrego desert, Southern California, United States - S1+v_10 | ecosystem: Environmental > Terrestrial > Soil > Desert | place: USA: California | collected... | reverse complement strand
GCACCCGACGCCCGCTGCCGCTGGCGGCCGGCGGGCGGGTGCCCGCCGCGGTGGGCGACCGGCTGGGGGTGCGGGTCCGCGACGTCGACCACCTCGTGGTCACCCTCACCAGCGCCGCCCTCGACGGCCTCACGGTGATCGACACCCCGGGCACCGGCTCGGCGCGGCGCCCGGACGGCGTGGCCGGCGGCGCCCGGGCGGACGCGGCGCTCGTGGTGCTCCCGGCCACGGCGCACGCGGGCGACCTCGACGTCCTGCCCGGTCCCGCCGCCCACGGGCCGGCCGGCGTCGTCGCGGTGCTGGGGCGGGCGGACACGGTGGGTCCCGACGACGGGCGCGGGCTCGCGGTGGAGCTCGGGCGGCGCCTCGGCGACCGCGTCGGGCCCGTGACGCCGGTGATCGGGCTGCTCGCCGAGACCGCGGTCACGGGCGCGCTGCGCGCGGAGGACCTGGGCGCGTTGCGGGTGCTCGCCGGCGCCGACCCGGCGGTGCTCGAGGTCGCCCTCCTGGACGCCGAGCTGTTCACCACCGCCGAGCTGCCGCTGCCGGTGGAGGTGCGCGTCCGCCTGCTCGAGCTGCTCGACCTGCGCGGGCTGGCCCTCGGCCTCGCGCTCCTGCGCGCCGATGCGGCCGCGGGCGTCGGCGAGCTGTGCGAGGCGCTGCTCGCCGCGTCGGGACTCGCGTCGCTGGTGGCACGCCTGCGCGACGAGATCCGCGCGCGCACCGACCTGCACGCCGCCGCCGGCGGCGTGCGCGAGCTCGCCGCCCTCGGCGAGACGCTGGTCCGGGCGGAGGCACGGGCGGCGGCGGAGGCCCCCGACGCCGCGCGCCTCGGCGAGGGGACGCGGGTGGTCGACGCGGCCGCCGCGCTGGCCCGCCGGGAGGCGTTCACCGAGCGGGCCCTGCTCGCCGTGCGCGCCCGGCTGTGGGCGGGCTCGCTCGGCCTGCCCGCCGAGCTGCTCGACGAGGTCGACCGGCTCACCGCCCCGGCCTCGCCGGACGTCCGCCTCGGGCGCGCGGGGGCGGGCGCGGTCGAGCTGGCCGGGCACGCCGCCCGCCGGGCGGCCTGGTGGCGGGCCTACGGCTCGTGGGGCTCGCCGCGGCGCATCGCCGACCTCGCCCACGTCGTGCACCGCACCTACGTCGGACTGTGGCGGGAGCTGACGGCGCAGGCCCCCGGGCGGCCGGCGTGACCGACCTCCGCCACGTCCCCGCCCAGGTCGCGCACACCCGCGAGGCCCTGGCCACGTTGCTCGCCCGCCTCGACCCCGACGCCGCCGCCCGGGCCGCGGCACCGCCGCCCCCGTCCCGGCCGACCGTGGTGCTCGTCGGCGCGCCCGGACGGGGCCGGGGCGAGCTGCTGGCCGCGCTGCTCGGGCTCGACGTCGTGCCCGACCGCGCCGCCGACGGTGCCGTGCGCGCCAGCCACCCCTCCACCCACGACACCACCCACGACCCCGCCCACGACACCGCCCACGACACCGCCCCGACGGTCCCCGGACGCGTGGTCCTCGCCGTGCCCCTGCTCGAGGAGCTCGACCTGCTCGTGCCCGGGCGCCCCGCCGACCCGGGGGCGTGGCCCGTCGACGGGGCCACGGCCGCGCTCGTGCTCGCGGACGCCGCCGCCCCGCTCGGCGCCGAGGAGCTCGACGCCCTCGCCCGCGCCGCCGGGCGCGTCGACACCGTCGTCTTCGCCCTGACCCGCACCGACGCCCACCGCGGCTGGCGCACCGTGCTCGAGGCCGACCGCGCCCTGGTCGCCGAGCACGTGCCGCGGCTGGCGGCCGCGCCCTGGTTCCCGGTGGCCGCGGCGCTGTCCCGCCGGGCCGGGGCGGCGTCGTCCCCGGCGGCCGCGGCGGCGCTGCGCCGGCGCTCGGGCGTCGCGGCGCTGCAGCGCGAGCTGCACCGGCTCGTCGCGCGGCGCCGGCGGATGCTCGCCGAGGCCAATGCGCTGCGTCTGCTCGCGGCCGGGCTCGACGGCGTCGCGACCCGGGCCGAGGCGACGCGGGCCGCGCTGCGCGCCTCGACCGGACGGCGCAGCGGCGCGGAGGACCTCGCCCGCCGCCGGGACGAGCTGCTCGCCGCCCGGTCGGCGTTGCGCCGCGACCACCACACCCGCTGGCGCGCCGACCTCGCCGCCGCGCGCGTCGCGGCCGCCGACGACCTCGCCGCCCGGATCCGCACCCTCGCGGCCACCACCCGCGCGCGCATCGACGTCGCCGACCGCGCCGGCCTGGCGGCCGTCCCGCGCGAGCTGGCCGCCGAGGTCGAGGCGCTGGCCGCCGCGGTCGTCGAGGGCCTCGGCACCCGGCTGCGCCAGCTCGTCACGGCGACGCTGGCCGACCTCGTGCCGGCCGGCGAGCTACCGGCGCTGCGGGTGCCCGAGGCCGTCGGCACCGCTGACCCCGCCCTCGTCCCACCGCCGCGGGCCCGGCCCGCCGAGGACCGGCTGCTCGTGGTGGCGGGCGCGTCGGGCGGGCTGGGACTCTCGCGGCTGGCGCTGCTGCCGCTGCTCGCCGTGCCCCTCGCCCCGGCCGCGCTGGGCGTCGCGCTGGTGCCGGTCTCGGTGGGGCTGGGCCTGGGCGCGGCGGGCTGGGTGGCGCGCGCCCGGCGGCTGGCCGCGGACCGCGCGCACCTGCGGCAGTGGGCGGCCGAGGCCCTCGCCGAGGTGCGCGGCGACCTCGACCGGGTGCTGGCCGACGCGCTGATCACCACCGAACGCGAGGTGACCCTGGCCCTCGACGCCGCGCTGGAGGACCGCGCCCGCGACCTCGAGGGGGCCGTGGCCGCCGCCGAGCGCGCCGTGCGCCACGCCGGCGCCGACCGCGCCGAGGCCGACCGGGCGGCCGCGCGCACCGCGGCCGAGGCCCGCGAGGGCCGCGACCGCGCCGAGACGCTGCTCCGCCGCCTCGCAGCCCTGCGCGACCGGGTCGACGACGGGACCCCCGTGCCCGCCGATGTGCCCGCCGATGTGCCCGCCGATGTCCCCGCCGATGTCCCCGAACCGCCCCCACGCCCCGCGGGCGCGACCTAACCTCGCGGCATGGTGGAGCTGCCGACCGAGCTCTCCGGGCTGCCCGGGGACCTCCCACCGCACCCCGAGGCCCACGTCGACCCGTCCCCCGCGCCGGACCTGCTCGTCGCCGCACCCGGCGGGCCCCACGGGTTCGGTCCCGCCACCGTCGACAGCGACTCCGACGGCCGGCCCGACACCGCGGTCGTGGCCGAGCCCGACGCGCTGACGCTGGCCACCGACCTCGACGGCGACGACCGCGTCGACGTGCTCACCCGGGTGCACGCCGACGGGACGGCCACCACCACGCGTCCCGCTCCCGGCCTCCCCGACGACCCGGCCGCCGCCCCGTGGGACGAGGGCCCGCCCCCGCCCCCACCGACCATCGACCCCGCGACGGGACGCTGGGTCCGGGGCGGTTGAGGGGCGAAACCCGTCGCGCGGCCGGTAGGTTCGCCGCCCGTGGAGAGCCCCGGCACGCACGCGGTCGACCCCGCCATCGACCCGGACTTCCTCGCGGTGCCCCGCGCCGCCCTCGCCGACGCCGCCCTCGACGCCGCGCGGCGGGGCGGGGCCGAGCACGCCGACCTGCGCGTGCACCGCGTGCGCACCCAGCACCTCGAGCTGCGCGACCGCCGGGTGGTCGTGGCCGCCGACCAGGACTCCGCCGGCCTCGCCGTGCGCGTGCTACGCGAGGGCGTCTGGGGCTTCGCCGCGCACGTCGACCTCACCCCGGAGGCCGCCGCCGCGACGGCGCGCCGCGCCCTCGACGTCGCCGCGACCCTGACCTCGCTGGCCACCGAGCGCGTGACGCTCGCCCCCGAGCCCGTGCACGCCGACGCCGTCTGGGTCTCCCCGTACGACGTCGACCCGTGGGCCGTCGACGTCGCCGACAAGGTCGCCCTGCTGACCGCGCGGTCCGACGCGCTGCTCGCCGCCCCCGGCGTCGACCACGTCGCCGCCAGCTGCGTGCAGGTCAAGGAGCAGGTGTTCTACGCCGACACGGCCGGCACCTCCACCACGCAGCAGCGCGTGCGCATCGACCCCGACGTCACGATCACCACGGTGGACCGGGCCGGCGGCGGGTTCGAGACGCTGCGCACCCTCGCCCCGCCCACGGGCCGGGGCTGGGAGTACCTCACCGGCACCGGTTGGGACTGGGACGCCGAGCTCGCCGAGCTGCCCGAGCTGCTCGCCGAGAAGGTCCGCGCGCCCGGCGTCGTGCCGGGGCCGACCGACCTCGTCATCGACCCCACCAACCTGTGGCTGGTCATCCACGAGTCGATCGGCCACGCCACCGAGTACGACCGGGCCATCGGCTACGAGGCGGCCTACGCGGGCACGAGCTTCGCCACCCCGGACAAGCTGGGCAGCCTGCGCTACGGCAGCGACGTCCTGTCCGTCACCGGCGACCGCACGGTGCCCCACGGCCTGGCCAGCGTGGGCTACGACGACGACGGCGTGGCCGCGCAGGAGTTCGACCTCGTGCGCGACGGCGTGCTCGTCGGCTACCAGGTCGACCGGTCCTTCGCGCCGCGCCTCGGGCTGGACCGGTCCAACGGCTGCGCCTACGCCGACTCCGCCGAGCACGTGCCGCTGCAGCGGATGGCCAACGTCTCGCTGCGCCCGGACCCCGACACCGACCGGTCCACGGCCGCGCTCATCGACGGCGTCGAGGACGGCATCTACATCGTGGGCGACCGCTCCTGGTCGATCGACATGCAGCGCTACAACTTCCAGTTCACCGGGCAGCGCTTCCACCGCATCCGGGGTGGCAAGCTCGCCGGGCAGGTCCGCGACGTCGCCTACCAGGCCACGACCACGGACTTCTGGGGCTCGCTGGAGGCCGTCGGCGGGCGCTCGACGTGGCGACTGGGCGGAGCGTTCAACTGCGGGAAGGCCCAGCCCGGCCAGGTCGCACCGGTCAGCCACGGGTGCCCGTCGGCGCTGCTGCGGGCCGTCACCGTGCTCAACACGGGGAGCGGCTCGTGACCGCCCCGGCAGCGGCGTCGGGCTCGGCCCTGGTGGAGCGGGCGCTGGCGATCGCGGCGGACAGCGCGCCCGGCGCCGAGGCCGTCGCCCTGGTCCGCGAGGTGTCCGAGGCCGTCGTGCGCTGGGCCAACTCGACGCTGACCACCAACGGGCACACCGTCGAGCGGCGGTTGTCGGTGGTGGTGCTCGTGCCGCTGGACGGCGGCACCGGCGCCGGGGTCGTCACCGTGCCCGCGCCGACGTCGCTGACCGCGGGCCCCGAGGGCGACGTGCTGCTGCGCGAGGCCGTCGCGGGCGCGGTGCAGGCCGCACGCCGGGGCGGTCCGGCCCGCGACGCCGCCCCGCTGCCCGAGCCCGACGGCCGGGACGACCCGGACTGGGGCGACGGCGCCGACGCGACCTCGATGGCCGTGTTCGGCCGGCTCGCCGAGGAGCTGGGTGCGTCGTTCCGCGCCGAGGAGGCGTCGTACGGGTTCGCCGAGCACCGCGTGACGACGTCGTGGCTGGGCACGTCGGCCGGGGTGCGGCGGCGCTGGGTGGAGCCGACCGGGTCGGTCGAGCTCAACCTCAAGGACCCGGTCACGGGCACGTCGGTGTGGGCCGGCGAGGGCGCCGTCGACGTCCGCACGATCGACGTCACCGACCTCGTCACCCGCCTGCGCCAGCGGTTGCCGTGGGGACGCCGGCGCGTCGACCTGCCCGCCGGGCGGTACGAGACGCTGCTGCCGCCGTCGGCGGTGGCCGACCTGATGATCTACCTCGCGTGGTCCATGGGCGGACGTCCCGCGCAGGAGGGCCGGTCGGCGTTCTCGCGGGGCGGCGGCACCCGGGTCGGGGAGCGGCTCGGCGCGCTGCCGCTGACGCTCGCCGGCGACCCGGACCCGCCCGGCTTCCCCGGCCTCGCGTACACGCCGGTGCTCGCGACGACCTACTCCGGCGACGAGGTCTCGGTGTTCGACAACGGGGCGACCACGGGCCGCGTGGAGTGGGTGCGCGAGGGCACCGTCGCGACACTGGCCTACCCGCGGGCGGCGGCCGCGGAGTACGGCGCGCCCTTCGCCGCGCCGACCGACAACCTCGTGCTCACCGGTGGCGCGGACGCCACCGTGGAGGAGATGGCCGCGACCACCGGCCGCGGCCTGCTGCTGACCTGCCTCTGGTACATCCGCGAGGTCGACCCGACGACGCTGCTGCTCACGGGCCTGACCCGCGACGGGGTGTACCTCGTCGAGGGCGGGGAGATCGTCGGTGAGGTCAACAACTTCCGCTTCAACGAGTCGCCGCTCGACCTCCTGCGCCGCGCCACCGAGGCCGGCACCACCGAGCGGACCCTGCCGCGGGAGTGGAAGGACTGGTTCACCCGCGCGGCCATGCCCCCGGTGCGCGTCCCCGACTTCCACATGACCTCGGTGTCCCCCGGCCGCTGACGGGGCAGGCGCACACTGGAGGGTGTGGTCCGCTCGGTGATGCGCTACGCAGGAGACGCAGCGACGCGGAGCTCGACCATGAGCACCGCGCCGCAGGAGGCGTGGGAGGCCGACGTCCCCGTGCGCGGGGACGTCGCCGCGCTGGCGACGCTGCTCGGCGAGGGCGGGGCGCTCGTCCTCACCGGCGCCGGCATCTCCACCGACTCCGGTATCCCCGACTACCGCGGCCCGACGAGCGCGCAGCGTCGCCACACCCCCATGACCTACGACGCCTTCGTCGGCGACCCCGTCGCCCGGCACCGCTACTGGGCCCGCAGCCACGTCGGCTGGCCCCAGATCGCCGGGGCGCGCCCGAACGACGGGCACCTGGCCGTGGCGTCGCTGCAGCGGGCGGGCCTGCTGCACGGCGTCATCACCCAGAACGTCGACGGCCTGCACCAGGCGGCGGGCGCGCGCGACGTCGTCGAGCTGCACGGGGCGCTGGGCCGCGTCGTGTGCCTGGGCTGCCGCGAGGTCCACCCGAGGGGGGCCATCCAGGACCGGCTGGCCGCGCTCAACCCCGGCTTCGACGCGCGCGCCACCGCGATCAATCCCGACGGGGACGCCGAGCTCGCCGACGCCGAGCTCGACCGCTTCACCATGACCTCCTGCCCCGCCTGCGACGACGGGCCGCTCAAGCCCGACGTCGTGTTCTTCGGCGAGTCGGTGCCGCGCCCGCGGGTCGAGAGGTGCTTCGCGCTCGTGGACCGCGCCCGCTCCCTGGTCGTCCTCGGCTCCTCGCTCACGGTGATGTCGGGGCTGCGGTTCGTCCACGCCGCCACGCGCCGGGGCCTGCCGGTCGCCGTCGTCACCGCCGGTCCGAGCCGCGCCGACGCGGCCGCGAGCATCAGATTGACCGCTCAACTGGGTGACGTCCTGCCCGCGGCCCTGCACACCCTCGGTCTGTCCGAGCGAGGCTGAATCGTTCAGCTTGATCGTGGAAGTGAGTCCTCCGACAGCGTCCGGCGGTGTCCTGCGGAAGAAGTCTCGTTAACGTCGTGGACCCCGACGGACCGATGCGGGCACGTTGCCGAGCCCCGCGTGGTGTCCGTACCCGAGGCGACCGGGGCCGCTTCGCGGTCGCGGCGTTCGGCGAGCGAGCGACCGAGGAGACGCATGACTGCAGTTCCGACCATCCAAGGACTCGAGAACCCGCCGATCCGGCGCCGTGAGGTGCTCGACTGGGTGGCGGAGGTCGCCGAGCTCACCACTCCCGACCAGGTGGTGTGGTGCGACGGGTCCCAGGAGGAGTGGGACCGGCTCACCGAGGAGCTCGTCGAGGCCGGCACGTTCGTCCAGCTGGACCCGGCCAAGAAGCCCAACTCGTTCTACGCCGCCTCCGACCCCGAGGACGTCGCGCGGGTCGAGGAGCGCACCTTCATCTGTTCGGTCGACCCGGCCGACGCGGGGGTCACCAACAACTGGATGGACCCGGCCGAGATGAAGGCCACCATGACCGAGCTGTACCGGGGGTGCATGCGCGGTCGCACGATGTACGTCATCCCGTTCTGCATGGGTCCGACGAACGCCGAGCGCCCGATGCTCGGTGTCGAGATCAGCGACTCGGCCTACGTGGTCACCTCGATGCACATCATGACGCGCATGGGCGCCGAGGTGATGCGTCTGCTCGACGGCGACACCGACTGGGTCCCGGCGTTGCACTCGGTGGGCGCCCCCCTCGAGCCCGGCCAGCGTGACGTGCCGTGGCCGTGCAACACCACGAAGTACATCACGCACTTCCCGGAGGAGCGCACGATCTGGAGCTTCGGCTCCGGGTACGGCGGCAACGCGCTGCTGGGCAAGAAGTGCTACTCGCTGCGCATCGCGTCGGCGATGGCCCGCGACGAGGGCTGGCTCGCCGAGCACATGCTGATCCTCAAGCTGATCAGCCCCGAGGAGAAGGCCTACTACGTCGCCGCCGCCTTCCCGAGCGCTTGCGGCAAGACCAACCTCGCGATGCTCGAGCCGACCATCCCGGGCTGGAAGGTCCAGACCCTCGGCGACGACATCGCCTGGATGCGCTTCGGGGAGGACGGGCGCCTCTACGCGGTCAACCCGGAGGCCGGCTTCTTCGGGGTCGCGCCGGGCACCAACTGGAAGACCAACCCGAACGCGATGCGCACCATCGAGCGCGGCAACTCGCTGTTCACCAACGTCGCCCTCACCGACGACCAGGACGTCTGGTGGGAGGGCATGGAGGGCATGCCCGAGCACGCCACCTCGTGGAAGGGCAAGGACTGGACCCCCGCGAACGGTGACGCCGGCGAGCCCGCCGCCCACCCGAACTCGCGCTACTGCACGCCGATGAGCCAGTGCCCGATCCTCGCCCCCGAGTGGGAGGACCCGAACGGGGTGCCGATCTCGGCGATCCTGTTCGGCGGCCGGCGCAAGACGACGATCCCGCTGGTCAACGAGTCCTTCGACTGGCAGCACGGCACCTTCCTGGGCGCGACGCTGTCCTCGGAGAAGACCGCGGCCGCCGCCGGCGCCATCGGCCAGGTCCGCCGCGACCCGATGGCCATGATCCCGTTCATCGGCTACAACGTCGGCGACTACTTCCAGCACTGGATCGACGTGGGCAAGGGCGCCGACGCCGACAAGCTGCCGCGGATCTTCTACGTGAACTGGTTCCGCCGCGGCGACGACGGCCGGTTCCTGTGGCCCGGGTTCGGCGAGAACGGCCGCGTCCTCAAGTGGATCATCGAGCGGCTCGAGGGCAGGGCCGCCGCGGCCGAGACGCCCATCGGTCACATCCCCACCGCCGACCAGATCGACCTCGAGGGCCTCGACGAGCCGCTGGAGGACATCGAGGCGTCGCTGCGCTTCGACCGTGACGAGTGGCTCGCGGAGCTGCCGCTCATCGAGGAGTGGTTCGACAAGATCGGCGAGAAGCTGCCGACCTCGATGCGCGACGAGCTCGAGGCCCTCAAGCAGCGCCTCGGCGCCGCCTGAGCGGGCTCCGCCCACCGCACGAACGGCGCGTCCGCTGCCTCCGGGGCAGGGGACGCGCCGTTCGTGCGTCTCGGGGGGCGTCGCCCGGCGTCAGCAGCAGCGTCCCTGCGGGTGGCGTTCCTGGTGGTCCGTGCGGGCTCGCCAGAACTCGCGCTCGCTCATCGGCGGGTGGTCGTGACCGCCGCGACGGTGGCGGGCGAGGTACTGGTCGTAGGCGTCGGCCCCGAGGACCCCGCGGAACCACCAGCGCACGGCCCGCCACCCGTCGGCGAGCGCGGCGACCATCAGTGCCCTCCGCCGCGGCTCGGGGCCCCCGCGGTGGCCAGCCAGCGCTTCTCGAGCTCCTTCTCCGTCGGCGTCGGGACCAGGCCGGAAGGGGCGTAGCGCGCGGACGGGACGGGCTCGTCCTCGTGGCCGAGCTTCCCCCCCGCGCGGATCGAGCGCATCGCGGCGACGGTCGCGGCCGCGATCACGACCAGGGTCAGCACCAGGAAGATGATCGACAGGCTGCCCTGGATGAACGTGTTGCGCACGACCGCCTCCATCTGGGCGGGGTTGCGCGCCGCGCCCATGCTGGTGCGGCCGGCCGCGATCGCGTCCCGGTAGGCGAAGTGCTGGGCCCAGTAGCCGACGCCCGGGACCGGCGAGAAGATCTTGTAGAGCGACGCGGCCACCGTGATCACCGCGACGATGACCAGGGGCACCAGCACGATCCACAGGTATCGGACCGTCCCACGGCGCGCCACGATCGCGAGGCACACGGCCAGCGCGATGGCGGCGAGCAGCTGGTTGGCGATCCCGAACAGCGGGAACAGCGTGTTGATCCCGCCCAACGGGTCCGTCACACCCATGATCAGGATGCCGCCCCAGCCGCCGACCATCACCACGGTGCCGATCCACGCGCCGGTGCGCCAGGACGTGTCGCGGAAGCGCGGGATGAACGTCCCCACCGCGTCCTGCAGCATGAAGCGCGCCACCCGGGTGCCCGCGTCGACGGCGGTGAGGATGAACAGCGCCTCGAACATGATCGCGAAGTGGTACCAGAAGCTCGCCAGCGCGGCGCCGCCGAGGAACTGCGACAGGATCTGGGACAGCCCGAGCGCCAGCGTCGGCGCCCCGCCGGTCCGCGAGATGATGCTCTGCTCGCCCACCGCGGTGGCGGTACCCGCCAGCTGCTGGGGCGTGACGTCGACACCGGCGAGCCCGAGCGAGTTGACCCACACCGCCGCGGTCTCGACCGTGCCGCCGGTCAGGGCCGTGGGGGCGTTCATCGCGAAGTAGATGCCGCGGTCGATGGAGATGGCCGCGACCAGGGCCATGATCGCGACGAACGACTCCATGAGCATGCCGCCGTACCCGATGAAGCGGGTCTGGCGCTCCTTCTCGACCAGCTTGGGCGTCGTGCCCGACGAGATGAGGGCGTGGAACCCGGAGAGCGCCCCGCAGGCGATCGTCACGAACAGGAAGGGGAACAGCGGTCCGGGGACCACCGGCCCGTCCGAGCGTCCGGCGAACTCGCTGATCGCGGGGGTCGCGACGTCCGGGCGCACGACGATGACCGCCACGGCGAGCAGCACGATGGTGCCGACCTTCATGAACGTCGAGAGGTAGTCGCGGGGCGCGAGCAGCATCCACACCGGCAGCACCGCGGCGATCACGCCGTAGATCACGATGCCCCAGGCGAGGGTCACGCGGCTGAGGGTGAACGTCTCGGCCAGCCCGCTCTCGGCGATCCATCCCCCGGCGACGATCGCCAGCAGCAGCAGGCCCACGCCGATCAGCGAGACCTCGCCGACCTTGCCGGGCCGCAGGTAGCGCAGGTAGAAGCCCATGAAGAGGGCGATCGGGATGGTCATGGCCACCGAGAACACACCCCAGGGGCTCTCGCCCAGGGCCTGGACGACGACCAGGGCGAGGACCGCGATCAGGATGATCATGATGGTGAGCGTCGCGATCACGGCCGCGGCACCACCCACCACGCCGAGCTCGTCGCGCGCCATCTGCCCCAGCGACCGTCCCCCGCGGCGCATGGAGAAGAACAGCACCAGGTAGTCCTGGACCGCCCCGGCCAGCACCACCCCGACGATGATCCAGAGGGTGCCCGGCAGGTAACCCATCTGCGCGGCGAGCACCGGACCGACCAGGGGACCCGCGCCGGCGATCGCCGCGAAGTGGTGCCCGTAGAGCACCCGGCGGTCGGTCGGCACGTAGTCCTGCCCGTTCTCCGAGTGCTCGGCCGGCGTGGCGCGCCGGTCGTCGGGACGGAGCAGCTTGCGCTCGATGTAGGTGGAGTAGAAGCGGTAGGCGATGAGGTAGGTGGCCACCGCGGCGAAGACGAACCAGATCGCGTTCACCGTCTCGCCGCGGACGAGCGCGAGCATGACCCAGCCCAAGCCGCCGAGGATCGCGATCCCGCTCCAGATCGCGATCCGGAGCGGCGTCCAGCGTCGACGCTCGTGCTCGAGCACCTCGTCGTCGACCGCCGGTGGCAGTTCCTGGTCGGACGGCGCGGCCACGCCCCCCGCTCCCCCTGACGTCGTCGTCATCGCGACCTCCGCTCGGACCGGACCTCGGGGGAGGATAGGGCCTCCGACAGCGCGTTGTCCTCGGTCAACGCGCGCCGGGTGGCGGCTCGGTGACCGACGGCGACGGCGACGGCGAGGGTGCGCTGCTCGCGGTCCCGGGGCCCTACGCTCGCTCCCATGGACGAGGTCGACGGGGAGTCGCATCGGCCGACCGACGTCGCCGGCACGCTCGCCGACGTCTCGCCCGCCCTGGTCGCCGCGCTGGGGGTCGAGGGGTTCACCGACGGGCTCGACGTCGGCGAGGCGCGGGGCGTCGCCCTGCTGCTCGTCGACGGGCTCGGCGCGGAGCTGCTCGCCGAGCACGCGGACCGGGCACCGGCCCTCGCCGAGCTCGCGGCGCGGGGCCGCACGCTGCGGGCGGGGTTCCCGGCGACGACCGCGGTCAGCGTCACGAGCCTGGGCACCGGCCTGGCCCCGGGCCGGCACGGGATCGTCGGCTACAGCATGGGCGTGCCGCCGCTCGACGACCCGGGCGCGCCGGCGGACACCGTGCTCAACACGCTGCGCTGGTGCACGCACGGCACCACCGACCCCGTCGACCTGCGCCGCGAGCTGCCGCCCGAGCGGGTGCAGGCCGCGCCGACGGTGCTGGAGCGAGCCGCCCGCGCCGGCGTCGCGGTCACGAGCGTCGCCCCGGAGTACCAGCGCCGGTCGGGGCTGACCCGCGCGGCCCTGCGCGGCGGGCAGTTCCAGGGCGTCTCCGCGCTGGGCGACCTCGCCGCGGCGGTGCTCGACGCGCTCGGCTCGGGGCCCGCCGAGCGGGCGTTCTGCTACGCCTACCACGGCGACCTCGACCTGCTCGGCCACGTGCACGGCCCCGGCTCGCGGCCGTGGCTGATGCAGCTGGGGATCGTCGACCGACTCGTCGGCGCGATCGCCGAGGACCTGCCCGCCGACACCGTCCTGGCCGTCGTCGCCGACCACGGGATGGTCGCCACCGACGCCGGCCGGCACGTCGACCTCGACACCACCCCGGCCCTGCTCGCCGGCGTCCGGCATCTCGCCGGGGAGGCGCGCGTGCGGCACGTCTTCGTCGCCGACGGCGCGCTCGACGACGTCGCCGCGACCTGGCGCGCGGAGCTCGGCGACGCCGCGTGGGTGTACACCCGCGACGAGGCGATCGCCGCGGGCTGGTTCGGCCCCGAGGTCACCGACACCACCCGCGGCCGCATCGGCGACGTCGTGGCGGCGACGCGGGGCAACTGGGTGCTCGTCCGCTCGCGCAGCGAGCCGACCGAGACCGCCCTCGTCGGGCACCACGGCTCGCTCACCGACGCCGAGCAGCACGTGCCGCTGCTGCTGACGCGGGGCTGACGGACGTCCTCGGAGAAGAGCCACGGCCACCACCCGGCGACGCGCCGTCGGCGTCGTCGCCACCGCCGGGGCGACCCTGGGCGCCTGGCTGCTCGGCGCCGACTACGTCGTGGTCGACCCCGCCACCGGCAGCCGCGGCGTGGTCCACGTCCCGGCGACGCTGCTGGTCACCGTCGTGGTGAGCCTGCTCGGCTGGGCGGGCCTCGCCGGCCTGGAGCGACTCACCCGGTACGGCACCCGCATCTGCGTCGGGTTGGCCGTCGCGGTCGTCGCCGTCTCGATGTTCCCCGTCGTCGCCGTCGGGGCCACCGCGACGACGAAGGCCGCCCTCGTCGTCGTCCACCTCGTCGTCGGCGCCGCCCTCGTCCCCGCGTTCGTCCGCGCCCGCCGATGACCGGTCGGACCCGGCGGGCAGCGGGAGCCGCGCCCCCGCCGCGCCTAGACTCGCCGGCGATGAGCGAGATGCCGCACGACCCGTCCGCCCCCGCGCCCGGCGCCGCGGCGCCCGGTCAGCAGCCGGTGGAGGAGGGGGTCCGCGAGCTGGCCACGCGGGTGTTCGGCATGGCCCGCGCGGGCGACGCGGCGTCGCTGGCCTCCTACGTCGACGCCGGGGTGCCGGTGAACCTCACCAACGAGCACGGCGACACGCTCGTCATGCTCGCCGCGTACCACGGGCACGCCGAGGCGGTGGCCGTGCTGGTCGAGCGGGGCGCCGACCTCGACCGCCTCAACGATCGCGGCCAGGCCCCCATCGCCGGCGCGGTGTTCAAGGGCGAGGGCGCCGTGGTGCGCGTGCTGCTCGAGGGCGGCGCGGACCCGCACGCGGGGCACCCGACCGCCGTCGACGCCGCGCGCGTGTTCGGCCGCGACGACCTCCTGGCGATCCTGGAGCCCGGCGGCTGACCCCCCGTGCCGGGGGGTCACAGCGCCTTGAGGATGTCCTCCACGCGGGCCCGCGCATCGCCGAAGATCATCGAGGTGTTCTCGCGGAAGAACAGCGGGTTCTGCACGCCCGCGTAGCCCACGGCCATCGAGCGCTTGAACACCACGACGTTCTTGGCCTCCCACACGCGCAGCACCGGCATGCCGGCGATCGGGCTGCCCGGGTCCTCCATCGCCGCCGGGTTGACGGTGTCGTTGGCGCCGATGACGAGGACGACACCCGTGGTGGCGAGGTCGTCGTTGATCTCGTCCATCTCCAGCACGATGTCGTAGGGCACCTTGGCCTCGGCGAGCAGCACGTTCATGTGCCCCGGCAGGCGCCCGGCGACGGGGTGGATGCCGAAGCGGACCTCGATGCCGCGCTCGGCCAGCCGGCGGGTGAGCTCGGCGACCGGGTACTGCGCCTGCGCGACCGCCATCCCGTAGCCCGGGACGATGACCACCGACGACGCCTCGGCGAGCATCTCCGCGACCTCGTCGGCGTCGACCTCGCGGTGCTCGCCCTCCGCGCCCGACGCCGACGTGCCCGACTCCACGCCGAACCCGCCGGCGATGACGGAGAGGAACGAGCGGTTCATCGCCTGGCACATGACGTAGGACAGGTAGGCACCGGACGACCCCACGAGCGCGCCGGTGACGATGAGCAGGGTGTTGTCGAGCAGGAAGCCCGACGCCGCCGCGGCCCAGCCCGAGTAGCTGTTGAGCATCGACACGACGACGGGCATGTCCCCGCCGCCGATGGAGGCGACGAGGTGCCAGCCCAGCGCCAGCGCCACCGCGGTGATCGCGATCATCAGTCCGAGCGAGGGCGACACCGTGAAGCCGACGGTCAGCGCGGCGAAGGCGACGAGGGCGCCGAGGTTCAACGCGTTCTTGCCCGGCAGCGTCAGCGGGCGCGACTTCATCCGCCCCGACAGCTTCCCGTACGCCACGATCGAGCCGGTGAACGTGACGGCGCCGATGAACACCCCGACCGCGACCTCGACGGAGTGGATGCCCAGCAGCTCGGGAGCGACCGTCGTCGGTGCCGCGCTCGTCCCGCCCGCGTGGCTGCCCTCCACCTCGAGGTAGCCGTTCCACCCGACGAGCACGGCGGCGAGCCCGACGAAGCTGTGCAGCAGGGCGATGAGCTCGGGCATGCCGGTCATCTCGACGACCCGCGCGCGCCACAGCCCGACCCCGCCGCCGACCACCATCGCCGCGGCGAGCAGCGCGACCCCGCCGGCGGTCAGCGACTGCGCGGCGAGCACCACCGTCGCCACGAGGGCGACGGCCATGCCGGCGATGCCGTAGGCGACGCCCGCCCGCGCCGTCTCGTGCCGGGAGAGCCCGGCCAGGCTCATCACCGTGAGCAGGGCCGCGACGATGTAGGCGGCGGTGGCCGCGGTCTCGGGGCTCACCGGGCAGGACCCTTCGTGAACATCGCGAGCATCCGGCGGGTCACCGCGAAGCCGCCGACGATGTTGATGCTGGCGAGCAGGACGGCGACGGCCGCGAGCACCGAGACGACGGTGCCGTGCTGCCCGAACTGCAGCAGCGCCCCGACCACCACGACGCCCGAGATCGCGTTGGTGACCGACATCAGCGGCGTGTGCAGCGCGTGGTGGACCTTGCCGATGACGTAGTAGCCGATGACCACGGCCAGCACGAAGACCGTGAGGTTGGTGGCCAGCGCGGGCGGGGCGAAGGCCGTCGCGGCGAAGAGGGCCGCCAGCCCCACCGCGATCAGCGCGTACCGCCGGCCCGGCGAGGCGACCCGGGCGGGCGCGACGACCGGCGTGGACGCCGCCGGCTCGACCGAGGCGCTGTGAACGTTCCCGCCCGCCCCGGCCGACACCGGGATCGGCGGTGGCGGCCAGAGCACCTCGCCGTGGTGGGCCACCGTCACCGCGCGGACCACCACGTCGTCGAGGTCGAGCACCAGCCGCCCGTCGGACTCCGGCACCAGCAGCTTGAGCAGGTTGAGGAGGTTGGTGCCGTAGAGCTGCGAGGCCTGGGTCGGGAGCCGCGCCGCGAGGTCGGTGTCGCCGATGATGGTCACGCCGTTGTCGGTGACGACGACCTCGTCGGGCACCGAGCCCTCGACGTTGCCGCCCTGCCCGGCGGCCATGTCCACGACGACGCTGCCCGGCTTCATCAGCGCCACGTCGGACGCGGTGAGCAGCCGCGGTGCCGGGCGGCCGGGGATGAGCGCGGTGGTGATGACGACGTCGACGTCCGCGGCCTGCTCGGTGTAGATCTCCGCGGCGCGGGCGTCGTAGGCCGCCGACGTCGCGCGGGCGTAGCCGTCGGAGGACTCCTGCGCTGCGCCTCCGGCCTCGACGGCGAGGAACTCGCCGCCCAGCGACCGCACCTGCTCGGCGACCTCGGGGCGCGGGTCGGTGGCCCGCACGACGGCCCCGAGGCTCGAGGCCGCCCCGATCGCCGCGAGCCCCGCGACGCCCGCGCCGGCGACCAGCACCTTCGCCGGCGGCACCTTGCCGGCGGCCGTCACCTGCCCGGTGAAGAAGCGGCCGAAGCGGTGCGCGGCCTCGACGACCGCGCGGTAGCCCGCGATGTTGGCCATCGAGCTGAGGACGTCGAGCGACTGCGCCCGCGAGATGCGGGGGACCGCGTCGGTGGCCAGCACCGTGAGGCCGCGGCGGGCGAGGTCGGCGAGCAGCTCGGGGTGGCGCGCCGGGCCGACCATGGCGATCAGCGTCGTGCCCGGCGCGAGGCGGTCGAGGCGCTCCGCGTCCGGCGTCCGCAGCGCGAGCACGACGTCGGCGGACCAGGGGTCGCCCAGCTCGGCGCCGGCCGCCGCGTAGGCGGCGTCGGTGAAGCTGGCGCGCTCGCCCGCGCCGGGCTCGACGACGACCGTCGCCCCCAGGTCGGTCAGACCGACCACCGTGGCCGGCGTCGCCGCCACACGGGTCTCGTGCTCCCCGGACTCCCGGGGCACGCCGATGCGCACCGTTGCGCTCCCTCTGCTCTTCCACCCGACCTCGTGACCCTAATCTCACGCCGCTGGAGCAGCCGCGTGGAGGTCCCGTCTCGGGATGAGACAGCGGCGGGGGAGGTGATCGCGGCGGGTGCCCGGCGGAATCCGCGCCCGGCCCCGCGACGTTGCACCGGGTATGCGTGATCCCGTGCTCTCGGTCCTGGACCTCTCCCCCGTGCCGTCGGGCACACGGACCTCCGCGGCCCTGCACGAGACCGTCGAGCTGGGCCGCACCGTCGAGCGCGCCGGCTACCGGCGCATGTGGCTGGCCGAGCACCACGGCATCCCGAGCGTCGCGAGCTCGAGCCCGGAGGTCCTCATCGGGGCCGTCGCCGGGGCGACGAGCACGCTGCGCGTCGGCTCGGGCGGGATCATGCTGCCGAACCACGCGCCGCTGAAGGTCGCCGAGACGTTCCGGGCGCTCGCCGGGCTGTTCCCCAGCCAGGATCCTCCGGGCACTCGCATCGACCTCGGCATCGGCCGCGCGCCGGGCACCGACCCGCGCACCGCGATCGCCCTGCGCCGCAGCCGCGAGGCGCTCACCGCCGACGACTTCCCCGAGCAGTTCTCCGAGCTGCGCGGTTACGTCGACGGCTTCCCCGACGACCACCCGTTCGCCGGCATCGTCGCGATGCCCGACGACGTGCCGCTGCCGCCGGTGTGGATCCTCGCCTCGAGCTACTACGGCGGGCAGGCCGCCGCCGCGTTCGGCACCGGGTTCGCCTACGCGGGCCACTTCGGCGGCGCCGATCCCGGCGAGGCCACGCGCATCTACCGGCAGGGCTTCCGCCCCAGCGACGGCGCCGGCGCCCAGGACCCCCACGTGATCCTCGCCGCCGCGGTCATGTGCAGCGAGGACGCCGAGCGCGCCCGCGCCCTGGGCCGCGCGCACGCCCTGTCGATGGCGCGGCTGCGCACCGGCAACCCGGGCCCGCTGCCCAGCCCCGAGGAGGCCCTCGCCCACGACTGGAGCCCGATCGAGCTCCAGGTCGAGCAGGGCATGGCGCCGAAGATGACCGCCGGCACGCCCGAGCAGGTCCGCGACGACCTCGAACGCCGGGCCCGCGAGGCCGACGCCGACGAGATCATGATCGTGACGCCGATCCACGACTCCGCCGAGCGGCGGCGCTCGTACGAGCTGGTGGCCGAGGCCTTCGGCGTCACGGGCCCGGTCGCGGCGGGCGCGGCACCCTCGCTCGCGCAGGCGTAGCGCCGTTCGCGCACGTGCTTGTGCCGTGCTCGTCCGTGCCAGGGCACGGGCAAGCACGCACGAGCCCGCAGGGCGAAGATGGCGTCCATGCTGACGGTGGCCCGCTACCTCGACGAGGTCGTCCTGCACACGGCCGCGTTCGCCGACGCCGTCCGCACCGCCGGACAGGACGCCGTGGTGTCGAGCTGTCCGGAGTGGACCGCCCGCGACCTCGCCGACCACCTCGGCGGCGTCCACCGCTGGTGTGCCGGCACGGTCTCCCGGCCCCGCGAGAAGCTCGTGCGGCGCGGGCCCACCGAGCCGCCGATGCCCGAGGCGGACGACGAGGTGTCGACCTGGTTGCTCGAGGGCGCCGCCACCCTGACGCAGGCGATCCGCGAGGCCGGCGACGAGACCCTGGTCGGTGGCTTCGGCGCCCTGGTGCCGGTGTCGTTCTGGGCGCGCCGCCAGTGTCACGAGACGCTCGTGCACCGCGCCGACGCCGAGCTCGCCGCGCGCGTCCCGGTGCTCCCCGACGTCGACCCCGTGGTCGCCGCCGACGCGGTCGACGAGCACCTGGCCATGGTGGTGCTGAGCGCGAAGCGGCGTCCGGACCTGGGCGCCGACGGGGCCACCCTGCACCTCCACGCGACCGACGACGGGCTCGACGGCAGCGGCGAGTGGGTGGTGACCCTCGACCCCGAGGGCCCACGGGTCGAGCACGCGCACCGCAAGAGCGACGCCGCCGTGCGTGGCCCGGCGCGGGCCCTGCTGACCGTGCTCACCAACCGCGAACGCCCCGAGGACGCCGGTGTCGACGTCCTCGGGGCGGTGGAGCTGCTGGAGCGGTGGCGCCGGCACGGCGCCGTGTAGATCAGAGGGTCCCGGTGAACACCGCGTGGTCGTGGGTGAAGGACGGGACCACGTCGACCTGCGCCTCGCCGTTGTCGGCGGTGGTGGAGAAGGCGACCTCGTAGGTCAGGCTGCGACCGGGCTGGAGCTGGCTCTGCGGGGGCAGGCCCGACTCGCCGTCGAAGATCTGGGAGGCCGGAGCACCGCCGGTGGTCATCATGACCCGCATCAGGGTCGGGTCGAACGCCGCGCCGGTGTTGTTCGTGACGCGGACGGTGACGGCGTACGCGTACGGATCGGTGTTGCCGGCGGCGTAGCTCGCCGGGTCGTAGGACGTCGGCGCGTCGACCGTGACGGCCAGGCCGTCGGCGTAGGTGAAGGTCTGACCGAAGGCGACGGCCGAGGTCGCGGGGGCCGCAGTAGGGGACGGCGCGGTGCCGGCGCCGATCGCGGACAGGTCCTCGCCGAGCTGGTTCACCGCATTCGCCACGATGACCAGTCCGGTGATCCCGAGCGCGATCGCGAGGACGCAGGCGACCACGCCGGTGACCGCGGTCTTCGTGTTGGTGGCGACCCGGCGGCGGGCGCGCTGGACGCCCACGAGGCCCAGCACCAGGCCGACGACGCCCAGCAGGATCGCGCCGATCCCGAACAGCGGGATCAGGCCGACCACCAAGCCGCACAGGCCCAGGACGAGGCCGGCGATGCCGAGCCCGTTGCGCGGCGGCAGGGGCGCCATCGGGGCGGGCGCCATCGGGGCGGGCATCATCGGGCCCATCGCCGGGGCCGGCGTGCCCGTCGCGGAGGGGACCGGGCCCCTCCCGGCGCGGGCGGCGTCGAGCGTGGCCCGCGGGATCGGCGTGGTCAGCGGCTCGCCGGGGGCCGGGGTGGGCGCCGGCTCGGCGACGAGGCCGCGGCGGCGGACGCGCGGAGTGATGACCACGGGCCCCGACGGGTGCGGCTCGTGACCGAAGCCCTGGGCTCCGGCGGGTGCGCGGTGGCGCGGCGGCTGGACAGCGGTCATGACGGTGATCCCCCGACGAGATGAGCGGTGGCCGCCGTGCGGCGGACCTGCTGCAGATGTCGTCGGTGCGGACGGACCGTTAGCACCGTCACCGGAACGGGTGAACGACGGTGCGGGTCGCGCACGGCGCGCTCACGGGCCGTTCCCGCACACGGTGACGCGGGGCCGAGGGACGCGCGGCGCCTGCTCGCGACGACGGGTGCTAGAGGGTCAGCACGAGCTTGCCGAACGTCGAGCCCTTCTCGAGCTCGCGGTGGGCCGCCGCGACGTCCTCGAGCGCGAAGGTGCCCGCGACGCGGACCGTCAGGGCGTCCTCGGCGATGAGCCGCGCGAGGCCGGTGAGCGCGACGCCGTCGGGCTCGACGAGGAAGTCGGTGACGCGCTTGCCCTCGGCCTCGGCCTGCTCGGCCAGCCCCTCGGGGACGCCGGAGGGTACGCAGACCAGGAGCCCGCCGCGGCGCATCACCGCGAGCGAGGCCGGCCCGTTGACCTCGGTGAGGTCGACGGCGACGTCGATGTCCCGGGCGACCTCGGCGACGTCCTCGGTGTGGTGGTCGATCGCCTCGTCCAGGCCCAGCGCGACGAGGTCGGCGTGCTTGCCCGCGGAGGCGGTGCCCGTGACGTGCGCGCCGCGCGTCCCGGCGATCTGGACCGCGAGGTGCCCGACGCCCCCGCCCGCGGCGTGGATCAGCACGCGCTGGTCGCGCTGCACGTCGGCGGCGTCGACGAGGATCTGCCAGGCGGTCAGCCCGGCGAGCGGGACGGCGGCGGCGACGACGTCGGAGACGCCCTCGGGGATGCGCGCGAAGTGCCGCGACGGCGCGGTGACGTACTCGGCGTAGGCGCCCGCCTGACGCGGGAACCACGGCATGCCGAACACCCGGTCGCCGACGGCGAAGCGCGTCACCCCCATGCCGACGGCGTCGACGACGCCGGCGACGTCCCAGCCGACCGTGAACGGCGGCGCCGCCATGTCGTCGCCGAGCCCGGCGCCGCCGGCGCGCACCTTCGTGTCGACGGGGTTGACGCCCGCGGCGGTGACCCGCACCCGGATCTCCGTGGGGATCGGCTCCGGCACGGGCGCCTCCTCGAGGCGCAGGACCTCGGGCCCGCCGGGGGCGTCCTGGGTGACCCGGCGCATGGTCGTCGGGGCTGCAGCGGTCATGTCCCCGGACGTGCCCCGCGGCCCTCGCGCGCACACCCTCCAGCAGCCGCGGAGCGCCGAGGGACCCGCCGGTAAACTCCCGTGTCATGGTGCAGTCCGACCCCGGCACGCGTGTGCCCGAGAAGCCGACCCTCGACGGCCTCGAGGACCGGTGGGCGCGCGTATGGGAGGACGAGGGCACGTACGCGTTCGACCGGTCGGCCACGCGCGAGCAGGTGTACTCGATCGACACCCCGCCGCCGACCGTGTCCGGGTCGCTGCACGTCGGGCACGTGTTCAGCTACACCCACACCGACATCGTCGCCCGCTTCCAGCGCATGCGGGGCAAGCAGGTCTTCTACCCCATGGGCTGGGACGACAACGGCCTGCCGACCGAGCGGCGCGTCCAGAACTACTACGGCGTGCGGTGCGAGCCGAGCCTGCCGTACGACCCCGCCTTCACGCCGCCGGAGAAGCCCGGCAAGCAGCAGCTCGCGATCTCGCGGAAGAACTTCGTCGAGCTGTGCGAGGTGCTCACCGCGGAGGACGAGAAGGCGTTCGAGGCGCTGTGGCGACGCAACGGGCTGTCGGTCGACTGGTCACACGGCTACCAGACCATCGACGCGCGGGCCCGCGCCATCAGCCAGCGCGCGTTCCTGCGCAACGTCGAGCGCGGCCAGGCCTACGTCTCGATGGCGCCGACGCTGTGGGACGTCACGTTCCGCACGGCCGTGGCCCAGGCCGAGCTCGAGGACCGCGAGCACACCGGGGCCTGGCACCGGATCGCCTACCACGGGGCCTCCGACGACGTCCTCATCGAGACCACCCGCCCCGAGCTGATCCCGGCCTGCGTCGCGCTGATCGCGCACCCCGACGACGAGCGGTACCAGCCGCTGTTCGGCACGACGGTGCGCTCGCCGCTGTTCGACGTCGAGGTCCCGGTGCTCGCGCACCCGGCAGCCGAGATGGAGCGCGGTGCCGGCATCGCGATGTGCTGCACCTTCGGCGACCTCACCGACGTCCAGTGGTGGCGCGAACTCGACCTGCCCAACCGCACGGTGATCAACCGCGACGGCCGCCTGCTGCGCGAGACCCCGGACTGGATCACCTCGGAGCAGGGCCGCGAGCGCTACGCGGAGCTCGCCGGTGCGACGGTGCACACCGCCAGGGAGCGCATCGTCGGGATGCTGACCGAGACCGGCGAGCTCGTCGGTGACGTCCGGCCCGTGACGCGCCCGGTCAAGTTCTACGAGAAGGGCGACAAGCCCCTCGAGATCGTCTCCAGCCGCCAGTGGTACATCCGCAACGGCGGCCGGGACGGCGCCGGCCACGATTCGGGGACCCGCGACGCGATGATCGCCCGCGGCCGGGAGCTGCAGTGGCACCCGGAGTACATGCGCCACCGCTACGAGGACTGGGTGCGCGGCCTCAACGGTGACTGGCTGGTCAGCCGCCAACGCTTCTTCGGCGTCCCGGTGCCGGTCTGGTACCGCCTCGACGACGAGGGCGAGGTCCTCCCCGACCAGGTCCTCACGCCGACCGACGACGCGCTGCCCGTCGATCCCTCCACCGACGTCCCGCCCGGCTTCACCGCCGAGCAGCGCGACGTCCCCGGCGGGTTCACCGGTGACCGCGACATCCTCGACACCTGGGCGACCTCGTCGCTCACCCCGCAGATCGCGGGCCTGTGGAGCGTCGACGACGACCTCTTCTCCCGGGTCTTCCCGATGGACCTGCGCCCCCAGGGTCACGACATCATCCGCACCTGGCTGTTCTCGACGGTGCTGCGCAGCCACCTCGAGCACGACGGCCTGCCGTGGGCGCACACGGCGCTGTCCGGCTGGATCCTGGACCCGGACCGCAAGAAGATGTCGAAGTCCAAGGGCAACGTCGTCACGCCCATGGACCTGCTGGTCGAGTTCGGTTCGGACGCCGTCCGGTACTGGGCCGCCGGTGGGCGCCCGGGCGTGGACACGGCGTTCGACCGCGGGCAGATGAAGGTCGGCCGGCGGCTCGCGATGAAGCTGCTCAACGCCTCGAAGTTCATCCTCGGTGTCGGCGTGCCCGCGGGCGTCCCGTCGACCGACGCGGTGTCGACACCGCTCGACCGCGCGCTGCTCGCCCGCCTGGCCGAGGTCGTCCACAAGGCGACGGAGGCGTTGGAGAACTACGACTACGCGGTCGCTCTCGAGGTCACCGAGCAGTTCTTCTGGTTCTTCTGCGACGACTACCTCGAGCTGGTCAAGTCCCGCGCCTACGGCGAGTTCGACGAGGCCGGCCGCGACTCGGCCCGCGCGACGCTCGCGGTGGCCCTGCGGGTGCTGCAGCGGCTGTTCGCCCCGGTGCTGCCGTTCGTCGCCGAGGAGGTCTGGTCGTGGTGGCAGGAGGGCTCGGTGCACCGGGCGGCCTGGCCCGACCCGGCCGAGGCCGCCACCGGCGCGGAGGTCGACCCGCAGGTGCTCTCGGTCGCCTCCGACGTCATCGGCGGCATCCGGCGCGCCAAGTCGGAGCAGAAGCTGTCGATCCGCACCGAGGTCGAGACGCTGTCGGTGCAGGCCGCGCCCGCGGCGCTCGAGGCGCTGCGCTCGGCGCTGACCGACGTGCGGGCCGCGGGCCGGGTGCGCGACGTCGAGCTCGTCGCCTCGCCCGACGGCGAGCTCGTGACCACCGTCGGCGGCCCCGCCGGCTGAGCGGTCGCATGGAGGACCTGCTCGCATGGGTCGCCGACCCGGACGCCGGCTGGAGCGTCGGCACGTACGGTGCCCTCGCGGAGTTCCTGCGCGACCCCGACGAGACCGCCGACGTGCGACGCACGCCCGGCCGGGCCTCGGTCGTGACCCCGCGCGGCGGCATCGAGGTCCGGGCGCACGGGGACGTCCTGCCGGTGGCGTGGGAGCGCCGCACCGGCGACAGCTGGAGCCAGGCCGTCGCGCTGTGCCTGCTGGTGCCCTCCGGCGGGCGATCGGTGGTCACCGAGCTCGGACCGGACACCGGGGCGCTGCGCGACGAGGACCGCGACGCCGTGCTCGTCGACCTCGGGGTCGGCGCGCCGCACCTCGAGGCGTGCGTGCGCACCCGCGACGCGTCGCTGCTGGAGGCGTTGCGGGCGGTCGAGGGACGGCCGCTGGCCGCGGCGGACCACCTGGCGGCCGCGCTGGTCGAGGCCGGACCGCACCGCGTGTTCCGCACGGCCGTGGCGCGCCTCGAGGTGTCCACGCCGATCCCGCCGCCGACGGGCACGAGCCCGGACGGCCCGCACACCCACCTGCTGCCGCGGCTGCTCGCCCGCGGACGGACGCACGCGGTGACGGACCCGATCCCGCCGGGGCACGTGCCGGTGGCGACCCTGCACCTGCCGCACCCGACGCGCACGGTCGAGGGCCGGCGCACCACGCCGCGGCCCGAGCGCCACCGCCGGGCGCAGGAGCTGCTGGCGCGCCACGGCGACCCGGCGACGGTGACGGAGAAGGCGGCGGTGACCGAGGCGCTGGCGACCTCGGCCGTCCCGCCGACCTGGGTGCTGGCCCGGGAGCACCGGGCGACGCTGGAGCTGGCGCTGCGGCAGTGCGAGGAGCTGGAGCCCGACCACCCCCACCTCGCGGCGTGGCGGGCCCGGGTGCCGCGGGACCGGGTGGCGGGCACAGGGGGCACAGCGGG
>Ga0196958_10000137_pt1 | contig 25188 bp, 41 predicted proteins | sample S1v_10metaG_FD_148654 | JGI IMG/M metagenome (GOLD analysis project Ga0196958, IMG submission 148654) | Soil microbial communities from Anza Borrego desert, Southern California, United States - S1+v_10 | ecosystem: Environmental > Terrestrial > Soil > Desert | place: USA: California | collected... | reverse complement strand
TTCACCCTGTCTACTCGTTACCCGTCTCATATTTGAGGCCCAACCAAGGAGAAAACTGATGAGTCCTTCTTCCCTGTCCGGTATCTTCTTCGATCCGGCACGACGCACGACACCCGTTCATGAGTCCGCTCGTGACGATCAGGTCGTAAACAACACTGGCGGTTTCGTCTTCGAACTCGACGACATGGCTCGAGCAAAGCGGTTCCTGATCCTCGGATCGGAATCCTCGTTCTACCAGGCAGGCGCTAAGCTCTCCATGGAGAATGCAGAGACTCTGTCTCGTCTCGCTAAGAGCGATCGAGTGTTCGAATTGATCAACCTCATCGTCGACGTTTCGGTGTCGGGACGAGCTCCGAAGCAAAGCCCCGGCCTCTTCGCGCTCGCTGTGGTGATCAATCAGACCGAGGATGCACAGGCAAAGTCCTATGCATATTCCAAGGTCTCGGAAGTCGCCCGGACGGCAGCCACGCTCTTCGAGTTCACCGGCTACCTGTCTCAGTTCCAGGGACTGGGTGGTATGGGATTCCAGAAGGCGATCGGACGCTGGTACAACGAGAAGGATGTCGACAATCTCGCCTACCAGATGGTGAAGTATCGCAATCGCAACGGTTACGACCACGCTCGACTGCTTCGTCTCTCCAAGCGTGTGAAGTCCAACGATCGGCCGGAGCTCGCTCCGCTTCTCGACTGGGCACTCGGTAAGAACCAGGTGAACAATGAAGATACTTTCGAGAATCTTCCGCGTGTGATCCAGGGATTCGAGCTGGCGAAGATCGAGAAGGAGAGTAATCTCCCGATCATCGTTCGCGATTACGGACTTTCCTGGGAGATGCTTCCAACCGAAGCGCTCAACGACGTCAAGGTCTGGGAGGCTCTGCTGGATGGGAATGTCCCCCTCGGGGCTCTCATCCGTCAGCTTCCGCGACTCACCAACCTGGGGATTATTTCTCAGCTCGGTGGTCGCACGGCCGAGATCGAGGATCGTCTCACTGATGCAGAAGCACTCAAGAAGGCACGTATCCATCCGCTGCAGGCGCTTGTCGCCATGCGTACCTACGGGAGCGGACGGGGGATGAGCTCGCAGTGGACTCCGGTTCGCCGGATCACGGATGCGCTCGAGGAGTCCTTCTACAAGTCGTTCGATTTCGTCGAGCCCACGAACAAGACACACCTGCTTGCGCTGGACGTGTCTGCCTCCATGACCTGGCACAACATCGCCGGCCTTCCGATCACGCCTCGCGAGGCATCGGCATGCATGGCTATGGTTCAGGCTCGCATCGAGCGCGAGTACCTCATCACCGCGTTCTCACACAAGCTCTACCAGATCAACATCACGAAGAACATGCGTCTTGCCGACGCAATTCGAGAGATCGAGAGTCTTGGTATGGGTGCGACGAATCTGTCTCTTCCGATGGATACTGCTCGCGAGCAGAATCTGAACGTTGATGCATTCGTCGTCTATACGGACAACGAGGTGAATCGCGGATACCACCCCTTCCAGGCCCTGGCGCGCTATCGTCGTGAGATGAAGAAGCCGGACGCCAAGCTGATTGTCGTCGGTATGACAGCTAGCAAGTTCTCGATCGCGGATCCTCGCGACCCGGGAATGCTGGATGTTGCCGGCTTCGATACCGCCGCACCCGGTCTGATGGCCGAGTTCGTGCGATAAAGTTACCCTTGTCGATCGGGTAGTTGATGATGCCTAGCCCATGGTTCGGAACCAACAAATAGATCGACATTTGGGAGACATGCAGGTTTCTCAGGGTGCGCCTCTGGCGTAGCGGCTCCCTGCATCCCAATAGGGAGGTCGAAGGACCTCATGGTAATAGGTATGCGGGCGACGTCAACACTTCGGTAGTTGAATGTATGGTCCAAGAGCTGCAGCCAACCTCCCTACCAATCCACCGCAAAACCATTCAAAATAGGAGTAAACTGATGGGTCACGCAGAACGTAAGGCACGTAAGAAGGCCGGTATCAAGGCTCCGGTCAAGCCGGCCAAGATCCCAACTCCCCCGGAGCAGCGCTCCTACGTCACGGAGCCGGTTCTCGGCCCGGGCGGTACTAAGTTCGAACGATTCTCCAAGCCTCGCTCTGAGAAGAAGGTCAAGGCCTTCCTCGAGCGCTTCACCCCGGCTCAGGCCTCCACCGAGTAGGGATGAACCAAAAGCCCGGGGCCGTCATTCCAGAAAACCTTTCAGAGATGTCACCCCAGTCCGCGTGGAATCTGGCGCTCAATACGATCGCACCACTAGCGGATTGGAACTCATTCTGGAATGACGGCCTCGAGACAGGCGACGATATTCGAGCCCTTATCGTTAAGGAGAAAACTGATGGCAAGAGGAAATTCCGTTATCGTAGTACCCTCCGTCGGCTGGGCAGTCGACAACAGGGGCTATATTCATGGCGGTTTCGATACTCCCGTCTTCGCGAAGACGAAACAGAAGCACAACTCTCGGCTCACCAGTCGACGAAACAAGATCAAAAAGTCAGCTACTTACGGCAAGACCTCGCCGGGCGCTGACGCCGAGAAGGAGAAGAGCTAAATGCTCAAGCAGGACATCAAGTTCACCGACTACAACGGTAACGAGCGTACCATCACCGAGTATTTCCACCTCAATGAGGCGGAGATCGTCAAGCTTCAGGCTAGTTCGCCAAATGGTATTCAGGCAGATATGCAGGATGCGATTCTCTCGAACGATGCAAACCGTGTGCTCGAATTCATCGAGATGCTCGTGCATAAGTCGTATGGAAAGAAGTCCGCTGATGGTCTTCACTTTGAGAAGTCTGACGATATTCTGCAGAAGTTCATCAACTCTGCCTACTACTCGGACTTTCTTCTTGGCCTCATCGAGGACAACGGAGCGAAGGGTGAGCGATTTGTTCAGGGGATCATGCCGGCGAAGCTCGTCGAGCGCGCCCTTGCTCAGGTCCAGGGCCAGGAGGGCGGAGAAGTCGACCGGACGATCTATGGACAGAGCGCTCGTGAGCAGTTTGCAGCCGCTCAGGCAGCCAAGATGGAAGGCTCGGTCGATGTGAGCACTACGCAGCAGCCTCAGCCTTTCGGTCAGCCGTCATATCCTCAGTTCAATCAGTCCGAGCAGCCGCCTCTTCAGGTGCAGAACTCCGAGGCAACGACCGCTCTCGACAACGCATCCGCGGAAGAACTCGCTCGTTTCCGTGAGTGGCAGGCGCAGAAGGAAGCGGCTAAGGCGACTCAGACCGCCGCTGCTCCCGCATCTCCGGATGCCTTCCGAGTTCGCGAAGAGGAACCCCTTCAGGGCCTTCCTCGCCCTCCCCACGAGCAGATGGGCAACGCTCAGTAGTAAGGACCAGGGCCGGGTGAGTATGTCTTAAGGGCTCACTCGGCTCTGCGGTTATTTCGATCGAGGGCCTTGACGCCTAGATAAGAATGTAATTTAGCGCGCTGAAGCGGTTGGGCGCGATAACCTTCCGGTCTAATTTACATCGCCCTCGCAAGAAAAACAACCCCTATAATGAGACACACTCATCTCTTGAAAGGAGAAACTCGTGACCAACTCGCATCTCAGCAAGTTCATCGCGCCCGTCCTCGGAATCGTTGTTACGACATCCGCGTCGATCGCCTTCGATGGAATCGCCAAGCAGCTCGTCCCGTCTGATCTGAAAGCCCTCCCGGCATTCGGCATCAAGATCGGGGTCGCTGTCATTGGCGGACTCCTCGCAGGTCAGATCGCGCAGATCGTCGTCGACAACGTCGAATCCGTGGTCGAGACCGTGACCAAGGACAACGCTGAACCCAGCGAAGAAGTCGCTTCCGAAACCATACAGGAAGAGAACTGACTCGAAGCCTTAGGACCCCTAAACAGGTCCTTCGGTTTTTCGCTCGATTTTTAGGAAAGAATCATCATGACAGATGCAAGCAGCGGTGCCCAGCCCGGTTCGGTCAATTACGGCGCCAACAGCCAGAAGTCCAAGGCTCCTGCGCCTGCCGAAGAGCCCCGTATCGACGGTCCGGTCATCAAGGGGACTGCGGTCGAGCGGAAAGAGCCCCTTCGGAAGAAGTTTCTCCAGGCATATGCCGGTGATAGCGCACAGTCAGTAGGACAGTACCTTCTGATGGACGTCGTTGTCCCCGGAACGAAAAACATCATCGCCGATCTGGTCACCCAGGGTATTAACCGTCTTCTCTACGGAGGTTCTCGTCCAACGCAGAACAACGTTCGTAGCGGAGGGGTGAGCTACAATCGCTATTTCAACGGCAGTGGTCAGAACAGCCAAACTCAGCAGCAGACACAGCCGGCAGCTCGTCAGGCACAGCCGGCTCATGGGTTCGGTGAGATCATTCTTCAGACACGAACGGATGCAGAAGTCGTTATCGATGAGCTCCGCGCGCTGATTGAAGTGTACGGAAACGCTAAGGTGGCAAACCTTTATTCTCTCGTCGGTATCACCGGCGACTTCACCAATCAGTCCTACGGATGGACAAATCTCTCTCGAGCTGGGGTGATCCAGATCCGTGAGGGATATCTGCTGGATCTTCCGCAGCCGGAAGTTCTTAAGTAAAACATCACATTCTGGAAGTCGCATACCGGCATTCCAAGACCTTTTAATCTCAAGTAAGAACACATAGGAGAAACTGATGAATATCAGCCCCGCCCTTCAGCGCACGCTTAGCCGTTCCGCGCTGAAGCTTCAGAAGTACTCGCCACAGATTCTCACGGCTGTTGGCATCGCAGGTCTTGTGACCGCCGGAGTCATCGCTGCCAAGAACACGCTCAAGCTTGAGGAGACTCTCGAGAACTCTCGCGAGCGTCTCGATATCGTGAAGACTCACCCTGAGGCAACTCAGGCGGACATCAACACGGCATACGTGAAGAACGTTTACGATCTCGCCAAGCTTTACGCCGTTCCTGTCACGCTGAGTGTGGCGTCCATCGTCTCGATTCTCGTCGGACACAAGATTCTTCACCAGCGTAACCTTGCACTGATCGCCGCATATAAGGGTCTCGAGCAGGCCTTCAGCGAATACCGCAAGCGCGTCGTTGAGGAATATGGCGAGGACGTGGACGAGAAGTTCCGTTACGGTATCCGAGACGTCACCGAGGTGGGCGAAGATGGCAAGAAGGTGAAGAGTCAGACTGTCAACCCGCCGTCTTCTGACTACATCATGGAGTTCGGACCGGATAACGACAACTGGGGTCGTCACGAGCACAACCTGTTCTACGTCACCCGTGCGCAGAACTACTTCAACGATCTCCTGCGGGTGAAGGGTCATGTCTTTCTGCAGGACGTCACCCGACACCTCGGACTTCCCGACAGCAAGGTCGGCGCAGTCACCGGTTGGGTCTACGACAAGGGTACAGGTGACGACTACATCGACTTCGGTATCAAGGACCTGCAGGAGAGCCACGGTTATATCTTGTTCGACTTCAACGTCGATGGAGTGATCCTCGACCTAATTTAAATTCTGTGAAAGGCCCTATAAATGACTGCTAAGCGCCGTCGCCACAAGTTCGAAAAGAAGAGGAAGTCTGATGAACATCCCCACCCCCGCCGCAGTGAAGAAGCAGACGGACGCACGGAAGGCACGAGAGGCCGAACTGGCCTCATCCCTCGCAAACGCGAAGGACAAGCTGCCGCCGACGAAAGCAGTTTCGAAGCGATCGTCAAAGCCATCAACGACGGTAAAGCGACCCTCCGAGGAATCAGCATCGTTCCCGAAGGGGAAGGGATCCCGGGATCGTTCATCCAAGTCGGTCCCCTCAACACCGTCGATCTCGAAGAGTACGAACTCGGCGTCGGAACGCTCTACGTCAGCGACCAAGAAAAAGAGCTCATCGAGCAAGTCGCAGAACAGCGGAGAAACGAAAAAGCCGTTCGTACGGCCGGATCACCTGACGACGAAGCCTCTTCGTAACAACGAGGCTCTCCAGAAGCTGCGTGACAGTCTGGAGAAGCCGGCACGGGGACAGTTCAAGCGGGAATATCGAGTTAACCCGCGACGCGGTGGCAAGTCACAGGGTCTGCAGAACAAGAAGGAGAACAACTGATGGACAAGCGAGTGGTAGTTGCTTCGCTCGTCTCAGGTATCGTGGGGGCGGTTGCCGGTGGGGCGATCACATATCTCACGGTCAAGAAGACGTTTGCGGAGCGCGCACAGCACGACATCGATGAGGTGAAAGCTTCATATGCAGAGCGATTCGACGGCAAGAAGGTCGTCAACGTTTATGGCAGCATGCCTGGGCCGGCTGAGCCCGGGGACGTTATTACGACGCCAGTGGGTAACATTTCCACTGAGGAGATGCTCCGGGCTCAAAACTTCGTGAGTAAGCTCGGATACGCTACGGCTGTTCCGAACGGAGAATCGACTCCCGAGAACGAACCCGAAATTGCGGAAGATCGATCAGTCAGTATTTATGATCGGGTTCCGGATGAAGATGTCGGCGAAGAGGTTGAGAGCCCTCTTCTGATCGGGTACGATCGAGATGCTCTTAGAGCTGCTCATAAGCCGTATCTTATTTCTCACGATGAATTCCACAACACGGAAACTGAGTGGGATAAGATGTCGATCATGTACTACGAAGATGATGACGTGTTGACGGACGAGAATGATAGGCCCGTCAATGACGTCGAATACCTCATCGGAGAGAAGCACCTGGACTTCTTCGGTCTTCGGAGTGGGGGCGATAAGAATCAAGTGTTCATTCGCAACCCTCAGCTCAGCACAGACTACGAAGTGACGCGTCATTCGGACGCGTATACGCTTGTGGTTCTGGGTATTCCGAAGGACTCCGACAAGGTGGGAACCCGCCAGCGCGGTGGTCTTCGGATGCGTAGCGGAGATGATGACTAATGACAACGGCGCTCTAGACGATTCATATCTGACGTGGCTGTATAGCCTCGTCAGTAGCGTTCAGAACACTAATCCGTCGAACAATCACTGGGAGCTCCTTCGGGTGCTATACAGTACACCGTTCAATGGATACGTTCCAAACGACGATAACCGGTCTGCTGACGGAAAGGATCTTCGGATCGAGTTTCTTCAGCAGACCGGTTATCCGTTGTACGACCCCTATGGGACCTGGTTTGATCTCGATTGCAGCATGCTCGAGATGATTTTGGCCCTGGCACGACGGGTGGCCTTCGAGGATGAAGCCTTGGGGTCACCCGTCGAATGGTTCTGGCGTATGATTCACAATCTAGAGCTAGATAGTTACACCGACGATATCTTCGAAATCGCCATCCAGGAGGAGGTGGAGGAGGTACTCGATCGAGTGAATCGTAGGACATACATGCGTAATGGATCGGGAGGTCTCTTCCCTCTCCAGAATGCGAAAGAAGATCAAAGGACAGTCGAATTGTGGACTCAGATGTCAGCATATTTGCTCGAGGGCACGTACGCCAACAGTCGACCACGATGGTAGTTGCGGATGAGGGGGTGTAATGGAAGCGACTGATGCACCTAAGGCGTTTAGGTCAAAGGCATCTTTGGACTTTTACGACGTGCTTGAAAAGGATGTAAGCACGAAGAACAAATCTCTCATCGAGGTATATCCGTCATTCAAAGTGACCAAGTCTAAGGACCTTATGGTTCGAGGTGGTAAGTTCTATGCTATTTGGGACGAATCCAAGGGACTTTGGCTGACGGATGAGTATGAGGTACAGCGACTCGTAGATCAGGATATTCTCTCATACGAGGTGCAGGGACAGTCGCTAGAAGTCTCACGTAAGACCATGCTGAACTTCAGCAGTAACAGCTGGCTTACTTTCCGCAACTACGTCAGTAAGATTGAGAACAACTATCACCAGTTGGACGACACTCTTACATTCAAGAACACCGAAGTAAAGAAAGAAGATTACGTAACTAAGAGACTACCCTACGATCTCACGGAAGGCAGCATTGAGGCCTGGGAAGAGGTGGTGTCGACCCTGTATGATCCGGACGAACGACGAAAGATCGAATGGCTCATCGGTTCCATTGTGGCCGGTGACTCTAAGACGATTCAGAAGTTCGTCATATTCTATGGCCCTCCGGGGTCCGGTAAGGGTACAATCATCAACGTTATTCAGTGGTTGTTTGATGGCTACTGGGAAAGCTTCAACGCTCGAGAGCTTACGAGCGCGAGCAATGCGTTCGCGCTTGAGGCTTTCAAGATGAACCCTCTTCTGGCAATCGATCATGATGGTGATCTGAGCAAGATTCAGGACAACACCAAGTTCAACTCGATGATCTCTCACGAGCCCATCCAGATCAATGAGAAGAACAAGCCGATGTACACCAGTCGGTTTGACACGTTCTTCATCATGGGTTCGAACTCGGCGATTAAGTTCACTGATGCAAAATCAGGTCTTATCCGACGCACGATCGATATTCACCCGTCCGAGCGGTTGCTTCCTCCGCGGAAGTACCAGTCGCTCATGAACCAGATCAAGTTCGAGCTTGGTGCCATTGCGCATCACTGCCACGAGGTTTATCAGGACATGGGTAAGGACTACTACGCAGGCTACCGTCCTATCGAGATGATGTTGCAGACCGACGTGTTCTTCAACTTCATTGAGACGCACTACGATATCTTCAAGGAGCAGGACGGCGTCACTCTGAAGCAGGCGTGGGAGATGTGGAAGGTCTGGAAAGACGAATCCGGAATGGAAGACTATCGAATGCCTCAGCATCGATTCCGCGAAGAGCTTAGGAACTATTTCCAGGAGTTCGATGAGCGAGGTTTCGATAAGGAAGGTGAAAGAGTTAGGTCCTATTATTCTGGCTTTAAGGCCGACAAATTCAAGTCCCCCACGGGAAAGACGGAGCCCCAGCATATGTTCTCACTCGTGATGGAAGAGAAGGAGTCGCTTCTCGACAAAGTTCTGGCGAAACAGCCCGCTCAATACACCAATGCTCAGGGAAATCCGAAGCTGTATTGGGATGATTCCGTCCGAACAAAGTTCGATGAGAAGCAGGGTAAAACGATTGAGTTCATTCCCAAGCCCGACGAGATTGTGAGCACTGTACTCAAGGATCTGGATACGACTCAAGAGCATTACGTCAAGGTTCCGAAGAATCTGATCGTCATTGACTTCGATCTGACCGACAAAGATGGCAAAAAGTCGGCCGAACGGAATCTCGAAGCCGCCTCAACCTGGCCTCCGACCTACGCGGAGTTCAGTAAGGGTGGCGAGGGCATTCATCTACATTACTACTGGGATGGAGACGTTGATGAACTCTCCTACCGATTTGATGAAGGTATTGAGGTCAAGGTATATCGCGGGAATTCGGCTCTACGAAGACGTCTCAGTTTCTGCAACAACGTGGATATAGCGACAATCAATAGCGGACTGCCGCTTAAGGAGAAGAAATCGATGGATGTCACTAAGCTCGCGGATGAACGCCATATTCGCGCGCTCATCAATAAAGCCCTCCGGAAGGAGGCGAGTCCTGGAGGCACCAAAACCAACGTCGACTTCATCCACCATATTTTGGAGGAGGCGTACAAGCAGGGTCTGGTCTACGATGTCACTGACATGCAGAACAGAATCTTCTCGTTCGCCGCGTTGTCGACAAATCAGGCGATGGCAGCTATGAAGCTGGTCCAGGACATGAAGTTTGCATCAGAGGGTCGTCTCGAGCAGGCAGCTGAGACTCCGGATACCTTCAAGAGCGAACGTTCTCTGAATGCAGATCGTGAGGTCCTATTCGACGTTGAGGTCTTCCCGAATCTCTTCGTTATTTGCTGGATGTACAAGGATGCACCGCGCGATTCGATCGTCACGATGATCAATCCGTCGGCACAGGAAGTCGAAAGACTCCTCGGCATGAAGCTCGTGGGCTTCAATAATCGTCGATACGATAACCACATTCTGTACGCCGCATATTTGGGGTTCGACAACAAGGCGCTCTACAACCTGTCGCAGAAGATCATCAACAACGTTGCAAATGCCCTGTTCGGCGAGGCGTATAACCTCTCGTACATGGACCTTTACGACGTGGCGACGGTTAAGATGGGTCTGAAGAAGTGGGAAATCGAGCTTGGGATTCACCACCTGGAGCTTGGAATTCCGTGGGACCAGCCGGTTCCGAAGGAACTCTGGGATAAGGTGGCTGAGTATTGCCGTAACGACGTATGGGCAACCAACGTTACACGTAATCATCTCGAGCCCGATGTGATTGCACGTCAGATTCTGGCAGAGCTTTCGGGCTTGCCGATGAACGCTACGACGAACTCCCACACTGCGAAGATCATTTTCGGTGACGATCGCAAGCCACAGAGTCACTTCAAGTACACGGATCTTGGGGAAATGTTCCCCGGGTACAAGTACGAGATGGGAAAGTCGACATATCGCGACGAAATCACGGGCGAAGGTGGATATGTCTACGCGGAACCCGGCGTGTACGAGAATGTTGCAGTTCTCGACGTTGCGTCGATGCATCCGACCTCCATCGAACAGCTGGATATGTTCGGGGATTACACCGAGAAGTTCTCCACCATCAAGACGGCTCGTGTTGCTATTAAGCGCAAGGACGTCGACAAGGTCAAGGAGCTTCTGGGCGAGAAGATCAGTCGATATTTGGACGACCCGAAGATGGCGAAGGCTCTCTCGGACGCTTTGAAGATCGCGATTAACTCGGTCTACGGTCTGACGAGCGCGCGATTTGACAATCCGTTTAAGGATCCGAAGAACGTCGACAACATCGTAGCAAAGCGTGGTGCTTTGTTTATGATCGACCTCAAGCACGCTGTGCAGGAGCAGGGGTTCCAGGTGGTTCACATCAAGACGGACTCCATCAAGATCCCGAACGCTACCGAGGAGATCATTAAGTTCGTTATGGAGTTCGGAGCCAAATACGGCTACGACTTTGAGCACGAGGAAACCTATCGCAAGATGGCCCTCGTAAACGACGCGGTGTTCATCGCTCAGAAGTCCGACGGCTCGTGGTCGGCAACCGGTGCACAGTTCGCACACCCCTACGTGATGAAGAGACTCTTCACGAAGGAGCCGATCGAATTCAAGGATATGTGTGAGACGAAGACGGTCCAGACAGCCATGTATCTCGACTATACAGGCATCGACGATACTCCCATGGCTCTCGCTTCTTCACTGAACGAGAACAACATGAAATTCGTCGGAAAGGCAGGATCGTTCTGTCCCATGGAGCCGGGCGCAGGTGGCGGATATCTTCTCCGAGAAAAGGATGGCAAGTTCTCTGCTGTGACTGGAACCAAGGGTTGGTTCTGGCTCGAAGCGGAGATGGTTCAGACTCTTGGTAAGGAGAAGGACATCGACATCAAGTATTTCGAGCGACTTGTCGACGGTGCAATCGATACCATCAACAAGTTCACGACCGATATTCTCACTTTCGAGTGGTTTGTGGGTGCGTAATGGACTACACCCATTTCTGCCCTTGGGGTAGTTACGAAACTACCTGCGGCAAAGCAGAATCGATGGTAAAGACGAGCGATCGTCGGGATGACACCACGTGTCCTGACTGTCGGTCACTCTTCACGGGAGATTAATATCAACACGTTCATGCCGTTCGATGACTTCACCTGGAGTGCTCGTTGTCTGGATGATGAAACTCTCGCCGAACAGCGGGAGGATACTCTTCAGATCATGCATCATCTCCTTATCGATGGGGGCGGTGCAATAGCAAATGATCCCGCTGTAAAAATGTGGGAAGGACATGAACGAGCACTTCTCGCGTATCAGCAAGCGGTATGTCATGAGTGGTCATCGGTTCGAGGATTTGAAGACCGAATCTGGGACAGCACACGTCTTATGTTTTTGGACATAGTCGTCGATCCGATGGCCACTCCTTTGATTCCACCGCCGTGGATGGGTAATGTGGACTTCCATATTTCGCATCAATCCAACCTGTTACGCAAAAACGAAGAACATTACCGGAAATGGTTTCCGGGAATCAAGACCGACCATCCATATATTTGGCCGGTTAAACCAATCAAGGAGAAAACCTGATGGCAAAGCGCAAGCGGGATCGCCTCACCTCTGAGGCACCCACCGCAACCGCAACTAACGTTGACTGGCCCGTCTTCGTTCCAAACAGTGATGGGTCTACCGATATCGAGGTGGGTCGAGCGCGTCTTCGCTATGGCACCCTCGTCGTCGAATTCAAGGACTCAGCCCCCGCGGTCGCAATTCAGAACATGATTTCTCGCGGAGTCCTTCTCGGATTCGGCATGATCATGCTCAAGCCGGACGTTGTGAATGCGATGTATCAAGATGTCGTCGCGAATGAAGAAGCCGCCGAGGCCGCTAAGGAGAGGGCGATCCTTGCCGGTATCCTTACTCGCGATGACGAGGGTAACGTCACCTCCATTAATTCGGATCAAACCGTCGAGGAAGTCGTCAATGTCTTCCTGAATCTCGATCAGATCGTGGTGGAAGAGCCCGTCGAATCGAATACTCTCCATATCGTCACAGACGATGAAGAGCTGGATAACATCCTCAACCACACCGACAACAAGGAGAATAACTGATGGCTGGCGAACTCGAACGACAGAACCTGCAGTCCCCCGCCACTCGTCCGGTATCAGGACGACAGGACGACGGCAAGTACCTGATCGATCAGGCGCGTATTACTTTCCGGAACTTTGAAGGAAAGCCTGGGCAGTATAACGCTGCCGGTCAGCGCAACTTCCATATTGTGCTTCCGCCGGATGTGGCTGAGGCACTTCGTGCTGATGGCTTCAACGTCAAGGAGCGTCCGCCGCGTGAAGAAGGTGATGCACCCTTCTATCACCTGAAGGTCAATGTGAAGATGGATTCTCACACTCCTCCGAAGATTTTCATCGTGACGAGTAAGGGTCGTCGTCAGCTCACTGAGGACATGCTCCAGATGATCGACTGGGCGGACTTCGCCAACATCGATCTCATCTTCAGCCGATACAAGCGTGATTGGCCGGATGGTCGCACCACGGTTACCGCATATCTTCAGACCTTCTTCGGAACGATCCGTGAGGACGAGCTGGAGCTGCGTTATGCGGATGTTCCCGAGCTCGTTTCGGCTCAGAACAGCCTCGTTTACGAGGAGCTCGCGCCCGGTGAGATCGAGGCCGAGAAGATGCGTGAGCTCGAGGTGTACGACGCAGAGATCATCGACTGATCATGGATATCACGTTCACCGAGTTCATCGGTAAGGCTCCTCGCCTGGAAGCGATTCAGGTGACTGCAGAGAACGTTGAGGATCTGGCTGTCTGGATGGGTGCCGATTCATATCGAGTCGAAAAGACTCTTGTCGGTGGCGAACGTAAGGTAGTTTTCAACAAGTTGATCCGCCGCGAACGTGCTAACTACCCCGATCGAGTTGAAGAGATCGCGCATACACGAATCGGAGACTGGCTTGTGATGGTTCCCGACCATGTTGTTGCGGAGCACGCTCAGATATACGACGTGGTTAGACGGTTCTATTCCTACACCCAGGAAGAAATCGATCGTTTCGTCGCCCAGCAGCACAAAACCGGCGAAATAGACCTCAACAAGGAGTGATATGACCTACACATCTCACGGCCACCACATTCCCGGATCTCCCACAGATCCGGGTGACGCGCTTCCCAAGGCTCGATGTGGTGGCCCTGGGCTGTGTGGTGTTTGTACCAGCCAGTCAGATCTCTGGCGCCAGGAAGCTGAGCGTCTAGGAGTTCTGGAGGAGTTGGATGCATCCACCCCACAGCACGAAGGAATCCTGGTAGCGAAAATCTACCAGAGCAAGATCGTCAATATCGAGGCGATCCAATTCACCGGGGGCGCTGCCAACGGAATGGATATCGAGGCCTGGGTGAAGGCCTATGGTGGAAATGCTACGTGGCGTAACGAGATTGAGCCGTGGACATCGGAAGACGGAACTGTCGGACACGATGGTATCCCCGAGATGCTCACGATTCAAACCCTGGAAGGCTTCATGGAAGCACCTCCAGGATGGTGGATTATTCGCGGAACGAAGGGCGAATTCTACCCCTGCCGCGATGACGTCTTCCGAGAGAAATACGAAGAACTCACGTTCGACAATCAGAAGGAGCAAGACAATGGCTGAAAAGCACACAGTGGCAATGTTCGTCCAGGGCGAGGATGGTCGTCGCGTCCAGGTCGGATGGGCATCGCCGAAGGACGCATCAGGCGTTCGGACGTTCGAATATTCGCCCGGCTATGAGGAGACGCGTCCTAAGGACGTTTCCTTCGAGGATGATGAGCTCTCGCAGCAGGTCGCTGAGGAGCAGCACGAGGCTCGCAAGAGTGATGGATCCGACGCTTCCGACTTTGAGCCAATCGTCGAGAATGAGGAGCGTGAGCCTCTCACCGAGAACATCAAGCCGGTTGAGCCGGGAATTAAGGGTCTTCTCCAGGACCACGGCGTCGAGGTTAACTCGGTCACCATCGAGCCGAACGCGGAGCTTGCAGCGGACCCCATCACTGAGCAGCCCGATCCCGAGCAGGCAGACGACCCGACCGACGCCGGTCTGGATGAGGATGAGGAATTTGTCGAGCTCGACAACGGCGGCAAGATCGTCGACCCCGAGGAGGACGAGGAGGCAGAGTTCCAGCGCCTGCTCGCCCAGGAAGAGGCTGAGAAGAACCAGCCTCAAACCCGTCGCGAACTACGCGAGAATGAAGGAGACAACTAATGGCAGTTCGTCCCAAGCGCTACGAGTCTCGTGGCGGAAATAAGGTCCGAGCCATCAAGGTGACTGAGCGAAATGTGGTTGATCTGATCAACTGGATCGGTCGCAACGCCACCAATGTGAAAATGGAGAACTCCCAGGCGGTTATCAAGGTCGCTGCTGGCGGGGATGAGTCCAATCACCGTGTCCGTCTCCACATCGTCGGTAAGGGTATCCGCGTCGCTCGCGTCGGAGACTATGTCTTCCACGTCCTCAACGACGACCTGAGTCTCTCGGACGGATCCCTGTATATTCTGCAGGGCGACATCTTCGAGGATAAGTACACCGAGATCAAGAAGGCCTGACACCATGACTGAGTCGCTTGGTCATGTGTGGATCGCCGTGACGAATCATCGAAAATTCATCATCGAGGCTGATACCCATGACCAAGCGGCTCAGAAGTTCCAGGAGAAAATGGGGTATTACCCTAAGGACTGGCAACTAGAGCTGATGGAGCGGCCCGATGACCCACTACCTGCAGAGGTAGAACTCAGTCAGTAACGCGCAGTTGTCAAGAAGTAGCGCGATATTCTGAGAGAAGAACATGGCACGAGAAATTACCCTGTACAGCAAGGAACGTTGTGTACAGTGCGCCGCATCCGAGCGAGAGCTCAAGAAGATCGGCGTAAATTTCGAAGAAAATGGTCACCGCATTGTTCTCGGTGAAACCACGTATATTCATGCAGACGCGACGACCGAGGAGAATCTCGAATTCGTTAAGGGTCTGGGGCACATGGCTGCTCCTGTCATGACTGTCGTGGTAGATGGCGTAGTTGAGGATCACTGGTCGGGATTCCAGCCTGATAAGATCCAGGAACACGCCGACGAAGTACTGGTCTAACCAGAAAGCTCCCCGGCGCGATGTCGGGTAGACACCCGCGATGGGTGTTGAGTGAAAGGGGCGAACATGCCCAAGGAATACATCAATTATCCCTCGACTGAGCAAATTCGCGATCTCCAGATTTCTCTGGGAATGCATGATGTGAACATCGATGGGAAACTCGGTCCGGACACAATTCATTTCTGGGAAGAAGAGCTCGCGAACGAACCGATGGGTGATAAGCCTGATGGAGACCATGCGATCAATGCTCCCCTTCCGATGATCGGTCTTCATTGGGACGGTCGTAATGAAGTGGTACAGTTGTCACTCGATATCGACTGGGAGGTTCTCCAGGAGATGGTGAAGGCTCGTCAGGAGAACCCTGATGCAAAATTCGCAGACGACAACTCGTTCCTCCGTAATCGAGTGACGTTCTACACCGGCGCTTTGAGTCGAAATGACTTGCAGCGTCTGGTGCGTGCTGCTCGTCGTGCCCGTAACAACGTATTCGGTGCGGACGAGTAACGAACTGGTCTGAGCCAGGATAAATAGGTCTTAAGCTCAGAGCGGCATGGTGGTTCTCTACAATGATAGCAAGAATAAGCGGTGGACGCATAAAAGCAAAGAAGCCCACCACCATGCGTGAGCGGTTAGATGTGACCGGACGGTGCGAGGGGATAAGCTCCCAAGCAGGCAGAGACAAAACACATCATCAGGTCCATGACGAGTGGTATAAGCCACTGATAAGCGCTGCTGGAACAGCGACGAAGTCAAACCATATTCCAGTATGGGGCAAGGCATTAATCCTGCACACCTGATACGGCACGGGAGAGATCGCTAATAGGTCTAGACGCCGAACGGATCTCTCCCGTGCTTTAATATTTTGGTCACTTTTATGGCTAATCTCTTGAAAGGAGATATTTGATGAAAGCTAAACTGGCTGTAATTGTAGCCACGGCTCTTCTGCTGGTTGGCTGTTCGTCAATTAGCAGTGGCGAAATCACAAAGAAAAACCACCAAGAAGCATATGAGTACAATGTCGGCGACTATTACGGAGAAAAGTAACATGGATATTCTCGACATGGATCGTACAGAGGATCTGTCGATCAACACCACGCATCGACACGGTGTGTATTGCCATCTCGTGTCTGAAGACGGCACAAAGAAGTGTTCGCTATATTCTCCTCATGAAGGTTTGTGTAAACCCAAGCACGGGATCGAGGCAGACCGTTTCCAGGGCGTTCAGCCCTCTCATGCTTGAACGTACGTTAACTCTCGAGATCGCATCTCGATGAACTTTATCTGAGCATGCTCAAGAAGAATGAGAAACTGATGATTGAATGATCGAAGAGAAGTGGGCTGAGATCGAGGGGTTTCCTGACTACGCCGTAAGTAATTACGGACAGGTCAAGAGCTTGAGGTTTAACCGAACCCTCACCCCTCGGTCGAACAGTTATGGGTTGCTCAGAGTGACTCTGTATCACGAGCGTAAAGCCAGGGAATTCTATGTCCATCATTTGGTGGCTGCAGCTTTCATCGACGGTTATATTCCCGGACGACAAGTACGTCATCGCGACGACAAAGAAAACAACAACGTCTACAATCTCAAATTCCCTGAGGGAGTCAGACTCGGACGTCTTATCTCGAATCCTCCGGAGCCTAAGTTCCGAAAGATTCAAATTGTTGAAACGGGTATGGTGTTTAACACCATTCATGATTGTGCCGCATATCTTGGAGCACAAACGAGCTCTATCTACCGGGTGCTTCGAGGGGAGCGCCCACATCATCTGGGATACAAATTCCGATACGTTGAAGGAGTCTGATGGAGCCGCTCGAAGAGATGTTCGTTCCTATCCCGTTTTTTGAAACCTTTGCTGTGAGTAATTACGGCACAGTTATCAATATAGAAACGGAGATGGAGGTTCATCAATGGTTGAATGTGCCGACGAATCGCATGAAGGTACGATTCCATGTACTGGGTGCATACGCTGATTTCTTCGTTGACGATTTGGTTGCTCAGGCTTTCTTTGTGAATTGGAAGCCCGGCATTCATATTTACTACAAGAATCACGATCATAGAGATTGTACGGTGCTTAACCTTACTTTCGATCCACAGTATTCGGAAGAAAACGATGGTCGTAATCCGAAACTGACGATCGACAAAAAGGGGAGGATTCGAGCCCGCAAATGAATTTGATGATACTCGGAGGTCCGCACGACGGAGCTCCCACTCAAGTACCGAATGATATCGGTGAGGGCCAAAAGTTCATCGTCGAAGGGGTCGAGTATTTCTTCAATAAGCCGCTAAACAAAGCGGGGCGACTTATTTACTACACGGTGAGCAGGGAATCGTAATGGGCGTCACGTTGATGCCTCACCAAATGCAAGCTGTTGAAGAGATGCATAACGGCTCGATTCTTAAAGGTGATGTGGGATCAGGTAAATCTCTCACGGCTATCGCCTATTACTACATGAAGGAATGCAAGGGAATCCCGCATAATTTCATGGGTATGGACTTCAAGCCGATGGAGAATCCTATGGATCTCTATATCATCACGACCGGCAAAAAGCGAGACAAATTCGAATGGGAAGGAGAGGGAATTCACTTTGGACTCTTTAGAGAATCTGATCTCAACGGCGTCCAAATGCACGTGGACTCGTGGAACAACATCAGTAAATACGAAGACATTACTGACGCCTTCTTCATTTTCGATGAGCAGCGGTTGGTCGGATCGGGTGCTTGGGTTAAAGCATTCTATAAGATCGCAGCGAAGAACAAGTGGATTGTCCTGTCTGCCACTCCCGGAGACACTTGGATGGACTATATTCCCATGTTCGTCGCTAATGGCTTCTATAAGAACCGCACAGAGTTCATTCGGGAACATGTTGTATTCAGCCGCTTTAGCAAATACCCTAAAGTGGAACGATTTGTGGAGCAGCGTCGTCTCGAACGCCATCGGGATGCGATTCTTGTTGACATGCCGTACGAGCGGCACACCGTTAGACACGAGAAGCTTGTACTTGTCGAGTATGATGCTGAGCTTTATCAACGTCTCGCAAAGACTCGATTCAATCCTGAGACAGAAGAGCCCTTCAGAGACATTGCGGAATTTCTCGCATACTGTCGACGAATTACGAATAGCGACGTTAGCCGAATTGGAGAGATTCTACGAATTCTCGAGAAGCATCCACGTCTGATCATCTTCTATAACTTCAACTATGAGCTCGATATTCTGCGTCAACTCAGCGGGATGCTCAATGGATACCCGGTAGGAGAATGGAATGGACAAAAGCACGAAGAGATCCCCGACGGAGACCATTGGCTATATTTGGTGCAGTATACCGCAGGAGCCGAAGGATGGAATTGTACTTCCACTGATGCGATCGCATTTTGGTCTCTACCCTATTCGTGGAAGGCGTTTCACCAGTCGAAAGGTCGAATTGATCGACTGAATACTAAATACACCGATCTATTTTATTACATCTTGCGTTCCGCTAGCCCTATCGATCGCGCTATTTGGAAAAGCCTCATGACAAAGAGGTCTTTCAACGAGAAGCGATACGAGAAGGAACTGTGGGGCGATCGATCTCCGTTCAGGAAGGATGAACATACAAATGAACAAAACGTCATGCCGATTCGTCGGCAATTCTCGGGCTCAGCCAAGGCGGCGTAATGGCTGATCACGAACATGAGGATTACGCAACTCCCTCAAACGTGATTTGCCAGAGATGTGGCAAGCATATGGACGTCTGCGCATATTGCAACGAACCACTCCATAAGTGTCTTGCTGATCAGCGTGTTCTTCCTGGCTATCGAGTTATTCCGGAATTCCCCGACTACATGGTTAACAAGCAGGCAACTGTTCGTCACATCAAGAGTCAGCGATATTGCATGTTGATGCGTGTCACCAAGCAGGGTGGAGCGATGATCAATGTGCTCAAAGATGGTAAGAAGTTCACTCGAGCTGCCCAAGATTTGAGAGATTCGGCGTTCGCTGATGTTGAGAGAGAATGAATTCGGAGAAGCTAGTCAACCGGTCAATGATATTTGGCACGATGTGTGTACTACGTGTCATCCCGACATGGATCTAGCTATCTGTGGAACGCAAGTCGATTACGATCCCGATAAGTCGACGAACGGAATTGCCATAGGGCAAGACTGCGTTGTGTGTATTGCAATGCTGTGTCCGACGTGTCCTGAAGAGGAGCAGAAGCAGATCATAGGAAGGATTGGCGAATGACCTATCGCGCATTAGCTGTCATTCCTGAAAACGCTCCTATATTTCTCAAAGAGCTCGATTTGACGATCGATTACGCAACGATTAATAAGGATTACCTCGTCCACGGCTTTCCGACACCGATGGAGTATATCTTCTACACCAAGGAAGAGTTCGAGCAGAATTGGAAATTCTTCCTTGGGCATGAAATTAATGGACGATTCAGCATTGTGCTGGTAAAGGAGGGGAACCCCGATGGTTGATGTACTTGAGGACATCAAGGAAGACACCACGACAATCACGGACGATGGCGAGCACGATCTGTTCAGTCACTACGTCCTGAAAGAAGATATTCTGTACGCTCAGGTCATGGGAATTCCCTGCAAGGCTCTGTGTGGTAAAGAATGGATCCCGACGAAGGACGAGCAAAAGTATCCGGTGTGCGGGACCTGCAAGGATATTCTGGAGTCGATGCCTCAGTGATCGATGAAGGACGTGAGAGTCGACCGGACGCTGAGACCAGCAATACTCTCTATGACAAACTCGACAAACTCATTCAGGAATACGTCAAGAAGAACTTCGAGGAACAAGGTCTAGAAGAACAAGGCGACTATATTGCCAGCTGGGCCCTCGTCGTCAATTACGGAAACCTTGATCGATCGGACGGATTCGCCGGCGGATATTTGGTAGAGACTATGCCGCAGAATAATCCTCCGCACGCCACCAAGGGACTTTTTCGCGAAGGTGTTGACTGGATTTACGATGCGCAGGATGGAGCACTCAACGATGACACAGAAATCTGAACACGATTTCAGAAATTCTATTTGGGGTCACAGCCTCAACATTCTTCACTGGGATACGGACGCTCACTTAGGAAGGGCCGCATGCTGGACTAGTTCACCAGTCAAAGACGGCGATGTCGTGATTGTCAAGAGCCAACGAGGATCGATGCGTCTTGTCGTATCCGATGTCGAATGGCAGTCCAACGTTGACGACATGTATATCTTCAACATTGCTCCTGAAGCGGTAGAGGAGAATCCAGTCGAGGAAGAACTGTGGGTCACCAAGGTTCGTCGAAGCACAGGCGGATCATCGATCATCGACGTCGTATCTAGTAAGGAAAAGGCACAATCTCTCGCGGACGAGTTTAATTTGCAGTTCCAGACAGACGCATATTACATCCAGAAGTACGATGAGAAGCTCCATGCGTATTCTCGTCACCGGTAGTAGAGAGTGGAACGACCACAACATCGTACTGTGGGAGTTGAGAAGAATCGCGGACGGTGCGAGTGATGTCACTCTCGTTCATGGTGGGGCTCGAGGGGCGGATCAGATCGCGGCTCGGTGGGCTCACAATCTGGGCTGGACAGTCGAGGAACACGAAGCGAATTGGGATAGTTGTGGAAACGACTGCGACAAATCCCATAAGCGTCAGCGTGTCACGGGCGAATGGTACTGCCCCAGGTCGGGATTCGTTCGTAACGCTGAGATGGTGAAGCTCGGTGCGGATATTTGTGTCGCCTTTTACAAGGGCGCCTCAAAAGGAACCGATATGTGCGCCACTCTCGCCGAGAAGGCAGGCATCAAGGTCATTCGAGTGATGGATCCATACGACTAATGAGTATATTCAAGCGTCTTCGTTGTCCTCATAGCAATTTGAAAGGGATCTATGGGGACATTATCAATGCTCATGGCGGTCGACGTTTAGCATGCCTAGATTGTGGATCGATTCTAGATGGTCCGGTTATCCTGGCGGAACTCCGAGAGGATGAAGAGTATGCCCAAAGTGTACAACAAGTATCACAAAGACACTCCCAAAGAAGTCGTCTATATCGGCAGACCGTCCGTGTATGGAAATCCCTTCGAGATTGGCCGAGATGGAACTCGTGAACAGGTCATAGAGACCTATCGTGATTACGTCGAAAACAATCCCGAGTTATTAACTATTATCAAGCAGAACCTCCGGGGGAAAGACCTGGTTTGCTTCTGTGCACCCAAGGCATGTCATGGAGATATTCTCCTTGAGATTGCCAATTCATAAGGAGAAAACTGATGGCAATTCGCACAAAGAAGTTTCAACATCGAGTAACGGAATCCGAGGTTCGAGCGGTCAAGATCACTGAAAAGAATCTTGAGGACGTCGTTGACTATATCCTTCGCAACGGAGGTGCAGCCAACGGTCGCCTTGCTCGTCCGGAGTTCAAGCGTCCTGCTCGCATTCGTATCAAGCAGTGGAACCATGGTCGCAAATGGGCCAAGAAGGACTGGCGTGTCGCTCTGATTGGAGACTGGATCGTTCGATACGAGGACGGTACTTTTGCTCGCGTCAAGGCGGGTACCTTCGACCTCTACTACATCGCACTCTAAGGAGAAGAACTAGATGACCGACGAAGTAACCCCCGCATTCCACCGCGCTGTCGCGGCCGAGCTCGATCGTCAGAAGCGAATTGGACATACAACGGAACACGACGACGAGCACGGTCTCGATCACCTTCTCGAACTGGCGTTCCAGTACGCCGCTTCTGGTTCCACAGTCAAGACCGGGGCGATGATCATCGCTGCGCGTGCATATTTGCAGCGTCACTACAAGAACCCAATGCAGTACGCCATCGAGGAGTTCATGCGGCGTTGTGATCAGGAGGTCGCGACCTATCCGCAGCTCCCTGATGAGAAGATCGTTACGCTTCGTATCCGCCTCATGGTGGAGGAGCTTCTGGGCGCCGTCGATCCGGACGAGCTTATCATCCACGGACCGAATCGCTACGTGGATCTTCTTATTCGAAACAAGAGCGATGAGCTTATCGCGAGCATGCTCAAGGGAGACCTTGTTGGTATCGCGGATGGTCTGGCAGACGTCCTTTACGTCGTCATCGGCACGGCCGTGGCATACGGTATCGATATTCAGGAGGTCTTTGATGAGGTGCACCGCAGCAACCTTTCCAAGACTGTCTGGAACGAAGAGCAGCAGCGTTACACGATCGAGAAGGACGAATTCGGTAAGGGCATCAAACCTGTGACGTATTCGCCCGCTTCGATCGAGCCGATCATCGAGCGCCAGATCGAGAACGGTAAGGCGTGGGAGGAGTTCTACGCCGACCAGGCAAATGACACGGAACTCGTGTTGGGTAAGCTCGAGGTATAAATGCTCGAGAAACTCAAGACTCGATGTGGCGTGTGTGGTCATCAGGCGGCCGCACACGCCACAAGGGGTAAACATGAATGCTTGAACGTCCTCTGTACATGTCAATGGTTTAAAATGCCACCAAAGGAGATAACTGATGCCCCTGGGCGTTTGCTCGAATCACAACCCAGTCCAGCACCGTGACGGGAAACCACCGTGGTGCCGTATTTGCGGGATGACCGCGGACGGGAAGACCCCCAAGAGTCGAATGGATCGACCGAAGGCTGAGACTTACAATCCGCCATCGAACGACTGGATGCAAACCTATACCGGTCGTGCATTCTATCCGATGAGTATGGATCGTAACGATATCAACCGCTACGATATCGCACACTCTCTCGCTATGCAATGTCGATACAACGGTCACACATCTCGCTTCTATAGTGTCGCTGAGCATTCAGTACTGATGTCTCAGTGGGTTCCAGAAGAAGATGCTCTGTGGGCTCTTCTTCATGACGCACCGGAAGCTTATATCGGTGACATGATTAGGCCTCTGAAGAAGCATATTCCGGAGTTCCGGAAGATCGATGAGCAGATCATGGGCGCGATCTGTGAGAAATTCAACCTCCCGTACGAGATGCCGGAGTCGGTGAAGGAAGCTGACAATCGCATCATTGAGAACGAACGGCGAGAGCTCCTCACTAAGGAACCACTACCGTGGACGGTTCACGGAGAACCCCTTCCAGGAATCGATATCGTCGGATGGATGCCGGATGTGGCTGAATTCAATTACTTCAATCGACTTAACGAGCTTCTCGCAGGACGGAGACGTTGATGACTGACGGAATCGACTTCTGCAAGGTCTGCTATCACCCCAAGGATTTCCACAGTTTCGTTCCGAATACGCCGGCGGCTAAAGCGCCTTGCACCGAGTGCGGCTGTGAGGACTATGAACACGGGGAGACTCGCGTGACGAGTTCTACAGGAGCTGAGAAGGGGACCAAGGAGGCTCGCTATGACCTCATCCCTGTTCCTGCTTTGGATTACTTGGCTCGCCTGTACGGTAAGGGCGCTATCAAGTACGCGGAGCATAATTGGCGGCTGGGGTACAAGTGGTCCTTGTCGTACGCGGCAGCGCAGAGGCACATGAATGCTTTCTGGTCTGGAGAAGATATCGATCCGGAGACTCAGGTTCCTCATGTCATCAACGCAGCATTCCACATGTTCGCGCTGGCGACATTCATCACCGAGCATCCTGAGCTGGACGATCGATTCGAGACAAATCAGGGAACTCCTCCGAAGTCTTTTCAAGACATTCTCGGAGAAGCATTCAACCATATGGCTTCTCAGATGGGTGTCCCTGTGAGTGCGCCTCAGTTCGTCATCCCGACGGCAGAAGGGGATGCTGAAGATCTGGATATTCTCCAGAAAGCAGGGGACAACCCCATTGAGACGGCCGCTCGGTGGCTTGCTGATCAGCCTGAGGGGAAGACCGTCACATTTACTGACGACTTCACCGACGAAGATATTGCTCAAGTCTTCGCTCGAGCCGAGGAGCTCAAGAAGAGTGAGTGATGAAATCACGGAGGAAGTCTGGCGTGAGGCCAAGGAGGAGCTCGCCCGAGCTATCAAGGCGTTCTACGCCAAGGTAGAACCCGAGATGTATATCGACGATTGGGCGCTGGTTGTCCATAAGGATTCCACAGAGCTTGTGGCAGCCAATCAATCGATCGTATCCCTCACTGTGCCTCACGGCCAGGCTTTTCATCGAACAACGGGAATGCTGACACACGCGCTGCATTCAGCTACTCATTTCTGAAAGAAAAGGATTGTTTCATGGCGGGTAATAAGCGTATTCCTCTGAGATTCGGACTCGGAGGACCTATTATCGGATCCGGCATCATTGACGAGAATGGTCTCTTCATGGCAGAGATCGAGGATCAAAATCTGGTTCGAGAACTCTATCCTCAGGACATGTCGTTTTCCGTGGACGTTCCTGAAAAGAACGATGGCTGAGGAAGAGGAGAAGGACCCTCGAGCATACAGCACTAGTCTCGAGCAAACCATTCTTCAACTTCAGGCACACCTCGGTCGTCTTCCCACCGACAAGGAAGTCTACCGATTTATTTGGGGTGGACCCCATGACCGACAGTGGATTTTGGAGAACAAGGGTCTCCCGGAGAGCCAGAGATAGGAGAGGTAATGGCTGATAAATATCAGGTTCTCGTCGATGTCAACAAGCACCATGCTGTGATCGAGCGCACAACCAACGGCAACGGCAAGGAATACTGGAACATTTATATTCCCGACGCTGGTGATCGAAATGCTGCGAGTCGCGTGGCTCGACTACTTAATGAAGAGTACGATCGGGATCAGGCACA
>Ga0196958_10000136_pt1 | contig 25205 bp, 14 predicted proteins | sample S1v_10metaG_FD_148654 | JGI IMG/M metagenome (GOLD analysis project Ga0196958, IMG submission 148654) | Soil microbial communities from Anza Borrego desert, Southern California, United States - S1+v_10 | ecosystem: Environmental > Terrestrial > Soil > Desert | place: USA: California | collected... | reverse complement strand
AGGCCACCGCCGTTGCCGCCCCTGCCGCCGGAGCCGGCGTGGCCGTCCCGGAGGTCCGGGACGCCCAAGCCCCCGTCCCCGCCGTCGCCCCCGTCCCCGCCGTCGCCGCCGTCGCCGCCGTCGCCGGTCACGTTGTCGGTGTAGCTGACCTGGGTGGCGGTGACCCCCTTGGGGAAGTAGCCGCTGCGCAGGACGAGCCCGCCGCCGCTGCCGCCTACTCCGCCCGAGGCGCCGCTGCCGGCCTTCCCCCCCGGTGCACCGCCGTTGCCGCCACGCGCGCCGTCGCCGCCGTTGCCGCCGTCGGCGTTGTCGCCGCCGCGACCGGACACGCCGCCCGGCCCACCCGCCCCGGTCCGGTTGCCGTCGACCGAGGAGTGCAGCAGCTCGAACACCCCGGCGTGGTTCGCGATCGCGCCACCGCCACCACCCCAGCCGCCCTCGCCACCGGGCCCGCCGCGAAGCTGCTCCGCGTCGGCGGCATTGTCCTTGCCGCGGAGTCCGTGAGCGCCCCGCCCGCCCCGGCCGGTGCTGTTGCCCGCCAACACCGACTTCGAGATCCGCAGCGCGGTGCCGTCGCTGAAGATCGCACCGCCGTTGCCGCCCCCGCCGCCCTGGGCGGTGTCGAGGTTCCCGTCCGCGCCGATCGCGCCGACGGCGCCGTCGCCCGTGCGGTTGCCCGACAGCGTGCTGCGACCGATCACCAGCTCACCGGAGCTGTGGACGGCGCCACCGTCACCACCGGAACCACCCGGCGCCAGACCGTCACGGGTATGCCCACCGGCGATCACCAGACCCTCGATACCCAACCGCCCACCCACCGCGTTGGCATCCCCGACCGCCTTCACCAGACTCGGCGTATCACACGGAACCTGCCTCGCGACCGCAACAGCCGGCGGCACGACCACCACACCCACACCCAACACCAGGACCCCGACCACCGAAACATTCCCGCGCATCAGCACCCCTCTCGCTCACCAGTACCCCACCATCGACCATCCGGCAAACGGTCGGCGATCCACGGAACGGCCGAACCCCGTTGCACCACAACAGAATTCGACTCCACTCGGAACACTTCCGGCGTTCTGCGGCGGGCACTGCCGACCCCCGTGGCGAAGTCCACCCCGGATGTCCGGGGCCGCGCCTCCACCGGCGCCTCCACACGACCTCCACAGCCCTGCGCTGCGATGACCGCCGTCAGCCACAGCGGAGGGAGATCCCATGTACGAGGCCGTCGTCATCGGCTGCGGGCCGGTCGGCGCGCTCACCGCCAACCTGCTGGGCGCGCGCGGCGTGCGCACCCTCGTGGTCGAGCGCAGCGCCGAGCCGCACGGGCAGCCGCGCGCGTTCTCCTGCGACGACGAGGCGCTGCGCGTCTACCAGCAGGCGGGCCTGCGCGCGCAGGTCGAGCGCGACACCTACCCGCCCCGCCGGGCCGAGTACGTCAACGCCAGGGGCCGGGTGTTCGCCGAGATCGCGCTCGACGAGGTCGACTTCGGCCTCGGCGCGAAACCCCTGCACTTCTTCGACCAGCCCCGGCTGGAGGCGACGCTGAGACGGGGGCTGGCCCGGTTCCCGCACGTCACCCTGCGCACCGGGGCGGAGCTGACCGGCCTGACCCGGCACGACGGCCACGTGACCGCCACCCTGCGCCAGGACGGGCGGGAGACCGAGGTCGACACCCGGTACCTGCTGGGCGCGGACGGCGCCCGCAGCACCACCCGCGTGGCCGCCGGCATCGGGCTCACCGGCACGTCGAACGCCGAGCCGTGGCTCGCGGTCTCCGGCGTCGTCGAACCGGGGGCGACCCGCGTGGCCGCCACCCGGTTCGTCTGCGACTGGCGGCGGCCCGCGTTCGTGTCACCGGGCGCGTTCGGCACCCACCGGCTGGAGTTCATGCTGCTCGACGGCGAGGACCCGGCGGCGATGACCGGCGCGGGCGCGATCCGCGAGCTGGTCGCGCCCTACGTGGACCCGGACCGGTTCGAGGTGACCCGCGCCGTCGTCTACACCTTCCACCACCTGGTCGCGGACCGCTGGCGGGACGGCCGGGTGTTCCTGCTCGGCGACGCCGCGCACCAGATGCCGCCGTTCCTGGGGCAGGGCCTGTGCAGCGGCCTGCGGGACGCGGCGAACCTGACGTGGCGGATCGCGCAGGTGCTGCGCGGCGACGCCGACGACGCGCTGCTCGACGGCTACGAGGCCGAGCGCCGCCCGCACACCGAGGCGATGGCGCGGACCAGCCTGCGCCTGGGCCGGGTGTTCCTGGTGCGCAGCAGGGCCGGGGCCGCCGTCCGCGACGCCGTGCTGCGCGCCGCGCAGGCCGTGCCGCGGGTCCGCCGCGCGATCCGGCACTTCGAGTTCAAGCCCCGGCCCGCGCTGCCGGACCGCCGGGGCGCGGTCGGCACGATGTTCCCGCAGCCCGACGTCGCCGTCGGCGGCAGGCGGGTCCCGCTGGACGACGTGCTGGGCGCCGAGTTCGCGGTGGTCGGCCCCGGTGTGGGCGCGGCGACCGCGCTGGGCTGGCGGGGCCCGGTGGCCCGGTTCGTGCGCGTCGTGCCGCCCGGCTCGGCCGCGCCGGGCGGCATCACGGCGGTCGAGGACGTGGACGGCGTGCTCACCGCGTGGTTCGCCCGGCACGGCACGGACGTGGCGGTGCTGCGCCCGGACCGGTTCGTGCACGCCACCGGGGTGGACCTGCCCGGCGGGGCCGGGGAGGGCGGTGCGCGGGCCGATCGAGGCGAATAGCCCCTCGGGCCGCTCGGAGCGGACGACCGGGCGGTGGGCCGGCGCGGCCGTCGCTACCGGGCCCGCTCGTCGGGCTGGTCCGGTCCGGGGGTGTGCCGGATGGTCACCAGGGCGATGTCGTCGGCGGCGGGCCGGTCGCCCACCAGGCAGCTCATGATCCGGGCGCAGGCGTCCTCCGGCGCCGTCGGGGACACGACCCGGCGGAGCCGCTCCAGGCCGTCGTCCAGGTCCTGCCCGCGGCGTTCCACCAGGCCGTCGGTGTACAGGGCGACCAGCGCGCCGGGCGGCACGTCGACGACGGCGCCGCGCCGGCCGGTGGCCGCCAGGCTGTAGCCGATGGGCGGGTCGACCGGGGCGTCCACGTACCGCCCCGCCCGCCCGGGCTCGGCCAGCACCGGCGGCAGGTGGCCGGCCAGGGCGAGGTCCATCCGGTGGGTCGCGGTGTCGACCACGGCGTAGGCGACCGTGGCCATGGTGTGGTGCTCGAAGTGGTCGGCCTTCCGGTCGAGCTTGCCGAGCACCACGGCGGGGTCGTCGAACTCCAGCGCGTAGGCCCGCAGCGCGCTGCGCAGCCGGCCCATCACGATGGCGGCGGGCAGGCCGCTGCCCACCACGTCGCCGATCACCAGGCCGATGCGCCCGCCCGGCAGGTCGAACACGTCGTACCAGTCGCCGCCGACGCCGTTGCCGGCTCCGGGCACGTAGCGGGCGGCCAGCTCCCAGCCCTCGGGGGTCGGCAGCAGGCCGGGCAGCAGGCTGTCCTGCAGCATCGCCGCCGCGGACCGCTCCGCGCGCGAGCGGTGCACGTGCACCGCCATCGCGAGGCGGTCGGCGACCATCTGCAGCAGCTCGACCTCCTCGTCGGTGAACCGGCGGGCCACCGTGGCGCCCACGTGCAGGACCCCGACCAGGTCGCCCTGGGCGACCATCGGCACGCCGAGCAGGGCCAGCAGGCCCCGTTCCCACAGCAGCGGGTTGACCACCGTGGACTGGTCGACGTGGTCGATCCGCACCGGCTTGCGCTCCTGCGCCACCTGCCCCGCGAACCCCGTGCCCACCGGCACCCGGAAGCCCTGGTGGACCTCCTCCTCCAGCCCGACGGCCGCGCTGGCCACCACCTGCTCGCCCCTGGCGTCGGCCAGCAGGACCGTGGCGGTGTCGACCGCGAACAGCTCGTGCACCTGCCACAGCATGACCTCGAAGAGCTTTTCGGGTTCGAGGTTCCGCAGGGCGGCGTCGGTGACCGCCTCGAACACCCGCAGCCTCAGCTCCGAGTTCCGAGCGACGCCCATGTCAACCCCGTCCACATCCCACCCGCGCACCCGGGTGACCGGCACGAGCGCGCGACGGGGCGTCACGCGAACCGGTGCCGAACGACCACCATACCCGGACCGGCGGCGGGCAGGGGTGACGCACCCGCGACGATCACCACCGACCGGACCTGCCCGTTCCCGCCGCCGGCGGGGCGCCGGCCCGCTGCGTCCCGGTGGGCGCGGCGCGGTCACGCCCCACCGCGGCGCCCGGCCGCCCGCTCCGCCAGCAGCGCGAGCACGATCCCGCCCAGCTCGGCGGGCGCGGAGTAGTTCAGGGCGTGGCCCGCCCCGGGCACCTCGGCGAACCGGCCGTCGGGCAGCAGCGCCGCCACCTCCCGGACCCACGGGCGCGGCGCGATCGGGTCGCGGCCGCCGCGGACCACCGCGGTCGGCGCGCGCAGGTGGGGCAGCTTCCGCTCGACCGGGTCGGCCAGCAGGTGGCGGAACGTGCCGGCGAGCCGCCGCGGGCCGGCCGCGAGGTAGTCCCGGGCCTGCACGAGGGCCAGCGCCGGGTGCTCGCGCGGCACGTCGGCCAGCAGCCGCCCGAGCTGGCGCAGCGGCGAGCGGGCGTGCCGGTCGACGGTGGGGCCGGTGAGCACGGCCGGGCCGACCAGGTCCGGGGAGTGCGCGGCGAGGTCCACGACCACCTGGCAGCCGGCGGAGTTCGCGACCAGCGGCGCGCCGCCGCGCCCGGTCGCCCGCAGCCACCCGCCCAGCACGAGGGACAGCCCGCGCACGTCCAGCGGCTCGCGGGGGCCGGGCGTGCGGCCGAAGCCCGGCAGGTCGACGGCCACCACCCGCACGGCGGGCGCCAGCCACCGGGCGAGCGGCCGGAAGTAGCGGTGCGAGCAGCCCAGCCCCGGCACGCACACGACCTCGGGCGCCCCGGCCGGGCCGAGGACCGCGGCGTGCACGCGCGTCCCGGCCACCCCGGTGTACTCGGCGGCGTCCCAGCCGTCGCCGGTGACCTTCCGGGCGGCACGTCGAGCGGCGTCCAGGACAGCACGCCGGGCACCGCCCGGGACAGCACGCCGGGCACCGCTCCGGGCGGCGGCGCCCCCGGCGGCGGCGCCCCGGCCGGTCACCTCCACCACCGTCGGGTCGCCACCGCGGCGCCGGCCAGCAGCGCCGCCGCCGAGGCCGCGCGGCGCACCGCGGTGCGCCGCGCCCCGTGCCAGCCCCCGACGACCGACCCCCGGCCGGCCGCGGGCCGGTGCAGGTTGCCCGAGGCCGGCGGCGCCGCAGTGCGCCGGGAGAGGTGGGCGCGGTCGACCTGGCCGGCCATCAGCCGCTCCACCAGCCCCGGCGCGAACTTCGACTGCAGGATCAGGCCGCGGCCCATCGGCCCGACGACGACCTCCCGCCGCGGGAACCGCACCAGCCGCACGATCGCACGCGCGACCCGCTCCGGCGCGTAGACCGGCGGCATCGCGACGACCTCCCGGCCGGTGTAGTTCGCGCTGTGCTGGAACAGCGGGGTGTCCATGGTCGCGGGCAGGACGGTGCAGACCGCCACGCCGCGCCCGTGCGCCAGCCGCAGCTCCTGGCGCAGGCTCCCGCCCAGCGCCCGGACCGCGAACTTCGACATCGTGTAGGCGTGCGCGTAGGGCTGCGTCACCGCGCCGACGATCGACGACACGTTGACCAGCACTCCCCGGCCCTGCTCGCGCATGACCGGCAACGCGGCGCGCGCCCCGTGGACGTAGCCCATGACGTTGACGTCGAGCACGCGCCGGAAGTCCTCCAGCGGGATGTCCTCGAACGCGCCGAACACCGTCACCGCGGCGTTGTTGACCCACACGTCGATGCGCCCGTGCCGCTCCACGGCCACCCGCGCCAGCTCCCGCACGGACTCGGCGTCGCCGACGTCGGTGGGCACCGCGGTCGCCCGCCCGCCCCGGCTCTCGCACTCCCGCGCGACAGCCGCCAGCGCATCGGCCCCGCGCGCGGCGAGCACCACGGCGCACCGCCGGTCGGCGAACGCCAGCGCGGTGGCCCGCCCGATGCCGCTGGACGCCCCGGTGATCACGACTGTCAAGTCCTGGATGCGCATGGTGACGACGTACCCGCCACACCGGAGCCCAACCACGCCGGAGCGGGCCGGCGTCGCCTTCGACGCCGACCCGCTCCGGTGCGGAGCCCGGGTGTCAGCCGGTGCAGGGGTGGCCGTTCGGGTGGGCGCCGGTGCCGTGGACGTCGGCGTGCGCCTCACCGACGACGACGTCGGCGAGCGCGGTGTCCAGCACCAGGGCCCGCTGGGTCACCGAGGTGGCCGTGGTCTCGGTGCTGTTGAGCCGCAGCGAGCCGATCAGCAGCGGGATGGTGACCGGCGCGGAGCCGACCGCCGTCGACACCCCGTTGATCTTGAGGGAGGCGATGGTCGAGCTGCCCGAGAACTGCGGGGCCAACCCGCCGCCGCCGGGCTCGCACCGGGCCGTGGCCCTGGCCTTGACCACGCCGACCTCGATGGTCAGGCCCAGGGTGCTGATCGTGGTCGTGTCGACCTGGGCGGTGGCGGTGGCGTTGTCGCCCGCGGCCGGCGGGGCCGACTCCAGGTCGTCCGGCGTCTGGTCGGTGGTGGCCGTGAGCGCCTTGGCCTTCACCGCCAGGGCCGCGGCGTTCAGGTCGACCTGGGCCAGCGTCCGGCTGTCGTCCGCGCACGGCACGTTGTGCGGGTTGGCCACGACCGGCTCGATGCCGACCAGGTTCACCGCGCTGGCCCGGCAGGAGAACACGCCGTCGCGGTCGTCGTCGACGATCGTGCCGACGCCGACCGCGTCGGTGATCGCCGCGCCGCCCGCCGCGGACAGCGCCACGGTGAAGGTCTCGTCCAACTCGTCCACCACGTCGCCGACGACGGGCACGGTGACCGGCTTGGTGGTCTCCCCCGGCGCGAAGGTCACCGTGCCGGCGGCCGGCGCGTAGTCCTGGGGCGTCACCGCGGTCCCGTCCGCGGTGGCGAAGTCGACCGTCACCGGGGCGGGGCTCGGGCGGTCCAGGCTCACCGTGAAGGTGGCCGGGGTCGTGCCGGCGTCGCCCTCCGCGACCGTCACGTCGTCGATCGACAGGCCGGGCACGTGCACGGTGTTCCGCTCGACGAACCCGCGCGAGACGCCGTCGACCAGGAAGTCGACGGTGCAGTGGTAGGTGCCGGCCGGGGCGCCCGGGTCCACCGCGATGGTCTCGGTGAACCCGGCGGCCTCGCCGCCTGCCACGGTCCGGCTCGCGGGCGTGAAGCCGACGGTCAGCTGCGGGTCGCACGCGGTGACCGAGGGCGTCACGGTGACCGGGACGGCCGCGATGCCGTCCAGGATGGCCTGCGCCACCTGGTCGGGCGGCACGTTGTTCAGCAGCACGCCCCCGGTCGCCCCGACGATCGCGCCGGCCTGCCCGCCGGCGTCGAGCCCGCCGCCGGCCGGGCCGACGTTGACGGCGATGACGCGGACGTCGGCGGCCTGCAGGGCGGCGATGGCGTCGGCCAGCGAGTGCCCCTGGCTCGGGTCGTGCGAGGGCGCGTCGCCGAACCACGCCACGATGCGGGTGCCGTCCGGCCGGAAGGCGATGGCGCCGCTGCCGATCTCGAACAGGGCGTTGACGGCGGCCTCGGGGATGTCCCCGCCGCCGGCGGCGACCCACTGGTCGATGCCGCTCTGCACGGCCGCCGGGTCCGCGGTCAGGCCCTGGTTGACGCGGAAGACGAACGGGTCGCCGGCGTCGCGGTACTCGGTCACCGCGAACCGGGCCGTCGGCTGGGCGTCGAGGACCTCGCCGGTCACGGTGCCCGCGTTGGCCCGGACGTCGGCGATGGCGCCGCCCATGCTGCCGGTGGTGTCGGCCAGGAACACCAGGTCCGGGTTGGGCGGGACGACCGGGGTGGTGACCGTCTTGGCCACCGTCGTGCTCGCACCGGGGCCGAGGGTGACCTCGACGTCGGGGGGGTCGACCTGGGCCGCCGCCTGCGGCGCGACGACGACCACCGCGGCGGCGCACGTGGTCAGCACGACCGCGGCGGCGGCGATGGACCTCCGCAGGTGCTCTCTCGTTCTGGAACCGGACATGGACCCTCCAACGAGGTCGTTTGCCAGAGCGCGCCCGGACGATGCGGCACGACATCGGGCGCTGCTCGCGAATCGGTTCGGCGCGGTGCCGCGGACCGCTGTCGGCGGAACGCGGCGTCCCGGCGCGGAAACGTAGCGAAAAGCATCTCCGACCCGGGCGGGCAGAACCAGCCGCCGGCGGTGTGACGCAGAAATCGTGTTAAGGCACCGGTGGTGCGGGCAGTGCTCTTCCCGGGTGACGGCGCCCGATTTCTACGGCCACGTCCAGCCCAGGACAGGGCCGGTGAGACGCGGTGCGGACCCGGTTCGCACCGGATTCCGGCCGGTGCAGGGCCGATGGGCCCGGCACAGCCGGGCAGCGCCCCGGTCCCGAACGCCGGCCCGGCGCCCCGGAGGATCGCGGAACAATTCGCGACAGCGTCAGGCTAATGCGCCGCGCCCTTTCACACCGCCTGTTCGGAATCACCGGCGGGCGGGTGGCGCGGAAATCGGCGACGCGGTGGGGCGCGACCCCACCGCCCGGCGGCAACGGGGGCCGGAGATCCGGGTGACCGCGGCGCGGGCGCCCTGGTTAGGCTCTGCCGGCGCGTCTGCACCCTGATGCGCCGATCGGTGCGAGCGGAGTGCGGAGGCGTCGGTGACCCGGACCGAACTGAGCAAGGCGGTGTTCCTGGCCAGGGAGATCGCCCGGGACGTCCTGGCCCCGCAGGCCGCGGCCGTGGACGAGGAGAAGCGGTGGCCCGCCGAGGGGGTGGCCGCGCTGCGCGCCGCGCTGGGCGGCCTGGTGGTGCCCGAGCGGTTCGGCGGGATGGGCCAGGGGCTGTCGGCGGTCGCCCAGGTCGGCGAGGCGACCGGCCGGGCCTGCGCGTCGACGTCGATCTGCTTCGGGATGCACCTGGTCGGCTCCGCGGTGATCGCCGCCAAGGCCACCGACTCCCACCGGGAGCGCTACCTCACCCCGATCGCGGAGGGGCGGCACCTGACGACCCTGGCGCTGTCCGAGCCGGGGGTCGGCGGCGAGTTCTGGCTGCCCCGGACCCGCATGGAGAGCAGCGGCGCGGACGGGCTGCGCCTGACCGGCGCCAAGAGCTTCGTCACCAACGGCGGCCACGCCGACTCCTACGTCATCTCCACCGTCGCGACCGACCCGGGCGCGCCGCCCGGCGAGTTCTCCTGCGCCGTGGTCGACGCCGACACCCCCGGCCTGGCGTGGGGCGCGCCGTGGCACGGCTTCGGGATGCGGGGCAACGAGTCGCGGACCCTGGAGCTGGCGGGCGTGGAGGTCGACCGCCGGCAGCTGCTGGGCGAGCCGGGCGACGAGATCTGGTACGTGTTCTCCGTCGTGGCCCCCTACTTCCTGATGGCCATGGCGGGCACCTACCTGGGGGTGGCCGCCGCGGCGCTGGACGAGGCCCGCGCGCACGTCACGGCCCGCCGGCACGCCCACAGCGGCCGGGCGCTGGCCGCCCAGCCGCTGGTCCAGCACCGGCTGGGCGTCATGTGGGCCCGGGTGGAGCGGACCCGGCGGCTGCTGCACCACGCCGCCGCGACGGGGGAGGCGGGCGAGCCCGACGCCCTGGCGGCGCTGTGCTCGGCCAAGGCCGAGGTCGCGGAGACCGCGGAGGCGGTGGTCAACGACGCGCTGACCCTGACCGGTGGGCGCGGCTACTCCGGCGACTCGGCGCTGCACCGCCTGCTGCGCGACGCCCGCGCCGCGCACGTGATGTCCCCGATCACCGACGTGCTGCGGGTGTGGGTTGGCAAGTCCCTGCTCGGTGAACCCCTACTGGGTGACTGACGTGGCCCCCACCTGCCCCCTCGTCCTGCTGATCGGCACCGCCGCGGAGGTCGGTCCGGAGTTGCGGGCGGCCCTGGGCGACGAGGCCGAGGTCGTCCCCGCGGACGTGGCGGAGCTGCTCGCCCGCGCGGACGAGGCCCGGTCCGGGGGGCGCCCCGTCGTCGTCGTGGTCGGCGGGGAGCTGCCCGCGCCCGTCGGGCTGGTGCACGCCCTGCGGCCGGACGGGGTGAACGTGGCGGTCCTCGTGCTGTCCGCGCCGGGCGCCGCGGGCCGCACGGCGATGCTGCCGCTGCTGTTCTCCGCCGACCAGGCCCGCCACCTGCCCGCCGGCTCCGACGACCGGCTCCCCGACGTGCTGCGCGAGGCGCTGGGCTCCCTGGGCAGGCGGCGGGCCTACACCGCCCTGCGCGCCGCCGCCCAGCGGCGGCTGGACAGCGGCGCGGCGATCGTCCGGCAGGTCGGCGACCGGCTGTTCGGCCGGCTGTTCGCCGAGGCCCCGATCGGGGCCGTCGTGGTGGACGACGCCGGGGCGCTGACGGCCTGGAACCACCGGGCCGCGGACGTGCTGGGCCTGGCCGAGCCCGCCTCGCTCGGCCTGCCGCTGAGCGCGCTGTTCCCGGCGGCCGTCCACGACGGGCTGCGCGCGCTGCTGTCCGCGCTGGGCCCGGCGGAGAAGGCGGTGGAGCGCGTCGACCGCGCCGGAGCGGCGCAGGTCCTGCGGCTGGCCACCCAGCGGGTGATCGACGCGCAGGGGGTCGAGCGCACGCTCCTGCTCGTCGAGGACGTCACCGCCGCGGTGCTCGCGCAGCGCCGGCTGGCGGAGCGCACCCAGCACGCCCTGCTCACCGCGGACGTCGCCGCGGCCATGACCGCGCCGGGCGAGCTGGCGCAGCACCTGCACCGCTGCGCGCAGGCCGTCGCCAGCCACCTGGACGCGGTCTGCGCGCACATCTGGACCGTCGGGCCGCGCGGCGCGCGGCTGACCCACGCGGCCGAGGCCGGGGACTGCCCGCACCCCGACGACGGGCACGGCGGCCGGGAGCCCGCCGGGACGGTCGTCGCGGAGATCGCGGCGCGGCAGCGCCCGCACCTGGACAACCCGCCGCACGGCCACGCCGACGGCGCCGGGGACCGGGCGGTCCGCCTGGCCGGCTACCCCCTGGTGTTCGGCGGCCGGCTCATGGGCGTGCTGCTGCTGACCACCGCCCACCACCTCAGCCAGGACGCGCTGACCACGCTGGAGGGCGTCGCGGACCAGATCGCCGTCGGCATCCGGCAGGACCTGCTGCTGCGCAGGCTGCGCGGCACCGCCGAGGCGCTGCAGCGCCCGCTGCTGCCTCCCCACCTGCCCGAGCTGCCCGGCTTCGACCTCGCCGCCCGCTACCACCCCTTCGGCCACGACGACCAGATCGGCGGGGACTTCTACGACGCCTACAGCACGCCCGACGGGCGCCACGTGCTCGTGCTGGGCGACGTCTGCGGCAAGGGGCCGAAGGCCGCCGCCGTCACCGGGCTGGTGCGCCACACGCTGTGGACCGCGGCCCAGCACAGCACCGAACCCGCCCACGTCCTGTCACTGGTCAACCAGGCGCTGCTGCGCCAGAGCAGCCCGTTCTGCACGCTGGTCTACGCGGTGCTGGACACCTCCGAGCACCCCGCCCGCCTGCGGGTCGCCTCCGCGGGCCACCCGCTGCCCCTGCTCCGCCGCGGCGACGGCCGCACCACGCCGCTGGCCGTGGGCGGGCCCGTGCTCGGGGTGCTGGACGAGGTGCGGCACGAGGTGGCGGAGGCGGCGCTGCACCCCGGCGACACGCTGGTGCTCTACACCGACGGGTTCACCGAGGGCGCGGGCGGCTACCGGCAGCGCGACGTCGAGGACATCGCCGCGATCCTCGCCGCCACCCCGCTGCGCGCCGGCGCCGACCGCCCCGCCGACGCGATCGCCGAGGCCGTGCTCGTCGAGGCCCGGCGGTGGTGGGGCGACCGGCTGCGCGACGACATGGCCCTGCTCGCCCTCACCGCCCTGCCCGCCGCGACCGACGGCCACCAGCGCGAGTTCGACCTCGTCACCGAGCGGCCGCCGCTGGCCGAGGTGCGGAACTGGACCCGCGAGTTCCTCGCCGGCCTGGACCAGGACGTGATCGGCGACGCCGAGCTGGTCGTCACCGAGCTGGTCACCAACGCCTACGAGCACGCGCGCGGGCCGCGCGCCCTGCGGCTGCGCCGGACCCCCGCGCCGCCGGTCCTGCGCGTCGAGGTCGACGACGCCACCCCGCACACCACGCCCCACCCCGGCACGTCGTCCCTGGGCAAGTACCGGGGCCGCGGCCTGCTCATGGTCGAGGCCATGAGCAGGCGGTGGGGCGTGGAGAACAGCGGCGGGCGCAAGACCGTCTGGGCCGACCTGCCCACCGACGCCCCGGCCTGAGCGGCGCGCCCCCGGGGTCGGGGCCGCCCGGGTCGGCGGGCCGTCACTCCGCCAGGGCGGTGCGGTAGAGCCAGCGCATCACCGCGACCCGGTGGCCGTCCACGACCTCGTAGCTCCCGGCGAACGCGAAGTGCTCGTGGCCGCCGTAGCACGGCAGCTTGAACGGCTGGTCGAGGTCGTCGACGAAGCAGGTCCGCCGAGCGGGGTCCACGTAGGACGGACCGCCGGCCAGCAGGACGCGCTGGGGCATGGCTTCTTCCTTCATCGGATCACCAGTTCCGCGTCGGGCACCGCCAGGGCCGCGCTGCTCGTCCACGCGTTGACCGCAGTCACGTCGGTCAGCACCAGGGAGGGCGGCACCAGGGGTGGTGGGTGGTCGGGGGTGAGGTCGAAGGGGATGCCGACCAGGCCCAGCACGCTGACCACCCCGGTCAGCCGCAGGGCGAACAGCTCGACGGCGCCGGTCGCCGTGGCGGTGCGGCCGGGCGCGGTGGTGATGACCAGGTCGCGGCCGTTGCCCAGGCGGGCGACCTGGGTCGGGTCGGTGGCCTCGACGTGGCGCGCGGTGAACCGCATGGTCCTGGTGGGCCGGCCGTCGACGACGATCCGCACGACGCCGTGGTAGGCGAGGCCCTCCAGGCGCACCGCGCTCGCCGTCGCCGTCCAGCTCCGCGCGGGCGGCACCGCCTCCCGGCCGGCCGGGGGCGCCGCGCCGGCGGCCGGCGCGAGCCCGACGGCGACCACCACGAGCAGGGCCGGGCCGCCGCGGCGCACCACCCGCCGGGGCGGGCGCGGCCGGTCGGTCCAGGCCAGGGCGAGCGCCGCCCCGGTCAGCCCCGCCAGCGTGCCGACCACGAACCCGCCCAGGTTGGTCGCCACCAGGGCGATCAGCGACAGCAGCGCCGCCGCCACGCCGGCGGCGAACCGGAACCGCGGGCGCAGCCACAGCGACAGGCCGCACACCGCGAGCAGCACGCCGATCAGCAGCGCCGACACGCCCCCGACCGTGGTGATCGAGATCAGCACGTCGCCCACGCGGAACGTCGCGTACGGCGGGAGCGCGATCAGGGCGGCGGACAGCAGCAGGAGCACGCCGGCGGTGAACGGCCGGCCGCGGCGCCAGTGCCCGAACTCCCGCCAGGCCCGGCGCGCCCGCCCGCGCGCGGCGCCCATCAGGCCCTCCCCCGCGTCGTCGGTGTCAGTAGCACTCGCCACCTCCGTCGTGGAGGGTCAGCAGGGAGTTCTTCAGGCGCAGCGTGTAGGCCGTGGCGCTCCACGCCGTCTGCCGCATCCCGACGATCGTGGCCGCGTCCGCCTGCTGGGCGAACCCGCCGGGCAGGCCGACCACCCCGGGCGGTCCCTTCGACACCTGCCCGGCGTCCACGCCGATCTGCGGGTTCACCAGGGTCAGGTCGCCGCTCAGCCGCTCCACGCCGAGCACGATGTCGTTCGCGACCATGCCCTCCTCGCCGGGGGAGGCGATGCGCAGGGTCACGTCGCCCACCACCGGCAGCGAGCGCAGCGTCACCGACTGGCAGAAGTTGTCGATGACGACGGCGCGGAAGGCGCTGGTGGCCACCGGGTGCGACCCCTCCGGTCCGCCGTCCACCCCGCCGAACTGCACGAAACCGGTGCCCTCCAAGCGATCCGCGGAAATCTTGAAACTCGTCCCCGACACGGCGAACGACGCCGCCAGGGCGCCCTGCGACAACGCCACCAGCAGGAGGCCCGCGACGGCCAGCCCCGCGGCCAGCACGCCCGCGAACACCCCGCGACGGGTCCTCCCGCGCCTTCGCGACTGCGGCATGTCCATTCCTCCCGATAGGTGGTGCGGAACCCGAGGTTCGCCCTGCGACCGGGCCGCGGACAAGGCCGTTGCCCGATGTTCACACCGCGCCCCGCCCGCCCGCCGGCCACCGCCGCGGCGCGCGGCGACCGCCTCACCAGCGGACCCGCCCGCTCGCGACGCGGAACCGTCCTCAGTGGACGGATCACGTGGCAGGGGCCCGAATACCCGGTGCGCCCGGACCGGCCCCGATGCGGGGGTCCCGGCACGGGAGAGGCAGCCCCAGCGCGCGGGGGTCTTGGCACGCGGAGGTCTTGGCGCGGGAGCAGCCCAGCGCGGAGGCGGTCCCGGCGCGCGGGGGTCCCGGCGCGGGAGCAGCCCAGCGCGCGGGCGGTCCAGCGCGCGGGAAGGGCGGTCCCGCGCCGGGGTGGCCGGGTCCCGCGCGGGACCCGGTCGCCCCGCCGCGCGTCAGCAGGAGGTCACGCCGCCGTCCACCGCCAGCGCGGCCCCGGTGATCCCGGCGCCCGCCTCCGACGACAGCAGCACCGCCATCGCGGCCACCTCGTCGACGGTGGTCGCCCGCCCGGTCGCGGCCTTGGCCGCGAACGCGCCCACGAGCTGGTCGTAGGTCACGCCCAGCACCTGCGCCGCGACCGGGCCCCGGTCGCGGATCAGGTCGGTCATCACCAGCCCCGGGCAGATGCAGTTCGCCGTGATGCCCAGCGGCCCGACCTCGCGCGCCACGACCTTGGTCAGGCCGATCACGGCGTGCTTGGCGGTGGCGTAGGCCCCGAGGCCGGGGTCGCCCTGCTTGCCCGAGATGGACGAGATGGTGATGATCCGGCCCGACTTCTGCGGCGCCAGGTGCGCCAGCGCGCGGCGCGTCACGTAGAACACCGCGTGCAGGTTGACCGCGAGCGTGTCGTGCCAGACCGCGTCGTCGGTGTCGGCCACCAGGCCGAAGCCCGGCATCCCCCCGGCGTTGTTGACCAGCACGTCCAGCCGGCCGTAGTGCTCGACGGCCGCGTCGACCATCCGCTCGGCGTCCTGCCGGAGGGTCACGTCGCCCTGGGCGAACACCACCCGGTCCCCGGCGTCGAGCTCCTTGCGGGTCCGCTCCCCCGTCGCCCCGTCCCGGCCGCTGAACACCACCGACGCGCCCTCGTCGAGGAACCGCTCGACGACCCGCCTTCCGATGCCCCTGCTGCCACCGGTGACCACCGCTACCTTGCCGTCCATCTCCACGGTGTCGACCTCCTCTCCCGATCGGTGTCCGATCCTCAACCGCTCTCGCCGGGCACGTGGCCCACCGACGCGCCCTGCACGTCGTGCAGCCGGGCGAGCACCGTGCCGTCCCGCGCGACCGCGGTGGACACCCCGGTCGCGGCGTCCCACCGCAGCCGGACGCCCTCCGGGTACCGCCCGGCCAGGCCGAGGTCGCCCTCGTCGGTGAACCACTCGGCGCGCCGGATGTAGCGGGGCACCTCCAGCCGCTGCCCTCCGTCCGCCGCCGGCCGCAGCGCGCGGGTGCGGGCCAGGCCGTCGAGCAGCAGGGCGGGCGCGGCCGGCCGCGTGAGCGCGGCGGGCAGCGCGGCGGCGTCGGGCCGCCACGTCGCCGAGGTCCCGGACGGGTCGACGCGCCAGTCCCGCGTCGTGCGGAACGGGCCGGACAGCAGCACCCGCGCCCGCGGGTGGTAGTACGGCGAGCCGACGGGCTCGCCGCACGGCTCCGGCGGCGCGACGCGCTGCGGCCGGGGCGCGCCGGCCAGGGCCGTGGCGCGGAAGTGCTCGCGGTCGCGCCGCAGCACCCGCCCGCCCGGCGCGGTGACGTCGGAGGTGACGCGCACCAGCACCGCCGGGCGGGACGCCGACCCGGACCGGCTCACCGCGGCGGTGACGCGGTACTCGGCCGGCCGGTCCCCGTCGCCGCCCCGGACCCAGGAGGGGAACGACACGTCGCGCAGCACGCGCACCGGGTGGCCGGGCAGCAGCGCCCGCGCCGCCTCGACCGCGATCGCGCCGAGCACCGTGCCGGGCACCGTGGGCCGGCCGTCCACGAGGTGCCCGCGCACCAGGTCCTCGTTCCGCTCGTCGAGCACCAGCCGCCAGACGGCCCGGTCCGCGGTGATCTCCTCCGGGGCGGGCAGCAGCCCGGTCCCCACCCCGCCGCTCGCGGCCCGGCCACCGCCGTTCCCGGCTTGGCCGGCGGTGTAGCGCCCCGCATCGGCGGCGGTCGCAGCGTGATCGGCGGTGTAGCGCCCTGCGGCCCGACTGCCGCCGTTCGCGGCTTGATCGGCGGTGTAGCGCCCCGCGGCCGGGTCGCCGCCGTTCGCGGCTTGGCCGGCGGTCCCGCGCCCCGCGACCCGGTCGGCGCCGGGCGCGGCGGCCGGACCGGACCCGCCGTCGTCGGCGGGCCGGTCGGCGACGCAGCCGGGGAACTGCCGGGTGAACGACCGGCGCTCCTTGTCCCCGAGGAACGAGACCACCGACTCGCGCGGACCCCGCTGCGCCAGCTCGGCGACGAAGTGCGCCGCGCCCTCGGCCTTGCTCATCGAGGTCAGCCGCTGGGCTCGGATCACGATGGCCTGGGCGACGGGGTCGCCGCCGAGGCCGATCTCGTCCCACACCGTCCAGGCCATCGTGTACTCGTCCTGCCCGCCCGTGGCGCGCCGGTGCTCGGCGGCGCAGGACAGGTAGTCGTTGGCCGCCGCGTACTCCGACTCGCCCGGCAGGCCGACCAGCCCGGCGGCCGAGCCGAAGTTGCACCACAGCCGGGGCGGCGGCGCGGAGAAGGACTGCTTGAGGTGCCGGTAGCCCAGCAGCTTGACGTCCCGGATGCGGCGGAAGTCCGCCAGCCGCTTGCGCTCCAGGTCGCCCGCGCCGTGCACCCCGGCGCCGTTGACCAGCAGGTCGACCCGCCCGTCGCGGGCCAGCACGGTGGCCGCGGCGCGGCGCACCGCCTCCGGGTCGACCACGTCGCAGGTCAGGTACCGCACCGCGTCGTCGCCGCAGCGCCGCCGCATCCGGTCCAGGGTCAGCCTGCTCTCCCGCGCGTGCAGCAGCCGCTCGAAGCGCCGGTTCAGCTCGGCGACGGGCGTGCCCCGCTCGCGGCGCAGCCGGGCGATGAACTCCGCGCGGTGGGCGGGCAGCTCGTCGTCCGCGGCGGCCAGCAGCGCGTCGGGGACCTCCGCCAGGGAGGACGACCCGAGCAGCCACACCCGCAGCGGCACGTGCTCGATCAGCCCTTCCAGGGACGCGGCGGTGATGCCCCGCGCTCCGCCGGTCGCCACCACGACGTCGCCGGGCGAGAGCGGCAGCTCCCCGATGTCGGCCGGTGCGGGGTGCAGCCGCTGCCGGTAGCGCGTCCCGGCGCGGCGCAGGACCACCGGCAGCCCGCCGCGCTGCCCCGGCTCGGCCTCCAGGGCGTGCCACGCCGCCACGGCCGGCTCGTCGGTGACGACCATCCGGCACGTGCACGCGGTCAGCTCCCACGACAGGCTCTTGACGAACCCGGACAGCAGCCCGGTGTGGGCGCCCGGCGCCCCGGTCTCCATCGGGTCCAGCAGGGCCGCGCCGAGCGAGCCGCCGTCGGCCAGCTCGCGCAGGCAGCGCTGGGCGGCCAGGAACACCGCCTCCTGGAGCACCACCAGGGTGTCGGCGGACTCGGAGGCGTGCGGCCCGGCGTGCTGCTGCCGGGCCAGGACGCGCAGGTGGCGGTAGGACCTCCCGGCGGCGAAGGCCGGGAGCAGCACGGCCTCGGGGTCGTCGCCGGGCCGCACCGGGACGACGGTCGCGCCCGCCGTCCCGGCCACCCCGGCGACGGCCCGCGCCGTCACCTCGTCGGCGAGCACCAGGCAGTCGGCCGGCAGCCCGGCCCGCCCGCCCACGACGCGCGGCAGGGGCTGCGGCTCCCAGCGGCAGACGTGGCGGGTGGTCTGCGGGTCGCGCGGCGGCCGGGGCGCCACCGGCGCGGCCGGCTCGCCGCGCGCCGGCCGCGCGACGACCGGTTCGGCGGCGGGGGCCCGGTCCGCGCCGCCCGCGGGCACGGGGTGCAGCGTGAGGGCGGGCCCCGGGAACGGCGCGGTGACCGTCACCGGCCCGGTCGGGCCGCCCTCCAGCGCGGACAGCAGGTCCACCGCTCCGTCCGCGGCGAGGTAGGTGCGCGCGCGGTCGGAGCCCTCGCCGTGGTCGCCGGAAGCGCCCTCCACGCGCTCGCCGTGGTTCGCGGAAGCTGCTCCGACGCCCTCGCGGTGGTTCACGGAAGCTCCCTCGACGCGCTCGGCGGGCGCGCCGCCGGTGCTCGGACCCGCGCCGCGCCGCGCGGCCGACGCCCCGTTGACGTGCTCGGCCGGCCCGCCCCCGGCGGGCGGGGTGTCGGGCCGCTCCGGGCGCGGGTCGGCGGTCACCCGGCACAGCACCGGCCACCCGTGCGCCGCCGCGTCCCGCCGGCGCGCCAGCGCCAGCAGGAAGGCGCCCTCGCCGAGGCGGTCGGCGGGCACGTCGAGCACGGCCGCCAGCTCGGCGGTGCTGTTGCCGTTGAGCGCCAGCACCAGCACCAGGTCGGTCTCGCGGTCGGCGAGGTAGTGGCAGGCGGTGCGCACCGCCGTGTGGGTGGACGACCGGCCGGTGTCCAGGGTGAGCGCGGGGCCGTGCAGGTCCAGGGCGTTGGCCAGCCGGGCCGGGATGATGTTCGGCCCCGACCCCGGCAGGGTGTCCTCGTTGGTGGGCAGCCGTTCCTCGCGCACCTGCCCCAGGCAGCCGTCGAGCGCGCGGGCCAGCGCCTCGGGCTCGATCCCGTCGCCCTCCTCCGGGCGCAGCGCGCGCAGGTCGTCGGCGTAGCAGCGCAGCGCGGTGACGCCCATGAGGCTCGCCGGGCCGGTGTGCGCGGCCAGCACGGCGGTGCGCTCCGCGACCGCCTCCCAGAGCGCGCCGTGCTCCCGGGCGAACTTCCCGGCCACGGTCAGCGCCATCAGCTGGGCGCGGTCGACGGTCTGGGCCGTGCGGGGCGTCAACCGCACGACCTCGGCGGGCGGCGGCGGGTAGGGCGAGGGGAAGACCCGCTGCTCGGCCGGTGGCGCGCCCGCCGCCAGCCGGGCCCGCACCTGCTCGGGCCCGGGGTCGCCGGGCAGGTGGGCGGTCCACGCGACCAGCACCACGTCGTCGGTGTCCGGTTCCAGCGCCGAGAGCGGCGGCGCGGCGCCCGGCGGTGGCGCGTCCTGCACCAGCACGTGCGCGTCGGTGCCGCCGAACCCGAACGCCGAGACGCCCACCACCCGCGGCCGGTCCTGCGGGCGCGGCAGCGGCAGGCCGGCCGGGGGGACGCGCACGCGGGCCCCGCGCACGTCCGGGGTCGGCTCCGCCAGCGGGTGCTGCGCCGGGACGCGGTCGTGGCGCAGCCCGAGCACCGCGTGGACGAGCGACGCCACGCCCGCCGTCCAGCCGGTGTGGCCGATCAGCGACTTGTTGGACGTGCACGGGTAGCCGCGCTCCGGGGCGAACGAGTCCAGCACGCCCAGCTCCACCCGGTCGCCGACCGGGGTGCCGGTGCCGTGGGCGACCACCCAGTCGACGTCCTCGGCCCGGGTCGCGTTGACCCGCCGGGCCCGGCGCACGGCGATCTCCTGCCCGACGCGGTTGGGCGCGTAGACCGCCTTGCCCCGGCCGTCGGAGGCCACGCCCGTCCCGCCCAGGACCGCCAGCACCTCGTCGCCGTCCTGCCGGGCGCGCCGCAGGGTCTTGAGCACCACCGCGCCCGCGCCGTCGGAGAACAGCGTGCCGTCGGCCGCCCGGTCGAACGCCCGCACCGCGCCGGTGCGGCTGAGCCCGCGCAGCGCGGCGAACATGATCGAGAACCGCGGGGTGTTGGTGAACACCCCGCCGCACACGGCGATGTCGCACTCGCCGGCCAGCAGGCTCCGCACGCCCAGGTCGACGGCGTAGAGGCTGGACGAGCACGCGGTGTCCACCGTCGTGTAGGGCGACCCGGCCGGCAGCAGGTCGGTGACGGCGGAGCGCACGACCCCGTCCGGCAGGTGGCCCCGCCCGTCGCCGGTCGCGTGCGGGTAGTGCCGCAGCAGCAGCGGGCGCAGGCGCCGCGCCAGGTCGTCGCGGTCGGCGTCGGGGTCCGGCCAGTGCCGGACGAGCCGGTGCAGCGCCGCCTCCACGACCAGGCGCTCCTCCAGGTGCTGGTTGCCCTCGACGGTGTTGCCGACGAAGCACTCGACGCGGTCGCCCGGGTGGCGGACGACGTCCTCGTGGGCTTGCGCCAGGCTGTGCCGCAGCCACTGGGCGGCCATGTCGTGCGCGCAGGACCGCGCCTTGGCCTCGCGGTGCAGGCGGGGCTGCCTGAGGTAGCCGCCGGCGAAGGTGTAGCCGCGGTCGGGCGCGCTGCCGTCCGGCGTCCAGAACGCCTCCCGGCGGAACCGCTCGCGCGGTTGGTCGAACACCGGCTCCCCTCGGTCGAGCAGGTCCCAGAACTCGGCGGGGTCGACCGCGCCGGGCAGCGCCAGCCCCATGCCGACCACCGCGACGGTCCGGGAGCCGGCGGGGTCGTCGGCCCCGGCGGGGTCGTCGGCCCCGGCGGGGGTGGGGTCGGGTCGCGCGGCGGCGCGGGCGGGCTCCGGCCGGTCGGCCCCGCGAGCGGCCCCGGACCGGGTGGCGCGGGCGGGTTCCGGCCGGTCGGCCGCTCGGGCGGAGGTGAGCAGGGCGGTGGCGCGCGGGGACTCCCACCTCTCGGCGACGGGGCCGGGTGAGGGTCGCGCCGCGGAGTCGGGCCGCGCTGTGGGCTCGGGCCGCGCCGCGGACCCGGATCGCACCGCAGACCCCAGCCGCACTACGGGACCGGATCGCACCGCGGGACCGGATCGCACCGCAGCCGCGGAGCGCGCCGCGACCCCGGGCAGCCCCGCGGGCTCGGGGGAAAGGGCGGTGCGGGGTGCGGTGAGCCCCGCGGTGGGTGGCGCGGAGCCCCCACCGGTCGTGCGCGCGGGTGCGGCCGGCGGCGCGGAGCCACCGACCGGTCGCGCCGGCGCGGCCGGCTTCGGGCCGGGAGCGGCGGGTGCGCGGCCACCGGCCGCGCGCGCGGCCGGCACCCGCGCCTCCGGCGGGTCCGGCCGGAGCAGGGCGTGGCCGAGCGACAGCCCGCCGTCGGCGAGCAGGGTGCGCCCGGTGACCCAGCCCAGCCGGGGCGAGGCCAGGACCGAGACCAGGCGCGCCAACTCCTCCTCCGTGCCCAGCCGACCCAGCGGGGTCGACGCCTCGGACCGCGCGCGCACCCCGGCCGCGCCCGGGAACAGCTCCGCCGTCGGGTTGTCCAGCAGGCCGGCGGACGCGACGTTCACCCGCACACCGCTGCTCGCGAACTCCACCGCGAGGTAGCGGCTGAGGACCTCCAGCGCGCCCTTGCTCGCCGCGACCGCGGTGTAGTTCTCCATCACCACGTCCGTGCCGACGGACGACACGTTCACCACCGCACCGCCGACCTCCGCCAGCAGCGGCAGGGCGGCCAGGGCGCACCGGCGCGCGCCGTGGACGTTGACGTCGAAGACCTTCTGCCAGTCCAGCTCGGTCAGCGTCGGGGTCGGCACGAACACGCCGCGCGCCGCGTTGTTGACCAGGACGTCCAGCGCGCCGTGGCGCTCGCGCACCGCGTCGAACATGGCGCCGACGTCGTCGGGCTTGGTGATGCTCGCCCGCAGCAGCTCGCAGGAGCCGCCCGCGGCGAGGACCTCCTCGCGCGTCTTGTGCGCCGCCTGCTCGGAGTGGAAGTAGTTGACGACCACGTGGGCGCCCAGGGCGGCGAACTCGTGCACGACGGCCCGCCCGACCCGCTTGGCCCCGCCGGTGACGAGCACGACCTTGCCCTCGAACTCCCCCGGTGGCACCCGCGGGGCGCCCGCCCGGCCGGTCACGCGACGGTTCCCGTCAGCTCGCGCCCCTCGGCCAGCTCCACGACGAGGTCGGCGACCGCGTCCACGGTGGGGTAGCCGGTCAGCCGCACGTCCACCGCCGCCGACTCGGGGATGCCGAAGTGGTCGGTGATCCGGGCGAACGCCTCGGTCTGCTTGATGGAGTCGATGCCGAGGTCGGCCTCCAGGTCGGTGCCGCTCTCGAACACGTCCTCCGGGTAGCCCACCAGCTCCGCGTACAGCCGGCGCACGGTGCCCAGCACCTGTTCGCGGTCCGGCCCCGAGGCGGCCGGGACCGGCTCGGGGCGGTCGGGCGCGGCCGGGAGGCCCCGGCGGTCGGGCGCCTGCCGCTCGCCCCGCGCGGGTGCGGCCGGGCGCTCGTACCGGGTGGGCGGCGCCTGCTCGCGCCCGGCGGGCGCCGGGGGGTCCTCGTACCGGCCGTGCCCGGCGGGTGTCGGCGGGTCGTCGTACCGGGAGGGCGCCGGCGGCTGCTCGCGCCGGGCGGCGGCCCGCTCCTGCCACCGGCCGGCCGGCCGCGCCGGGGCCGCGTCCTCCCGCGGCTCGGGCGCCCGCGCCGCGCGGGACGGGGCCGGCGCGCGCCGGTCGTCGCGCTCCAGCAGCTCCTCCACGGTGGCGAGCAGCCCGCGCCGGTCGGTCCGCCGCCGCAGCGGCGCGGCGGTCACCACGTCCGGGAGCACGCGGGACACCAGGTCCACCAGCACGCCCTTCGGCCCGGCCTCGGCGAAGCGCCGCACGCCGTCGGCGTGCACCGCGCGGACCGCGTCCAGGAACAGCACCGGCAGGACCAGGTGGCCGCGGACCACGCGCTCCACGTCCGCGACGTCCTCGACGTACCGGCCCAGCAGCGACGAGTACACCCGCAGCCGCGGGACGCGCTTGGGCACGTCCGCCGTCCGCTCGCCGAAGTCGTCGGCCGCGTCCAGCATCAGGCGGTTGTGGAACGGGTAGGGGATGCGCAGGCGGGTCGCGGTGAGCCCGAGGGCGCCCGCCACCTCCTGCAGCCGGGCCAGCGCGCCGTCCGGCCCGGAGACGGCGACCTGGTCGGGCCCGTTGTCGGCGGCGACGGCGAGGTCCCACTCGTCCAGCGCGCCCAGCAGGTCCCGCGCGCGGCGGGCGCCGCAGCCCAGGGCCACCAGGCCGCCGCGGGGCGCGCCGGAGCCGCGCAGCGACTCGTCGCGCTGCGCCACCAGGTACGCGCCGTCGGCCAGGGACACCGCGCCGGCCGCGGTCAGCGCGGTCAGCTCGCCGAAGCTGTGCCCCAGCAGCAGGTCCGGCGCCACCCCGCCCTCCTCGGCCAGCAGCCGGGCGGTCGCCACCGACGCGGCGAAGATCGCCAGGTGCAGCGCGGGCGGGTCGTGGTCGACCAGCTCCTGGAGGGTGGGCGAGTCGGCGTCGAGCAGCATCGGCGACACGGGCGCGCGGCCCAGGCCGGTGGCGACGTCGTCCACGGTGGACAGCGTCTCGCCGATCACCGGGAAGTGGTCGACGAGGTTTCCGAACAGGCCGGGCAGGTAGCTGCCCTGGCCGGGGAAGAGGAAGGCGGTACGGGAGTTCATGGATGTCCTCCGGGACACGTCGGGGGGTGCTCGTCGCGCGCGGGGTCGGGGCGTCGTCGGCCGGGGAGCCCGGTGCGCGGCGGGGCCGCCGCGGTGGCGGTCCCGCCGCGGTCCCGCCGGCGCACGCGCGCCGGGTCAGGGCAGCAACCGGCTCCGCTGCGGTGGGACCAGGAACGAAGCCGACGACGTGCGCCTGCTGGCGCGGCGGCACTCGTCCGGGTCGACCAGGTTCTCGTACAGGGCGGTGAACGCCGCCTCGGTACGGCTGCCGGCGTCGAGCTTGACCAGCACCGTGTGCACGTAGTTCTTGGCCGTCTTCTCGGCTATCTCCAGGGCGCAGGCGATCTCCCGGTTGGACAGCCCGGCCGCGACCAGCGTCAGCACACGCCGCTCCTGGTTGGTCAGCCAGGGCTCGTGCCCACCGCCGTCGTGGCGGCCGGCCCCGGCGGCGCGCGGCGGCCACCCGGCGGGGCGGGGCGGGACCCACTCCGGGCCGCCCGGCGGCGCCGACAGCGTGCGCGCCACCTGCTCCACGGACGCCAGCGCCTGCCGGACGCACTGCAACGCGTGCCTGACCAGGTCGAGTGAGGGGTCGGTCGGTTCCGCATCCGACTGGGGCGGAAGTCGTCGTGCCGGGATGGGGACCACGTCCGCGCCCGTTCTGGTCACAGTCGTCTTCTCCTCGGTTCTCGTGGTGTCCGGGCGGTTCCCGCCGCGGTCGGGGATCACTGGTCGCGCGCCGCCGCGCGCTGCCGTTCCGCGGTCGCCCGGCCCGCGGCCGGCAGGGCGACCACCTCGTCGAAGCTCTCCCGCAGGCAGGCCACGAAGAGGTCGGGCTCGGTGACCGCCCCGGAGTCGAGGGTGATGCCCAGGCACGCCTTGTCCCGGTAGGACACCAGGGCGATCGCGGCGGCGCCGCGCAGCAGCGGCGCGTAGGGCTGGATGGCGGTCACCTTGGCCCCGGCCAGGTGGATCTGCCGGCCGATGCCGGCGAAGTTGCTCGCCAGGAGGTCGTTGCCGCGGAACAGCTGCGTCGTGATGCGCGCGACCCAGGTCGGCGGCAGCGGCGTGATGGGGCGGGAGAGCAGGGACAGCGCGTGCAGCGTCGGCCCGCCGCGCACCGCGGCCACCCGGTCGTGGATCAGCCGCACCCGCTGCGCGGGCGTCTGCTCGCCGGTGGGCAGGACGAACCGGGAGCTGGCGAGGTGGTTGCCGCCGGCCACCGAGCCCGGCCGGCGCACGCTGATCGGCAGCAGGGCCGGGACGGCCTCCACCGGCGTCCCGAACCGCCGGTGGTAGCGGTCGAAGCCGCCGGCCAGCGCGGCGAGGTAGGCGTCGTTGAAGGTGCCCCCGGCGGCTTTCCCGGCCGCCTTCAACGCCTCGAACGGCACGTCGAACATCTCGTAGCGGGCCCGGCCGCTGCGGCCGGCCAGCAGCGGCGACGGCGGGATCGACGGCAGCACGGTGGCGCGGGCGAGCGCCAGCAGGGTCGGCGGGAGGGAGCGGAGGTCCCGCGCCCGCACCGGCCTGCGCGCCCCGCCGTTGTGCCGGGCCGCGGCGCGGGCGGCGCGCGCGGCCGGCAGCCTGCGGGCG
>Ga0196958_10000135_pt1 | contig 25261 bp, 21 predicted proteins | sample S1v_10metaG_FD_148654 | JGI IMG/M metagenome (GOLD analysis project Ga0196958, IMG submission 148654) | Soil microbial communities from Anza Borrego desert, Southern California, United States - S1+v_10 | ecosystem: Environmental > Terrestrial > Soil > Desert | place: USA: California | collected... | reverse complement strand
CCCGCAGGCCGGTCCGGGAACGAGACGGTTCCGAACATGTGTTCGAGTGTACCAGATTCTCGGCGCCGAGGACGGCGCGGTCGTGGGCGAGCACGGTCGTCCCGGTGGAGAGGGCGATCAGCACAGGGGCACGTTGCGCACGCCGCTCTCGAGGAGCTGCGCGACAAGATTGCGCGCAATCTCCCTGCTCATCTCTGTGTCCGACAGTGCGTTGCCGAGCGGGGCTCCTCCGCGGGGTTGTTGTCGTAACCGTACGAGTCGTAGAACTCGCGCGTCGCTACTCCGTCGTATACCCGGTCGGCAAGGGTCTTCCGGGTCATGCGCGGAACGCGCGCGGATCATCGTGAGGAGTGCGTCGGGTGGCTGACCGGATCGCGCCGGCCGTGCTCGCGGTCCTCCTCGGCGTCGCGCTCGCCGGCGTCCTGCTCGTCCCCTGCATCGCCGTGACCTACCGACGGCGCGGCGAGTCGGCCCGGGACGCGCGGTGCTCGCGTTCGCGGCGCTGGTGTACGGGCTCGCGCTCGTCGCCTACGTCCTGATCCCGCTGCCCGACGTCGACGCGGCCTTCTGCGCCAGGCACCGGGCGCTCGCCGTCCCGCAGCTCGACCCGCTGCGCTTCCTCGCCGACATCCGCGCGGAGCAGGTCGGCACCGGGCCGCGGGCGCTGCTGGCGAACCCCGCCGTGCAGCAGGTCGTGTTCAACGTCGCGCTGTTCGTGCCGCTGGGGGCGTTCGTCCGCTACCTGGGCGGCGCTCGATCGCGGTCACGACGCTGGTGGGTGTGGGCGTGTCGGTGCTCGTCGAGCTCACCCAGTTCACCGGCAACCGGTTCCTCTACCCCTGCCCCTACCGCATCACCGACGTCTCGACGACCTGCTCGCGAACGGCCTCGGGGCGCTGCTGGGTGCGCTCGCGGCGCCGGCGCTCGCCGCGGTGCCCGGGCAGCGGGCGCGAACGGCCCACGCGTCACCGCGGTCTGGGCGCGGCCGTCACCGGGACCACGATGGTCGACGTGCGTGCGAGCCGGGCGCGCTGCTAGTGGGCGTCGGTCAGGCTTCCCGCGAGCGCGGCGTGGCGGAGCCTGCTCGGCTCGTTCATCCCGGTGATCGTCGCGGTCTTGCCGCGGGCGGCGTACTTGGCGGTGACGGCGTCGAGCGCGGCGACCGTCGAGGCGTCCCAGATGTGCGCGGCGGAGAGGTCGATCACGATCGAGCCGGGGTCGTCGGCGTAGTCGAAGCGGAAGACGAGGTCGTTGCTGGAGGCGAAGAACAGCTGGCCGCTGACCCGGTAGATCTTGGTGGTGCCGTCCGGGTCGAGCACGTCGGTGACCTCGACGACGTGGGCCACCCGGCGGGCGAACAGCACCGTCGCCACCAGGACGCCGACGCCGACGCCGTAGGCGAGGTTGTGCGTGGCGACCGTGACGGCGACGGTCGACACCATCACCGCCGTCTCGCTCTTCGGCATCCGGTGCAGGATGCGCAGACTGTGCCAGTCGAACGTGCCGACCGCCACCATGATCATCACAGCGACGAGTGCGGCCATCGGGATGCGGCCGACGACGTCGCCGAGCGCGACGACCAGGACGAGCAGGAACACCCCGGCGAGGAACGTGGACAGGCGCGTGCGGGCCCCGGAGGCCTTCGTGTTGATCATCGTTTGGCCGATCATCGCGCAGCCGCCCATACCACCGAAGAAGCCCGTGACGATGTTGGCGACGCCCTGGCCCCACGACTCGCGGGTCTTGTTCGAGTGCGTGTCGGTGATGTCGTCGACCAGTTTGGCGGTCATCAACGACTCGATCAGCCCGACGACGGCCAGCGCCAGCGCGTACGGGGCGATGACGCCCAGCGTCTCCCCGGTGAGCGGCACCGCGGGCAGCGCGAGCACGGGCAGGCTGTCGGGCAGCGCGCCCTGGTCGCCCACCGTCGGCACCGCCACGCCGGTGGCCACGGTGAACACCGTCAGGCCGGTGATCGCCACGAGCGGCGCCGGAACAGCCCGGGTCAGCCGGGGAAGCACGACGATCACGACCAGGCCCACGCCCAGCAGCGCGTAGACGCTCCAGGGTACGTCGACCAGGTGCGGCAGCTGCGCGAGGAAGATCAGGATCGCGAGTGCGTTGACGAACCCGGTCATCACGCTGCGGGGCAGGAAGCGCATCAGCCGGGCGAAACCGGCCGCGGCCAGCAGGATCTGCAGTGCCCCGCCGAGCACGACGGCCGCGAGCAGGTACTCGACGCCGTGGTCCCGCGCGAGCGGGGCGACGACGAGCGCGATCGCCCCCGTCGCCGCGCTGATCATGGCCGGACGTCCACCGGTCATCGAGATCGTCACGGCCATCGTGAAGGAGGCGAACAGGCCGACCCGGGGATCGACACCCGCGACGAGGGAGAAGGCGATGGCCTCGGGGATCAGGGCGAGTGCGACGACGAGCCCCGCGAGCACCTCTCTGCGTAGGACCCGGGGGGAGAGCAAGGTGGGACGAGCGGGGCGCAACGTGCGCAGAGCAGGGCGGGGCATCGCTACTTCCGGAGAGGTGAACGGGGAGCGGGAGCCACGCGCGCCGGGGCTCGACCGCTCAGCACCCTACCCTGACGTAAGGGGAGTGTTGCGAGGCTTTGTGATCACTCCGACACGCTCTCGCGCCACCGGCGCCGCGTCGTTCCCCGCCCCGTACCACCTCCCTGCCTGACGGGGCTGCGGCAAGGCCGCTGCAACCTCCCGGCAAGGGCCACGGCCCACCTTTCCTCCACCACCCAGCACGAGCTCGGAGGACGCCGTGAGCCTGACCCTCGACATCCCCGTCGCGCACGGAACCCCCGGACACGCCACTCGACCGACTGCGCGGCCGGGTGACCGGTGAGGTCCACGCGCCCGACGACCCGTCGTACGACGCGCTCGTCACGCCGTGGAACCTCGCCGTCGCGATGCGGCCCGCCGCCGTCGTCGCGGCCCGCTCCGCGCAGGACGTGGCCGCCATCGTGGGCTTCGCCGCTGAGCACGGCTTCACCGTCGGGGTGCAGATGACCGGCCACGGGGCCGTGCCGTCGCTCGCGGGGCACCTCCTCGTCTCCACACGGGCGCTCGACGAGCTCACCGTGCACCCCGAGGGCTGGGCCCGGGCCGGCGCGGGCGTGAAATGGTCCCGCGTGATCGAGACCGCCGCCCCGCACGGCCTGGCGCCGCTCAACGGCTCGTCGAGCGACATCGGCGTCGTCGGGTACACCACCGGCGGCGGCGCCGGCCCGATGGCCCGCTCCTACGGTCTCGCGGCCGACCGCGTCCGCGCCTTCGACGTGGTCACCGGCGACGGCGTGCTGCGCCGCGTGACGCCGACCGGGCTTCGCGTGGACCGGGGAGCCGGGCCACGGCGAGCGGCTCCTGGACGAGATCCGCGCCGTCGCTCCGGTCGTCCTCGACGACGCGGGCGTCAAGCCCTACACCGCGATCGACTCGGTGCACGCCGACCCGGTCGACCCGGTCCCCGTCGTCGACCTGTCCACGCTGCTCACCGACTTCACCGAGGCGACCGCCGCCCGGCTGCTCGCCCTCGCCGGCCACGGGTCCGGCTCGCCGCTGGTGGAGGTCGAGGTCCGCCAGCTCGGTGGGGTCTACGCGCGCGACGGCGCGCACCCGAGCGCGTTCTGCCACCGCGCGGCCCGCTACTGCGTCCTGGTCATCGGCATGGCTCCCGACCCGACCGCGCGCCCGCACGCGGAGCGGCTCCTCGCGGCCCTCGCCGACTGGGACACCGGCGCGGTCTGGCCCAACTTCGGGCCGCCGCACGACGCCCGGACGGCCGGACGGGCCTACGACCCGGCAACCCTCGCGCGGCTCGTCGCCGTCACCCGCACCTACGACCCCCACGGCGTGCTGCAGACGGGTGCGTACACCGGCGCGGGCGCCTCGTGACCTGCGAAGGAGAACCGGACTGCGCGCCTGCCCCACGCCCTGATGTTCCGCGGGACGCCGGGCGCGGGATCGGATCCCCGCGGCCGGGCCACGTCCGCGAGATCGACCTGGCCCTGACACCCGGACGCCGAGCGCGTCGACCCCGCGCCGACGCGCTCGGCGTAGACACCAGCGCTCGGCGGAGGCGGCTCGCACAGCGCTCACGTCGATCTCGCGCGTGTGGATCGGGGTGGGCCGGCGCAACGACGGGTTCTCGTGGGTCGATCGGGCGCGGGTGAGCGGCCGTGTCAGGTGCCCGCGGTGAGCGCGAGGGCGCCGAGCCCGGTGAGGGCGACGAGGGCCGTGGAGAGCGCGCCGAGGGCGAGGCCGCGGCGGCCGGTGCGCAGCAGCGCGCCGACCCGCACGGCGCTGCCGAGGCCGAAGAGGGCGGCCGCGAACAGCAGGGTCGTGAGGACCTGCGCGACCGACAGCACGGCCTGCGGCACGGTCCCACTGCTGCGCAGGAGCATCATGGCCAGGAAGCCGAGGACGAACAGCGGGACCAGCGGTGGGCGCGTCCCGGTGCCGGCGCCGCGGCGCCGTCGGGCCACGAGACCGACGCCGGCGACCATCGGGGCGAGCAGCACGACCCGGGTCAGCTTCACGACCACGGCGATCCCGACGGCGGCGGCGCCCGCCGGGGAGGCCGCGGCCACGACCTGGGCGACCTCGTGCACGCTCAGGCCGGCCCACGCGCCGAGTTGCGGTGCGCTCATGCCGAGCGCGCTGCCGGCCATCGGGACCAGTGCGATCGCGGCGCTGCCGTAGAGCGTCACCAGGGTGACCGCGGTGGCCACGTCCTCCTCGTCGGCCTCGGACACGCTGCCCATCGCCGCGATGGCCGAGGCGCCGCAGATGGAGAAGCCGGTGGCGACCATCAGGCCCAGGCCGGGGGAGACGCCCACGCACCGGCCGAGGAGCAGCGTGCCGAGGAAGGCGACGAGCACCGTCGCGACGACGGCGAGCACGGTGCCGGCGCCGAGCCCGAACACCTGTCCCAGGCCGAGCTGGAGGCCGAGCAGCACGACCCCGAGCCGGAGAAGCGTCGTGGTCGCCCAGCGCAGGCCCGCGCGAACCGACCCCGGCAGCAGCCGCCCGACGAGGACCCCCAGTACCACGGCGACCGTCAAGGCGCTCACCACCGGGAGCAGCGTGTGCACCCCGAACGAGACGGTGGTGCCGATCGCGGCGGCCAGCACGCCCGGCAGGAGCGCGCCCGTCCTGCCGAGCCCGCCGCTGCCCGTGGTGTCGTCGGTCGCGGTCATGACAGCGACAGTGACCGATCCGGTGCCCGTCCGGAACCGGTCGATGTCGCCTGACGTCATAACCTGAGGGCATGTCCTGGCTCCCCGACATCGACTCGCTCCGGCTCTTGGTGCTGGTCGCCGACCGGGGGAGCCTCACCGCGGCGGCCGCGGAGGCGGGGACGAGCCAGCCCGCCGCCAGCAAGCGGATGACCGCCCTCGAGCGCAGGCTGGGCGTGCGCCTGCTCGACCGCAGCCGCCGTGGCACCGCGCTGACCGCCGCCGGCGAGCTCGTCACCGGGTGGGCGCGCCGCGTGCTCGACGAGCTGGGCGTCCTCGTCGAGGGGGTCGAGCTCCTGCGGCAGGAGGGGGTCGCCCAGCTGCGGGTCGCCGCGAGCCTGACCGTCGCCGAGCACCTGCTGCCGGCGTGGCTGGGGGAGCTGCGTCGCTCGGAGCCCGAGCTGCGCGTGGGTCTGCAGGTCATGAACTCGGCCCGGGTCTGCGACCTCGTGCGGGACGAGGCGGTCGAGCTCGGGTTCATCGAGTCACCGGGGCGGCTGGCCGGGCTCCGCTCGCGGGAGGTCGGGCAGGACCGGCTGGTGCTGGCGGTGGCACCGGCGCACCCGTGGTCGCGGCGGCGCCGCCCGGTCGACGCCGGCGAGCTGGCGCGCACCCCGCTGATCAGCCGGGAGAGCGGCTCGGGGACGCGGGAGACCGTGGAGCAGGCCGTCGCCGCGCACGGTGAGCGCCTCGTCCGGCCGCTGCTGGAGCTCGGCTCGAGCGCGGCCATCCGCAGCGCGGTGCTCGCGGGCGGTGGCCCGGCGCTGCTCAGCGAGCTGGTCGTCGCCCCGGACATCTCCGCGCGCACCCTCGTCGAGGTGCCGACCGCCGGGATCGACCTGTCCCGGACGCTGCGCGCGGTGTGGCACGCGGGCACCCGGCCGGTCGGGGCGGCCGCGGCCCTGCTGGGTCACGCCCTGCGGGTTGCCGTCTCCCGCGACGCCGCGGTGGCCACGTGGTCGACCCGGTAGGCGTCGGGCGGGCGCACCAGCGCGTCCTCGGGTCCGACATAGTCGATCACCACGCCGTACGCCGTCCGCGCGGCCTCGACCGTGATGTACCCGTTCACCACGTCCCACAGCACGGCATCGACGGGTCGGTCGGTCGGTGCACCGTGGCCACCACCTCCGGGGAAGCCGAGCCGTACGTGCGCGTCCGCGTCGAGGCGCACCAGCTGCTTGCGCGGAAGGTCCTCACCCGTGCGGACGTCGACGAAGTAGCCGCGCGCCCCGGGCATGCCCCCGGCCGCGCCGGGGGCTTCGTGCAGCACCCGATCGACGTTCGCGTTGACGGTCCACGCGCGCCCGCCCCGCCGTCGCACCTCGACGACCTGCCCGAGTCCACCCCGCCATCGGCCGGCACCGCCGGAGCCGGACCGGATCTCCCGCCGCACCTGCACCAGCGGCGTCAGCGTCTCGAGCACCTCGGTCGGGGCGGCGCGAACCCCGGTCGGGAAGCCGGTCGTCGTGAGGCCGTCCTTGTCCGGGCGGGCGCCCGTGCCACCGGCGCCGAACACGGTCAGGGTGAACGGCTCCGCCTCGTCGACCCCGCCACCGCGCCACACCGTCATCCAGAGTGCGTCCGCGCTGGCGGCCGGCAGCCCGTCGGGCAGCGCCGGGCGGAGGGCCTCGAACAGCAGGCTGGGCAGGAAGTGGCCGACGAGATGACGGGAGGCCACCGGCGCAGGATCGACGCAGTTGAGCACGGACCCCCGTGGAGCCGTGACCGCCACCGGGCGGAACGAGCCGGCGTTGTGCGGTACCTCCGGCGCCAGGGCAGCCTTGATCGCGAACGACGTGTAGGCGCGCGTGTAGTTGAGCACGACGTTGACGCCGTAGGGCGACTGCGGTGAGGACCCGGTGTAGTCCACGGCGATCCCGTCGCCGTCGATCGTCACCGCGACGTGCAGCTCGAGCGGGTCGTCCCCGAACCCGTCGGTCACCATCCCCGCCGTGTACCGCCCGTCGGGCAGCCGGGCGAGGGCCGATCGCAGCGCGGCCTCGGAGCGGTCCATGATCTGGGTGGCGATCGCGTCGATGTCGGGGAGTTCGAACTCGTCCAGCAGCCGCACGAGGCTGCGGACGCCGACCTGGTTGCCCGCGACCTGCGCGTAGATGTCGCCGAGCGTCTCGTCCGGTGTGCGCACGTTGCTGCGGATGATCCGCTCGAGGACCTCGTCGGGGCGGCCGGCGTGCAGCAGCTTGAGGATCGGGAGCCGGAGCCCTTCCTCGTAGACCTCGGTGGCGGCGGCCGACAGGATGCGGCCGCCGATGTCGGGGGAGTGGCAGCAGCTGGCGAACCAGGCGACCAGGCGGCCCCCGCGGAATACGGGGGTCGCCACGGTCAGGTCGTTGATCTGGCCCGCCGTCATCCACGGGTCATTGGTGATCAGGACGTCGCCGTCGGCCAGCGCCTCGGGGCCGTATGCGGCCACGATGTGGGCCATGCCGGTGGCCATCGCGTTGATGTGGCCCGGCGTGCCCCCGGTGGACTGGCCGATCATCCGGCCGGCGGAGTCGAACACGCCGCAGGCGAGGTCGAGCGACTCGCGCACGACCGGGCTGAACGCCGTGCTGACCAGCGCCGTCTGCTGCTCCTGCAGCAGCGAGTGGAGGCGGTTGGCGACCAGCCCGACGACGACGGGGTCGGTCACGGAGCACCACCTCCCGCCCGCAGGTGGACGAGGATGCTGCCGTCGGGGAGCACCTCCCCCGTCATGCCCGGCGCGACGACCAGCGTGGACTCGCGCTCCTGCACCAGGGCCGGCCCGTCCAGCACGCTGCCCGCCCGGAGCCGGTACCGGTCGTACACGGCCGTCTCCACGTACCCGCCGGCCTCGGGGAAGTACGCCTCCCGGACGCCGATGCGCGCGGCCGCAGGGCCGGTGGGAGGCGGCAGCCGCAGCCGGGCGTCCGGATCGGGACCGCGCGAGGTCAGCCGCCAGGTCAGGATCTCCACCTCCACCCCGTGCGGCAGCACGGTGCCGAACCGCTCCTCGTACCGTTCCGCGAAGCGGCGGCGCACCTCGTCGTGCCATCCGTCGCCGACCGGCGGCACCGCCACCTCGATCTCGCTGCCCTGGCCGACGAAGCGCATCTCGAGGCTGCGCACGTGCTCGATCGAGTCCGGGGCGACGCCGGACTCGCCCAGTACCTGCTCACCCTGGCTCTCGAGCGCGGCGAAGGCCTCGGCCGCCCCGTCGAGCGTGCTCGCCCCGAGCTCCGTGTGCCAGGAGTGCACGAAGTCGATCGACAGCGGCGCGGACAGGAACCCCAGCGCGCTGAGCACGCCCGCTGCCGGCGGGGCGACCACCGTCGCGCACCCGAGCGCGCGCGCCACCCCGGGCCCGTGCAGCGGGCCGTTGCCGCCCATCACGAACATGGGCAGCCGGGCCGGGTCCTGGCCGCGCTCGACGGCGTGGACGCGGGCGGCGTTGGCCATGTTCTCGTTCACGGTCGCGTGGATCCCCCATGCCGCCTCGGCCAGGCCGATCCCCATCGGCTCGGCGACCTGCTCGGTGATCGCACGCGCCGCGGCATCGGCGTCGAGCGGCATCGTCCCGCCGAGGAAGTGCGCGGGGGCGAGGTAGCCGAGCACGACGTCGGCGTCGGTGACGGTGCACGCGGTGCCGCCGCGGGAGTAGCTGACCGGTCCGGGTTCCGACCCCGCGGAGTCCGGGCCCACCGTCAGCAGGCCCAGCGCGTCGACCCGGGCGATGGACCCGCCTCCGGCACCGATCTCGATCATGTCGATCACCGGGGCCCGCACCGGGAGCCCCGATCCGGGCTTGAGCCGGTAGATGCGGTCGACCTCGAAGGTGTGCCGCACGAGGGGTTGGGAGTCCTCGACGATGCAGACCTTTGCGGTCGTTCCACCCATGTCGAAGGCGAGCTGGTCGGGGCGGTCGGTGTGGCGGCCGAAGGCGACCGCGCCCAGCGCTCCGCCGGCGGGCCCCGACTCCAGCATGCGGATGGGGAACCGGCGGGCGGTGTCGATCGTGGCGACGCCGCCGTTCGAGAGCATGATCCGCGGGTCCGGCGGCACGCCGAGGTCCCGCAGCCGCCTGCGCAGGTCGGCGAGGTAGTCCGCCACCAGCGCCTGCACGTAGACGTTGGCGAGGGTGGTCGAGCTGCGTTCGTACTCCCGCAGCTCGGGGTTGACCTCGCTGGACAGCGCCACCTGCAGGGTGGGTGCCGCTTCGGCGACGACCCGGCGGGCGAGCCGTTCGTGCTCCGGGTTGGTGTGGCTGTGCAGGAAGCACACCGCGACGGCCTCGACGCCGGCGGCGACGAGCTCGACGGACATCCGGGCGAGCCGCTCGGTGTCCAGCGGGTTCTCGACGCTGCCGTCGGCCAGCACCCGCTCGGGGACCTCGAGGCGCAGCCACCGGGGCACGAGCGGTCGGGGGAGCTCGAGCCCGAGGTCGTACAGCTCGTAGCGGTGCTCGCGCCCCATCTCCACGACGTCGCGGAAGCCCTGGGTCGTGATCAGCGCGGTACGGGGGCCACGTCGTTCGATCAGGGCGTTGGTCACCAGCGTCGTCCCGTGCACGACAACACGGATGCGGCCGGGATCGAGTCCGTGCTCGTGCAGCGTCTCGCGCAGGACCGACTCGACACCGAGCGCCGGTTCCCGGTGCGTGGTGAGGGTCTTGCGCGCTGCGACGATCCCATCGCGATCGAGCAGGCACAGGTCGGTGAAGGTGCCGCCGATATCGATCCCGGCGTGAAGTTCCCGCGTGTTCACGATGGCGTCAAACGTACAGATCGTCCGACGATATGCAAGTGGGAGGGCGCTAGCCTCCGTCCCACGGCGGCCGTGTGCGCAAGGGGCGACACGGCCAGGAGGGAGCCAGCGTGGTCGAGAGCGGCCCCCGGGACAGCACCGCGAGCCGGGTGGCGGACATGGTGCGCGCGCGCGTCATCGACGGCGAGCTGCTGCCCGGGGCGAAGCTGTCCCAGGAGCGGGTGCAGGAGGCACTGGGGGTCTCCCGGAGCACGCTGCGCGAGGCGCTGCAGCTGTTGATCCGCGAGCGGCTGCTCGTCCACCACCTGGGTCGAGGCGTCTTCGTCCGCGAGCTGAGCATGGCCGACATCTCCGACCTCTACCGCGTGCGCCGCATCGTGGAGTGCGCGGCGCTGCAGCGCATCGAGGTCATCCACCCGACCGGACTGCGGGCGCTGCGGGCCGCGATCGAGGACGGCCGGGCCGCCGCCGCCGAGCAGCGGTGGGGGCACGTGGCGGCGGCGAGCATCCGCTTCCACGAGGCACTGGTCGCGCTGGCCGGCAGCGAGCGGCTCGACGAGATGGTCAGGGAGGTGCTCGCGGAGTTCCGGCTCGCCTACGCGTTCATGCACGACACGCAGGCCTTCCACGCCCGCTTCCTGCAGCGCCACACGGGCATCGCCGACGCCGTCGGGTCCGGCGACCTCGAGCTCGCCGCATCGCTGCTCGACAGCTACCTCGCCGACGCCGAGCGCGAGGTGCTGGCGAGCTACCGGCAGCCTCCGCCGCCGCGGCGGCGACGGTCCCGAGCCGGCTAGCCGTTGCCAGATCGTCAGATGATCCGTAGGGTCCGCTGTTGCTCCCGCCACAGGAGGACCCATGGCTGGAAACCCGGCGCCCGAGCTGGCCGTCGGCGACGTCCCGCCCGCGACGCTGCGCCGGGCGACGATCGGCGCGACGGTCGGCAGCATCGTCGAGTGGTTCGACATCGCGGTCTACGCCTACCTCGCGGCCGTGCTCGGTGCGGTGTTCTTCCCGAGCGACGACCCCACCGTCTCCCTGCTGAGCTCGTTCGCAGTCTTCGGCGCAGCCTTCGTGGTCCGGCCGCTCGGCGGGATCTTCTTCGGCGCGCTCGGCGACCGCATCGGTCGGCAGCGGACGCTGGCGTGGGTGATCGTCCTGGTCTCGGTCGCGACGCTGGGGATCGGGCTCCTCCCCGGGCACGCGTCCATCGGGGTGGCCGCGCCGGCGCTGCTCGTCGTCCTGCGACTGCTGCAGGGGTTCTCCGCCGGAGGCGAGATGGGCGGCGCGTCGGCCTTCGTGGCGGAGCACGCGCCCCCGCGCCGGCGCGGCTACCTCGTGGCCTGGGTCGAGATGGGGTGCATCCTCGGGTTCCTGCTCGGTTCGCTCGCCGTCCTGCTGCTCAACCTCCTGCTCACCGGCGAACAGGTCGAGACGTGGGGCTGGCGCCTCCCGTTCCTGCTCGCCGCACCCCTCGGACTCGTCGGCCTGTACATCCGGCTCCGCCTGGAGGAGACGCCGGAGTTCACCGCCCTGCGCCGGGCCGGCGACGTCGCGAGGAACCCGCTGCTGGAGAGCGTGCGCGACCACTGGCCAGCGATCCTGCGCACGGCCGGCTACGCCCTGTTCCAGAACGCTGCGCTCTACATCATCCTGACGTTCGTCCCGAGCTACCAGACCGAGACACTCGGTTACACCGCGCTCGTCGCCTCGGTGTCCTCCGTCGCCAGCATGACGACGATCTGCCTGCTGATCCCTGCGCTCGGCGCGCTGTCGGACCGGCTGGGGCGCAAGCGGGTGCTGGGCGGGTCCTGCGTGCTCGCCCTCCTCCTGTCCTACCCCTTGTTCGTGCTGATGGGGCAGGACAACGCGGTGCTGGCCGTGGCGGCGCATCTCGGCCTCGGCGTGATCCTGGCGATCTTCCTCGGGCCGACGCTGGCGGCCATGAACGAGATGTTCGCGACCAGGGTGCGCTACGGGGGCTTCTCCCTCGGCTACAACCTGTCGGTCTCGGCGTTCGGCGGAACGGCGCCGTTCGTCGTCACCTGGTTGATCAGCAGGACCGGGAACACGGTCTCGCCGGCCTTCTACGTGATGGCGGCCGCCGTGATCACGTTGCTCGTCGTCCTGACCGCCCGCGAGACCGCGCCGAGCCGGGGACGACAGGAATGACGACAACGGGGACGGCGACGCACGCCGTGCGGTTCACGATGGCCGACGGCTCGCGACGCGAGGTGGGCGTGCAGTACGTGCTGAACGCGGGGTTCACCGGCCGCGACACCGCGCAGGTCCGGCACCACGTCGACGAGCTGGCCGCGCTGGGCGTGCAGGCGCCGACGCAGATTCCCACCTTGTACCCGTTGCCCCGGTACCTGGTGACGCAGGCGGAAGCGATCCAGGTCGGCCACGCTCGCACGTCGGGAGAGGCCGAATGGGCGCTCGTGGTCGGCGACGGCGCCGACGACGTGATGCTCACCGCCGCCTGCGATCACACCGACCGTGACCTGGAGGTCCACGGGATCGGGTGGAGCAAGCAGACCTCGCCCGACGTCCTGGGCGACGCGGCGTGGTACCTGGCCGACGTCGTGGACGAGATCGACGAGTTCACCCTCCGCGCCTGGGTCACGCACGGGGGCGCGGAGCTCCTGATCCAGGACGGCCGCCTCGCGCAGCTGCTGGCGCCCACCTACTGGCTCGAGCGGCTGCAGGAGCGGTCCCTGCTGCGCCCCGGCACCCTGCTGCTCGGGGGCACCGTGCCGATGACGCCCGGTGTCGATCAGTTCGCCGAGGCCTGGCGGGTCGAGCTCACCGACCCACGGGGGCGCAGCAGCCGGCTCGCATACCGATTGGAACAACTGCCTGCGGCCTGGGAATGAGGGACGCAGCATGTCGAACCGCGGCCGAGGGAGCCTCATGAACCCGTTCTGGTGGGCGATGATCGTGTTCGTCGTCATCGGCCTGACGCCACTGGTCCTCGCGACGACGATGAATCGCAGGCAACGATGAACTACGGGTACCTCGCGGTCTTCATCGGCTATCTCGTCGTGGTCCTCGGGGTCGGTGTCTGGGGATTCACGCGGGAGACCTACGACGGTTACGTCGTCGCGGAGAGGAACGTCGGCCTACCGTTGTCGGTCGGCAGCTTCTTCGCCACCTACATCTCCTCGGCCACGGTGGTCGGCTTCGTCGGCTACACCACGCTGAACGGTGCGGCGATCTTCCCCACGTACTTCTGGGGTTTCGCCCTGGGCTGGGTGACCCTGACGCTGGTGGCGGCCCGCATGCGCGGTCTCGGTCTGCGCACGGTCCCGTCGTTGTTCGAGGTGCGTCACAAGAGCCCAGGGCTGCGGGCGTTCTCCGCCGCAGTCATCGTCGTCGCGTTCGTGTTCAGCGTCATGACCCAGCTCGTCGCCGGCAGCATCGTCCTGCACGTGGTGGTCGGTATCCCGCAGGTCACCGCACTGGTGCTCCTCGCGGTGGTGCTGACGATCTACACGGTCATGGGCGGTCTGGTCGCGGTCATCCGCACGGACTTCCTGCAAGGGGGTCTCATCCTCCTCGGAGTGCTGTCCGCGTTCGCCGTCCTGCTCGCGACCGTCGGGAGCGACGTGTTCCACGTCGAGGCCGACCGGACGGGGTTGTTCCAGGGCTCGATCGCATCGACCACCGACGTCGTCGCGTTCCTGCTGATCGCCTGGGGCGGCGTGGCGGCGCAGCCGTACTACCTCCACCGGTTCTTCGCCGCGCGGAACGCGTCCACGGCGCGCCAGATGATCGGGGTCGGCGCACTGCTGGCCACGATCGTCTACCTCGCGATCGTGTTCATCGGCATGGCCCTGCCCGGGCTGCTGCCCGCCGACCAACTGGGTGATTCGGCGATCGTGTACTTCGGGCTCTCCCAGGGCGGACTGCTCGGGTCCCTGCTCCTGGTGGGGATCGTGTGTGCGGTGCAGTCGACGGTCGACTCCGCGCTGCACCTCGCAGGCGTCTACACGACCGAGGACATCCTGGTCCGGGTCCGACCGGCGATGACCGAGCGGACGCGGCTGGTGCTCGCGCGCTCGGTCACGGCGGTGCTCGGGGCCCTCTGCACGGCCGGCGCGGTGTACTTCGTGGTGAGTGGCGGCGAGTTCATCGTGACACTGCTGAACATCTGGCTGGGAACGCTGTCCTCCGCCCTGCTCGTCCCGTTGTACGGGTCGTTGCTCTGGCGGCGCGCAACGCCCCGGGGTGCGGCCAGCAGCAGCGTCGGGGGCTTCCTCGGCTACTTCGTCACCCTGGCAGCGGCGGAGTACGGGGGTGTGGAGGCGCCGGGCCACCCGATCTTCTACGGGTTCGGCATCTCGCTCGTGGCGATGGTTGCCGTCTCCCTGGTCACGACGCCGGTGTCGGACCCCGAGGTTCACCGCAGGTTCTTCGGCGGCGGCGGCGGCGCCGGGCGCGGGGAGGTGGCGTCGCGGTGAACGCGGCGAGCATGGGTCCGCACGAGGTGCGCGCGCGCATCCGCTCGGGGGCCTGGCGGGGAGTCACCACGGGCGCCTGCCTCGGGCACGTGCAGGCCAATCTCGTGGTGCTGCCGCAGCAGCTGGCGGACGAGTTCGACGCGCTGTGCGCGGCGAACCCGCAGCCGCTCCCGCTGCTGGAGCGGACCGCCCCGGGCGACGCCGCCGGGCTGCGGGTCGCCCCCGGGGCGGACCTGCGCACGGACCTCCCGCGTTACCACGTCCTGCGCAACGGCGTGCTGGACGCCGAGGTCGACTCACTGGAGGAGGTCTGGCAGGACGATTTCGTCGCCTTCCTCCTCGGCTGCAGCTTCTCGGCCGAGAACCAGTTGTTGCGGGCGGAGGTCCGGCTGCGCCACCTCGAGATCGGGCAGGGCGTCCCGATGTTCATCACCTCGCTCGAGTGCGCACCAGCGGCGCGCTTCCACGGTCCGGTCGTCGTGTCCATGCGTCCCGTCGCGGTCGAGCAGGTCGACCGGGCGATCGAGGTGACGGCCCGGCTTCCGCTCGCGCACGGTGCGCCGCTGCACGTCGGTGATCCCGGCGCGATCGGCATCACCGATCTGGGCGCGCCGGACTGGGGTGATCCGATCGACATCGGCCCGGACGAGGTCCCGGTCTTCTGGGCCTGTGGGGTCACGCCACAGGCGGTGCTGCGGACCGTGCGACCGGAGCTCGCGGTGACGCACGCGCCCGGGCACATGTTCATCACGGACCTCCTCGACGAGGAGATCGTCGGGCGCGCCGTCCCCGGGCTCAGCCCCACGCCGCCATGACGTGCTTGACCCGCGTGTACTCCTCCACCGCGTAGGCCGAGAGGTCCTTGCCGTGGCCGGAGTGCTTGAAGCCCCCGTGCGGCATCTCCGCGACGAGCGGGATGTGGGTGTTGATCCAGACGCAGCCGAAGTCCAGGGCGCGGCTCATCCGCATCGCGCGGCCGACGTCCCGGGTCCAGACGCTGGAGGCGAGCCCGTAGGGCACGTCGTTGGCCCAGCGCAGCGCCTGGTCCTCGTCGGCGAACCGCTGGACGCTGATGACCGGCCCGAACACCTCGTTCTGCACGATCTCGTCGTCCTGGCGCAGCCCGTCGACGACGGTGGGGGCGAGGAAGTAGCCCTCGCCCAGCTCCCTGAGGCGGGTGCCGCCGCCCCGGATCCGGGCGTGGTCGGGCAGCCGGTCCAGGAAACCGGTGACCCGGTCGAGCTGGGCGGCGCTGTTCACCGGGCCCAGCAGTGCGTCCGCGTCGTCGGGCATCCCGACCTTGGCGGCGCGGGCCTGCTCGGTGAGCGCTGCGACGACCTCATCGTGCACCCGCGGCCCGGCGAGCACCCGGGTGGCCGCGGTGCAGTCCTGGCCGGCGTTGAAGTAGCCGGCCGCCGCGATGGCCTCGGCGGCCCCCGCGACGTCCGCGTCGTCGAAGACGATCACCGGCGCCTTGCCGCCCAGCTCCAGGTGGGTGCGCTTGAGGTCGCGGGCGGCGCTGCCGGCCACCTCCATGCCCGCGCGGACCGAGCCGGTGATCGCAACCAGCGCCGGGGCCGGGTGTTCGACGAGGGCGCGGCCGGTGTCCCGGTCGCCGGTGATCACGTTCAGCACGCCGGGCGGCAGGAACTCCGCGGCCACCTCGGCGAGCAGCAGGCTGGTCTCGGGCGTGGTGTCGCTGGGCTTGAGCACGACCGTGTTGCCGGCCGCGAGCGCGGGGCCGATCTTCCAGACGGCCATCATCAGCGGGTAGTTCCACGGTGTCACCTGCGCGACGACGCCGAGTGGCTCGCGGCGCACGAACGAGGTGTGCCCGGCCATGTACTCGCCCGCGGCGCGGCCCTCCAGCATCCGGGCGGCGCCGGCGAAGAACCGCAGCTGGTCCACCGTCGGCGGGATCTCCTCGCTCGCGGTGAGCGCGTGCGGCTTGCCGGTGTTCGCCGCTTCCAGCCGCACGAACTCGTCCGCCCGCGCCTCGATCGCGTCGGCGAGCCGCAGCAGCGCGAGCTGGCGCTCGCCCGGCGTGGTGTCGCGCCAGGTCTCGAAGGCGCGCGCCGCCGCGGCGCAGGCATGGTCGATGTCCGCGCCGTCGCTGATCGGAGCCGTCGCCACCGGCGTCCCGGTGGACGGGTCGATCACGTCGGCGGTCCGGCCGGAGCGGGGCTCGACGTGCTCGCCGTCGATGAAGTTGCGCAGGGTGCGCAAGCCGGTGGGGACGGTGGTGGTCACGGGTTCTCCACGTTCTGTCGGTTCTCGAGCAGCGGGCGGGCCGGGTCCCAGCGCCCGCCCTCGCGCTTCCAGGCCAGTCCGGACAGCGCCTCGAGGACGACGCGGTTGGCCAGGGCGGCGGTGATGTCGGCGTGGTCGTAGGGCGGGGAGACCTCGACGACGTCGATGCCGACCACCGGTAGTTCCATGCAGATCCGCCGGACGGCGTCGAGCAGCCGGCGGGCGGAGAGCCCGCCGGGCTCGGGGGTACCGGTGCCGGGGGCGTGGCCGGGGTCGCAGACGTCGATGTCGACGGACAGGAACACCCCCTCGCACTCGTCGGTGGCGAGGGCGAAGGCCTCGTCGAGGCACGCGGCGAGGCCACGGGCGCCGATCTCTGTCATCTCGAACGAGCGCATGCCCTGGCGCGCCATCCAGGCCAGCGTCTCGGGGCCGGGCCAGTAGCCGCGCAGGCCCACCTGCAGGAAGCGGTCGCCGCGCAGCGCCCCGGACTCGATCAGCCGGCGCATCGGCTGCCCGTGGCCCCACAGCGAGCCGAACTCGATGTCGCCGGTGTCGGCGTGGGCGTCGAAGTGGATCATCGAGACGCGCCCGTGCCCGTGGTGGTTGGCCACGCCCTTGGCGTCGGCGAACGCGATGGCGTGGTCGCCGCCCAGGACGAGCGGGACGGCGCCACTGCGCGCGACCGTGGTGACGGCCTCCTCCAGCGCGCCGAGGCTGCGCTCGACGTCGCCGGAGTACATCTCGACGTCGCCGGCGTCGAGCACCCGCAGGTCCCGCAGGCCGTCGACGCGCAGGGCGAGGCTGGGCCGGCTGCCGTCGTGCGGGAGGTAATCGGTCATGCGGATGGCCTGCGGGCCGAAGCGGGTGCCGGGCCGGTGCGAGGTGCCACCGTCGAACGGCGCGCCGAGCACGACGACGTCGGCGCCGGCGTAGGTGTCGGGTTCGTCGAGGGTGCAGGGGTCGACACCGAGGAACGTGATGTCCGGCCCGAACATGGGCCCGTAGCGGGGCATGCGTACTCCGAGGTCAGTCGAGGACGAGCGACGGCGTGTGGCGGTGCAGGGTCTCGCCCCGGAAGAACTCCGGGTGCCGGACGCGCCAGGCGAGCATGAGCACCAGGCCGGCCGCGAGCAGACCCACGCCGATCACGAAGACGCTCCCGACCCCGAACACCGACGAGCCGCTGCCGTAGGCCGGGTCCATCGTGTCGATCGCGGTCTGGACGAACACCAGCGTGAGCATGATCGCGCCGGCGAGCGGTAGCACGCCCTTGAAGACCAGGTCGCGGACGCTGCGCCGGAGGTCGCGACGGAAGTACCAGACGCAGGCGTACGCGGTGAGCCCGTAGTAGAAGCAGATCATCAGCCCCAGTGCGAAGATCGTGTCGATCAGCACGTTCTCGCTGATCACGGTCATCGCGGCGTAGAAGACGCCGGTCGCGGCGCCGGCGGCGAGCGTGGCGGAGGACGGGGTCCGGAACCGGGGGTGCACGCGGGCGAAGTGCCCGGGCAGTGCCCGGTAGGTGGCCATCGCCAGCAGGGTGCGCGCCGGGGGGAGGAACGTCGTCTGCAGCGATGACGCCGAGCTCGCGAGCACCGCCAGGAACAGCACGAACGCCAGCCCGGGGCCGAGCACCGGACCGGCGAGCGCGGCGAAGACGTTGTCGGCGGTCTCGGGGTTGCCGAGCCCGGTGCCCGTGGTCCCGACGCCGGCGAACATCTGCGCGGCGATCGCGACGACCAGGTAGGTCGTGACGACGACGACCATCGTGAGCAGCGCCGCCCGGCCGGGGGTGCGCGTGCTGCCGGTCGTCTCCTCGTTCACCGTGAGGCTGGTGTCCCACCCCCAGTAGATGAAGATCGAGAGCGACAGGCCCGCCGTGAACGCGCTGAGCGAGTCGACCGCGGTGAGGTCCAGCCACGCCGGGTCGAAGCGCAGGCTCGCCGCGGCCTGGCCGGTGACGGCCTTGCCGATCGCCAGCGCGGCGAAGACGGCCAGCACCAGCATCTGGAAGCCCACGAGGACGTACTGCAGGCGGGTCGTGGTCGTGACTCCGCGGTAGCTGATCGCGGTGGCCGCGGCGACGAACCCGAGGCAGGTGACGACGTTGGCCACCGCGTTGTCGCCCAGCGCCGCGACCTGGGCCGATCCCGTGATCTCGCCGAGGAGCAGGTAGAAGAACGACACGGCGACGCCGGCCAGGTTGGACAGCACGATGATCGTGGCCAGGACCGCGCCCCACCCGCACATCCACCCGATGTAGGGGTTGAACGCCTTGACGGTCCAGGTGAACGAGGTGCCGCAGTCCGGCGCCACCCGGTTCAGCTCCCGGTAGGCGTAGGCCACCAGCAGCATCGGCAGGAACCCGGCCAGGAACACCGCCGGCATCTGCAGGCCGACCTCGCCGACCGTCGGCCCGAGCGTGGCGGTGAGGGCGTACACCGGCGCGACGCTGGAGACGCTCAGCACGACGCTGCCGATCAGGCCGACGGCCCCCGTGGACAATCCCTTGCTCTGCAGATCCGGTGTCGTGGCGTCGGTCGTCACCAGCGGTCCCTTCGGCGTCGGTGCCTCGGCTGAGGGACTGTAACGCCGTCGACGACGGATCGGGCTCCGCCAATCGTGTGAGGCAACGAGATTCGTCGCAAGGTATGGGATTCCGCTACGGATTTCGTTGTCTTGAACGGCGCGGTGGCCTACCGTCGTCGCATGGCCGCGCCCCGCCCAGCACCACAGGAGCACCACGCGTTGCTCGACGACGTCGGCAAGGCGATCGTCGAGCAGCTGCAGGAGGACGGCAGGCGGCCCTACGCCACGATCGCGAAGGCCGTGGGCCTGTCCGAGGCGGCGGTGCGTCAGCGCGTCGCCCGGCTGCAGGAGGCCGGTGTCATGCAGATCGTGGCCGTCACCGACCCGCTCCAGCTGGGCTTCCGCCGTCAGGCCATGATCGGGATCCGGGGTGACGGCGACGTCGTCGAGCTCGCCGACGCGCTGGCCGCGATGCCCGAGGTCGACTACGTCGTGATCACCGCAGGCAGCGTCGACGTGCTGGCCGAGGCGGTGTGCGAGGACGACGAGCACCTCCTGGAGCTCGTCGGGCAGCGGATCCGGGCGCTACCGGGCGTCCGCAGCACCGAGACGTTCGTCTACATGAAGCTCCGCAAGCAGCACTACAACTGGGGTACGAGATGACCACCACGCCCGAGACCGCCACCCGCACCGAGCCCGGCCGCACCCCGCGCGGCACCGAGCGCGCCGACGCCGCCCGCGACCACCTCTGGATGCATTTCACCCGCCATTCCACCTACGAGGATGGCGGACAGGTGCCGATCATGGTGCGCGGCGAGGGCTGCCGGGTGTGGGACGCCGCGGGCCGGGAGTACCTCGACGGCCTGGCCGGGCTGTTCGTCGTGCAGGCCGGGCACGGGCGGCGCGAGCTGGCCGACGTCGCGGCGCGGCAAGCCGCCGACCTCGCCTTCTTCCCGATCTGGTCCTACGCCCATCCGGCCGCCATCGACCTCGCCGAGAGGCTCGCCACGCACGCCCCGGGCGAGCTCAACCGGGTCTTCTTCACCACCGGCGGTGGCGAGGCCGTCGAGAGCGCGTGGAAGCTGGCGAAGCAGTACTTCAAGCTGATCGGCAAGCCCACCAAGCACAAGGTGATCAGCCGCTCGGTGGCCTACCACGGCACGCCGCAGGGCGCGCTGGCCGTCACCGGCGTGCCCGACCTGCGGGCGCCGTACGAGCCGCTCGTGCCGGGCGCGTTCAAGGTGCCCAACACCAACGCCTACCGGGCCCCGGACCACGTCGCCGGCGACCAGAAGGCGTTCGGCCGCTGGGCCGCCGACCGCGTCGAGGAGGCGATCCTCGCCGAGGGCGCGGACACGGTCGCGGCCGTGTTCGTCGAGCCGGTGCAGAACTCCGGCGGCTGCTTCCCGCCCCCGCCCGGCTACTTCGAACGGCTGCGCGAGATCTGCGACGCCCATGACGTGCTGCTGGTCTCCGACGAGGTGATCTGCGCGTTCGGTCGGATCGGCTCCATGTTCGCCTGCGAGGACTTCGGCTACGTCCCCGACATCATCACCTGCGCCAAGGGCATGACCTCGGGGTACTCGCCGATCGGCGCCATGATCGCCAGCGAGCGGCTGTTCGAGCCGTTCCGCTCCGGCGCCACCTCCTTCCTGCACGGGTACACCTTCGGCGGGCACCCGGTGTCGGCCGCGGTGGCGATGGCCAACCTCGACATCTTCGAGCGCGAGGGCCTGAACGACCACGTGCGCCGGCAGAGCCCGGTGTTCCGCGCGACGTTGGAGAAGCTGCTCGACCTGCCGATCGTCGGCGACGTCCGCGGCGAGGGCTTCTTCTTCGGTATCGAGCTGGTCAAGGACAAGGTCACGAAGGAGACGTTCGACGACGCCGAGAGCGAGCGGCTGCTGCGCGGGTTCCTGTCCAAGGCGCTGTTCGAGGCGGGGCTGTACTGCCGCGCCGACGACCGCGGCGACCCCGTCGTCCAGCTCGCCCCGCCCCTGGTGGCCGGGCCCGCGGAGTTCGACGAGATGGAGCGGATCCTGCGCGAGGTGCTGACGGAGGCGTGGGCGCGGCTCTGAGCGGACGCGCGGGGCGGATCAGCGGTAGGCGATCCCCTCGGCGTCCAGCAGGTCGGTGAAGGCCGTGGTCGCCGCGCGGAAGAGGGCCTCACCGCTGAAGCCGCCGGCCGCTCCCGCGGTCTTGAGGTGCGGTTCCATCGAGAAGAACCCGTCGAAGCCGTCGTCGCGCAGCGCGCGCAGCGTCGGCCGCAACTCGCCGTCGCCCTCCCCGGCGGGCACCACGCGCCCGTCGGCACGTAGCGCGTCCTTCACCTGCACGTACTCCACGTGGGGCCGGAGGAGGGCGAAACCCTCGCTGAACGGACGGACGCCGCACTGCACGAAGTTCGCCGCGTCCCACGCGACGCGCAGGTGGGGCGACCCGACCGATTCCACGATGTCCAGGCAGCGCTCCGGCACGTCGCCGTAGATCTTCTTCTCGTTCTCGTGCAGCAGCACGACGTCGTGCCCACCGGCCCGCTGCGCCAGCACCGACAGCCGCCGCAGCACCTCGTCCCGGTGCGCCGCCGGGTCGTCGCCGTCCGGGAAGTAGAAGGAGAAGATCCGGATGTAGGGGGCCTCGAGGACCTTCGCCACGTGGAGCGCGCGGTCGAAGCGGCGCAGGTGCTCGTCGAAGTCGTCGAGCACCGACACCTTGCCGATGGGCGAGCCGACCGAGGAGGTGCGGATCCCCGCCTGGTCCAGGAGCCTGCGTGCCGCGGACAGCTGTTCGTCGTCGAGGTCGAGCACGTTGCGGTCCCAGGCGCTGCGGAACTCGATGAACGCGATCCCGAGATCGCGCAGGGTGGTGCACTGCGCCGCGAGGTCCGGGGAGATCTCGTCGGCGAATCCGGACAGGGTCCACATATCAACTCCTCACTCGAGGTCGTAGGCCTCGCGATCGAGGCGTAGCACGCTGTTGCCCTGGCGGCGCAGGACCGACGCGGGGGTGTCCGGATGCACCGGTTCCCGCAGCATCCGCCGTACGGCCGACCGCTTCGTGGGACCGGGGACCACGCAGGACACCAGTCGCGCGGACACCAGGGCGGGCACCGTGAGGGTCAGCGCGTGCGTCGGCACGTCGTCGAGCACGCGGAACATCCCGTCGTTCACCTGCTGCCGGCGGGACTGCTCGGCCAGCGTCACGACCCGGACGGCCTGCGGATCGTCGAAGTCCGCGGTGCCAGGGTCGTTGAAGGCGATGTGCGCGTTCTCGCCGATGCCGCAGCACACGACGTCCAGCGGTGCGCGCGACAGCAGCAGCGCGTAGCGGCCGGCCTCCGCCCCCGGATCCGCCGTGCCGTCGAGGGCGTGGAACTCGGCGGGTTCGACATCGTGGAACAGGTTGTCCAGGAGGAACTGCGCGAACGACTGCGGCGATCCCGGTGGCAGGCCGATGTACTCGTCCATGTGGAACGCTTCCACGCGCTGCCAGTCGACGTCCGCCTCCGCGAGCGCGACCAGGAACTCCCGCTGCGACGGGGCGGAGGCGAGCACGATCCGCGCCCGACCGTTCGCGCGTACCGCCTCGCGCAGGGCGCTCGCCACGTGCCCGGCCGCGGCGCGGCCCATGTCCTGCCGGTCGGCGTAGACGAACACCGGCAACGCGTCGACCCGCTCGACGTGGACCGGCTCGGGCACCGACGTGCCCGACGGCGCGCCGGGGGATGTGGATCTCACGGTCAGACCCTCGCCGGCGTCCGGGACAAGGTGACCGGCCGACCCGTCCGCGCCGACTCGTAGACGGCGAGGATGATCTCCAGGGACTTGCGGCCCTCCTCCCCGGTGACGAGCGGGTCGCGGCCGGTGCGCAGGGCCTCGAGGAAGTCGGCGAACTGCCGCCGGTGACCTTCGTGGCGGATCGCCGCGGGATCCGCGGCCCCGGAGGGCCGCGGGGAGTGGACGGGCCGGACGTCGCGCTTGGCGCCGTAGGCGCCGGTCTCGCCCCGCTCGTCCTTCAGCTCCCGCAGCGAGATCTCCCCGTCGTCGATCACGACGCTGCCTCCGGTTCCGGAGACCTCCAGACGCTCGGGAAGGCCGGGGAAGGTGACCGTGCTGCCCTCGAGGGTGCCCATCGCGCCGCCCGCGAAGGTGAGCATCGCCATGGCGGCGTCCTCGACCTCGATGTCGTGGTCGAGCGTGCCCATCTGCGCGACCACGCGCTCGACCGGCCCCATCATCCACTGCAGGAGGTCGACGTAGTGGACGCCCTGGTTCATCAGGCACCCGCCGCCGTCGAGCTCCCAGCTGCCGCGCCACGCGCCGCTGTCGTAGTACTCCTGGGTGCGGTACCACTTCGTCGCCGCCGCCCCGAGCAGCAGCCGGCCGAGGCGGCCCGAGTCGATGAGGTCGCGCAGGGCCTGCACGCCGTCGTCGAAGCGGTGTTGGAAGATCACGCCGAGCCGCACGCCGGCCTCCCGGCACGCGGTGATCAGCCGGTCCGCGGCCTCGAGGCTGACGTCGATCGGCTTCTCGACGATCACGTGCTTGCCCGCGCGGGCCGCCTGCACGCCCACCTCGGCGTGCAGGCCGCTGGGTGTGCAGACGCAGACGACGTCGAGGTCGTCGCGCGCCAGCAGCGAGTCGAGGTCCGGCACGCACTCGGTCCCGAACCTGGCGGCGGCCTGCTCCGCCCGCTCCGGTTGCGCGTCGGTGACGCCGACCAGTGTCGCGCCGGGCAGATCGGCCACGGCCATCGCGTGCCATTTGCTGATCACGCCGCAGCCCACGATGCCGAACCCGACCGTCCGGCCGTCCACGATCGCCACCTCCGCCGTCACGCCGACGCCCGCTGGATGATCGGGATGGTGCGGAAGCTCTCGGCGTACTCGCACCCGATGCGGTTGCCGGCCGCCCGCATGGGCGGGGCCGTCCGGTTCTCGAACGTCCACCCCGGCCGGCCGGTCTTCTCGTCGAGCTGGCTGGTGTGGCACCTGATGGCCTCGACCTTGACGTCCACCACGTCGCTCACGTCGATGAACCGGTCGGCATCGCCGAAGGCGGGGATCCACACGTCGGTGACCCGGTGCGGTTCGAAGCCCTCCTCCAGCAGCTCGGGGTAGGCGCGGGGGCTGCTCGCCTCCGGGTACGTCGCGATCAGGGTCGCCTCGCCGACGTTCATGTGCTCGCGGTGCGACAGCGCGATCGGTGCGTCGAGGACCCGGAACGGCGGCAGCGTCAGGATGAGCTCGGGCTTGAAGCGGCGGATCTGGCGCACGATGTCGCGGCGGAGCTCGACGGTGACCTCCAGGGTGCCGTTCTTGTAGCCGAGGAAGGCCACGTCCTTGACGCCCAGCACTCGCGCAGCGGCCAGTTGCTCGTCGGCGCGGATGGCGGCGAGCTCGGAGTCGGGGACCGCGGGGTCGGGGCCGCCGCGACTCCCGTCGGTGCAGACGACGTAGTTCACCTCGGCTCCCATGCGAGCGAGCTTTGCGACGGTGCCGCCGAACTGGAACTCCGCGTCGTCGGGATGCGCGAACACCGCGAGCACGCGGGAGTAGTCCTCGAGACTCATGTCAGGATCTCCTCACTAATGGGGTGGTCACTTGATGCCGGTCGTGGCGATGCCTTCGACCAGGAGCCGCTGGAAGGCGATGAAGAATCCGAGCACCGGCAGGAGGGCGAGCACCGACATCGCCAGCAGCCCGTTGTAGTTCGAGGTGGCGGTGGTGTCGACGAACGCCCTCAGAGCCATCGGAACCGTGAACTGCCGGACGTCGCTGAGGTACAGCAGCTGGCTGAAGAAGTCGTTGTACGTGAAGATGAAGGTGAAGATCGCGGTCGTCGCCAGGGCCGGCAGGCACATCGGCATGATGATGCGCCAGTAGAGCCCGAACGGCCCGCAGCCGTCGAGTGCGGCCGCCTCGTCGAGTTCCACCGGGATGGACCTCATGAACTGCACGAGCAGGAAGATGAAGAACGCGTCGACGGCGAGGAACTTCGGCGAGATCAGGGGG